>Ga0308165_1000715_pt1 | contig 54369 bp, 50 predicted proteins | sample PhyWR2_FD_201032 | JGI IMG/M metagenome (GOLD analysis project Ga0308165, IMG submission 201032) | Phyllosphere microbial communities from UC Gill Tract Community Farm, Albany, California, United States - DLSLW.R2 | ecosystem: Host-associated > Plants > Phyllosphere > Unclassified | place: USA... | reverse complement strand
ATGTGGAGTGGGAGTTAGATCCTAATCCAAAAGAACATATACCAATGGAAAAAGAAGGCTTCGGATATGAAAAAGAAGCCTATGCCAGGCACAAAGCGAACTATCAAAAACACTCTGCGGTAGTGGATATCCCTCAATATGGTGAAGAGCGCTGTGGTATCACGGTGCATTTCCTGCCCTGTAATCAGGTCAAGGTTACAACCATCTGTGATGGTTACGGCACGCCAGATTACCCGATTAAAGAACCTCTGGAGATGAAGGAGCCCGCGCAATGTCCAAAATAATCCTCGTTTTTCGGCAAGCTCCGCATCACTACAAATAAGGAACTCAGTTATGCGTAAATGGATGTTGTTTGTGTATGTGGTTTTGCTGGTTTCAGGCTGTTCCCGGGCTGGAGGTGGTGGTTATACCGCTGGCGATATACGTGGATATAACCATACCCAGCAGGGGATAAATCATTTCACGGTGAATGGTTATGGCGGCGGGGTTAGAGGGAATACCTGCTGCATTCTTCTTCCTGATAAATGGACCCCGGGATTAAAAGCTCATATTGAGTGGGAAGTGGATCCTAATCCAAAAGAACCTATACCAATGGAAAAAGAAGGCTTCGGATATGAAAAAGAAGCCTATGCCAGGCACAAAGCAAACTATCAAAAACACTCTGCGGTAGTGGATATCCCTCAGTATGGCGTAGAGCGCTGTGGTATCACGGTGCATTTTCTGCCCTGTAATCAGGTTAAAGTCACCACAATCTGCGACGGCTTCGGCACGCCAGATTACCCGATTAAAGAACCCAGAGAAATGAAGGAGCCCGCGCAATGTCCAAAATAAGCCTCGCTGTGCGGCATGCTCCGCATCGCTACAAATAAGGAACTTAGCTATGCATAAATGGATGTTGTTTGTATTTTTAGTTTTGCTGGTTTCAGGCTGTTCCCGGGCTGGAGATAATGAGTATACCGCCGGAGATTTAAGGGCAAAAAACCATGTCGCGGGCCAGACCATCAACTGGTTTAAGGTTAATGGCTACCGCGCGCCGGGTTTAGGGGGAGGATATTGTTGTGTGATGCTGCCGGAAAAATGGACCCCGGGATTAAAAGCTCATGTGGAGTGGGAGGTAGATCCTAATCCAAACGAATACATTCCTTTTAAGAAGAAGGGTTCTGGATATGAGGAAGAAGCTTACGCCAGACACAAAGCAAACTTCCAAAAACACTCTATGGTAGTGGATATCCCTCAATATGGTAAAGAGCGCTGTGGTATCACGGTGCATTTTCTGCCCTGTAATCAGGTTAAAGTCACCGCTATCTGCGATGGCTACGGCACGCCAAATTACCCGATTAAAGAACCTCTGGAGATGAAGGAGCCCGCGCAATGTCCAAAATAATCCTCGCTTTTCGGCAAGCTCCGCATCACTACAAATAAGGAACTCAGTTATGCGTAAATGGATGTTGTTTGTATATGTGGTTTTGCTGGTTTCAGGCTGTTCCCGGGCTGGAGGTGGGGGTTATACCGCTGGCGATATTCGCGGGATTAATCATATGCCTTACGTCATCAACCACATGGATGTGAATGGCTATGGAGGTCCGAATATGGGCTCATATGGAGAGGGTGGTGGCTATTGCTGCATTATGCTGCCTGATAAATGGAGGCCGGGATTAAAAGCTCATGTGGAGTGGGAGTTAGATCCTAATCCAAAAGAACATATACCAATGGAAAAAGAAGGCTTCGGATATGAAAAAGAAGCCTATGCCAGGCACAAAGCGAACTATCAAAAACACTCTGCGGTAGTGGATATCCCTCAATATGGTGAAGAGCGCTGTGGTATCACGGTGCATTTTCTGCCCTGTAATCAGGTCAAAGTCACTACTATTTGCGATGGTTACGGCACGCCAAATTACCCGATTAAAGAACCTCTGGAGATGAAGGAGCCTGCGCAATGTCCAAAATAAGCCTTGCGCTGCCGTGCTTTGCCCCGCCTGAGTTCCCCGAGGGTGGGCGACTGATCCTGACCCCGGAGCAGATTACCGCTAACTACCGCAAGCAGACGCTGGAAGAGAGGCAGTACCACGAAAAGTTAATTAAGCTGACGGGAAAGCGCATGTTCCCTCCTTGCTGCCAAAGCCTGCATATCAGCCTGTTTTTTGATGGCACTGGTAATAATGAGAAAAATGATACGGATTTCGCCAATCCTCCCCATCCCACTAATATCGCGAAGCTCTATCATGCCACCTATCAGGATGCGGAGAGCCAGGGCTACTTTCGTTACTATATGCCGGGTGTCGGTACCCCATTCCCGAAAATTAATGAGTTTAGTTACAGCGGCGCTGGCCTGATGTTTGCCTCGGGCGGTGAAGACCGCATTAACTGGGCGCTGCTGCGGCTGGTGGATGCCCTGATGATCGCCATTACGCCCACGCGAAAGGGGCTGGACGACAGCGTGGCGCGCGAGCAGATTGCCGCGATGCGCGCCCACTGGCCGCTGAGTGGCGATGCCAACCGCCGCCGCGCCATCAACGGGCTGCTGACACCGCTGCGTGCCAGAGTTACGCAGGCGCGGCCGCAGCCCATCGCCATCAAGCTGTTTATCTATGGCTTTTCACGCGGCGCGGCGGAAGCGCGCACCTTTGTCAGCTGGCTGTCGGAGCTGCTGGTCGACCCGGAGAGCGATGCGGTGGAGCTGGAGCTGCTCGGGCTACCGCTCAGCATTGAGTTTCTTGGCGTACTGGATACCGTGCCCTCGGTGGGCATTGCGCACATTGCGCCCGGTTTTGACGGCCATATGGGCTGGGCTAGCGGCACCCAGCAGCTGCCGCCTGCCAGCCGCTTTCCTGGCCTGATTAAGTGCTGCCGCCATTTTGTTGCCGCCCACGAGCAGCGCCTGAGCTTTCCGCTGGACTCGATACGTCGCCCGGAAGGCCATTATCCCTCACAAACCCAGGAGGTGGTTTACCCCGGTATGCACTCTGATATCGGCGGTGGTTACTCGCCGGGCGAGCAGGGAAAATCAACGGGGGGCGTGGGTGAAGTGCTGTCGCAGATCGTCCTGCACGACCTGTATGCTGCCGCGTTTTCAGCGGGTGCGCCGCTTGCGATAAGGGCAGATTTAATAACTTCATTGATTAAAAATATTCGACCGTCGAGAGCTATGTCTCCAGATACATTTGATGAGTTCAACGCTTCTGAAATCTTGATCAGTCGCTTCAATGCCTGGCGCAAACTAACCCTGCTCGACGCCGTGGCGCTTGAAGCCGATATCCCGGCGGCGGAGCAAAACGGTTATCAGCCGCAAGCGCTTTCCAGCTCGCTGGAGAGCGTAGTTATACAGCAGATGGCATGGATGACCGCCTGGCGCATCGGGCGCTATGCCCACAATAGCCTGCTGGCCCAGCCGTTCTATCTTAATGCGCCGCAAAAAGATACCGCCGGGCTGGAAGAGGAAAAGCGCCAGTACGATATTAAATTCAATGCGTGGCGTAACCAGTTGGATTTGGCGCGCAAGGATCGTCCCGGCTGGCAGGACACCATAGAGCAGGGGCCGCCCGATTATGATCCCACCAACGGCCAGTACCAGCTGCGTGAAGCCGCACGCGAGTTTGAGCATGACTACCGCAACTGGCTCCGCGATGTCAATGGCAACCCGGCAGAAAAAGTTATTCAGGTTGCACTGGATGGCGTGCTGAAGCACCCGGTCTATCGGCTCAACGGCGATGATGAAAACAAAGAGTATGAGCAGATGCGTAAAGAGGGCGATTACCACTATGCGCGCCTGTTCAGCGACAGGCTCGGCACCGGCACCCGTAAAGAGCCGGAGGCGCAGTTACTGGCGCTGTTTGACCAACAGATCCACGACTCACGTGCCTGGTTTGTGCAAAGCACGCTGGGCGGGCGCGAACCCTGGGGCGGCTATTTCCGCTACCGCATGATCTACTGCGGCAGCAAAGCCAACAAGCAGGTGCAGCTGATTTATGTCGAAGGCAAAGCAGTCGGCGCCCCGCAGCTGGACCCGCCACTCTTATTTATCGTCGAGTCGCGCAGCGGTGAGGAGAGGGTGACGGAAGTGCAAAAGGTGCGCGAGCTGGCCAGCGGGCAGGTTGAAGTGCTCACGCCCGGCAGTATGCTGCCCGCCAGTCATGAGCCGGGCCTGATCGCCGCTCGTGAAAGCGCGCGCATCCGCGCGGAGCGTCATCAGCAGGCCCAGCTCGCCATTGCGCAAAAAATGAGTGAATGGAATAGTAAAAATATTGGCTAGCCGCGCATGGATTGAAAATATATCGCGGAATATTATTAACATAAGGATATTATGTGGGAAGGTTTATTTTTTTTGCCCGTCGGGCCGTAGTAATCATCACTTTATTTTTCTTATTAGGCTGCGAAAGTAATAAGCTATCAAAAGAGATTCGCGATGAGGCTAAGGGAGGTGATTTATACAGTAGTGATAGTATTAAAACTGTTTCAATGACTCCAGTGGGGGGTGGGAAATATGGTTGGGTGTTTAATGGTATCCATTTTGATTACTCTCTATCCTCCGGTGTTGATGAGTTTCTTCGTCTTATAGTAAGCGGAAAGCTTGATAAAACGCATATTGAAATGAATAATTCAGGGGTTTTTATTCTGTCAAGAAATAAAAAGAGCTTTGCCGGTGTAGTTGATTTTACTTATCATTATTATAATGAAGAAGAAAGAAAGCTAATTTGGTCTGTCACAAGAAACCCGAATGAAAATTGCCACTGGAATTATGATAAGTCAGGAGTGTGTAATATCAGTCTGACGGAATTACGCGGTACAATACATCAGAAGAGCATTGTGCCTACTGATGCTTTTAAGTTTAATCATGCATTTAATGTCAACTTTTATACCGAAGGGTCGCCTTCATTTAAGCAAGAAGCCTATCCGGTGAAAATTGCTAAAAATGTCGTTATGGCACCTTTGTATGTGTTAGTAACTATATTGATTTTACCTGTATATATTCTTCTTTCAGCTAATTAGCAAAAAATTTTAGAATGTTGTTTGAATATAAAGGAATAACAATGCCGCACTCACACAACTCCCCCTCACTGTATGAAATGCTGTACGGCAACTTTGCCGGCGGGCTGGATCTGCACAACGTCAGTGAAGAGAACCAGGTGATCCTCTCGGTGCTCGACAATATGCAGCGCATCCTCAACTGCCGCGCCGGAACCCTGGCGCATCTGCCCGATTACGGCCTGCCGGATATGACCAAAATATTGCAGGGCATGCCCGGCACCGCGCACCAGCTGATGACCACGCTGTCCGGCGTGCTGCTGCGCTACGAGCCGCGCCTCAGCAGTATTAAGGTCGATATGCTGCCGCAAAGCATTCCCGGCGAGCTGCGCTACGCCATTGATGCCGAGCTGAAGGGCATCGGCCTGGTGCGCTACGGCACCGAATTTATGCCGGAAGGCAAAGTGCTGATCCGCCACATGAAACAGCAGCAGTACCTCGACGCCCGCGCCTCGCTGTAGTCAGCGGCACCCCTCTCTGATAATCATCGAAACTTTTTATGAATCTATCTGAACGTTACCTGAAAACCGGCGGCGACCCACGCACGCTGCCGGACTACGCGGCGCTGCGCGACGAGCTGGGCAAGCTGTCCCACCCGGCGCGCCCGGACGTGAACTGGCACTGTGTGGAAAAACTCAGCCTCGCGCTGTTTGAACATAACGGCGTCGAGCTGCAAACGGCGGCCTGGTATACCCTGGCGCGCACCCAGCTGGGCGGGCTGGCTGGCCTGAACGAAGGTCTGGCCATCCTCGAAGCGTTAATCAGCCACCAGTGGGGCAACCTGTGGCCGCAGCAGGTGCATGCGCGCGTGGAGATCCTCAGCGGCCTCAGCCGCCGCGTGCAGCAGATGATGCGCACGCTGCCGATCGGCTACAGCGATCTCAGCCAGCTTTACCGCGCCGAGCAGCAGCTCACCCGGCTGAACGAGGTGTTGCAGCGGCTGGAGCTGCGCCATCTCAGCCAGTTTGACGCGCTGGCGGCGCTGATGCACAGCAGCGCGCTGCGGCTGGAGAACAGCGATGCGGCGGCCGGCAGCGCGACAGCCACCCCTTCAGGAGCGGTGCTGCCCGCCAGCGCCCAGCGTGCAGCCGACCCGGCTGTGGAGATGACGCCTTCAGCCGTAAAATGGGTCTATATCGCCCAGCCCCAGCCCGAGGCGAACATTGAGGTCATGACGCCGCCGCCGCCGACCAGCCGCTGGAAGCCGTTTGCCGCAGGGGTTGTGACCATGCTGGTGGTGGGCGCTGCGGGAATAGGGGGATGGCAGCTTGTGCAACGCCCCGATCCGCTGATAGATCATCTTGCCGCCACGCTTTCACCCCTGGCAATGCCGCTTACCGGGGAGCAGGTCGACAGCCTGAAGCGGCAAAACTATCAGCCGGAAAAAATCCGCGAGCACACCGAACAGCAGCTGGGGTGGCTGGCGGCGCTGTCACCCTGCTGGGCGCTTGATTATGGGCAGCGGCTGGTGCGCCAGGCCCAGGCGTTTAAACCGCAGGATGCTGCGGTCGGCAGAATGGCCGCCGAGTGGCAGCAGCAGCTTAAAGCCACGGCGCTTCCTGAGGAGGCAATGGGCGGCTGGCAGCAGGGGATGGAGCAGCTGCAGCAGCTGACGGACAGGCTGAATGCCCTTGACGGGCAGCGCGGTAAATATATCACCGTCAGCGAGCTGAAATCGGTGGTGTACAACGCCACCCAGGCGTTTAGCCGTTCAACCCCGGCAGAAGAGCAGCTGCGTCTTTATTCGGTTAACCCGTCGGATATTCAGCGCCGCCAGGCCGAGATGGCGCTGGAGCAGTTAGAGAAGCGCTATTTTTTGCTAAAGCAGCAGCGGGAGTGAAGCAGAAACAAAAAACCCGCCAGTTGGCGGGTTTTTTTATACTTCCGTTTTCTCGCGGAACTCGCATAAATCTTCAATCAGGCAGGAGCCGCAGCGCGGTTTACGCGCAATGCAGGTGTAGCGACCGTGCAGGATAAACCAGTGGTGGCAGTCGACCTTAAACTCCTTCGGTACCACCTTCAGCAGCTTCTCTTCCACCTGTTCCACGTTGTTACCCGGCGCAAAGCGCGTGCGGTTGCAGACGCGGAAAATATGGGTATCGACGGCGATGGTCGGCCAGCCAAAGGCGGTGTTCAGCACCACGTTAGCGGTTTTTCGCCCCACGCCCGGCAGCGCTTCCAGCGCCTCGCGGCTCTCCGGCACTTCTCCGCCGTGCTGCTCGACCAGAATGCGGCAGGTTTTGATCACGTTCTCGGCCTTGCTGTTAAACAGGCCGATGGTTTTGATGTACTCCTTCACCCCGTCTACGCCAAGTGCCAGAATCGCCGCAGGCGTATTAGCTACCGGGTAGAGTTTGGCCATCGCTTTGTTTACGCTGACGTCGGTGGCCTGCGCGGAGAGCAGCACCGCAATCAGTAGTTCAAACGGGGAAGTGAAGTTCAGTTCGGTGGTGGGGTGCGGGTTATTGTCCCGCAGCCGCACCAGAATCTCGTGACGCTTATCCTTGTTCACTGCGCAGTTTTTCCTTCCGGCATAGCAGCACTCTCCTGTTCTGCTTTCAGCGCGGCGCGCTGTTTCATCTTATTGTCGATGAGATATTTTGCCGCCAGCAGCATGCCGAGGCCGATAAACGCGCCCGGCGGCAGCATCGCCAGCAGCATTGGCGAGTCGAAATGCACCACTTCAATGCGCATCGCCTTTGCCCACGGGCCAAGCAGCTGGTCTGCGCCGTTAAAGATGGTGCCGTTGCCGATAATTTCACGGATAGAGCCCAGCACCACCATCACGCTGGTGGCGCCGAGGCCAATCGCCATACCGTCCAGCGCCGCCAGCCCGACATGGCTTTTGGACGCCACCGCTTCGGCGCGGCCCACCACGATACAGTTGGTGACGATCAGCGGGATGAAGATCCCCAGGGACTGATACAGGCCGTAGGCATAGGCATTGATCAGCATCTGCACGCAGCTGACCACGGCCGCGATAATCATCACGTAAATCGGAATACGGATTTCAGATGGCACCCAGCGGCGCGACAGGGAGATGCCGCTGTTGGTGCAGGTCAGCACCAGGGTAGTGGCCAGACCAAGGCCGAGGGCGTTGGTAGCGGTCGAAGTCACGGCCAGCAGCGGGCAGAGGCCCAGCAGCTGCACCAGCGCGGAGTTATTCTTCCACAGCCCGCCGACCAGCAGGGTTTTTGCTTCACTCATTGGCGTCTCCACAGGATGGCAACGAGGACAGTTGCCCCGGTAAGGTTTCAATATACAACGTTGTGCGCTTCACCGCATTGACCACCGCACGCGGCGTAATCGTTGCGCCAGTAAACTGGTCGAAGTCGCCACCGTCTTTCTTCACCGCGAAATGGCTGTCATCCGCGCCGGTCACTTTTTTGCCGTTAAAGCTCATGATCCAGTCAGAGATTCGCAGCTCGATTTTATCGCCAAGACCCGGTGTTTCATGATGTTCCACCACGCGGGTGCCGTACACCGTGCCGTCAAAGCTGGCGCCGACAATCAGCTGAATATTGCCAGAGTAGCCGTCAGGCGCGGTAGTTTCCACCGCCGCTGCCACGGGTTTATCACCCTTGCGCGCCAGATAGAGGTGGTGCGGGCTGCCGTTGCCCAGTGCCGGATTAGTGACAACGTAACACTCCTGCTGAATTTTATTATCATACAGCTCGGGCGGCACCACCTGGTCCAGCAGGATCTTCTGCTGTACGGCGGTCTGATGTTCAATAGTCGGCTTGGTTACCGCATTAATCACCGCCGTCAGGCCGGTGGTGATAGCGGCAAACACCGCCAGCGTTACGCCGTTTTTACGAATCGCGTCCAGCATCATTTACCCTTACGGTGTCCGTATACGCGCGGCTGCGTGTAGTAGTCAATCAGCGGCACGCAGATATTCGCCAGCAGCACGGCAAATGCCACGCCGTCCGGATAGCCGCCAAAGCTGCGGATCAGCCACACCAGCAGGCCAATCAGCACGCCGTACAGCAGGCGGCCTTTATTGGTGGTGGAGGCGGTCACCGGGTCGGTGGCGATAAAGAATGCGCCCAGCATGGTGGCCCCGGAGAACAGATGCACCAGCGGAGATACCAGGCTGTCCGGTGACAGCAGCCAGCCGAGCGTGGCGCAGAACGCCAGCGAGGCGATAAAGCTCACCGGGATATGCCAGCGGATGCTGCGCGTCCACAGCAGGAAAATGCCCCCGGCCAGGAACGCCACGTTGACCCACTGCCAGCCCAGGCCGGCCAGCACGCCGCCGTAAATCGGCATGGCGCGCACTTCTTCAGCCGAATGGCCGGCGCGCAGCCCGGTTTTGAAGGTGTCGAGCGGCGTAGCCTGGCTGATGCCGTCGATCCCCACCTGCAGCTGCTGCATGCTGTGGCCGTCAAGCGTATGGAAATGGAAGATCATACTCAGGGTGTCGCCAAAGGTCGGGCTGATGCCCTGCAGCACGTCCGGCGGTAGCCAGCTGGTCATCTGCACCGGGAAGGAGATCAGCAGCACCACGTAGCCGACCATCGCCGGGTTGAACGGGTTCTGACCGAGGCCGCCGTAAAGATGCTTGGAGATAATCACCGCAAACAGCGTGCCGATAACAATCAGCCACCACGGCGCCAGCGGCGGGATGCTGATGCCGAGCAGCAGGGCGGTCAGCAGCGCGGAGTTATCCTTCAGCGTCTCCGCCAGCGGCAGCTTGCGCAACCGCAGGATAGCCGCTTCAGCCGCGATAGCGGCAGCCGCCGCGATCAGCACCTGGATCAGGTTACCCCAGCCAAAGTACCAGCACTGCACGGCCATGCCGGGTACGGCTGCCAGCAGCACCAGCAGCATAATGGTGCTGGTGCTACGGCGGTTATGAGTATAGGGCGAGCTTGCAATACGAAATGCCATTTAATCCTCTTGCGTCGACGGCTGCTGCGATTTACGCGCTTTCACGCGTGCAATGGCCGCTGCCACCGCCGCTTTACGTGCATCCTCAGGGGAGGCGGCGGGCGCCTCTTCCTGACGGGGTTCGGGTTGTTCAGGGGTGACTTCTGGCAGAGCTTCGGCGGCCTGCGCGGCTTTTTTCGCTTTGGCGCGGGCAATAGCGGCCTCAATTGCCGCCTTGCGCGGGTCGGCGGCGGGTGCCGGCTGTTCGGCCACAGCCGGTTGCGGTTCAGCAACGGCGGCCTGCGCGGCTTTCTTCGCTTTGGCGCGGGCGATAGCGGCTTCGATGGCCGCCTTGCGCGGGTCAGCGGCAGGTGCCGGTTGTTCTGCCGCAGCCGGTTGCGGTTCAGCAACGCCGGCCTGCGCGGCTTTCTTCGCTTTGGCGCGGGCAATCGCGGCTTCAACGGCGGCTTTGCGCGGGTCGGCTGCCTGGCGCGTCACCGGTTCGCTGCTGGCCTGTTGCTCAGCCTGGCGCGCGCGGGCTTCCGCCTGGCGGGCTGCACGCTGAGCTGCCGCCGCGTCGTCATCGAGCGGTGCGGCAGCGGCGGCCTGCTTCGCCTTCACGCGTTCGCGCGCGGCGTTAAGCGCATCGGCGTCGGTGATAGCCACGCTGCGTTTGGCCTGCTGGTGCTTCGCTTCACGCGCCGCTTTTTCCCGCTCCAGGCGCTGTTGACGCGCTTCAAAACGCGCCTTGGCCAGGGCAGTACGCTCGGCTTCCAGATCGATAGCCTGAATCTCGGCCTTCTCCTGGCGGTAATACTGCACCAGCGGGATATTACTCGGGCAGACATAAGCACAGGCGCCGCACTCAATGCAGTCTGCAATATTATGCTCGCGCGCTTTGTCGTGATCGCCGCCGCGGCTGTACCAGTAAAGCTGCTGCGGCAGCAGGGCGGCCGGGCAGGCGTCGGCGCAGGCGCTGCAGCGGATGCAGCCCTGCTCCGGCTCGTTGTGGCCCATCTCAGAGGCGGCGGGTGCGAGAATACAGTTGGTGATTTTCACCACCGGCACATCCAGCGTCGGCAGGGTGAAGCCCATCAGCGGGCCACCCATGACCACCATCTGTTCGGCACCCGGTGCGAAATCGGCGTGATGCAGCAGATGGCTGATCGGCGTGCCGAGGCGGCCCCAGACGTTGCCAGGCTGGCGCACCGACTCACCGGTCAGGGTAATAACGCGTTCAGTAAGCGGCTCGCCGTCAATAATCGCGCGCTTAACGGCATAGGCGGTGCCGACGTTCTGCATCAGCACGCCGATATCGGTAGAGCGCCCGCCGTGCGGCACCTCTTTACCGGTGAGAATTTTCGTCAGCTGTTTGGCGCCACCGGAAGGATATTTGGTGGGGATGACGCGGATCTCCATATCGCGCGCGTTGCCCAGGGCGGCTTTCAGCGCGGCAATCGCTTCCGGTTTGTTATCTTCAATGCCGATCAGGGTGCGCTCCGCCAGCAGCGTCCACGCCAGAATGCGGCAGCCTTCCAGCACTTCTGCGGCGCAGTCCTGCATCAGGCGATCGTCGGCGGTGATATAAGGCTCGCACTCGGCGGCATTGATAATCAGGGTATTGACCCCGCGCAGCCCGCCCTTCAGCTTGGTGGCGGTAGGGAAGCCCGCGCCGCCCAGCCCGGCAACGCCAGCCTGATGCACGCGGCGCACCACCTCCTGGCGGTCCAGGCTGCGATAGTCGCTCAGCGTCTGCTTATCAATCCAGCGGTCTTCGCCGTCCGGAGTGATAAAGATGCACATCTCCGCCAGCGCGGAGGGATGCGCAGTCATATGCGGGGCGATTTTGCTCACGGTACCGGAGCTTGGCGCGTGGATCGGCAGCATACGGCCATTGCCAAAGGTCAGCGCCTGGCCGCGCAGGACAGCGTCGCCGGGGCGCACGCAGATCTCGCCTTCGTTACCGATATGCTGTTTCAGCGGCAGTATAAACTGGGCGGGCAGCGGCAGCTGGCGCAGCGGCGTGCCGTTTGACTGGGTCTTCATCTCCGGTGGATGAATGCCACCTTCGAAGTCCCAAAGCCGATCTTTTTTAAAGTAGTTGAGCAGATTAAGCATGACTTTCTACAGTGATCACCCGCACCGGAATGGTTTGCAGGTCCCATTTCCAGTTGGCAGTAGTGGTAGCAACCGGACGCATTTCAATGCAGTCGGTCGGGCAGGGAGCAACGCACAGGTCGCAGCCGGTACAGACATCGCTCAGCACGGTGTGCATCGCGCGGGTGGCGCCGACAATTGCATCCACCGGGCAGGCCTGAATGCACTTGGTGCAGCCGATGCAGTTGGCTTCGTCAATCCACGCCACTTTACGCTCTGGCTCCAAAGCGGCCTCTTCACCCAGCGGCTGCGGGTCGACGTTAAGCAGCGCCGCCAGTTTCAGCATGGTCTGCTCGCCGCCGGGCGCGCATTTGTTGATCAGTTCGCCGTTATTACCCACCGCGTCGGCATAGGGGCGGCAGCCGGGATAACCGCACTGCCCGCACTGGCTCTGCGGCAAAATAGCGTCAATCTGTTCGACAATCGGGTCTTCTTCCACTTCGAAGCGGCGCGAGGCGTAGCCCAGCAGCCCCCCCAACACCAGGCTAAGTGCGCTAAGAACCAGCACAGCAATCCAAATCGCACTCATCAGAACTTCACCAGTCCGGTAAAGCCCATAAACGCCAGCGCCATCAGGCCGGCGGTGACCAGTGCAATCGATGAACCCTTAAACGGCGCGGGCACATCGGCGAGCACCAGGCGCTCGCGGATGCCGGCGAACAGCACCATCACCAGCGAGAAGCCGATAGAGGCGCTAAAGCCGAACAGCGCGGCCTGCAGGAAAGTGTGATTGAGGTTGACGCTAAGCAGCGGCACGCCAAGCACCGCACAGTTGGTGGTGATCAGCGGCAGGAAGATACCCAGCAGGCGGTAGAGGTCAGGGCTGGTTTTACGCACCACCATTTCGGTGAACTGCACGACCACGGCAATCACCAGGATATAGGCCATGGTGCGCAGGTAGACCAGATCGAGCGGCAGCAGGATCAGGTGATTGACCAGCCATGCACAGATAGAGGCCAGGGTAATAACAAAGGTGGTGGCGAGTCCCATGCCAATTGCCGTTTCCAGTTTTTTGGAAACGCCCATGAAGGGACAAAGGCCGAGAAACTTCACCAGGACGAAGTTATTCACCAGCACTGTGCCAATAAAGAGAAGCAGGTATTCGGTCATTATTACGCCTGAAGAAAAGTCAAAAGCAGCACATTATCGGATATTGGCTACGCCATCACAACCGTTGCGCGGCGGGTGTCCGACGCCAGCGCACTCAGGATTAAATTCTTGACGTTTATTTCGCCATCACGGTTCGATGAAAGTGTTCTTAACGCGTTGAGAACGCTTGAAATAAGGCACCAGTACCGCTGCCGCCAGCAGGGCGATCAGTAAAGTCCGAATTGCCGCACCATCGGCCACCGGAGAGAAGGCAAAAGTCTTCACCGCCAGCAGCACGGTGAGTAGCAGCCACAAAATGTAGTGGCGCGGCAGCCGACGCGAGCGTTGACAGAAAATCCACGTCACCCAGGCACTGTAGCACCAGACTACGGTAGAGGTCAGCAGCGAGGCTCCCCACTGCCATAATGCGTTGCTTTCATGGCTGAACAGCGCGTTACGCATCGCCGGGTCGAGCAGGGCGCTTAAATACATTGCCATCACCAGCGCGCTGGTCAGCAAGGTCATGATCAGCCATGCCAGCGGCACCAGCAGCCAGCCTGCCAGGCGCGGTTTAGTATCAACAGCCACTTATTCATCCTTATCCAGTCAGCAAACTCTGCCATCAAGGCAAAAGGTGCACCGTCAGGATACACCTCATATCAGAAAAGGATTATACGGAACTTCATGCGCCAGGTCATTAACCAGAGCGAACTGGAACCTTAAACGACGTAGCGCCAGACAGTTTTTGGCACGCGTCCAAGGTCAAACAGGCGACCGCCGGAAACCAGTTCTGCGCGACGGTGATCGGCAGCGCGGTACATCTGAATAATTTCACCATCATCGTTAAGGGAATAGTTGAGATGGTCGAAGAGTTTTTCCAGAGTTTCCAGGGAATTAACTTTGCGAAATTTTAACAAATAGTCTTGAGCGGTCATATTGGCCATTTGCGAACGGAATAGTGAGTGATAAGTATATTATTTGGCAAAAAAGAGTCCAGAAAGTTCGCGATGAAATAGGTAAATTCAGACTAATGATGAAGATATTCGGGGCTGAAATAGATTTTTTAAGAGTTTTCTAGGAGTTTTTATACCGCTTATTGATTTAGTGGTATTTAGGTTCATTTTATTGCGCGCCGCTATCCACTTCCTGTCACCGACTCACATCGCCCGGCTGCAGGCCAGCGTTTTGCCGGAATTTAGCAAACTGTGTAACAGCTCACAAATCCACACTTTACCCGACGTCGCAACCGCGCCGCACGGCGGCGACAGAACTGCACGCGGTATTGTAATCGCTTCCAAATGATTGCGGCGCAAACGCTTCTGTTTATTACAGTTATTTAACCTCAATTTGGCACCCACTGCGTGATTTTTCCATATCGACCCGCTAAGGCCTGGGGCGCGGGGTTGGCGTAAGCCATTTGTTTTGTTGCGTTTTGTGAGCATTGTCGAAAATGTTTTTTGGTGAATAGTACAGGCTTAAGTGGCTCTTAACCCTATTCGATAAAATCCCATCAGAGGAAAAATGATCATGTGGAAGCGTTTACTCTTATCCACCCTCATCAGTGCCAGCCTGGCGGCTCCGGCGCTGGCTGAATCCATGACTGTTGGTTTCTCTCAGGTTGGCTCGGAATCGGGCTGGCGAGCCGCAGAGACCAGCGTGGCGAAAAGTGAAGCGCAAAAGCGCGGTATCACGCTGAAAATCGCCGACGGGCAGCAAAAACAGGAGAACCAGATCAAGGCAGTGCGTTCGTTTATTGCCCAGGGCGTGGATGCCATCTTCATTGCTCCGGTAGTCCAGACCGGCTGGGAGCCGGTGCTTGAAGAAGCGAAAGACGCCAAAATCCCGGTATTCCTGCTGGACCGCGCTATCGTGGTCAAAGATAAATCGCTGTATCAGGCGGTCGTCACCGCCGACAACGTCTATGAAGGTAAGCTAATCGGTGACTGGCTGGTGAAACAGCAGGCGGGCAAGCCGTGTAACGTGGTTGAGCTACAGGGTACCGTCGGCGCCAGCGTGGCGATTGACCGTAAGAAGGGCTTCGCTGAAGCGATTGCCAACACGCCAAATATTAAAGTGATCCGTTCGCAGTCCGGCGATTTTACCCGCAGCAAGGGTAAAGAGGTGATGGAGAGTTTCATCAAGGCAGAGAACAACGGTAAAAACATCTGCATGGTTTACGCCCATAACGATGATATGGCTATCGGTGCCATTCAGGCGATTAAAGAGGCCGGTCTGAAACCGGGTAAAGATATTCTCACCGGCTCCATTGACGGCGTGCCGGATATTTATAAAGCGATGCTGGCAGGTGAAGCCAATGCCAACGTCGAGCTGACGCCAAATATGGCCGGCCCGGCTTTCGACGCGCTGGAAAAACTTAAAAAAGACGGCACCATGCCGCCGAAGATCATCAAAACCGAATCGAAACTTTTCCTTCCTGCTGATGCCCAGGCCCAGCTGGATAAGAAAAAAGGTATGGGTTACTGATCCCCGGGCCGCCCTGAGGGCGGCTTTTTTCATGGCGTGAGGCACGCGTATGACCATCGACTCCTCTCCACCGCCGCTGCTTGCCATTAGCGGCGTCAGTAAGTCCTTTCCCGGCGTGCGGGCGCTGGATAATGTCTCTTTCGACCTGCGTCCCGGTGAAATCATGGCGCTGCTGGGGGAAAACGGGGCCGGGAAATCGACCCTGATTAAAGTGCTGACCGGCGTTTATCAGCGCGATGCTGGCACCATTACCCTCTCCGGAAACCCGATCAATCCGCGCAATACCGCCGAGGCACAGCAGCTGGGCATCGGCACGGTGTATCAGGAAGTGAACCTGCTGCCGAATATGTCGGTTGCCGATAATCTGTTTATCGGGCGTGAACCGAAACGTTTTGGCCTGATAGACCGTAAAACGCTAAACCAGCGCGCGGTGAAATTACTCAACGACTACGGTTTCGAGCTGGATGTCACCCGCCCGCTGGGCCAGTACTCGGTGGCAATGCAGCAGATCATTGCTATCTGCCGCGCCGTGGATCTCTCCGCTCAGGTGCTGATCCTCGATGAACCCACCGCCAGCCTGGACGCCAGCGAAGTCGAGATGCTGTTCACGCTGATGAGACAGCTGAAGACAAAGGGGATGAGCCTGGTGTTTGTCACCCACTTTCTCGACCAGGTTTACCGCGTCACCGACCGTATTACGGTGCTGCGCAACGGGCAGTTTATTGCCACGCGCGATACCCATTCCCTGCCGCAGATTGAGCTGATCAAACTGATGCTCGGCCGTGAGCTGCTGGAAACCGCGCTGCAGCGCGCGGGCAGCACGCTGAAAAGTCATCAGCCGGTGGTGGAATTTAAAAATTACGGCAAGAAAGGCACCATCGAGCCGTTCAGCCTGAGCGTGCGGCCGGGCGAAGCGGTCGGGCTGGCTGGCCTGCTGGGATCCGGGCGTACCGAAACCGCCGAGCTGCTGTTCGGCATTAAGCGTGCCGACAGCGGCAGCGCCTTTATCAAGGGTAAAGCCAAAACCATTCGCTCCCCGGCGCAGGCGTCTCGCCTCGGCATGGGCTTCTGCCCGGAAGACCGCAAAACCGACGGTATTATCGGTGCCGCTTCGGTGCGGGAAAATATCATTCTGGCTCTGCAGGCGCAGCGCGGCTGGCTGCGGCCCATCCCACGCCGCGAACAGCAGCAGGTGGCCGACCGCTATATCAAGAGCCTTGGCATTCGCACTCCGGACGCCGATCAGCCGGTTGAGCTGCTCTCCGGCGGCAATCAGCAGAAAGTACTGCTGTCGCGCTGGCTGGTGACCAAACCGCAATTTCTGATCCTTGATGAACCGACGCGCGGCATTGATGTTGGCGCCCACGCCGAAATCATCCGCCTGATTGAGACCCTGTGTGCCGATGGCCTGGCGCTGCTGGTGATCTCCTCCGAGCTGGAAGAGCTGGTGGGCTACGCCGACCGCGTGCTGATCCTGCGCGATCGCCAGCAGGTGGCGGAGATTCCGCTGGAGCAGCTCTCCGTTGCCTCCATTGTTAACGCCATTGCGGCGGGAGGGGAGCAACATGCCTGATTCCCACTTATTGACGGGGAAACCGCCGATGCAGAAACGTAAACTGCCGCCGGGCCTGCCGCAGATTGGCGCGCTGCTGCTGGTGCTGCTGATCGACAGCCTGGTGGCCAATAACTTCTTTGCTATTCACGTGCAGGATGGTCGGCTGTTCGGCAGCCCGATAGATATCCTTAACCGCGCTGCGCCGGTGGCGATTCTGGCGATAGGGATGACGCTGGTGATCGCCACCGGCGGGATAGATCTGTCGGTCGGGGCGGTGATGGCGATAGCCGGAGCCACGGCGGCGACGCTGACCGTGGCCGGGCACAGCCTGCCGGTGATTATTCTGGTGACGCTGGGCAGCGGCCTGCTGTGCGGCCTGTGGAACGGCGTGCTGGTGGCGCTGCTGAAGATCCAGCCGTTTGTCGCCACGCTGATCCTGATGGTGGCGGGGCGCGGCATCGCGCAGCTGATCACCCAGGGGCAGATAGTCACTTTTAACAGCGACTCGCTGGCGCAGCTTGGCAGCGGCACGCTGCTGCTGTTCCCGGTGCCGATGTGGATCACCCTGGCGCTGGCGCTGCTGGTCTGGCTGCTAACGCGCAAAACCGCGCTGGGGATGTTTATCGAGGCCGTCGGCATCAACCTGCGCGCCGCGCGCAATGCCGGGGTGAACGGCTGGCTGGTCGTGATGAGTACCTATCTGCTGAGCGGCCTGTGCGCGGCAGTGGCCGGGCTGATCGTCGCGGCGGATATTCGCGGTGCCGATGCCAACAACGCCGGGCTGTGGCTGGAGCTGGATGCGATTCTGGCGGTGGTGATTGGCGGGGCGTCGCTGATGGGCGGCCGCTTTAACCTGCTGCTGTCGCTGATTGGCGCGCTGATTATACAGGCGATGAACACCGGGATTTTGCTTTCCGGCTTCCCGCCGGAGCTGAACCAGGTGGTCAAAGCGGTGGTGGTGATGGTGGTGCTGCTGCTGCAGTCGCCGCGCTTTATTCAACTGTTTAAACGAGGGCGCCGCCGTGATTAAACGTCATCTGCCGTTAATGATTACCCTGCTGGTATTTGTAGCGGGCTACCTGTTCTGCCTCAGTCAGTTTCCCGGCTTCGCCTCAACGCGGGTGATCGCCAATATCCTTACCGATAACGCCTTCCTCGGCATTATTGCGGTTGGGATGACTTTTGTGATCCTCTCCGGCGGTATCGATCTGTCGGTCGGCGCGGTGATCGCCTTTACCGGGGTGTTTCTCGCCCGCGCGATTGGTGATTTCCACCTCGATCCGTGGCTGGCGTTTGCGCTGGTGATGGTGATGGGCTCGGCGTTTGGCGCCTTTATGGGCTGGCTGATCGACGCGCTGAAAATCCCGGCGTTTATTATCACCCTGGCGGGGATGTTCTTCCTGCGCGGCAGCAGCTATCTGGTGGCGGAAAGCTCGCTGCCGATCGACCATCCGCTGTATGCCACGCTGTCGTCGATGGCGTGGAAAATTCCCGGCGGCGGGCGGCTCAGCCTGCTGGCGGTGATCATGCTGGTGGTGGTGGCCTTTGGCATCCTGCTGGCGCACCGCAGCCGCTTCGGTAATCAGGTATATGCCATTGGCGGCAACGCCACCTCGGCGCAGCTGATGGGCATTTCGACGCGCAGCACCACGGTGCGCATTTATATGCTCTCATCCGGCCTGGCGACGCTGGCGGGCATCGTCTTTTCAATCTACACCTCGGCGGGCTATGCGCTGGCGGGGATGGGCGTGGAGCTGGATGCCATCGCCTCGGTGGTGATTGGCGGCACGCTGCTCTCCGGCGGCGTTGGCACCGTGCTGGGGACGCTGTTCGGCGTGCTGATTCAGGGGCTGATCCAGACATGGATTAACTTCGACGGTACGCTCAGCTCGTGGTGGACCAAGATCGCCATCGGCATCCTGCTGTTCGCCTTTATTGCCCTGCAACGCCTGCTGACCGTGATGTGGGATCGCCAGCAGAATGCGCCAGTGAAGCGGTTGATATCCTGAAACGGTGGGAAATGGGTCGACCGGAAAAAATGGTCGACCCCTACAGACCCTGTAGCGGCTGACCTACCCGGACCCTGTAGCGGCTGACCCTCTTTTCCGGTCAGCCGGAAGGTGCAAAATAAAAGGGCGGCACCTGTTTATGGGGCCGCCCTTGTTGTTTCCTGCCTGCAGGATTACCGCTGATTCAGGCGGTAATACGCCTCGTTCCAGCGCAGTGCATCGCGGAAGCCGTGCAGCGTGGTCTCTTCGTCAATCACCAGCGCCTCGATGCCATTCAGCTCGGCATACAGGCGCATATCCTCCACCGTCAGCGCCTGGCTGAACACCGTGTGGTGCGCGCCGCCGCCGAGGATCCACGCCTCTGAGGCGGTGGCCAGCGACGGCTGCGCCCGCCACAGCGCGCGCGCCACCGGCAGCTTAGGCAGCGCCTGCGGCTGTTCAATGGTATCCACCACGTTGACCAGCAGGCGGAAGCGGTCGCCCATATCAATCACGCTGGCATTTACCGCTCGCCCGGCAGGTGCCGAGAAGATCAGGCGCGCCGGGTCAGCCTTGCCGCCGATGCCCAGCGGCTGCACGTCGAGCAGCGGTTTAGCTTCACGCGCGATGGTCGGGCACACTTCCAGCATATGTGAACCGAGCACCAGGTCGTTACCCGGCGCGAAGTGGTAGGTGTAATCCTCCATAAAGGACGTCCCGCCCGGCTGGCTGCCCGCCATGACTTTGAAGATGTGCAGCAGGGCGGCGGTTTTCCAGTCGCCTTCTCCGGCGAAGCCGTATCCCTGCTGCATCAGGCGCTGCACCGCCAGCCCCGGCAGCTGCGTCATGCCGTGCAGCGTCTGGAAGTTAGTGGTGAAGGCGCGGCAGCCCTCGGCGTCGAGGAAGCGCTTGATCCCCAGCTCAATACGCGCCGCATCCAGCACGTTTTGCCGCTTATCGCCGCCGATCGCCGCCGCAGCGGAAAATTCATACTGGCTCTCGTATTCGTCAATCAGCGTGCTGACGTCGCCGTCGCTCACCTGGTTGATCACCTCGACCAAATCGCCAACGCCCCAGCCATTTACCGCGTAGCCAAACTGGATCTGCGCCGCGACTTTATCACCCTCGGTTACCGCCACTTCGCGCATATTGTCGCCAAAGCGCGCCACCTTCAGCTGCTGGCTGGCCTGCAGCGCGGCGGCACCGCGCATCCACTGGCCGATACGCTGCTGGGTGGTTCGATCCTGCCAGTGGCCGGTCACCACCTGATGCGGCAGGCGCATGCGCGCGCCGATAAAACCGAACTCGCGGCCGCCGTGCGCGGTCTGGTTCAGGTTCATAAAGTCCATATCCATGCTGTCCCACGGGATTTCCGCGTTGAACTGGGTATGCAGCTGCAGCAGTGGCTTGTTCAGCACGCTCAGCCCGCCAATCCACATCTTGGCCGGGGAGAAGGTGTGCAGCCAGGTAACGATCCCTAAGCAGCCAAGATCGTGATTGGCCTCGCGGCACAGGGCCAGCGCTTCATCGGGGGTTTTTACCAGCGGCTTGAGCTGGAGTGTAAAGGGCAGAATCCCGGCGCGATTCAGGCCCTCGACCACCTGCTGGCCGTGCTGCTCCACCTGGCGCAGGGTTTCCGCACCGTACAGATGCTGCGTACCAATCACAAACCATACGCTCTGGGCGTTTAACTGTGTCATAAAACGGTTCCTTAACTAGCTGACGAAGAGGTTGATGGGGCAAACTGCGGCTCAGCGCATTCACACCACTGAAGGTAACGCTGATAAAGCTGCTGGAAGCGGGCCACGCGCTGCGGATCGGGCTGCAGGGTCTGCGCCAGCGGGCTGGCCATCTGGGCCTGCGCGCTCGGAATATCGGGATAAACGCCGGCGGCGACGGCGGCAAAAATCGCCGCGCCGAGCGCACAGCACTCGTCGGAGGCGACGATATCCAGCGGGCGGTTCATCACATCGCAGCACACCTGCATGATGACCGGCGATTTGCGCGCAATGCCGCCCAGTGCCAGCACCTGCTGCACCGGGATATCCTGCTGTTCAAAGCACTCCATAATGGCGCGGGCGCCAAAGGCGGTGGCGGCGATAAAACCGCCGAACAGCGTGGGCGCATCGGTGCCGAGATTCAGGTCGGTAATCACCCCTTTCAGGCGCTGGTTGGCGAACGGCGTGCGGCGGCCGTTAAACCAGTCAAGCACCACCGGCAGATGGTCAAGCTGCGGGTCGGCGGCCCAGGCGGCGGTAAGCTGCTGCAGCAGATCGTTTTGCATCGCTTCCAGCTGCGGTCTGATTTCAGGCTGTTGCTGAGCGGCCTGCGCCAGCGGCCAGCTCAACAGGCGGCTGAACCAGGCATACATATCGCCAAACGCCGACTGCCCGGCCTCCAGCCCGATCATTCCCGGCATCACACTGCCGTCGACCTGGCCGCAGATGCCTTTGATTGCCCGGTCGGCGACGCGCTCAGCATCGGCGATCAGGATGTCGCAGGTCGAGGTGCCGATCACTTTCACCAGCGTGTAGGGCTGCGCCCCGGCCCCAACCGCGCCCATATGGCAGTCAAACGCACCGCCGGAAATAGTGACACTGCCAGGCAGGCCGAGCCGTTCGGCCCATTCAGCGCTCAGCACGCCCACGGGGAGCTCGGCAGTGAAGGTATCGTGAAACAGCGGGTGATCGAGGTCGCGGGTCAGCAGCGGGTCGAGCGCGTTAAGAAACTGCGCGTCCGGTAAACCCTGCCATAGCGGGTGCCACAGCGATTTATGCCCGGCGGCGCAGCGCCCGCGCTTCAGCTCTGCCGGGGCAGTGGTGCCGCTCAGCAGCGCCGGTACCCAGTCGCACAGCTCCACCCAGGAGACTGCCGCCTCACGCACCGCCGCATCGCTGCGGCTGACGTGCAGGATTTTGGCCCAGAACCATTCAGAGGAGTAAATGCCGCCGATAAAGCGTGAATAGTCCTGATATTCGCCGCTGTGGCACAGCCGGGTAATCGCCTCGGCCTCTTCAATGGCGGTGTGGTCCTTCCACAGCACGAACATTGCATTAGGGTTATCAGCAAACTCCGGGCGCAGCGCCAGCACCCGGCCTTCGCGATCGATTGGCGCGGGGGTGGAGCCGGTAGAATCGACGCCGATGCCCACCACACTCTGGCGCTGCTCGGGCGTCATCTTCGTGACAACGTCACGTATAGCCTGCTCCAGCGCGTCAATGTAGTCCTGTGGGTGATGGCGGAACTGGTTGCGCGCCGGCATACAGTAGTGCCCGGCCTTCCAGCGTGGGTAGGCCACGACCTGCTTAAACAGCTCGCGCCCGCTGGCGCACTCCACTGCCAGTGCCCGCACCGAATCGCTGCCAAAATCCAGACCGAGGGTAATCGCACCCTTATGCATAGTTGTTCTCCGTTATTTTCAGAACAGGCTTTTTTCATGTCCCTCTATCCTGGAAAGCTCGCGGCAATCACGTTAGGTGCGGCTGGCTGCAAATATGCACTTTTCTGCCAACAGCGGGGGTTATGTGATGGGCTTCAAATGTTGCGTGACGGTTAAACTGGCTGAATAGATGGACAAAACGACTGTAATTTCAGGGTGTGATAGCGCTCTACAAATTTTCCCTTGCATGCGGGTAAAACTAGCGCACTACCGTCACTGTTACGCCGTCAGTGCTCAGGTAAGGTATTGAATAGCAGCTTTTAAATTTATGAACATCCGATTGTTACCGTTTACACAAACCCGCGTAAAGCGGGCACTGAGCCGGAGAGCCTCATGCACAAATTCACTCAAGCGCTGGCCGCGATTGGCCTCGCCGCCGTTATGTCACAATCCGCTATGGCGGAGACCATGAAACTCGGTTTTCTGGTGAAGCAGCCGGAAGAGCCGTGGTTCCAGACTGAATGGAAATTCGCCGATAAGGCCGGTAAAGAGATGGGCTTTGAGGTGATTAAAATCGCCGTGCCGGACGGTGAGAAAACCCTGAACGCCATCGACAGCCTGGCCGCCAGCGGCGCGAAGGGGTTCGTTATCTGTACGCCGGACCCAAAACTGGGCTCCGCCATTGTCGCGAAAGCGCGCAGCTATGACCTGAAGGTGATCGCCGTTGATGACCAGTTCGTCACCGCCAAAGGTAAACCGATGGATAGCGTGCCGCTGGTGATGATGGCCGCAACCAAAATCGGCGAGCGCCAGGGGCAGGAGCTGTACAAAGAGATGCAGAAACGCGGCTGGGATGCGAAAGAGACGGCGGTAATGGCGATCACCGCCAACGAGCTGGATACCGCCCGTCGCCGCACCGGCGGGTCGATGGATGCGCTGAAGGCTGCTGGATTCCCGGAAAAACAGATTTATCAGATCCCAACCAAATCCAACGATATTCCCGGCGCGTTTGATGCCGGTAACTCCCTGCTGGTGCAGCATCCGGAAGTGAAGCACTGGCTAATCGTTGGTATGAACGACAACACCGTGCTGGGCGGCGTGCGCGCCACCGAAGGTCAGGGCTTTAAGGCGGCCGACGTCATTGGCATCGGGATTAACGGCGTGGATGCGGTAAGCGAACTGTCGAAAGGTGCCGCGACCGGCTTCTACGGCTCTCTGCTGCCAAGCCCGGACGTGCACGGCTACCGCAGTATCAAGATGCTGCATGACTGGGTGACCAACGGCACCGAGCCTGCCAAGTTCACCGAAGTGACCGACGTGGTACTGATTACCCGCGATAACTTCAAAGCCGAACTGGCGAAGAAAGGGCTGATGTAACTGTGCAGAGGGCCGATCGAAACAAAGGATCGGCCCCTACAATTCAACGCTGGTGATGGGGCGAACCGCGGGCCGATCGAAACCAAAAGTTCGGCTTCAGCGGCTCAGAATGCTGTAGGGGCGGACCCTCTTTTTCGGTCCGCCCGCTGCAAACGCTCAACGTGCAGGAGGAGACACTATGACCACGCAACCCGCTTATTTGAGCTTTCACGGCATAGGCAAGACCTTTCCCGGCGTAAAAGCGCTGCAGGATATCAGTTTTGACTGCTATGCCGGGGAAGTGCATGCCCTGATGGGCGAGAACGGCGCGGGCAAATCGACGCTGTTGAAGATCCTCAGCGGCAGCTATCAGGCCAGCAGTGGAGAGATCCGCATTCAAGGCCAGCCGGCTAACTTCCAGCACACCACCGATGCGCTGAATGCCGGGGTAGCGATTATCTATCAGGAACTGCATCTGGTGCCGGAAATGTCGGTGGCAGAAAACATCTTCTTAGGCCAGCTGCCGCAGCGCGGCGGGCTGGTTAACCGGGCGAAGCTGCGTGCCGAAGCCGCGCGCCAGCTAAAAACTCTCGGCATGGATATCGACCCGGATCTGCCGCTGAAATACCTGTCGCTCGGCCAGTGGCAGATGGTGGAAATTGCCAAAGCGCTGGCGCGCAACGCCAAAGTGATCGCCTTTGACGAACCGACCAGCTCACTGTCTGCGCGGGAAATCGACCAGCTGTTCCGTGTTATCCGCCAGCTGCGCGCCGATGGCAAAGTGGTGCTGTACGTCTCGCACCGCATGGAGGAGATTTTCGCCCTTAGCGATGCAATCACCGTATTTAAAGATGGCCGCTACGTGCGCACCTTCACCGATATGCAAACCACCACCAACGACCTGCTGGTGCAGGCAATGGTCGGGCGTGAAATCGGCGATATCTACGGCTACCGCCCGCGTGCGCACGGTGCAGTGCGCCTGCAGCTCGACAATGTCCAGGCCAAAGGCGTGCGCAGCGCGGTGTCGTTCAGCGTGCGAGCCGGGGAGATCGTCGGGCTGTTCGGCCTGGTCGGCGCCGGGCGCAGCGAACTGATGAAAGGGCTGTTCGGCGCCACGCGTCTCATCAGCGGCGAGCTGCGCCTCGATGGCGAGGTGCTCAATCTGCGTGAGCCGATTGAGGCCATTCGTGCCGGGATCATGCTCTGCCCGGAAGACCGCAAGGCCGACGGCATCATCCCGGTGCATTCGGTGCGCGACAACATCAACATCAGCGCCCGGCGCAACAACCTTACCGCCGGCTGCCTGATCAACAAAGGTTGGGAAGCGAAAAACGCCGGGGCGCATATTCGCTCACTGAATATCAAAACCCCGTCGGCTGACCAGCTGATTATGAACCTGTCGGGTGGCAATCAGCAGAAGGCCATCCTTGGCCGCTGGCTGTCGGAAGAGATGAAAGTGATCCTGCTCGACGAGCCAACGCGCGGCATTGATGTCGGAGCAAAAAATGAGATCTATCAGCTGATTTACGCGCTGGCCGAACAGGGGATTGCGGTGCTGTTTGCCTCCAGCGATCTGCCGGAAGTGATGGGGCTGGCCGACCGGATCCTGGTGATGCGCGAAGGCGAAATCGCCGGGGAGCTGGACCACAACGACGCAACGGAAGCGCTGACCTTAAGTCTGGCGATGCCAAAAACCGCTAAACCTGCCACCCAGGTGGCCTGAAATGCAGGAGAAACCGATGTCTACAACAACCTCAACCGGGACGCCAGCCGCCCCATCACGCTTCAGCCTTTGGCGCATCTGGGACAACTTCGGCATGCTGGTGGTGTTTGCCGCGCTGTTTATCGCCTGCACGGTGTTTGTGCCGAACTTCGGCAGCCTGATCAATATGAAAGGCCTCGGCCTGGCAATGTCGATGTCCGGTATGGTGGCCTGCGGCATGCTGTTCTGCCTCGCGTCCGGTGATTTTGACCTGTCGGTCGCCTCGGTGATTGCCTGTGCCGGGGTGGTGTGCGCGGTGGTGATCAACATGACCGAAAGCCTGTGGATCGGCGTGGCGGCGGGGCTACTGCTCGGCGTCGCCTGCGGCCTGATCAACGGCTTTGTCATTGCTAAACTGAAAATTAACGCCCTGATCACCACGCTGGCGACCATGCAGATTGTGCGCGGGCTGGCGTATATCTTCTCCGACGGTAAGGCGGTCGGTATCGAAGACGAGCGCTTCTTCGCGCTCGGCTACGCCAGCTGGCTGGGTATTCCTGCGCCGGTGTGGCTGACGATAGTCACTCTGGTGCTGTTCGGTTTCCTGCTGAACAAAACCACCTTTGGCCGCAATACGCTGGCGATTGGCGGTAATGAAGAAGCGGCAAGGCTGGCCGGGGTGCCGGTGGTGCGCACGCGCATTATCATCTTTATCCTCTCCGGGCTGGTGTCGGCGGCGGCGGGCATTATCCTGGCCTCGCGCATGACCAGCGGCCAGCCAATGACCTCGCTCGGCTATGAGCTGATTGTGATTTCTGCCTGCGTGCTCGGTGGCGTGTCGCTGAAGGGGGGGATTGGTAAGATTTCCTATGTGGTTGCCGGGGTGTTAATCCTCGGAACGGTTGAGAATGCGATGAATTTACTCAATATCTCGCCTTTCTCACAGTACGTGGTGCGCGGTCTGATATTGTTAGCGGCGGTGATTTTTGACCGTTACAAACAAAAAGCCAAAGCGGCCTGACAGGAGGGGTTATGTATCATCGTCTGGCGCCGGTGGCGCAATCCAACCCGCTGCTTCCGGGGTATCCGTTTAGCGCCTGGCTGGTGGCCGGGCTGACCCCCATCAACGCTGACGGGCCGCTCGATTTCTTTATCGATCGCCCGCACGGCATGAAGGGCTACATTCTCAACCTGACGATTAAAGGGTGTGGCCGGGTGTGTGACGGCGAGGCGGCGTTTGACTGCGAACCGGGCGACCTGCTGCTGTTTCAGCCGAAAACTCCGCACTATTACGGCCGTTCGCCTGACAGCGACAGCTGGTATCACCGCTGGGTCTATTTCCGCCCGCGCGCCTACTGGAGCGACTGGCTGGAGTGGCAGGATGAAGCGCAGGGCGTGGGGCGCCTGCGCCTGCCGGAGTCGCTGCGCGGCGAGTTTGACCGCCTGTTCGCCAATATCGAACACACCCACAACTCCGGGCGGCGCTTTGCCGAGGAGCTGGCGATGAATCTGCTGGAGCGCCTGCTGCTGCGGGCGGTGCAGGAAGATCCGCGCAGCCATCAGCAGATCCGCGATGCGCGCGTGGTCGAAGCCTGCCAGTACGTCACCAACAATCTGGCGGCGGAGGTAAAAATTGAAGAGGTGGCGAAGCATGTCTGCCTGTCACCGTCGCGGCTGGCGCACCTGTTCCGCGAGCAGATGGGGGTCAACCTGCTGCGCTGGCGAGAGGATCAGCGGGTGATCCGCGCCAAGCTGCTGCTGCAAACTACCCAGGAACCGATCGCCAGCATCGGGCGCGAAGTGGGCTATGACGATCAACTCTACTTTTCCCGCGTATTCCGCAAGCGCGCGGGCGTCAGCCCCAGCGATTTCCGCCGTCGCAGCCTGGATGCACACGATGCGCTGGTCGCCCAGGAGACCTGGCACTTACCGCGCCGTGCCAATGAATAGCTTTTAGGGTAAATCCTTCTTGTGGTTGCCCCGTCGATCGACTTAAATCAACGGGGTAACTACGAGAGGGATTCTAATGAGTGATAAAATTCGTGTTGGTCTGGTGGGCTACGGCTTCGCCAGCAAAACCTTCCATGCACCCCTAATCTCAGGCACTGCTGAGATGGAGCTGGCCGCCGTTTCCAGCAGCGATGCCGGCAAAGTTCATGCGGACTGGCCTTCGGTGCAGGTGGTGTCCGACCCTCAGGCACTGTTCGACGACCCAACCCTGCAGCTGATTGTCATTCCCACCCCAAACGATACCCACTTCCCGCTGGCCAAAGCCGCGCTAAATGCCGGAAAACATGTGGTTGTCGACAAACCGTTTACCGTGACGCTGTCACAGGCGCGCGAGCTGGACGCGCTGGCAAAAGCCAAAGGGCTGCTGCTGTCGGTGTTCCATAACCGCCGCTGGGACAGTGATTTCCTCACCCTTAAAGCGCTGCTGGCTGACGGCACGCTGGGCGATGTACGCTACTTTGAGTCGCACTTTGACCGCTTCCGCCCAACCGTGCAGCAGCGCTGGCGCGAGCAGAAAGGCGCGGGCAGCGGCATCTGGTACGATCTGGGGCCACACGTGATTGACCAGGCGCTGCAGCTGTTTGGCTCCCCGGTGGCGATTACTCTCGATGCCGCCGAGTTGCGCCCGGGGGCGCAAACCACCGACTACTTCCACTGCACGCTGACCTATCCTCAGCGCCGCGTGGTGCTGCACGCCAGCATGCTGGTTGCCGCCCAATCGGCGCGCTATCAGGTGCACGGTACCAAAGGCAGCTTTGTGAAGTTTGGCCTTGATCCGCAGGAGGATGCGCTGAAAGCCGGGGCGCGCCCGCCGCAGGAAGACTGGGGCTACGATATGCGCGACGGCGTGCTGACGCTGGCCGAAGGTGATGCAATGGTCGAGAAGAGCCTGCTGACTATTCCTGGCAACTATCCGGCTTACTATGCGGGCATTCGCGATGCGATTAACGGCGTGGGTGAAAACCCGGTGCAGGCGGAAGAGGCGATTCAGGTGATGGAGCTGATCGAGCTGGGCTTACAGTCCGCCGAGAAGCGCCAGACCCTGTCGTTGAAATAGGATTACGTCGTGAAAAGGGCCGACCGAAAAAGAAGGTCGGCCCCTACCGTAGGGGTCGACCCTCTTTTCCGGTCGACCCGTGTTAAGGATTGGCATAGGCCGTGATGGAGACCATTTTTTCCGGTCGACCCGCGTCATTAATTACGCTGCGGCACGCGCCCGCACTGCGGCTTTCTCGGCATCGCTGAGGAACGCAATCTTCAGGCCATTCTCCTGCGCCACGCGCATCTGCTCCCGGCTCAAACCTGCTGCCGGGGCGGCAATTTCGTATTCGTGACCGATCTCAATCCCCTGAACCGCCGGATCGTCGGTATTGATGGTGGCGAGGATACCGTGGTCGAGGAAGGCCTTCAGCGGATGCTGTGCCAGCGAGGCCACGGTGCTGGTCTGGATATTGGAGGTCAGGCACGACTCAATGCCAATCCCGTGCTGCGCGAGGAACTCCATCAGCGCCGGATCCTGCACCGCTTTTACTCCGTGACCAATACGCTCCGCGCCCAGCTCGCGGATCGCCTGCCAGATGCTTTCCGGCCCGGCGGCCTCACCGGCATGCACGGTAATGCGCAGACCGGCGTCACGCGCGCGGTTAAAGTGGCTGAGGAACTGGCTGCCCGGGAAGCCCAACTCATCACCCGCCAGGTCGAGTGCGGTAATGCTGTCGCGGTGCGCCAGCAGGCCGTCAAGCTCGCGCAGGCAGGCTTCCTCACCGAAGGTGCGGCTCATAATGCCAATCAGGCGCACGTCAATATTGTGCTTGCCGCAGCCCGCCTTAATGCCGTCGATCACCGCTTCCACCACGCCCGCCACCGGCAGGTTGTGGGTCATCGCCATATAGCCCGGCGAGAAGCGCAGCTCAGCATAGTGGATCCCGGCGCGTGCCGCGTCCTCGACGTTTTCCAGCGCCACGCGGCGGCAGGCATCGAGCGAGCCCAGCACTTTTACGCCCCAGTCGAGCTTGTTAAGGAAGCTCACCAGGTCCGGCTCCGCTTCAATCACCTGCACGTGCGGGCGCAGAAGCTCCAGAGTGGTGGCAGGGAGAGTAAGATTAAACTCGCGGCCTAAGTCGAGAATGGTTTGGGCGCGAATATTGCCGTCAAGATGGCGATGGATATCGGTGAGGGGAAGCTGGGAATCGATCATGTCGGCACTCTCTGTTGTTATCGTAAAGTGCAGAGCATTATAAAAACTCTTTGCGCAACAACGCCAGCAAAATGCGCAACGGCGCTGCTGGTCGTTGCTTATCTGCGCAAAGAGGGCGGCTAAGCGCGCGTTTTCAGGCAGTTGTGCAGGGCGGCGATCAGGCGATCCAGCCCTTCATCCACCTTGCTGCGCGGGCAGCCAACGTTGAAGCGCAGCCAGCCGCGCCCGCTTTCACCGTAGGTACTGCCCGGCATGATCGCCACCTTCTGCTGCTCAATCAGCTCGCGCTGCAGTTCGCCATCGTCAATGCCCAGCGGATTGAGGTCAATCCACGCCAGGTAGGTCGCCTGCGGTGGCTGCCAGTGAAGCGTGGGAAACGCCGCGTTGAGGCGCTGGGCAACATGCTGCAGGTTGGCGCGCAGATAGTCGCGCAGCGCATCCAGCCACGCCGCGCCGTGCTGATAGGCGGCGATATGGGCGGCCACCGCCAGGATAGCGGGGGAAGAGAGGCCGTCGGCATTTTTTAATGCCTGGAACCACGCTGCGCGATCTTCTTCATCGCTGATAAAGCCATAGGCACCGGTTAACGCCGGAATATTGAAGCTTTTGGACGCCGAGGTGAACAGCGCCCACTGCCCGCGGCCGACGCAGCTCCAGGGGATATGGCGGCTTTGGTCCATGACCATATCCATATGGATCTCGTCGCTGATAACGCGCACCTGATAGCGGGCACACAGCGCCGCCATCTGCTGCAGCTCCGCACGGCGCCACACTTTACCGGTGGGATTATGCGGGCTGCACAGCAGCAGGATTTTGCACTGCGGACTGGCCAGCAACGCCTCCAGCGCCGCCATATCGCACTGCCATTCACCGTCACGCTGGCTGAGCGGCAGCGCCATCACCCGGCGCTGATTGCCTTCGATCACTTTATAAAAGGCATCGTAGGCGGGCGTGTGGATCACCACGCCGTCACCGGGCTGTGACCAGCGGCGCAGCATCTGCGCCACCATATAAATCACCGATGGCCCGTAAACAATCTGCTGGCGATCCACGCTGACCTCAAAACGCTGCTGATACCAGCGGCTGATGGCACCGAGGAAATCGTCATGCTGCCAGCGGCTGTAGCCGAGCACGCCGTGCGACACGCGCTGCTGCAACGCCTCGATCACCGCCGGAGCGGTGGGGATATCCATATCGGAGATGGTAAAGGGCAGTAGATCGTCCTGGCCGAAGCGGTCGGCGACAAAATCCCACTGCGTACACCAGCTGCCGTGGCGATCGACTACCCGGTCAAAATTGAACTGTTGAGTGTCTGACATAGCGGCCTCAATAACGCAGGTACAGAAGAGAGGGGTGCCAGGCACCCCGTTATAAAGTCAGGCTGAAATTTGCGGCATCAGCGTGGCGATCTCATCTTTTACCGACTGTACCTGCGGGCCTATCACCACCTGCAAATTATGCTGATTGAGGTGCACCACGCCAATGATCCGGTTGGCCTTCAGGGCCGCGTCATCCACCAGGCTCATATCCTTTACCGACAGGCGCAGGCGCGTCAGGCAGTTGTCCAGCGAGGTGATGTTGTCGATGCCCCCCAGCGCGGCAAGGATTGCCGGGGTGTTGTAGCCCGATTTGCCCACCGGGCCGCGGGACATTTTCTCGCCGAGGGGGGTGTCGAGCTCACGGCCCGGGGTCTTGATATTGAAGCGGGTAATGGCGAAGCGGAAGATCAGATAGTAACCCGCAAACCAAACCGCTGCCACCACCGGCACCCAGTACCATTTGGTCGACAGCCCGTGCAGAATGCCGAACACCACAAAGTCGATCACGTTGCCGTCGGTATTACCGATGGTGACGCCCAGTACCGCCATTACGGTGAAGCCCAGCCCGGTCAGTACGGCGTGGATCAGATAGAGGAAAGGGGCAACGAACAGGAACAGGAACTCCAACGGTTCGGTGGTCCCGCCCACCACGCAGGCCACCACGCCGGAGATCAACAGCCCTTTAATTTTATGCCGATTTTCCGGACGGGCGCAGTGGTACATCGCCAGCGCCGCGCCAGGCAGGCCGCCGAGGAATGCCGGCATTTTACCCTGCGACAGGAAGCGGGTTGCGCTTTCGGAGAAGCCGCCGGAAGTCGGGCAGGAGAGCTGCGCCTGGAAGATGGTCAGCGCGCCGCTGACGCTGTGACCGCAGACGTCCATGGTGCCGCCCGCATCGGTAAAGCGAATAATCGCCACCAGGATGTGCTGCAGGCCGAACGGCAGCAGCAGGCGCTCCCCGGTACCAAATATCATCGGTCCAAAGTCACCGGCGCTGTTGATCACCCAGCCCAGCCCGGCAATCGCTTTCGCGAACCACGGCCAGATCAGCGGGATCGCCAGACCGGCCAGCCCCATCACCAGAGTGGTGATAATCGGTACAAAGCGCGTGCCGCCGAAGAATGCCAGCGCATCCGGCAGGCGGATGGTGTGGAAGCGTTCATGCAGATAAAACACGATAATCCCGACGATCACCGCCCCGAGGATACCGGTATCGATCGACTGAATGCCGAGAATGCTCTGGATATTATTGGCTTTCAGCACGGCAGCATCGCTGGTGGGTAGAATACCTTTGGCGGTCAGCCAGAAGTTAACCGCCAGGTTCATGACCGCGAAGCCGACAAAGCCGGAGAAAGCCGCAACGCCTTTATTTTCACGCGCCATGCCCAGCGGGATGGCAATGGCGAACATCACCGGCAGGAAGCTGAAGGCGAACGATCCCACCTTGCTCATCCAGGTAAACACCAGCTGCAGCAGGGGATTACCGAGGAACGGGATCAGGGTGATCACATCGTGACTGCTTAATGAGCTACCTATCCCCAGCATGATCCCGCAGAATGACAGCAGGGCGACGGGCAGCATAAAGGTTTTTCCCAGACTCTGGAAAAACTCCCACAGAGTAATTTTTTGTTTAACGGACGACATGCGCTCTCCTGGCGAATTCGAACTCAGCCGCTGCTGAGGTAAAATAAGATAAAACGTTTTACCTAATATTAATGCGTTGCCGATCACACAGTTCTCGCTCGGTGTGGTTTTCTCTGCCACAATCCGGGTGTAACGTTTAACCTATGCTTTATCGTGATTTTTCAACGGGGTGCAAACCCGGCAGTCAGGAACGCTATGTCGCAGAAAAAAATTACCATTCATGATGTCGCCGCCGAGGCTGGGGTGTCGGTCACCACGGTTTCGCTGGTACTGTCAGGGAAAGGTCGCATTTCGTCCGCGACGATTGAGCGAGTCAACCAGGCTTCGGAAGCGCTGGGCTTTGTGCGTAACCGCTCTGCGACAATGCTGCGCGGCGGCAGCAGTGGGGTGGTCGGGCTGATCGTGCGCGACATCTGCCAGCCGTTTTACGCCGAGATGACCGGCGGACTGAGCGAAGCGCTGGAGCAGCAGGGCAAAGTGTTGTTTCTCACCCAGAGCGGCGCGCAGGGGCAGCACGTAGAGCGCTGCTTCGACTCGCTGGTGGAGCAGGGCGTGGAGGGGATTGTCTTAGGCGGCGGCATTGAGAATGCAGCCGGCCTGCTGCAAAAAGCGCAGGAGCTGAATATCACGCTGATCTGCGCCTCGCGCGCCAGCAATCTTGATCACATCGACTCCGTGCGCCCGGATAATCAGCAGGCGGCCAAAATCGCCACCGACTATCTTATCAAGCGCGGCCACCGCTGCATTGCCTGGCTTGGCGGTTCCGGCTCCTCCTTAACGCGCGCCGAACGTATCGGCGGCTACTGCTCGACGCTGATGCAGTACGGCCTGCCGTTTCGTAGCGAATGGATTATCGAGTGCGGCGCGCAGCAGCGTGATGTCGCCGCGCTGACGCAACAGCTGATCCAGCAGTATCCCACCATTAGCGCAATTCTCTGCCATAACGCCTCGGTGGCGCTCGGCTGCTATTTCGGCATCCAGCGCAGCGGGCGCACCATTGGCAGCGGCGGGGTCAACAGCTTTTACGGCCAGCAGATGGCGCTGGTAGGTTTTGGTGACGTGCCGGAAGCGCAGCTGACCGATCCTCCGCTGAGCTTTGTCTCCAGCTCGGCACGGGAAATCGGCCGCAGCGCGGCACAGCGCCTGCTGCAAAAGATGGCCGACCCAACCAGTGCAGTCCAGCATATCATCCTGCCGCCGCTGCTGATTGAGCGTGGATCGGCTTAAATTTCCTGCAGCGCTGTGACGGGCTTTGCAAATAAAGGGGGCGGCGGGGTGCGCAGAGGAATGCTGGTTATAATCACATTATCTGGGATAAAAAGGATGGTGGTTTATGCTCTGGCTGGAACAAGGTTTATATCTGAGAGTAAAGGAATTGGATAATGGTCCGCGCCCACTGCCCCTGCAAAGCGGTTTCACTCCGGATACCGCTTATCGCGCATTAGGCTGTTACAACCCCTCTGAAACTTCTGATGCCTACTATCTGCTGTCGAACAATCGCGATGAGATCTGGTTTATTTGTAACCGCCACTTACGCACCGTCTGCCTTGAGCGCGACGCGACGGCGTTCAGGATCCCCCTGACCAGCGGGCAGCAGCTGCTGGGAGAAACCAGCGATATCAGGATCCAGCACAGCTAGTCAGGCAAAAAAAAAGCCACCTTCAGAAAGGTGGCTGTTTAATTTCATAACATTACTGCGGCATGCCTTCCGGTGCGACCATGCCAGCGCCACCCAGCATATAGCGGGACAGGAACTGCTCCAGCGGCATCTTCTCACCGTTCATGGTGATCTGACCGGTGCCGTACTGCAGGCTGGTGGTAATGTTGTTATCTTTCTGCGTGGTCAGCTTGAACATCTGGCCCATCGCGGCCACGCCTTTCACCTGCTGGTCCGCCAGTTTTACCGCTTCTTCCTGGCTGTAGCCTTCTGCCATCGCCACATGCGTCATCATCTCGGTCGCCATATCCATCGAGATAGTCAGTTTGGTATCCAGAGTTTTCAGTACGTTATCTACCTGCTGGCCCAGATTCTGCGCCGCAGCGGTGGCGGTGGCCGGGTCCTTGAACTGGGCGTTAAGGTTAAAGCTGCTCTCGCCCTTATCATTTTTCCAGCTAAATGGCGCGATGCTAACTGACGGATCGCCTTTCAGCAGCAGCGGCAGGTTACTGGTGAGGATTTCACTGGTGCGCTGCTGATATAGCTCAGGGTTAGCCTGCACAGCCGGATCGCTGTTCAACGCCTGCATCTGGCGGTTGTAGCTTTCGGAGAAGGCTTTCATCGCCTTGCCATCAAAGCCAGCCAGCTTAACTGCCAGCTTGCCCTGGCCGAAGTTCTGGCCCTGAAGCTTCAGGCTGTCAAGGGTGTAGTCGATCTGGCCGGACACGCTGCCCTTGTCGGAATCGAAGGTCGATTTACCGTTCAGGCCTTCGGCGATCAGCGCCTCTTTGCCATCCACTGCCGCACTCAGTTTTTTTAGCGCGATAGTCTGGTCGCCAATGCGCATCCCTTCCGGGCTAAGTTTGGTATTAGCATCCAGCTTCAGGCCGTTAACGGTGAACAGCACCGGCATCCCCAGCTCGTTTTTGCTGGTCAGCACCAGGCTGTCGATATCGCCATTAAACGCCACTTTATCGCCTTTATCATCCGCACTGACTTTCAGCGTGCCGCCGTTGAAGGCAAAACGTTCACCGGTCTGGGCATTGCTGTAGTCGGCAGGTAACAGTTTGATGTCTGAATCGGTGCTGCCGCCGTAGCCCACGCGGGTTTCCGCCTGCACAATCGACTTGCCTTTGGTGATTTCAAACAGCTTTTTCACCGCGTCGGTGTTTTCCAGCTCGCTGTGTACCGAAGCCATGCTTGGGATCAGGTTGAATTTTTTCAGCTGTGCCAGCGGGAAAGGACCATGATCGATAGTCTCTTTAAACACGATGCTCTGGCCTGGCTTCAGCATGGCGTTATCTTCCGTCTGCGAGCTGCTCTGCAGCACGAAACGTGCGCTGCTGCTAAATACGCCGCGCTGGAAATCCTGATAGCTCAGCTGCAGACGGCTTTCCGGAGCGCTGTTCTGGATCTGGGCGTTAGCCTGCTGTACCAGCTGATCCATATTTTTTTCCAGCTGCTTGCCGGTAAACCAGGCACCAGCAGTCCAGACTACGCCAAGGGCAACCACTACACCCACAGCAATCTTGGTTTTATTCATCAGTTGTGTCGTCCTTTTTCCGTTCGCGAATGCCGGTTAGCCCGTGCAGATCCTGCGGGTAACCCTCTGGCGATAAAAAACGCCAATGCGGCGTTTTTGTTTAATACACTAAATAGCTTAGCAATTATGACCGCTGGCGTCAGCCGCATTTAAGATGTTGATTAAAAACCCTGGCTACGCGGCCATTGCCGGAGAGCGACAGCGTCGGCTCGCTGGCGGCAATAAAAGCAGATTCACCTGCATTAAGTGACAATGACTGACCGCCACAGTTCAGTTCGGCGTGGCCTTCAATGCAGAAAACAATCGCGGCGCTCTCCTGATCCACCGCGAGCGGCTGGCTGTTCAGCGCGTGTATGGCAAAGGCAAAGTCATCCACCGGGATGGGGAAATCGAGCGTTGCGCCATGCTGTTGCGGTGTGGTCAGCAGGGTATCGGCCGCGCGCGAGGTGAATTTCAGGTTGGCCAGCAGCTCAGGAACATCAATGTATTTGGGCGTCAACCCGGCGCGCAGCACGTTATCGGAGTTCGCCATGACCTCCAGCGCCACGCCGTGGAGGTAGGCGTGCGGGGTTTCCGCAAACAGGAACATCGCTTCGCCCGGCTGCAGGGTAACCACGTTCAGCAGCAGGGGGGAGAACAGGCCGCAGTCGTCCGGGTAAACCTCGGCAATTTCAGCAATGGTCTGCCACGGCTCACCGTGCTGGCCAGGCAGCGCCGTGCGCAGAATGTCCAGCGCCAGCGACTTCTCCTCTTCTTTCATCGACAGCAGGCTGGCAAACAGCTGGGCCAGGCGGGTTTCATCGGCGGCATTGAGGAAATGGGCAATGGCCGGGTGCGCGCCCGCCACCGGCTGCAGCAAGGACTGGATTTCGCGCAGCGGGCGGAAGCCGTTAATCGCCTTGAACGGCGTCAGCGCATAGACCAGCTCTGGCTTGTGGTTAGCATCTTTATAGTTACGCTCGGCGGCGTCGACCGGCACGCCAGCGGCATTTTCACGCGCATAGCCCGCTTCGGCAGCCGGTTTGCTCGGGTGAACCTGAATCGACAGCGGCTGTTCTGCGCACAGCACTTTAAACAGGAACGGCAGCTCGCCAAAACGCTGCGCGACGGCGGGGCCAAGCAGGGAAGCTTTATCGGCATCAATTAGCGCGCGCAGCGACTGCGGCTCGCCGTTGATCAGCACTTTTGACGGGCTTTTCGGATGCGCGCCCATCCACAATTCCGCCATCGGCTGCTGGGAAGGGTTGGCAATACCATATAAATCAGTGAGGGCGTGCTTGCTGCCCCATGCATAATTTTGCAGCGAATTGATTAACTTTTGCATCATTTCTCCCTGGTCATTCACTGGTTACTGGCGCTATTAAAGCAGAAAAATGGCGTAGAGAGATAATCAACGTGCGATAAACGCGAATGAGTCGCATACTCGTAAACTATACTGTGTCAGACTTATCACTCATGTGCGCGTTTTTGACCTATCGCAAAGTTAAAAGCGCCAAAAAAAGTTGTGCTAAAGGAGAGAGGAATGGCTGCCAACCGCGTTGAAAAAGACTCAATGGGACCGATCGATGTCCCTGCCGATAAACTCTGGGGCGCGCAAACACAGCGCTCGCTGGAGCACTTCCGCATTTCGACGGAAAAAATGCCGACCGAGCTGGTGTATGCGCTGGCGCTGACCAAGCGCGCTGCGGCCAAAGTGAACAGCGACCTGAAGCTGTTACCGGATGAGCGTGCCGAGGCGATCATCAAAGCGGCGGACGAAGTGCTGGCGGACAAGCATCACGGGGAGTTCCCGCTGGCTATCTGGCAAACCGGCTCCGGCACGCAAACCAATATGAATATGAACGAGGTGCTGGCAAACCGCGCCAGCGAGATCCTCGGCGGCGAGCGCGGCATGTCGCGCCTGGTTCACCCCAATGATGATGTTAATAAGAGCCAGAGCTCTAACGACGTGTTCCCAACTGCCATGCACGTCGCGGCGGTGGTGGCGGTGCAGCAGCACCTGATCCCCCAGCTGAAAGTGTTGCAGAAAACGCTGAGCGAGAAGGCAGAAGCGTTTAAAGACATCGTCAAAATTGGCCGTACCCATTTACAGGATGCGACGCCGCTGACGCTCGGCCAGGAGATCTCCGGCTGGGTGGCGATGCTGAGCCACAACCTCAAGCATATTGAACAGAGCATTCCGCATGTGGCGGAGCTGGCGCTGGGCGGCACGGCGGTGGGCACCGGGCTGAACACCCACCCGGAATACGCGGTACGCGTGGCCAAAGAGCTGGCGGAGTTGACTCAGCAGCCGTTTGTCACCGCACCGAATAAATTTGAAGCGCTGGCGACCTGCGATGCGCTGGTGCACGCGCACGGTTCGCTAAAGGGGCTGGCGGCTTCGCTGATGAAAATTGCCAACGACGTGCGCTGGCTGTCGTCCGGCCCGCGCTGCGGCATCGGCGAACTTTCCATCCCGGAAAACGAGCCGGGCAGTTCAATCATGCCGGGTAAGGTCAACCCGACGCAGTGTGAAGCGATGACCATGCTGTGCTGCCAGGTGATGGGCAATGATGTGGCGGTGAATATGGGCGGCGCGTCCGGTAACTTCGAGCTGAACGTTTATCGCCCGATGGTGATCCACAACTTCCTGCAGTCGGTGCGCCTGCTGGCCGACGGAATGGACAGCTTTAACCACCACTGCGCCGTGGGCATCGAGCCAAATCGTGACCGCATCACCCAGCTGCTGAACGAGTCGCTGATGCTGGTGACCGCGCTCAATACCCATATCGGCTACGATAAAGCGGCAGAAATTGCGAAAAAAGCGCATAAAGAGGGGCTGACGCTGAAAGGCTCAGCGCTGAAGCTGGGTTACCTGACCGAAGAGGAGTTCGACGCCTGGGTGCGCCCGGAAGAGATGGTCGGCAGCATGAAGGTGTAACGCCCGCAGCAAATTCATGCACGCCAATAAGAATCAGGTATTTGTAGGAGCCGACCTTTTTTCCGGTCGGCCCGCAGCAGACTCATGCTCGCCAGTAGGAATCAGGTTTTTGTAGGGGCCGACCTTTTTTTCCGGTCGGCCCGCAGCAGACTCATGCTCGCCAGTAAGAATCCGGTTTTGTAGGGGCCGACCTTTTTTCCGGTCGGCCCGCAGCAATCGTCATTCAAACTAACCGATCGCTGTACAAATGCAGCCGCGGGATCAGCAGATACAGCGGTTGCGCCTCCGGCTTATAGCGATGCGTTACTTTCCCGGCATCATAATTCAGCAGCTCACCCAGCTTCGGCACGCTGTTCGCGTCCGGGCACATCACCAGCAGCGGCGAAGGGCAGGCCAGCTGCGTCTGCTTCTGCTGTTGGCTATCCCACACGCGCGCAATGGGCTGCACTTTCACCGGGCGTTTAATCTTCAGCGCGGCATGAGCCGGCAGCGACTTAATCGCTTCAATCTCATCCGCCACGCGTTCTGCCCACTGCTCACGCGTCCACGGGGCCACCGCGCGCCCGGCCTGCAGGCTTTTATTCAGCTTCTCAAGCATCTCTTCACGGCTGACGTTCTTGATAATGTGCTTATTTGCCCAGCCAAAGCGCACTGAATCCGGCGCGTCGAGCAGGGCGATCGAACGGTAGGCATTCAGCGTGATCAGGCCGCGCAGGTGGGTATGCACAAACTCGAAACGCTCCTCGGGCGGCAGGCCCGACTCTACGGTGATAATCTGCTCCAGCTGCTGTTTGAGCTGATTGATAGTGGCGACCTGCTGTTGTAACAGGGCACTCTGCTCAGCGTCCGTTTCCACGCAGATTGCGCCCGGCAGGCGTACCGCGGCCTTGGTGCTTATTTTTTCTGACTGATGCTGCATAAACAGGCGGCAGAAGTGGCTGAGGGCCCGCTGCAGGGCGGGCTGACCGACCAGCTGCTCCACCGCAATCTCAGTCAGCGGATCGTGCTCCTTGCCTTTTTCCACGGCGGGCAGTTCAAAAACCTTGGCCGCCAGCAGGCGCAAATCCAGCAGTTGATGCTGCAAGGTATCCAGCTCCTGCTCCAGCTGCGCGACACAGCGGTGTAGCCTATCAACGGCATCATAACGGCTCATAACTCTCTCCATTAGTTACAACATACCTTTGGAATATAACAGACAATAACGGAGATGAACATCGGCAAAGGTGCCAATGTCGTCTGTAGGGTCGGGCATGCCCGACCCCTACGGTCATGGCGATTAGGGGCGATGGCGTGCCTCGCCCGTCAGATGTTGTCGTAGGGGCGATGGCATGCCTCGCCCGCCATCAAACCGCTACAGCCGCTTACCGTGCAGCCGTGTTCCTACCAGTAGCGCCATCACCAGCAGCGCAGCGATAAATGCGGTAATCCCGTGCCAGCCGAAGTTATGCCAGAACACGCCGCCGAGCGTACCCGCTACGCTGGAGCCAAGGTAATAACTGAACAAATACAGCGAAGAAGCCTGACCCTTAGCGCGGCGGGCGCGTGGTCCAATCCAGCCGCTGGCTACCGAGTGTGCAGCAAAGAATCCGGCGGTGAAGAGCATCATCCCGGCCAGAATCAGCCAGATATTGTTGGTCAGGGTAATCAGTAACCCGATCAGCATAATGGCGGTGGAGAAGAGCAGCACCGGGGCGCGACCATACTTTGCCGTCATTGCACCCGCCTTCGGCGAACTCCACGACCCGGTCAGGTAGACCACCGACAGCAGCCCGACAACCGCCTGACTGAGCGAAAAAGGTGCAGAGAGCAGGCGGTAGCCAATATAGTTAAACAGAGTAACGAACGCCCCCATCAGCAGGAAACCTTCGGCGAACAGCAGCGGCAGGCCGCTATCTCGCCAGTGCAGGCGGAAGTTGATCAGCAGGCTGCGCGGCTTAAGCGAGGCCGGGCGGAAATGGCGCGAGGCCGGCAGGATCTTCCAGAACATCAGCGCCGAAGCCAGGGCAAAACAGCCGATAACCATTACCGCCACACGCCAGCTGCTGAAGTCGGTAATCACCCCGCTCAGCAGGCGACCGCTCATCCCACCGATGGAGTTACCGCTGATATACAACCCCATGGAGAACGCCACCATGCTCGGATGGATCTCCTCGCTGAGGTAGGTCATTCCGACCGCTGCCACACCGCTCAGCGACAGGCCAATTAGCGCCCGCATCAGCAAAATACCGTGCCAGCTGGTCATGGTGGCGGAAAGCAGCGTACAGATCGCCGCCAGCATCAGGGCGGTAACCATCACCGGCTTGCGGCCAATCGCATCAGACAGCGGGCCGGTAATCAGCAGGCCGAGCGCCAGCAGCCCGGTGGAGATCGACAGGGAGATACTGCTGGCCGCAGGAGAAACACCAAACTCCTGCGACAGAACGGGCAGGATTGGCTGCACGCAGTACAGCAGAGCAAAAGTTGCCAAACCGGCAGAGAACAGCGCCAGCGTCACGCGCATAAACTGCGGCGTACCGCGTTTGATATACAGCTCTTTGCTGGCTTTGCCCTGGACATCAGCGGGGGAGGAGGCTCGTTCAGCGCGGTCTGGCGCCGCAACGGCAGAGGGTGAGCGGTTCACTTCTATTCCTTTTTTTATTTTGAGTAGTCAATTTGAGGTATCACGTTGTCAAGGGTAAGAAATGCGTATTATGATGTCTAATATATTAATAATATAAAATGATATGTTTAAAGTATGAATATCGAACTCCGTCATCTGCGCTACTTTATTGCCGTTGCTGAAGAGCTGCACTTTGGCCGCGCAGCCACGCGCCTGAATATCTCGCAGCCGCCGCTGAGCCAGCAGATCCAACTGCTGGAGCAGGAGATTGGTGCGCGCCTGTTGGCGCGCACCAATCGCAGCGTGCAGCTGACCGCCGCCGGGCAGCAGTTTCTGCTCGATGCGCGCCAGATTATGCTCAACGTGACCAAGGCCGCGGAAAAAGCCGCCAGGCTGCATCGCGGGGATGAAGGCGAACTACGCATTGGTTTTACCTCCTCCGCGCCGTTTATTACCGCCGTTTCCGATGCGCTGTTCAACTTCCGCCAGCGCTTTCCCGCCGTGCACGTGCAGATGCAGGAGATCAACACCCGCCAGCAGCTGGCGCCGCTCAGCGACGGACGGCTGGATCTGGGCGTGATGCGCAATACCGATCTGCCGGACAATCTCAACCATCAGCTGTTGCTGCGTGAGCCGATGTACGCGCTGGTTCACCGCGCTCACCGTCTGGCAACACGGCAGAAAATTGCGCTTAGCGATCTGGCGCAGGAAGCGTTTGTCTTTTTTGACCCCAGCGTCGGCACGGCACTCTATAGCGAGGTGCTGGAGCTGCTGCGCCGCTATCAGATCCAGCCAAACATTGCCCAGGAGGTGGGGGAAGCCATGACGATCATCGGACTGGTCTCTACCGGGCTGGGCGTCTCTATTTTACCCGCCTCGTTCCACCGCGTGCGGCTAAGCGATGTGGTGTGGATCCCACTGGAGGAGCAGGACGCGCAGTCTGAAGTGTGGTTGGTGTGGTCGAAACAGCGGGAAATTCCGGCGGTGACGGCAGCGATGATGTCACTGCTCCTGCGCCAGGAAGGCTCTTTTTCGCAGAAAACATGAGCGCATGGCGCTGGTTTATGTGCTGTAAATCACATATCGAATCAAATATTTGACGCCATCTGATAAGTGTTTCACCATGCACTGATGGCTTTATTTTGAAGCGTGAAAATAAGTGCTTCTTTCGGTCGCATTTCGGCTGTGACGGGCAGGTAATAATCAGGAGTGGGGTGTGATTGCGGATAGTCAGCCTGGTCATATCGATCAGATAAAACAGACTAATGCCGGAGCGGTGTACCGACTGATCGACAGGTTTGGGCCCATCTCGCGGATTGAGCTGTCCAAAAAAGCTCAGCTGGCCCCGGCCAGTATTACCAAAATTGTGCGCGAAATGCTGGAAGCTCATCTGGTACAGGAAACCGAGTTTCAGGAGCCGGGCAGCCGTGGCCGTCCGGCGGTTGGCCTGGTGCTGGACACCCAGGCCTGGCACTATCTCTCTGCCCGCATTGGCAACGGCGAAATCACGCTCGCGCTGCGCGATCTCAGCAGCAAAATGGTGGTGGAGCAGCAGTTTCCGCTGCCTGCCGAGGCTGACCAGCCGCTGCTGATGCGCATCATCCAGCTCATCGATCGGTTCTTTATCGATCACCAGCACAAGCTGGAACGCCTTACCGCTATCGCCATTACGCTGCCCGGAATTATGAACAGCCAGTCCGGCATTGTGCACCGCATGCCGTTTTATCAGGTTGATGATATGCCGCTGGGGCCAGAACTGGCGAAGCGCACCGGGCTTCCGGTCTATATCCAGCACGACATCTGCGCCTGGACCATGGCGGAGTCGCTGTTTGGCGCCTCGCGCGATGCCAGCGATGTCCTGCAGGTGGTGATTGACCATCATGTTGGCGCCGGTGTGATTACCGGTGGCCGGTTGCTGCACGGTGGCAGCAGTACGCTGGTGGAAATTGGCCACACGCAGGTCGATCCGTGGGGCAAGCGCTGCTACTGCGGCAATCACGGCTGCCTGGAAACCGTGGCCAGTATCGACAGCATGCTGGAGCTGGCCGCGCAGCGCATGCAGGCGTCGATGAGCTCAACGCTGCATAATCAGCCTCTGACGATTGATGCGCTGTGCGACGCGGCGCTGGCTGGCGATCAGCTGGCCTGCGATGTCATCGCCGGGGTCGGTAGCAGCGTGGGGCGCATTGTGGCCATTATGGTTAATCTGTTCCATCCTCAAAAAATTCTTATCGGTTCCCCGCTTAATCGTGCCCAGAGCGTGCTGTTCCCCGCTATCGCCACCTGCATTCGCCAGCAGGCGCTACCCCGCTACAGCGCTGACTTACAGGTTGAGCCATCCGAGTTTGTTAATCTCGGCACCATGCCGGGCGCCGCGCTGGTCAAAGATGCGCTGTATAACGGTTCGTTATTAATCAAGCTGCTACAGGGCTGATAAATCCACTAAAACTTGCGCTAACGCAATCTCCGGCGGGCTGTACTGCCCTACAATTTTCGCTCACTTGTAAAGTACGAAAATGATTACCCTGGACAGACAGGGCCTGCCGGAGCCATTCATGTTGAAACGTCTATTTGTTACCGGAACCGATACAGAAGTCGGCAAAACGGTGGTGTCCCGCGCGCTGCTACAGAAGCTGGCAGCGCAGGGTAAACAGGCCGTAGGCTATAAACCTGTGGCTAAAAGCAGCCAGCAGACGGAAGAGGGGCCGCGCAATAAAGATGCGCTGGTTCTGCAGGCTTCATCATCGATTCTACTGCCGTACCAGGCGATTAACCCGGTCACCCTGCTGGAAGATGAAATCAGCACCAGCCGCACGCCGATTGATTACGCCACGCTCAGCCATGGGCTGAGGGCACTGGACGGGCAGGCGGATTACACCGTGGTGGAAGGGACGGGCGGCTGGCGCAGCCTGATGAACGATTTGCGTCCGTTATCGGAATGGGCGGTGCAGGAACAGCTGCCGGTGGTACTGGTGGTGGGGATCAAGCTGGGCTGCATCAGCCATGCGCTGCTGACGGCGCAGGCGGTGGTGAATGATGGATTGCCGCTGCTGGGCTGGGTTGCCAACCGGATAAATCCGGGGCTGGCGCACTATGCGCAAATTATCGACGTGCTGAGGGATAAGATCCCGGCGCCGCTGCTGGGGGAGCTGCCGTATCTGCCGCGAGCTGAAACGCGCGAGCTGGCGCACTATCTCGATTTAAGTGCGCTAAAGCTGTAGAAGATTAGGCAGCAACATCGTAGGGGGCAGGCATGCCTGCCCCATTCCGAATCCTGGGGGGCGGGCATGCCTGATCGGCTCCGAATCTTTTGGGGTCAGGCATGCCTGACCCCTACCCAGATGATTAGCTTACGTTCAGTACGCGGCGGGTACGGCCTGAACTGAGGTAATCCGCGATATAATCCTGCGAAATCTCCCCGCTGTAGCGGCCGTCTTCATCGACGATCGGCATCCAGACCAGATTGTGCTCGTACAGTTTTGACAGCACCACGCGCAGGTTCTCTTCCGCCTTGCCGGTGACGGTAAACTTGTGCAGCATATCGGCACAGACGCCGCTGGCTGCGCGCGCCTCGCGACGTTTCACAAAGCCCAGCGGTTTGCCGTCATTATCCACCACGGTGATTGAACGTAAATCGTTGTCATCCATCATGCCGAACGCTTCTGCCAGCGGCGTGGATTTTTGCACGGTAAGCGTAGGCTGCCGATCGGTAACATCGCCCGCCTGCACCAGCAGCAGCCGCTTCAGCGTGCGGTCCTGGCCAACAAACGACCCAATAAACTCGTTAGCCGGTTTTGCCAGCAGCTCATCCGGGCTGGCGCACTGCACGATTTTTCCCTGGCCGAACACGGCAATACGGTCACCGAGCTTCAGCGCCTCATCGATATCGTGGCTGACCAGCATCACGGTTTTCTTCAGCTGGCGCTGCATCTCGAGGAACTCATTCTGAATCACTTCGCGGTTAATCGGGTCGACCGCACCGAACGGCTCATCCATCAGCAGCACCGGTGGGTCCGCCGCCAGCGCGCGGATTACCCCAATGCGCTGCTGCTGGCCGCCGGACATCTCGCGCGGATAGCGGTGAAGAAACTTGTTGGCATCCAGCGCCATCATGCTCATCAGCTCGCGGGCGCGCTCTTTGCAGCGCTGCTTTTCCCAGCCCAGCATACGCGGCACCACGGTAATGTTCTCTTCGATAGTCATATTCGGGAATAGCCCGATCTGCTGGATCACATAGCCAATATTGCGGCGCAGCGTCACGGTGTCTAAGCCGCTGGTATCCTCGCCGTTAATCAGAATTTTGCCGCTGCTGGAAGGGATCAGGCGGTTAATCATCTTCAGCGTGGTGGTTTTGCCGCAGCCGGAAGGGCCGAGCAGGACGCACATTTCGCCTTCCGGCACGTTCAGGCTGACATTATCAACGGCGTTAAAGCTGTTACCGTTTTTCTGCTTAAAGGTTTTGGTGAGGTTTTCCAGTTTTATCATTATCGAATCCCCTTAGGTGTCAGCGCCAGCTGCAGGCGGTGCAGCAGCCAGTCAAGAATAATAGCCAGTAAACAGATCATTAATGCGCCAGCAATCAGCATACGGATATCACTGCCGCTGATGCCGTCCAGCAACAGCAGGCCAAGGCCGCCCGCGCCGATAATCGCGGCAATCGCCATCACGCCAACGTTCATCACCACCGCCGTGCGGATACCGCCGAAGATGACCGGCAGCGCCATCGGGATCTCCACCCAGCGCAGGCGCTGCCAGAACGTCATGCCGATACCGCGCCCGGCTTCACGCAGCCCATCCGGCAGGTTTTCCAGCGCGGTGTGCGTGTTGCGCACAATCGGCAGCAGCGAGTAAAGGAACACCGCAGTCACGGCGGGCAGTACGCCGATGCCCTGACCGATCATCGAAAACAGCGGGATCATCAGGCCAAACAGCGCAATCGACGGAATGGTCAGCACGATAGTTGCCAGCCCTAATATCGGCGTTGCCAGCCACTTAAAACGCACAATCAGAATGCCGAGCGGCACGCCAATCACAATGGCGAAGCCCACCGCCAGCGCCACCAGCCATAAATGCTGGAAGGTGAGGGAAGCGAGGTAGCCCCAGTTATCAATAATGTAGTGAAGGGTATCCATAACTGTCTCCTCAGAGCATGCCGTGAGATTTCAGGAAATCGCGGGCCACCTGCTGCGGCGACTGATGGTCAATATCCACGCGTTTATTCATTTCGGTTATTGCCTCATCAGTGATCAGCGGCGACAGCTTATTCAACGCCGTATCCAGCCCCGGATGATCTTTCAGCGCCTGCTCGGTCACCACCGGCGTTACCGCATAGCTTGGGAAGAAGCCTTTATCATCCTTCAGCACTTTCAAATCGAAGCCTTTTACGCGCCCGTCGGTGGTGTACACCAGACCGGCATCAACAAAGCCATCACGAATGGCGTTGTAAACCAGCCCCGGGTCCATCTGGCGGATCTGCGGGCGGTCCAGCTCCATGCTGTAGGCTTTCTGCAACGGCTTCAGGCCATCGGAGCGCCCGGCAAACTCAAGATCAAGGCCCAGCATCCAGTTATGGTCGGGGTCGTTTTTGCGCACCTGCTCCAGCTTTGCCACCATTTGTGACATCGTATCAATATGCTCGGCGTCGGCGCGTTCGCGCTTCATGGCGAAGGCGTAGGTGTTGTTCATCGGCGCGGGGTTGAGCCACACCAGACCCAGCCTGGCGTCCAGCTTTTTCACCGTCTGATACGCTTCATCAGGCGGCATAGGTTTTGAAATATGGTTAAAAATAATCAGCGAGGTACCGGTATATTCCCAGGTCATATCGACCTGCTTGTTGATCATTGCGTTACGGGCGATGGTGGTGGCAATGTTGGTTTTGGGTTCCACTTCAAAGCCCTGTTTGCGCAGGTACTGGGTGGTCAGCGCCGACAGAATATGCTGTTCGGTAAAGCTCTTAGTGGTCATCACCAGCGGTGCCGCCGCAGCCGCGCCGCTCAGCGCCAGCGAGGCGGTCAGCGCCAGTGCGCCGTGGCGCAGCCAGCGGGTAAACAGGAAATCAGCCATTATCAGCTCCTTATTATTGTTATGCCGCAGTATGCGGGCTGAGCAGGCGGCCAAGACCGGCCAGCAGCATATCCAGGATCAACGCAAACAGTGCCGTGGCGGCAGCGCCAAGGATCAGCGTAGGGAAATCATTCAGGTAAATCCCCGGGAAAATCAGCTCGCCGTAGCTGCTGGCACCAATCAGAAACGCCAGCGGAGCGGTGCCGACGTTAATTGCCGTCGCCACGCGAATGCCGGACAGCATCACCGGCCACGCATTGGGCAGCTCAACCTGGTACAGGCGCTGGCCTTTCGTCATGCCAATGCCGTCAGCGGCCTCCAGCAGTGAAGCGGGCACCGAGCACAGGCCGGCGTAGGTGTTGCGCACAATCGGCAGCAGCGACGCCAGAAACAGTGCGATAATCGCCGGACGATCGCCAATGCCGATCACCACCATCGCCAGCGCCAGTACCGCCAGCGGCGGCAGGGTATTGCCGACGTTAAAGATTTGCATCACGTATTCCGCCCAGCGGCGGGCAAAAGGGCGGCTAAGAAGAATGCCGCTCGGAATACCAATCAGCAGCGCAAACAGCAGTGACCAGAACACCAGCTTCATATGTTGCTGACCGAGGTAAATCAGATCAACGCGGCGAGCCTGAATAGTCTCTACGCCAAGCCCCCAGACCAGCAGGCCAACGATAGCGGCGATAAACAGCACCGCCAGTAAGGCACGCTGCAACAGCGTGGAATTTTGCATATCATGGTTCTCCCTGGATGCAGATAAGCACTAAAAGTGATGATTAAATGTGTTACTAGCGTTTTACCCGGTAAGTTCGCTTAAAAATCTATAGCAGCGAAGCGGGAGAAGTGCCAAATTTTAGGCCGAAAATCAGGGGGATAGTTTTAAGTTAAATCACGCTTAAGCCATTGCCAGCGCTGGAAAAGCCATCAATGAAAAAAATTTATCGTCGACAGGTGACAATGTCACTAATTCAGATAAGCACATTTCGGAAACTGTTTGCTCTAAAATGCTCCACACTAAAGGGATGAACGAAGGACGGGGAAACTATGTCGGAAAATATTGCTAATCCAGTGGCGCAGCGCCACTGGATCCTGATCGCCTCGATGCTGGCGATGTTTATGGCGGCGATCGAGGTCACCATTGTTGCTACGGCTATGCCCACGATTATCGCCGAGCTGGGAGGCTTCTCACAGTTTGGCTGGGTGTTCTCTATCTATCTGCTCACCCAGGCAGTCAGCGTGCCGATTTACGGGCGGCTGGCAGATTTATGGGGCAGAAAGCGCATGTTCTTTATTGGTACAGGCCTGTTTTTATGCGGTTCGGTGCTGTGCGGCTTCGCCACCAATATGGGCTGGCTGATCCTGTTCCGCGCACTACAGGGGCTGGGGGCCGGGGCCATCATGCCGCTCACCTCCACTATTATTGCCGATGTCTATCCGCCGAAAGAGCGGGCGGGGATCCAGGGCTGGCTGTCCAGCGTCTGGGGCGTGGCGGCGATCGTTGGCCCGTTAACCGGGGCGTGGCTGGTGCAGCACTTCAACTGGGCGCTGATTTTCTGGGTCAATGTGCCGATCGGCATTATTTCGATGCTGCTGCTGGCGCGCTTCTTCCCGGAATCGAAGGAGAAAAGTCCGCACCGCCTGAACCTGACGGGCAGCGCCTTGCTGATGCTGACGGTCAGCGCGCTGCTGGTGGCGTTACTGCAGGCGGAATCACTGGGGCTGCCATTGGTCGCCGGGCTGGTCATTGTGGCATGCATCGCCGGCTACGCCTTGCTGCACCACGAGCGTAACGCCAACCAACCGCTGTTCCCGATGGCCATCTGGCGTAGCCGCACGCTGCTGGCAGGTAATGCCGGAAATCTGCTGATCGGTGCGGCGATGATGGGCATCAGCGCCTTTCTGCCCACCTGGATCCAGGGGGTTAACGGCGGCACGCCGCTGCAGGCAGGCAGTGCGCTGGCGATGATGTCAATCGGCTGGCCGCTTGCCAGTACGCTGAGCGGGCGCCTGATGCAGCGCACCTCGTACCGCTTTACCGCGCTGCTCGGCTCGCTGCTGTTAATTGCCGGCACCGCGCTGCTGCTCACCCTGCATCGTGAAAGCCCGGTGTGGCACGCCGGCTTTTTCGCCTTTGTGATTGGCACCGGGATGGGCATGACCAGCACCACCTTCCTGATTGCGGTGCAAAATACCGCCGACTTCGCCATTCGCGGCATCTGTACCGCGTCAATCATGTTTAGCCGCATGCTCGGCTCGGCGCTGGGAACGGCGGTGATGGGAGCGGTGCTGAATTATAATCTGCTGCTGCGCCTGCCGCATAGCAACGACCCGGTACAGCAGGTGATGTCCCACAGCCAGCGTGCGGCGATCGAGGCGGACAGCCTGCAGCATATGCTGAGTGAAATCGCGCTGTCGCTGCATTGGGTATTTGCAGTATCGCTGGGGGTGGCGGTGATGAGCCTGCTGGTGTCACGGATGATCCCGGCGCTGAAACCGCATTAATTTTTTGAGGCGGGTCAGGCATGCCTGACCCCTACAAATGACGAATATATTATAACTTTATAATTGTTGAGGCGGGCCAGGCATGCCTGACCCTGCAGATGGGGTAAATATTATAACGTTTGGTAGGGGCCAGGCATGCCTGGCCAGCGGAATGTTACTGCGCGGAAGTATCCTGCGAGGTACCGGCAGCAGTAGGGACGCTGCTGTCATCGTTATTGCCACTGCGCTTGTAAACAATCTTCTGCGTGTCGTTTTCGCAATGACCCACGACCTGACCACCCGCCTGATCGGCTTGGTCATTCGGCACGATATCCAGCGTAAAGCCGGAGGCCGGAACCCCGTTGTTGATGATTTTCTGGTTAATATCGGCCTTGACCGTTTCGCAAGATGCCTGAACGGCCAGAGGAGTGGCAACGACGAGGGCGGTTAATATCCACTTGAAACTCTTCATCTTATCATCCTTAAATTAGCAGTAATAACAGTGCCGGAGTGGTTAAGGCGTGACCGGACGACCGGTGCGACGGTCGAGGCAGCGCAGGGTTTTCGGCTCCCAGTAGGCATTCAGATTGAGGCTTTTTTCACAGGCTTCGCTAGTATCAAAAGCGCGGTCAACGCGGTCGAACTCTTTCTCGGTGCGGGAATTAACCTTATGGCGCAGATTGCGGGTGTCATCCCACTGCTCTTTCTGCTGGCGCGCTTCTTCTTTAGTCAGTGAGTTATCGCCATCCTCAATCACCAGGCGGTCGGTGCGTGCCTGCGCGCTGTGCTGGACGGAGAACAGGGCTGCCAGCATTAATAGCGGCAGTGTCGCCTGCTTCAGACGGTGTTGTACTGTTTTCATCATAGTTTCCTTTCAGTGGGCAGCCCGCTGTCGCGACTGCGCGGACGATGTTTGTTAGTATATCACCAGCTTTCAGGCAGCGACCAGTCACGCGGTTGCGCCGTTGAACTTTGAGTGAGAATTTACCTTTGCTGACCACCATTTTACTTTTCTTTGCCACCGCACTGGCCGAAATCGTCGGCTGTTTCCTGCCGTATCTGTGGCTGAAAAAGAACGGTTCGCCATGGCTGCTGCTGCCGGCAGCAGTCAGCCTGATGCTGTTTGTCTGGCTGTTGACGCTGCACCCGGCCGCCAGTGGGCGCGTCTACGCCGCCTATGGGGGCGTGTATGTGGTCACGGCGCTGCTGTGGTTGCGCTTTATTGAGGGTGTTCGGCTTAGCACTTTCGACTGGGTTGGGGCGCTGGTGGCGTTCTGCGGAGTGTTGATTATCGTTGCCGGATGGGGGCGGGCCTGAGTCGCCCGCCGCAGGTTAATTACCCTTTGTGCACGCGCAGGCCAGCCTGACTTTGGCCGACTGGCATCATCTCCAGCGCGTTGATATTGACGTGTTTCGGCAGGGTAGCCACCCACCAGACCGCTTCGGTCACATCTTCCGGCGTCAACGGTTCGGTGCCGTCATACACGCTACCCGCTTTGGCATCATCGCCCTTAAAGCGCACATTGGAGAACTCGGTGCCGCCGACCAGGCCCGGTTCGATATCGGTAACGCGCAGCGCGGTGCCGTGCAGGTCGGTACGCAGGTTAAAGCTGAACTGACGTACAAACGCTTTGGTCGCGCCGTAGACGTTACCGCCCGGGTACGGCCAGCTGCCGGCAATCGAACCGATATTAATGATATGGCCGACGTTGCGCTCCACCATGGCGGGCAGAATGGCGCGCGTCATATACACCAGGCCCTTGTTATTGGTGTCGATCATATCTTCCCAGTCTTCCAGGCTGGCACGCTGTGCCGGTTCAATGCCCAGCGCTAGGCCGGCATTATTCACCAGCACGTCAATGTTACGCCACTCCGCCGGCAGGCTATTCACCGCCGCGTCAATGCCGGCGCGGTCGCGCACGTCGAGAACCAGCGTATAGACGCTGTCGCCCAGCTCCTGCTGTAACGCATCCAGGCGCTCCTGGCGGCGGCCGGTGGCAATGACTTTATGTCCCTGAGCGACAAAGCGGCGGGTAATACTCTGACCAAAACCGGCGGTCGCACCGGTAACAAATACGATCATCTCACTGTTCCTCAACACATTTTGGATTTTTCTTACCTTAACATTATGCCGCGCCGCCGATAAAGGAGCGTTTTGTTATGGGTCAATACCAAAAGCTGCACACTGCTGGTGCACCTCAAGGCAGAAATGCGCCAAAAAAGGGCGCAGGCCCGGCCAAATAAAATATCATCCCAATCATTAAGCGCACTGTTGCCCATTAGCAATCGGTTGCATTATTAGCAACCGATTGCGCAATCGTTTATTAAGCCTGAATAACAGATTTTATTAAGGATAATTTTAACTAACTGTAATTTAACGAAAATTTATTTTTTCCGGCTGGCACAACAATTGCAAAACTACACTGATAAGAAAGTTATTTGATTACGGGTAAAAACCTCACTGCTGGTAAATACTGAACAGGGTGAGGCCGCCTCAATAAAGGAAATGTTATGTCAGTGACCTATACCCAGGCGATACGCGCCAGCTTTTTTGATATCACCCGCACGGTGGAAAACCCTCAGCAGCTGCCGGACGCCGCACGCCATATTGAAGATGGACTGCTGCTGCTGAACGCGGGCGAAATCGTCGGCCTGTATGAGTGGCAGCAGGGGCAGCACCTGCTGCAGCCGGGGAATGGGGCACTCGACTATCGCGGGCGCCTGATCGTGCCTGGCTTTGTCGACACCCATATTCACTACCCGCAAACCGAAATGATCGGCGCGTTTGGTGAGCAGCTGCTGGAGTGGCTCAATCAGTACACCTTCCCGGTGGAAAGCCAATATCACTGCCCGCAGCACTCGGCGCGCATGTCGGCATTTTTCCTCCAGCAGCTGCTGAGCAACGGCACCACCACCGCGCTGGTATTTGGCACCGTGCATCCTGAATCGGTCGATGCACTGTTTACCGCGGCTGCGGCGCTGGAGATGCGGCTGATTGCCGGCAAGGTGATGATGGACCGCAACGCGCCGGAGAGCCTGACCGAAACCCCGCAGCAGAGCTACCAGCAGACCAAAGCGCTGATCGAACGCTGGCACAATCACGGCCGCCTGAGCTACGCGCTGACCCCGCGCTTTGCCCCGACCTCCTCCCCGCAGTTACTGAGCAAGGTACAGCAGCTGCGCGCCGAATATCCGGATACCTGGCTGCATACTCACCTGAGCGAGAACCCGCAGGAGGTCGAATGGGTGAAGGCGCTATTCCCGCATCACAACGGCTATCTTGACGTTTATCACCAGTACCAGCTGACCGGCAAGCGCAGCCTGTTTGCCCACTGCCTGCATCTTGACGATGGCGAGTGGGACTGCCTGCACGCCACGGATTCCGCGGTGGCATTCTGCCCGACCTCTAACCTGTTCCTCGGCAGCGGGCTGTTTAATCTGCAAACCTGCTGGCATAAAGGGGTGAAGATGGGTATTGGCACCGACGTCGGCGCGGGCACCACCTTTAATATGCTGCAAACGCTGGGCGAGGCTTACAAGGTTGGCCAGCTGCAGCGCTACAGGCTCTCAGCCTGTGAAGCTTTTTACCACGCCACGCTGGGCGGCGCGAAAGCGCTGGATCTCGACCAGAAGATTGGCAATTTCATGCCGGGCAAAGAGGCCGATTTTGTGGTGCTCGATCCGGCTGTTTCCCCGCTGCAGCAGATGCGCCACGCCAACAGCCGCGATATCTGGGAAAAACTGTTCGTGCTGATGACGCTGGGTGACGACCGCAATATCGCCGCCACCTGGGTCAACGGGCGCTGCGTCTGGCAGAGCGATAAAATGGAGCGTGCAGCATGATCCAGTTCTTACTCAATCAGCGCCTGGTAAGCGAGCAGGAGATCGACCCGAACCTGACGGTGCTCAACTATCTGCGCCAGAACCAGCGGCGCTGCGGCACGAAAGAGGGCTGCGCCTCCGGCGACTGCGGCGCCTGCACCGTCACGCTTGGCCGGGTAGAAAACGGGAAAATGCACTATGAAACGGTCAACAGCTGCCTGACGTTTGTCAGCAGCCTGCAGGGCAAACAGCTGATTAGCGTTGAAGATCTGCGCCAGCCGGAGGGGTTACACCCGGTGCAGCAGGCGATGGTTGATTGCCACGCGTCGCAGTGCGGCTTCTGTACGCCGGGCTTTGTGATGTCGCTGTTCACGCTGCAAAAGCAGGGCAGCGCAAACCATCAGCAGATTGAGCAGGCGCTGGCGGGCAACCTGTGCCGCTGTACCGGCTATCGGCCAATTGTTGCGGCGGCGCGGCAGGCCTGTGCCGCGCCGGTCAGCGATAGTT
>Ga0308165_1000710_pt1 | contig 54577 bp, 38 predicted proteins | sample PhyWR2_FD_201032 | JGI IMG/M metagenome (GOLD analysis project Ga0308165, IMG submission 201032) | Phyllosphere microbial communities from UC Gill Tract Community Farm, Albany, California, United States - DLSLW.R2 | ecosystem: Host-associated > Plants > Phyllosphere > Unclassified | place: USA... | reverse complement strand
GGAACGAGAAGCCGAAGATGCCGATAGCCTTGGGGTTCTGCGAGATCTTCTGGACGATCAGGTTGTCGTTCTCGCCGGCGTCGACGTAGGGACCGTCTTCACGGATGTCGTGGCAGGTCGCCTCGTACTTGTCCTTGTCGCTGTCCTTGAGCGCCTTGGTGGCGGCGTCGGTCTTGCAACCGGCTTCGAGGATCAGTTCCTTGAGCGCATCGCGCGTGCCCGAGGTGGACGGCGGGCCGTATACGAGGATCGGTTCGGCCGGAAGCGAAGGATTGACGTCCTTCCAGGTCTTGGCGGTGTTTGGCTTGCCGAACGGATTGGCGGCGAGCGCCTTGTAGATGTCGGTCGGGGTCAGGGCGAAGCCGGGACCGGTCTTCGATTCGGCGAAGGCGATGCCGTCGATGCCGACCTGTATTTCGACGATCTCCTTGACGCCGTTCTTCTGGCATTCCTCGTACTCGGACTTCTTGATCCGGCGCGAAGCGTCCTCGATGTCAGGGTGCTGGGCGCCGACGCCGGCGCAGAACAGTTTCATGCCAGCGCCCGTTCCGGTCGATTCGATCACCGGCGACTTGCTGCCGCTGGACTTGGCATAAGCCTCGGCGACGGCGGTCGCGAAGGGGTACACGGTCGAGGAACCGACGCCGCGCACGAAATCGCGCGCGCCGGAGCCGGAACCGCCCGATCCACCGCAGGCGCTGAGCGCGGCCACGGAAACGGCGGCAAAGATCATGGTCTTGGTCGAACGCATTTTGAATACCCCTTGGGCTTCTATTGTGGGATGCCCCTATTGGCCTTCAATGACACTTCCATGACGATAAAGTGACATTGACGGGGCAACGCCGGTTTTGTTCGGCAAAAACACCGTATCCGGCGAATTGGCCGCCATTGTGACACCCTGCATACCGGACGGGCGGGCAGGCTGACTGGCAGCCGGATCGGCACTCGCTTCGGCCGCCGGTCTAGAACCCGCCACGACTCATGGCAAGCGTGCCAGGCCGGGCGCGGTATGACGCTCCGCGACTCTCGACGGCGCACGCATGCCTCGCCTTGGCCCGCCTGGATGCCGGATAGCCGTTGGCGGGCCAGACTGTAATCTTGCGCCCATGTTGCCAAGGCAATGCTATTCTGTATCTCACCGGATCAGGGGCCGGACATATAGCAACATCGGCGGGGGAGTGGGCATGCCATACCAAGCAGGACGAGCAGCCGGGCGTTGTGTCCCGAAAGTGTCATTTAACCGTCACTTTGAGGTCATATTGGCCACTCGCAAGGCGGCCCTCTTGCGAAAGACAGCGATTCCCATGCGTACCATCCTTCTCGGCGCCGCAGCGGCAAGTGCGATCACATTCGCGCAGCCAGCCTTCGCGCAGGCCGTCGATGCACAGGAAGCCGATGCCATGCGCGCAGAAATTCGCGAGCTTCGCACCCGTCTGGAGGCTCTGGAAAGCCGTCTCGGCGCTCCGACAGAAGCTCAGGCCGATGCCGTCGCCGCGCCAGCGCCTGCTCTCGCGGCGACTGCCACCGCACCTGCAAACCCGTCGAAAAAGCCCGCCGATGAAGCCGAGATCAAGTGGAAGGGCAGTCCGCAGATCGTCCAGGGCGACCAGGCATTCAAGGTAAAGGGGCGCATCCAGGCCGACGCCAATTACGTCTCCGCGCCCAAGGGGCTGGCCGACCAGGGACTGGGCTTCGGCAGCGAAATGCGCCGCATCCGCCTTGGCGGCGAAGGCGCGTTCAGCAGCCACCTGTCCTACAAGCTGGAAGTCGAACTGTCGGACAACGCGGTCGACCTGGTCGATACGTTCATCACCTTCAAGGACGGCCCGTGGCAGTTGCAGTTAGGCAACCAGAACGCCTTCTGGTCGCTGGACGAACTGACCGGCGACACCTCGGGGAGCACGATGGAACGTGCCGCCTTCACCGATGCCTTCGCCTTCGAGCGCCGCCTCGGCCTTGGCGCACAATATACACGCGGCGCGCTGATGGCGCAGCTTGGCGTCTTCACCGATGACATCACCGCGCTCGCCAACAGCAGCGACGGTGTCAACGGCGGTGACGAGAACAACAGCTACAGCGTTGACGGCAGGCTGGTCTATGCGCCCAAGATCGGCGACATCCAGCTGCACCTGGGCGCCTCTGCCCACTGGCGCCGCCTTGGACGACTGTACGAAGCGAGCACCCGTTATCGCCAGCGCCCCTACGCGCACTCCACCAATACCCGCCTGATCGGAACGCCCGCGATGAACGTCGAGGACGAGACGATGTACGGCGCGGAACTCGCCGCGATCTCGGGCCGCCTGCACGGCGTGGCAGACTATTATACCCTGAGCGCCAACCGGGTGGACCTGTCTTCGGTCGCCTTCCACGGCGCTTACGGCGAAATCGGGTATTTCCTGACCGACGGCGACACGCGCGGCTACAAGGGCGGCATCTTCACCACCAACGCGCCGGCGCACCCGCTGGGCGACGGCGGCATCGGTTCGGTGCAGGTGAACCTGCGCTACGACTGGCTCGACCTCAACGACCGCGACATCCGGGGCGGTACACAGGACGGCTATATCGCCGCGCTGGTGTGGTCGCCGGTCCAGTACCTGCGCTTCAACGTGAACTACGCGCTTATGCATTACACCGGCGCGACCGCCCTGCCCTCGGGTGACCGCAACTACGACGCCAACGTCTTCGCGACGCGCTTCGAGTTCGACTTCTGAGGAACCCTTGCGCCCCGGATCATGTCCGGGGCGACATGGCGTTTACTCAGCGGGTTTGAGCGGCAGCATCAGCGAAGCCGTCGTGCCCACGCCGGGGCGGCTTTCGATGTCGAAGCGGCCACGGTGACGCTCGACGATGTGCTTGACGATCGACAGGCCCAGCCCGGTGCCACCGGCCGCACGGCTGCGGCTGGTGTCGGCGCGGTAGAAACGCTCGGTCACGCGCGGCAGGTGCTCGGGCTTGATGCCCTCGCCCTCGTCGCGCACCGAAACCAGCACCCAGCCGGTGCTTGCCGCCTCGACCAGCACCTCGACCGGACCATCGGCGCGCGCGTACTTGCGCGAATTGTCGATGAGGTTGCGCAGCACCTGCGACAGCTGCCCCCGGTCACCCGCGATCACTGCAGCGGCGCAGTTCGCCCGGACCGACACCTGCGTGCCGTCCCGAAACTCTCCGGCGACTTCGTGCGCCAAAGCCACCATATCGATGCTGTCGTGCGGCGCCTCATGCTTCAACGCCTCGATACGCGAGAGCGACATGAGATCCGAGATCAGTGCCTGCATGCGCTGCGCTTCATGGCGGATCGTGCCCAGGAACCGGCCGCGCAGCGCCTCGTCGCCGCCCGCCTTCGGGTTCATCAGCGTCTCGCAGTAGCCGATAACATTGGCCAGCGGAGTGCGCAGTTCGTGGCTGGCATTGGCGACGAAATCAGCATGCGCCTTGGCCACGCTGACACGCTCCGACAGGTCGTACAGGCTGACGATCCGCTCGTTCGGGCCGGCGACCTTGCAGTCCACCTCCCATTCGGAGCCGCCGGTGGACAAGCCCTTGATCCGCGCCGAACCGCCCTTCTCACTGAGGATCGCGGCGACCGCGCGCGGCTCGCGGATAGCGATGCGCACGTCCTGGCCGACGATATGCGCGCCCAGCAGCGCCTTTGCGGCACTGTTGGCGAACCGAACCTGACCGCGCGATACCATCATCGCCGGGGTCTGGAGGTGTTCGAGGAGGTGGACTCCCTCGATGCTCATGCGCGTATCTCTCCGGTGGTTCACGTCGGCCATGCATTGGATTTACAAGGCGATCCAGCGCGCGTGACATGGTTTCACTACATTCTTGTTGCAACATTCGTATTCAAACGCCCGCGAAATGACATTTTCGTGGCTGCCCGGCTGGTGGCGACATTGGAAAACATGCTTTCGCGGCCCGAACCGGGCTAGCGCTTCGGGGATGGCGTGGCTATGCTGCATCTGCGTGGCCCATGCGTCGATGAACGGACGCGGGGCCAAAGACAGCCAGACAATGGTACATCACGGAAGCGAGGAGGAGCGCGACCGTCCGGTGGAAAGGTATCCGTGACACAATTCACTTCCGATCGCCTGCTCCTCTTCGGCGCCACAGGTGATCTCTCCCGCAGGATGTTGCTCCCTTCGCTTTGCGCGCTCGACGCGGAAGGCCTGCTTGGCACGAACATCGAAATCATCGGCACGGCCCGGTCCGAAATGGACGACCTGGGCTTTCGCAACTTCGCGCGTGAAGCGCTGGAACAGTTCCTTCCCGCCAACCGGCGTGGCGGCATCGCCCAGTTCCTCAACCGGCTGAGCTACCAGGCGCTGGACGCCAACGACATCGAGGGCTTCCATGCCCTGGCGAAGAAAGTCGGCACCCCCGAAACGGGCCTGTCGATCTTCCTGTCGACCGCGCCCAGCCTGTTCGAGGCAACCATTCACGGCCTCGAGAAAAGCGGCCTTGCCGGCCCGAACGTGCGTATCGGCCTGGAAAAGCCGCTCGGCATCGACCTTGCTTCCAGCAAGGTCATCAACGACGCCGTCCACCATGCCTTCCCCGAGGACCGGATTTACCGGATCGACCATTACCTCGGCAAGGAAACGGTCCAGAACCTGCTGGCGCTGCGCTTTGCCAACCTGATGTTCGAACCGCTGTGGAACGCCGCGCATATCGACCATGTGCAGATCACCGTGTCCGAGACCGTCGGCCTCGAATCGCGCGTGGGCTACTATGACGATTCGGGCGCACTGCGTGACATGGTCCAGAACCACATGCTCCAGCTCCTCGCGCTCGTCGCGATGGAGCCGCCGGTTTCGTATGATGCCACCAACGTGCGTGACGAGAAGGTCAAGGTCCTGCGCTCCCTGCGCAAGGTCAACGTGGAAGACACCGTCACCGGCCAGTACCGCGCGGGCGCCATCGGCGGCCAGGCCGTGCCCGGCTACGACGATGAACTCGGCAAGGATTCCGACACCGAAACTTTCGTCGCGATCAAGGCCCATATCGACAACTGGCGCTGGCAGGGCGTGCCGTTCTACCTGCGCACCGGCAAGCGCATGCCCAAGCGCACGACGGAAATCGTCGTGCAGTTCCGCGATGTGCCGCACTCGATCTTCACCGGGCGCGGCGCCAAGACGGTGCCCAACCGGCTCGTCATCGGGCTGCAGCCGGAAGAGAACATCACGCTCTCGCTGATGGCAAAGGTTCCGGGGCTGGACCGCAATGGCTACGGCCTGCGCTCGGTGCCGCTGGCGATCACCACGCCCGACGCTTTCGCCGGGCCGCAGCGGCGCATCGCCTATGAACGCCTGCTGCTAGACCTGATCGAAGGCGATCAGACGCTGTTCGTCCGCCGCGACGAAGTGGAGGCCCAGTGGGACTGGATCGACGCGATCCGGGCCGGCTGGGAGGAACAGCAGCAGACGCCCAAGACTTACACATCCGGAAGCTGGGGCCCTTCGGCCGCCATCGCGCTCGCTGAGCGCAATGGCGTCACATGGCACGAGTAAGCTGCCTTCAAGGCATCATGCTTTCGAATTGAGATCGGACGCTGATGCGTGCCTTGTGTCTGCCCTTTACGTTTCGGGAGACACGGGGCCGCACGGATCAGCCGGACCGCCCAAAAGACCAGGAGTGAACCCATGACCAACCTCAACCCGGCGGGCCTGAATCCGGTGGTAGAGCGCGTGACCCAGCGCGTCATCGAGCGTTCCCGCCCGAGCCGCCAGCGATACCTCGACATGGTCGAGCGTGAGGCGGACAACCATTCCGACCGCAGCTTCCTGTCGTGCTCCAACCTCGCGCACGGCTTTGCCGCCTCGGGCGAGGACAAGGCCACGATCTCGGCGGGCAAGTCGATCAATCTCGGCATCATCACCGCCTACAACGACATGCTCAGCGCCCATCAGCCTTATGGCCGCTACCCCGACCAGATGAAGCTGTTCGCCCGCGAAGTCGGCGCTACCGCGCAAGTCGCCGGCGGCGTGCCCGCCATGTGCGACGGCGTGACCCAGGGCTTCGACGGCATGGAGCTGTCGCTGTTCAGCCGCGACACCATCGCCCTGTCCACCGCGATCGGCCTCAGCCATGCCATGTTCGACGGCACCGCGCTGCTGGGCATCTGCGACAAGATCGTCCCCGGCCTGTTCATCGGCGCGATGCGCTTCGGCCATCTGCCCGCGATCTTCGTGCCCGCCGGACCCATGCCCAGCGGCATCTCCAACAAGGAAAAGCAGAAGACCCGCCAGCTCTATGCCGAAGGCAAGGTCGGGCGCGAGGAACTGCTCGCCAGCGAGAGCGCCAGCTACCACTCGGCCGGCACCTGCACGTTCTATGGCACCGCCAATTCCAACCAGATGATGATGGAACTGATGGGCCTGCACGTGCCCGCATCCGCCTTCGTCCAGCCCAATACGCCGTTGCGCCAGGCGCTGACCCGCGAAGCCACGCATCGCCTCGCCGCGATGACCCGCAAGGGCGAGGACTATCGCCCGATGGCCAAGGTGGTCGACGAAAAAGCGATCATCAACGCCATTGCCGGCCTGCTGGCGACCGGCGGGTCGACCAACCACGCGATCCACCTGCCCGCCATGGCCCGCGCCGGCGGCATCCTGATCGACTGGGAGGACTTCGACGAGCTGTCCTCCGTCGTCCCGCTCATCACCCGCGTCTATCCCAACGGCTCGGGCGACGTGAACCACTTCCAGGCGGCCGGCGGCATCGGCTGGGTGATCCGCGAACTGCTGGGCGCCGGCCTTGCCCACGGCGATGTGCTGACCGTGGCGACAGGCGGTATGGCCGCCTATGCCAGCGAGCCGGTGATGCGCGACGACAAACTGGGCTGGATTCCCATCCCCGAGAACACCGACGATACGATGGTCCGCCCGGTCTCCAACCCGTTCCTGCCCGATGGCGGCATGCGCCTGGTCCAGGGCAACCTGGGCCGCGGCACCTTCAAGACCAGCGCCGTCGACGAACAGCGCTGGACCATCGAGGCGCCCTGCCGGGTGTTCGATACGCAGGAAGGCGTGTCGCAGGCGTTCAAGGCGGGCGAGCTTGACCGCGACGTGATCGTCGTCGTGCGTTTCCAGGGTCCGCGCGCCAACGGCATGCCCGAACTGCACAAGCTGACGCCGCCGCTGGGCGTTCTTCAGGACAAGGGGTTCAAGGTGGCCCTCGTCACCGACGGTCGCATGTCGGGCGCATCGGGCAAGGTTTCCGCCGCGATCCACGTCACCCCGGAAGCACTGGGCGGCGGCCCGCTGGCCTACCTGCAGGACGGCGATATCGTGCGCCTTTGTGCCGAGGACGGCACGCTGTCGACCACGGCGGACCTTTCCGCCCGCGAGCCTGCGCCCACTCCGCCCCCGGCGATCGGCATGGGCCGCGAACTGTTCGCGATGTTCCGCATGAACGCGGGCGGCGCCGAGCAGGGCGGCTCCTCGATGCTGGAGCTGGCCGGACTGTGAGCGATAATACGGAGAGGAAAATGACTGAACTGGTGGCCGTCGACATCGGCGGCACCCATGCGCGCTTCGCGCTTGCCACCATCGGCGAAGACGGCGCCGTTACTCTGGGCGAACCGGCTACGCTGCACACCAAGGATCATGGCAGCTTCCAGCTTGCCTGGCAGGCGTTTCGCGACATGAACGGCGGCACCCTGCCCGATGCCGTCGCCATGTCCGTCGCCGGGCCGGTGGGCAACGAGGTCATCAAGTTCACCAACAACCCCTGGATCCTGCGCCCCGCCAAGATCCAGGAGATGCTTGGCCCCACCCGCCAGACCATCATCAACGATTTCGCCGCCGTGGCCCACGCCGTCGCCTGCGCGCACGAGGATGATTTCCTGCACCTCACCGGCCCGGAAGGACCGCTGCCGACCACCGGAACGCTCAGCGTCCTTGGCCCCGGCACCGGCCTTGGCGTGGCGCACCTGTGGAAAGACGGCAAAGGCGGCTATCACGTTCAGGCCACCGAGGGCGGCCATATCGACTATGCCCCGCTGGACCTGATCGAGGACGCCATCCTTGCCCGTTTGCGCAGGCGCCACAACCGCGTCTCGGTCGAGCGCGTGGTCTCCGGCCCGGCCATCGTCGACATCTACGCCACTCTCGCGGCGATGGAACAAAAGGCCATAGCCGAGAAGACCGACGTGGAAATCTGGACCGCCGCCGCCAGCGGCGAGGACAGCATGGCCGTCGCCGCAGTAGACCGGTTCTGCCTCGCCCTGGGCGCGGCAGCGGGTGACTATGCCCTGGCGCACGGCGCCGGCGGCGTCATCATCGCCGGGGGCCTGGGATACCGTATCCGCGAAACCATCCAGTCGTCCGGTTTTGCCGAACGCTTCCGCGCCAAGGGCCGCTTTTCCGGCCTGATGGCCACCCTGCCCGTCAAGCTCATCACTCATCCGCAGCCCGGCCTGTTCGGCGCAGCGGCAGCCTTTGCAAGGGAACACCTGTCATGACCACTATGCCCCCCCTTACGCTCTCAGCTGCCGTCGAAAAGGTCATGCGCCTTGCCCCCGTGATCCCGGTGCTGGTGATCGAGGACATCGAACACGCCCTGCCGATCGCCGAGGCGCTCGTCGCCGGCGGCCTTCCCGCGCTGGAAGTGACGCTGCGCACCGAATGCGCGATCGAGGCGATCCGCATCATGAAGCAGGTTCCCGGCGCCATGGTCGGCGCCGGCACCGTGCTGACCCCGGACGACCTTGCCCGTTCGCTCGATGCGGGCGCGGAATTCATCGTCTCGCCCGGCCTTACCCCCACGCTGGGCCAGGCCGCGCTTGACGCGGGCGTCCCGTTCCTGCCCGGCACCGCCAATGCCAGCGACGTGATGCTGGCGCTGGAAATGGGCTTCAACCGCCTGAAGTTCTTCCCCGCGATGGCCGCAGGCGGGCCGCCTGCGCTCAAGGCGATCTCCGCTCCGCTGCTCGCCGCGAAGTTCTGCCCCACCGGCGGCGTCACGCCCGAAAACGCGGCCGAGTGGCTCGCCCTCGACGCGGTGCTCTGCGTCGGCGGCAGCTGGATGGTGCCCAAGGGCAAGCCGGACGCGGCAAAGATCGAGGCCGCCGCCCGCGTCGCTGCCGGGCTGGCACGCTGATGGCCGCGCCGGGCGAAGCGAACCTGCGCACGGTCGATCAACTCGACGCGCGCCTCAAGGAGCTGCACAAGCTCACCGCGCAGACGCCGCTTTTCAACCCCGTGTTCCAGCTTGGCCTGGAACTGTCGCGGGCGCTGGAGAACGGCGAGATGTCCCTCGACCATATCGAGGCGCTCGTCGCCGAGATGGACTGCGAGGGGCTGCGCGCCCGTGCCGCCCGGCTCGACCGCATTCTCGAAACCGTACCCATTGCCGAAAACGACAAGCTGCTCGGTGAAGCCGCCGCGAAGACCGCGCAGGATGACGATTTCAGTGCCTTCGCGGTGCGCTGGCAGCGCCCCGCTGCCCATGTCGTCTTCACTGCGCACCCCACGTTCCTGCTGAACGCCGCGCAGACCGAAGCGGTCGCGCATTCCGCCTCGAACGGTGATTTCAGCGAGGCTTCCGTCTGCGTCGCCTCATCCGAGCGCGATACGATCACGCTCGACAGCGAACACGACGCCGCGATGGCTGCCATCGCGCGCGGCCAGAAGGCCCGCGACCGCATCACCGGCCACCTGCTGGACATCGCCGCCGCCCGCTGGCCCAAGCGCTGGAAGGGCCTGAACCCGATGCCGGTGCGCTTCGCCCACTGGGTCGGCTACGACATGGACGGCCGCACCGATATCTCGTGGTCGACCTCGATCCGTTACAGGCTTGAGGAAAAGGCTGAGCGGCTTGCCGGTTACGCCGCCGCGCTCGAAAGGGCGGCGCCGGAAGTCTCGGCGCAGCTTGCCCGCGCCCACGCGCATACCGCCGAGGCCGCCAGCGCCTTTCGGCAGGACCTGACCGATCCGGAAGCCCTTTCCGCCGCCGCCAACGGCCTGACCGCCGCCCACCCGGACAAGATCGTCAGCCTTGAGCCGATCATCACCCGGCTGGAGGAAGACGCCCGCCACGCCGACCAGGAACAGGCCCGCGCGCTCCTCGTCGCCGCCGCCGCGATGCGCAGCGACGGCCTTGGCATGGGCTGGATTCATTTCCGCGTGAACGCCTCGCAGCTGCAGAACGCGATCCGCCGCCGTATCGACCCGGACGGCAAGCTCAGCCTTGCCAGCCAGGCCGCGCTGGTGCGGATGCGCGAACTGCTGGCCGAAGTGAAGCCGCTCACCTCGAACTTCGCCGCGCTGGCGATCGAGAACAGCACCGCCGTGCGCCAGTTCCTGGCCATGGCGCAGATCCTTGGCCACATCGACGCCGATTCGCCCATCCGCATGCTGGTGGCCGAGTGCGAGGAACCCACCACGGTCCTTGCCGCGCTCTATTTCGCGCGCATGTTCGGGATCGACGACAAGGTCGACGTCTCGCCGTTGTTCGAGACCGAAACCGCGCTGGAACACGGCGGCCGCTTCCTCGATGCGGTGCTGGCAGAGCCGGCCTACCGCGATTATGCCCGCAAGCGCGGCCGCGTGGCGATCCAGACCGGGTTTTCCGATGCGGGCCGCTTCGTGGGACAGGTTCCAGCCGCGCTGGCGATCGAGCGTCTTCAAGGCCGCCTTGCCGAAGCGATGGCTGCCAACGGCCTGTCGGACGTGTGCGCGCTGATCTTCAACACCGGCGGCGAATCGATGGGCCGGGGCTGCCACCCTTCGTCCATCGACGACCGTTTCGACTGGCAGATGTCCCCCTGGGCGCGCCGCCGCTTCCTGCGCGCATCGATCCGGCTAGAGCCGGAAGTGTCGTTCCAAGGCGGCGACGGCTACCTCTGGTTCGGCTCCGACGAACTGGCACTCGCCACCCTCACCCGCATGACCGAGCGGCCGCTGTGGGACGCGGACGTGGGCGCGCCGACCGATCCGTTCTATCGCCGTACCGACCTCAGCCTGGATTTCTACCGGGCGATACGCGGCATCCAGCACGAGCATCTGGAATCCAGCACCTATAGCCGCGCCATCACCGCGTTCGGGCTGGGCCTGCTGAACGACACCGGCAGCCGCAAGGCGCGCCGCCAGTCCGACCTCGCCTCCGACCGGACGATGAGCCTGCGCCAGATCCGCGCGATTCCGCACAATGCGATCCTGCAGCAGCTCGGCTATCCGGTGAACGTGATCGCCGGCATCGGCACGGCGGCGGACGGCAACCGCGAGGAAATCGCAGGTCTCCTGCGTGACAGCGCGCGCGGCCGGCAGATCGTGCGTCTGGCCCGCGCGGCCAATGCGCTCGCTTCCATCAAGACCGTCTCGGCTTATGGCGAGCTGTTCAACTCCGCCTATTGGGCCAGCCGGCCCTATCGCGGCGACGAGCAGCAGATTTCCGACGCCTGCCTCAAGCTGGCCGAATATCTGACCAAGGACGACCGCACCGGCGTCTACCGCCGCCTCGCTTCGCGCCTGCGGGTCGATGCGCTGAAGCTGCACCGCCTGCTGGACCTGATCCCCGACGAAGCCCCGCTCAAGGACCGCGAGCATACCCGCCGCAGCCTCGGCGTGCTGCATTCGTTACGGATCGCGCTGTTCCAGCACATGTTCCTGCGCGCGGTGATGGTTCCGGCCTTCAGCCGCGCCAACGACATCAGCCGCGACGACGTGCTGGAGATGTTCTTTACCCTGCGCGTCGAGGACGGCCTGGCCCAGCTGCGCCGCGCCTTCCCTGTGCACTTCCCATCAATCAGCGATTTCGCGGTGGAAGCGCCCAGCGATTACCCGGATTCCAGCGCAACGGGGTATGCCGGCATCCACAAGGACTACATCGACCCGATCGCCCGCTCCCACGCGCTGTCCCTGAGGATCACGACGGCGCTGGCGAACGAGTTCGGCGCCCACGGGTAAGGCCCGGTTCCTCCCCGAGCATGTCTTGGGGAGGAGCGCTTATCTCCGGCACATCGCCAATTCTTCCCGCAAGGTTTCGACCAGCTGCGCCGCCGGCATAGGCCGCGCCAGCGGTGCGCCCTGCCCGGCCCACTGCGCTCCGAAACCATGCTCCCCGCGCGCTTTGGCGGCGGCGTTGAGGGCTTTTCCCGCGTCATAGGCAATCGGATAGTCCGGCACCGGCACATCGCCAGCCAAGGCGGTGAAGCGGTTCGCCAGCGCACGGGCCGGCCTCCCCGAAATCAGCGGCGTCAGCACGGTGCGATAGGCCCCCGGCCCCGCCAGCGCCGCGCGATAGGCATCATCGGCCGCCGATTCGGGGCACCCGACAAAGGCCGTCCCCATCTGCGCCGCCACCGCGCCAAGATCGAGCGCGGCGGCAATTCCCGCCCCGTCCATGATCCCGCCCGCCGCGACCACCGGCAGCGAACCTTCCCGCACCAGAAGCCGGGTCAGCGCCATCGTGCCAAGCTGCGCATCGGGCGCGGCAGGATCGAACATCCCCCGGTGCCCGCCTGCCTCGATGCCCTGTGCAACCACCACGTCGATGCCCGCCGCCGCAGCCGCCCGCGCCTCGTCGAGGCTCGTCACGCTCGCCATCAGCACCGCGCCGCGCCCGTGCAGGGCGGCAATCGCCTCGGCCGAAGGCAGGCCGAAATGGAAGCTGACGACGGGCGGCGCCTGCTCCACCAGCAGCGCGAGCATATCCGCATCGTCGGCAAAACTGCGGTAGATGGTGCGCAGCGCCTTTGGCGGCTCGGCGCCGAATTCGACGAACAGCGAACGCAGCCACTGCGTCCACGCCGTCTCACGCGCGGGATCGGCAACAGGCGCTGCATGGACGAACACGTTGACGTTGAACGCCCGGTCGGTCCGCGCCCGCACTTCGCCGATCATCGCCCGCGCTCCGGCGGCATCGGTGGCCCCCACCGCAATCGAGCCCAGCGCACCTGCGTTCGATACCTGCGCCGCCATTTCGGGCGTGCTGGTGCCCGCCATCGGCGCCTGAATCAGGGGAATGCTCAGGTCGAGCCGCTCAAGGAAAGTCATCGCACCCTCTCGTTCGCTATGGCGTCCGCGTGCGATATAGGTACTTCCCGGCAGGCGGCCAAGAGTCAGTCCGCCGCGCCGGTCGCCCGCAGCAGGAACGATTTCGCTGCATTTTCAAGCATCGCGGTGTCTGGAGAGCCCGGCAGGATGGCCGCCAGCAGATCGGTGTCCTTGAGCAGCATCTTCGCCCCATGTTCGAAGGCGCGCGGCTGGGGAATGCGCGCATAGACCTCGAAGCCGAAGCTACGGCCCGAACTGGCCTTGACCAGCTCCGCCAACGCCTCCCGGTCCACCCCCAGCGCCTCGCCCGCCTGCAAGGCCGCCTGCGCCAGCCCCATGTTCGCGGCCATAAGCGCATTGTTGACGATCTTGGCCTTCTGCCCTGCGCCCGCCGGGCCGAGCAGGACTATCAGCGCGGCGAAGCTCTCGAACACGGGGCGGGCCTGCTCGAAAGCTGCGCGCGAACCGCCGCACATCACCGTCATCGTCCCTGCCTCTGCGCCAGGCGCGCCGCCACTGACCGGGGCATCGACCATCGCGACGCCCCGGCGCGAGCAAAGCCCCTCCACCGCATCGGCGGTCTGCGGCAGCACCGTGGAATGGAGCGCAAGCAGGCCGCCCGGCTTCATCGCGGGGACCAACCGGCCGCAGATATCCAGCACGTCCGCATCGTTGACCACGCAGAGCCCCACGTGATCGCAGGCCGCGCCCAGTTCCTCGACGCTGGCGGCAACCCCGGCGCCTTTCTGCGCGAAGTCGGCTGCCGCGTCGGGCCGCCGCGCCCAGACGGTCAGCGGGAACCGCGCCAGCATCCGGTGCGCCATCGGTGAGCCCTGGCTGCCGATGCCGATGAAGCCTGTGCGGATGCCGGTCATATGCGTCTCTCCTCGTCCCCGTTTTGCCGAGCAGAGCGCGCGCCGAAGCCGCTGTCCAGCGCCCCGCCGTCCACCATCGTCCGGGCGGCACGCGGGAGCGAAATTCGTCATTTCCCGCCTATTTTCGCCGGGTTTGCGCGTTCCCATCACTACGATGGACTTCGGCCCGCCGCTTTCCTATGTTTCGTCTACACGCAATAATTTTACAATGAGGATGGCATGGCACCTGCCTCGCGCACCGCCGCGCAAGACCTGAAAACGCTCTGCGACCTGCTCGCCCCCATTGTCGGCGAAGACCGCGCCGTATGGGTGCTGGACACGCTGGAAATCGACCCTGCCCTGGGCGGCGGCAAGGACCGCGCCAACCGCGCCCAAGTCGCGATGGCGCTCAACGCCGCGCTGTTCCTAGACCTGCTGGACCGGGTGCCGACCGCGGCGCGCTACGTCAGTGAAATGCGCGAAAAAGGCGAGGCCATCGTCTTCGACCACGGCGCCCTGCGTACCATCGCCGGAGAAACCGGCGCGCTGCCTTCGGGCCACGAGGCATTCCTGCGCTTCCTCGCGCCTTTGGGCTACGAAGTGCGCGGCCTCTATCCGCTGCCCGCGCTGACGATGACCGGCCGCGCCTTCGTGCAGACCGACCTGCCGGAAACGGTGCCGCAGTTCTTCGTCTCCGAACTGCACATCGACCAGTTGCCCCAGCCCGCTCAGGACGCCGCCGCAAGGATCTTCGGCGCTTCGAGCGACCCGCTCGGCGAAGCGGAATGGCTCGCGCTCAACACGATCGGGCGGCATAGCGACTGCTCCATCGAGGACGGCATCACGATCCTGAAGGGCGCGCTCGCCGCCTTCGGCCGCCAGCATCCGGCACCGGCGCTGGAGGACTACCAAACTCTGCTCGAACACAGCAAGGAAGGCGCCTGGATCGCCACCGAAGGTAATGCCTTCAACCATGCGACCACCCGCGTTGCCGATGTGCAGGCCCATTCCGAGGAACTGAAGTCCGCCGGCTACCCGCTCAAGCCGGCGGTCGAAATTTCCCGCAACGGCCGCGTGCGCCAGACCGCGATCCTGGCGGACAAGGTAGGCCGCCCCTTCCGCCTGGCCGATGGCGGGGAAACATCGCTGGACGTGCCCGGCTCGTTCTACGAATTCATCACCCGCGATATCGACCCCGAAACCGGCAAGCTCGACCTCACCTTCGACAGCGGCAACGCCACCGGCATCTTCGCTGTGACGAGGGGCGCATGACCATGCTGCAATCCTTCGATCCCGCCACCGGCGAAACCGTTTGGGAAGGCGACGTCGCCGGCCCCGAGGCGGTCTCTGCTGCCCTCATGCGCGCCCGCAAGGCCTTCCCCGCCTGGGCCGCCCTGCCGGTATCCGAGCGCATCGCGGTGGCGGAGCGCTACAAGGCCGCGCTGGAGGCCCGCAAGGACGCCATCGCGCAAATCATCGCGCGCGAAACCGGCAAGCCTCTGTGGGAAACCCGCACCGAAGTCGCCTCGATGATCGGCAAGGTCGGCCTGTCGATCACCGCGCAGGCGGAGCGCGCGGGCGACAGGCAGAGCGCCATGCCCTTCGGTCAGGCCGTGCTGCGCCACCGCCCGCACGGCGTGATGGCGGTGCTGGGTCCGTTCAACTTCCCCGGCCATCTTCCCAACGGCCACATCGTCCCCGCCCTGATCGCGGGCAACACGGTGGTGTTCAAACCTTCCGAGATGGCCCCCGCCACCGGCGCGGCGATGGCGAAGTGCTGGGCAGAGGCTCTGGCAGATCACCGCCATGTCTTTCAATGCATCCAGGGCGCGCGTGAAACGGGCGAAGCGCTGGTCGCCGGGCACATCGACGGCCTGCTGTTCACCGGCTCGGCAGGGGCAGGCGCGCACTTCCGGCGCATCTTCGCAGACCGGCCAGACGTGATCCTCGCTCTCGAACTGGGCGGCAACAACCCCCTGATCGCATGGGATTCAGCCGACGTGGACGAGGCCGCTTCGGTCGTCGTCCAGTCGGGCTTCATCACCACCGGCCAGCGCTGTTCCTGCGCCCGGCGGCTGATCGTGCCCGACAATGCCTTCGGCGCCGCGCTGGTGGACGCCGTAGCCCAGCTGGCAGACCGCATCGTCATCGGCGCATGGAATGAAACGCCGGAACCATGGATCGGGCCGCTCATATCGGACGCGGCAGCGCAGGCCGCCAAGGCCCGGTTTGCCGAACTAGTCGAGCGCGGCGCCAAGGTGATCCGTCCCCTTAACGGCGTAGAGGGCCGCTCAGGCGCCTTCGTGACCCCGGCCATGCTGGACGTCACCGGCACTTTCGTCCCCGACGAGGAAATCTTCGCGCCCGTCCTGCAGGTCAGCCGCGTGCCGGACTTCGATGCCGCGATCGAGGCGGCCAACAACACCCGCTTCGGCCTCTCCGCCGGCCTCATCAGCGCCGATGATGCGCTGTGGCAGCGCTTCCTCGTCGAGGGCCGCGCCGGGGTCGTCAATCGCAACCGTCCGACCACGGGCGCCGCCGGTTCGATGCCCTTCGGCGGCCTGGGCGAAAGCGGCAACCACCGCCCCAGCGCCTACTACGCCGCCGATTACTGCGCCTACCCGGTCGCCAGTTTCGAGGCGGCGGACGCCAGTGGCAACAGCGGCGCCCTGACCGGCAAGCTGCTTGCATGAGCCTCACCAGCGAAGAACAGGGCCTCGTCGCGCCGGTTGAGCGTGCGCCCATCCTCTCGCGCACGCTGGAATGGGCGTCGATCAACAGCGGCACCGGCAATCTGGACGGCCTTGCCGCGATGGCCGGGTATCTGGCCGATGCCTTCGCGCAGCTTCCCGGCGAAGTGCGACTGGTCGATGCCGCTCGGATCGAAAAAGTCGACGGCAAGGGCGAACTTCGCGAGGTCGGGCATGGCCGCCACCTCGTCCTTTCGGTGCGTCCCGAGGCGGCGCGACGGGTGATCCTGACCGGCCACATGGACACCGTCTACGCGCGCGAACATCCCTTCCAGACCTGCGCCTGGCTGGACGAAGACACCCTGAATGGCCCCGGCACCGCCGACATGAAAGGCGGCCTTTCGTTGATGCTGGCGGGGCTGGCCGCCTACGAACAGGCCGCGCCCACGCTCGGCTACGATGTCCTCATCAACAGCGACGAGGAGACCGGCTCGCTCTCCTCCGCTGCGCTGATCGCGCAGATGGCGCAGGGCAAGCTCGCGGCGCTGACGTACGAGCCCGCCCTGCCCGATGGCTCCATGGCCCGCGCCCGCCCCGGATCGGGCAACTATTCCGCGGTCGTCACAGGCCGCTCCGCCCACGCCGGGCGTAACCCGCAGGACGGGCGCAACGCCCTTGTCGCCGCCAGCGATCTTGCCATGCGCCTCGCCGCCGGGGTGCGCGAGGGGCTGACGATCAACCCCGCCCGGATCGAGGGCGGCGCGCCCAACAACACCGTGCCGGACCTCGCCATCCTGCACTTCAACCTGCGCCCCCGCACCCCCGAGCTTGCCGAAGTGGCCCGCGCCCTGGTCGACGAGGCGGTGGCTGCAGTCAGCGCCGCGCATGAGGTGCAGATCCACCTCCACGGCCACGTCTCCCGCCCGCCCAAGCCGATCACGCCGCGAACCGAGGCGCTGTTCGGCCTCGTCAGCAAGGCCGCCACCGACCTGGGGCAGCCGATGCGCTGGCAGGACACCGGCGGCGTGTGCGACGGCAACAACATCGCCGCCTGCGGTGTGCCCGTGCTCGACACGATGGGCGCGCTGGGCGGCTCCATCCATTCACCGCAGGAGTTCATGATCGCCAGTTCGCTCGATGCCCGCGCCCGCCTCACGGCATTGGTGATGCACCGCCTCGACCGTTACGGAGCGGTGCCCGCATGACCTTCCTGCTCAGAACCGCACAGGAGCGCGACCTCGAATCGCTGTATCGCATGGCCAAGGGAACTGGCGGCGGCTTCACCAACCTGCCACCCGACCGGCCCACCCTTCAGGCCAAGCTGGAACGCGCCGCGAAAAGCTTCGCGCGCGACGACGGCGAGATCGCCAACGACCTGTTCGTGTTCATCCTCGAAGACACCGCCGATGGAAAAGTGCGCGGCACCTGTCAGGCGTTCTCGCAGGTCGGCACTGAACTCCCGTTCTATTCCTACCGCATCGGGCGCATCACCCAGCATTCCAAGGAACTGGACCGCACTTTCCGCGCGGAAATGCTCACTCTTTGCACCGACCTCGACGGGGCGAGCGAAGTGGGCGGGCTCTACCTCGACGCTACGGAACGCTCGGCGGGCGTGGGCAAGCTGCTGGCACGCAGCCGCTACCTGTTCATCGCCGCCCACCGTGACCGCTTCGGCGACATGACCCTGGCCGAACTGCGCGGCGCCATTGACGATGCGGGAAACTCGCCGTTCTGGGACGGGCTTGCAGGCCGATTCTTCGACATGAGTTTCCGCGATGCGGACGAGTTCAACGGCACCCACGGCAACCAGTTCATCGCCGACCTGATGCCCAAACACCCCATCTATACCGCGCTGCTCTCCGAAGGCGCGCGGCAGGTCATGGGCCAGCCGCACTATTCGGGGCGCCCCGCCATGCGGATGCTGGAGAGCGAGGGTTTCGCCTTCCAGAACTACGTCGACATCTTCGACGGCGGCCCGACCATGATCGCCCGCACCGACCAGATCCGCACCGTGCAAGCCGCCCGAACGGCGAAGATCGGCGCGATTGGTCCGGCCAGCGGAGGCGAGGCCACGCACCTGATCGCGGCCGGGCGACTGGCCGATTTCCGCGCCTGCCTTGGCCAGATCACGGGGGACAGCGTGACGCTGGACGAGGATGCCGCCGCGCTGCTGGGCGTGGGTCCGGGCGATACGATCACTTACGCACCGGCCTGAAAGAGACGTCATGCTCACCGAAATCAACTTCGACGGCATCGTCGGCCCCAGCCACAATTACGCCGGCCTGAGCCTTGGCAATCTCGCCTCGGCGAAAAACTTCGGCAAAGTCTCGGCGCCCCGTGCGGCGGCCTTGCAGGGCCTCGCCAAGATGCGCGCCAATCTGGAGCGCGGACTGCCGCAGGGCCTGTTCCTGCCCCAGCGCCGCCCGGACGAGGCATGGCTGAACCTGCTGGGCACCACGGTGGAAGATGCTGGCCCCGTCTTGCGGGCCAACGCCCTGTCAGCCTCCTCGATGTGGGCCGCCAATGCCGCCACCGTCTCGCCCGCGCCGGACAGCGCGGACGGGCGCTGCCATCTGACCGTCGCCAATCTCGCCACGATGCCGCACCGCAGCCACGAATGGCGCGAAACGCTGGCGCAGTTGCAAATCGCCTTCGCAAACCCCCATCATTTCGCCGTCCACGCCCCGGTCCCGCCGCCCTTCGGAGACGAAGGCGCTGCCAACCACATGCGCCTTTGTGCCAGGCATGGATCGCAGGGCATCGAGGTCTTCGTCTACGGCGTGGCGGGCGGCCCCTTCCCCGCGCGCCAGCATCGCGAGGCAAGCGAGGCGGTCGCCCGCATCCACGGCCTGGCGCCTGAACGCGCCGTCTTCGCGCGCCAGTCGGACGAAGCCATCGCCGCCGGCGCTTTCCACAACGACGTGGTCGCCGTCGCCAACGAGCGCGTGCTGTTCACGCACGAACTCGCCTTTGCAGACCGGGACGCCCTCTATGCCCAGCTTCGCGAAAAGCTGCCCGAGATCGAGATCGTCGAAGTCCCCGCCGCTGCGGTCAGCCTGGCTGATGCGATCAGTTCCTACCTGTTCAACGCCCAGCTGGTGACCCTGCCCTCAGGCGAGATGGCACTGGTCCTGCCCGGCGAAGCGCGCGAAACGCCTGCGGTGTGGCAGTGGCTGGAAGCCCACGTCGCCGGGAACGGCCCGATCCGCCACCTTTTCGTCCACGACCTGCGCGAAAGCATGGCCAACGGCGGCGGCTCCGCCTGCCTGCGCCTGCGCGTGGTGGCAGACCCGGACGCGGTCGACCCGCGCTTCATGGCCACGCCGGAAAAGCTGGACCGCATCGAAGCGCTGGTGGCGCGCCTGTGGCCCGAACGCATAGCGGTGGAGGACCTGTCCGACCCCGCCCTGTGGCGCGCCTGCCTCGAAGCGCGGGCCGCCCTCTGCGCCGAACTTGGCCTGGAGGAACTGGACAGGGCATCGTTCTGATCTTCCGTAATTCGCAACGGCAGGTTCGCGCTTTGCAATGGCCCCTCCACAAACAGTCTTCATATTGAGAGCCATGGCCACTTTATCCCGACCCGTCCGCTCGCCCACTCTGCCCGATCCGATCCGCGCCGCGATCTTCGACATGGACGGCACCCTGCTCGATACCGAGGCCGCGCAGCACCGCGCTTTCGAGGATACCGGGGAAGCGCTCGACTGTCCGGTTCCGGCGGAGATCCTGGAATCGATGGTCGGCGTGAACCGCGATGCGAATGAGATCATGCTTGCCGACCGGATGGGACCGGACTTTCCGCTGGCCCGGTTCTACGCGGATTCCGATGCGCTTTTCGAAGCTGCCGTCAACGCCGGCCTGCCCCTGCGTCCGGGTGCGCAGCTGATCCTCGACCATTTCCGCGAAACCGGAGTGCCGCTGGCGCTATGCACGTCCACCATCGGCGGCAAGGCGCAGGAGCGGCTGGGCCAGGCCGGACTGCTGCACTATTTCGACGTGGTGGTGACCCGCAGCGATGTGACCAATGCCAAGCCGCACCCGGAACCCTACCTGCTTGCCGCGCGGCTGTTGGGGGTTGATCCGGCCGACTGCGTAGCAGTGGAAGACAGCTACGCTGGAGTGCGATCGGCCACCGCCGCCGGGATCGCCACCGTCATGGTGCCCGATCTCTTGCCCGCCACCGAGGAGCAGACCTTGATCGCCGCTCAGGTCCTGCCAAGCCTGACGGCGCTGCGCGACCTGCTGCTGACAGCCACCGCCGCCTGACACCGTACAGCCGCAAATGGCGGTCTATCCTTGATGTGCGTCCGGTCGCTTGTCCGGATGCGCTGCAACGAATGCCGGGTCCGTAAGGCAGGCAGCCTCGATGCGGACCATATGCGGATAAGGCTCAAGGTCGAAGGCGAAGCGCCGGGCGTTGTAAAGCTGCGGCACCAGCACACACTCGAAGTAACCCGGGGCATCGAACAGGAAATCACCTGCGCCCCGCGCTGCCAGCCGCGCTTCCACGCCGGTCAGGGTTCGTTCCAGCCAGTGCCAGTACCAGATATCGACGTCCGCCTGCGCGTGGCCGAGTTCCAGCTTCAGATATTCCAGCACGGGGGGATTGAGCGGCGCGTGAAGCTGCGTGGCGATAGCCATCGCCAGTTCGCGCGCTGCGAAGCGGTCCTCAACGCCTGCGGGCAGCAAAGGGCGCTCCGGAAACCGTTCGTCCAGCCACTCCAGGATCGCCATCGACTGTGGGTGAGGCGCCCCGTCGGCCTCCAGCACAGGCACTCCCCCTAAGGGGTTGAGCGCGCGGAACGCTTCGCCCTGCTGCTCCCGCGCCAGCAGGTTCACCGGCACGATCTCGTGATCCAGCCGCTTCAGGTTCAACGCGATGCGCACGCGGTAGCTGGTGGAACTGCGATGATAGTCGTGGAGGCGGAGCGGCGTGGCCATGGCCTCAGCTTTCCGCCGCGATTTTTTCGTGGAGCCAGGCGGCGTGGCGCGGGGCCTTGCGAGTCACCGCCCATTCGTCGAGCATGTCGAGCGCCACCGCCTTGAGGCTGGCCATCTGGTCCGCCGAGCCGAATTGCCAGGCCAATTCCAGCCGGTGGCCATTGGGGTCGAAGAAGTAGACCGACTTGAACACGCCGTGGTGCGTGGGGCCGACCACCTCAAGCCCGGCCGCCTCGGCGCGGGCCTTGGCGGCGAGAAGGTCCGCCTCGCTGTCCACCTTGAAAGCGATGTGCTGGACCCAGGCCGGGGTCGCCTCGTCGCGGCCCATTTCGGGGGCATTCGGCAATTCGAAAAAGGCCAGCACATTGCCGCCGCCGCAGTCGAGGAAGACGTGCATATACGGGTCCGGCGCGCCGGTGGAGGGCACGGTGTCCTCGGCGATGGCGAGCATGAAATCCATGCCCATCACATCGCTGTAGAACGTGACCGTCTCCTTCGCATCACGGCAGCGATAGGCCACGTGGTGGATGCCGCCCAGTTTTGGCGCTTTCTGCATCGTCTTCTCTCCCGTCGTGCCAGGGCTTTGCGCGCCGCTCGTGCTTCGACGAACTCAGCATGAGCGGGTCAGGGGGTAGGTATCAACCCCCTTTGTGACGCCCCGGTCTAAATCCCCGGCCTAGATCATCGCCGGACCCGGCCTTACGTTCAGTCCGCCGGCTCCACCTTCAGCACGCCGCGGCGGACCTGATCGCGCTCCATGCTTTCGAACAGGGCCTTGAAGTTGCCGTTGCCGAAGCCGTCGTCGCCCTTGCGCTGGATGAACTCGAAGAACACCGGCCCCACCCGCGCTTCGGCGAAGATCTGGAGCAGCAGGCGCGGGCGGCCATCTTCGACGGTGCCGTCGAGCAGGATGCCGCGCGACTGCAACTGGTCGACCGGCTCGCCGTGGCCCGGCAGGCGCTCGGCCAGCATTTCGTAATAGGTTTCCGGCGGCGCGGTCATGAAGGGCACGCCCAGCGCCTTGAGGCGGTCCCACGCAGTGACGAGATCGTCGCAGATCAGCGCGATATGCTGGATGCCCTCGCCATTGAACGCGCGCAGGAATTCGTCGATCTGGCCCTTGCCGCCGTCCTTTTCCTCGTTGAGCGGGATGCGGATCTTACCGTCGGGCGCGGTCAGCGCCCTGCTGGTCAGGCCGGTATATTCGCCCTTGATGTCGAAGTAGCGGATTTCGCGGAAGTTGAAGAGCTTTTCGTAGAAGTCCGCCCAGTAGGCCATCCGCCCGCCGTAGACATTGTGCGTCAGGTGGTCGATCTCGGCAAAGCCAGCTCCCACCGGATGACGGTCGACGCCGGGGAGGTATTCGAAATCGATGTCGTAGATCGACAGCGCGCCGTTACCGTCCTTCTCATAGCGATCGATCAGGTAGATGATCGAATTGCCGATGCCGCGAATGCCGGGAAGGTGCAGTTCCATCGGCCCGGTGCCGACCATCACCGGCTCGGCCGAGCGGGCGAGCAGTTCGGCGTAGGCGGCGCGGGCATCGGTCACGCGAAAGCCCATACCGCAGGCCGAGGGGCCATGTTCGCGGCTGAAGTACCAGGCGGGGCTATGCGGCTCGTAATTGGTGATGAAATTGATCGCACCCTGCCGCCACAGCTCGACGTCCTTGGAGCGGTGGCGCGCGATCTTCGTGAAGCCCATCGCAGTGAATACCGGCTCCAGCAGGCCCTTTTCGGGCGCCGAGAACTCGACGAATTCGAAGCCGTCCAGGCCGATGGGGTTGTCGAACAGGTCGGTCATGCGGGTTCTCCAGAGATGGGGATTTCGCCCGGCAGCGCATCGCCTGCGGGCAGCGGCGCGTGCGCGCGCCAGGTTTCGTAGACGGGGCCGAAATCGAGGTGCACCAGCGCCTCGATCAGCTGCGGCAGGCTCTCGAGGACGAAGTAGGTCTTCTGGAAGCTGTCGATCATGTAGCCGGTGCGCATCACCCGCACCGCCTCGAACGGCAGGCGCAGGACGTCCGCGTCCTCGATCGAAAAGCGGGTTTCGCCCGAGGAGGAGATGATGCCGGCGCCGAATACCTTGAGGCTGCCCTCTTCACGAACAAGGCCGAATTCGATGGTGTACCAGTAGATGCGCGCCAGCATGTCCAGCGCGTCCATCGCCATCGCCCGTGCGCCGGCCTTGCCGTAAAGCTCCAGGAAATCGGCAATCGCGGGGTTCAGCAGCATCGGTACGTGGCCGAAGAAATCGTGAAACACGTCAGGCTCGACAAGGTAGTCCAGCTCATGTTCCTCGCGCAGCCAGCGGGTTACCGGGAAGCGGCGGTGGGCCAAGTGGTCGAAGAACACAGCGTCGGGGATGAAGCCCGGCACGGTGACCAGCTGCCAGCCGGTCGCGGCACCCAGGATGACATTGGCGTCCTCGAAACGGGGAATGCCCTGCGCGCAGTCCAGCCGTGCCAATCCTTCGCGGAACGCGGCGCAGGCGTGCGTTTCCACCAGTGCAGACTGGCGCGCGAACAGACGGCGCCAGCGCTCGTGCATTTGCGGAGTATAGGCGTGCCAGTCCTGCCCGACGGTGTAATCGTCGGCCGCGCCTTCGTATTCTCCCCGAAGGCCGCTGCCTGATGTCTGGGTGCAGGGCTTCTTCATGAAAAGGACAATACTACAGGCCCAGCTTCAGTTCCCTGCGATTGTGCGGGCCCCGAAGCATGGTATTGGTGGAATCCACCAAGCCAACTCCATTTCCGAGGTGATCCGTGCAGCTGGACGAATTCGACCGCAAGATCATCGCCGCCTTGCGTGAAGATGCCCGCATGCCCGTGGCACAGGTTGCCGAACGCGCGGCGCTATCGGCCACCCCGGTCAGCCGCCGCATCAAACGGCTGGAGGACGAAGGCGTGATCCGGGGCTACGCTCCGGTGCTGGACCCGCGCAAGCTGGGCCTCGAGCTGGAAGCCTATGTGCTGATAAACCTCAACGCCCACATCGACGAGAACATCGCCCGCTTCGAGCAGGCCATCGCCGAGAACCCGCACGTGATCGCCTGCCATGCGGTGACCGGCGACATGGATTATCTGGTGCGGGTGATGGCGCGCAACGTCGAGCATCTCTCGCAGATAACGCTGCGCACCTTGCTGCGCATTCCGGGGGTGCGCGATGTGAAGTCGATCATCGTGCTGGAGACGGTGAAGGAAACGCAGCCCGTGCCGCTGGATTGAGCGGCGCGGGCACCGGCCCCCTCCTCCCGTGAGAAGGGGGTCAGCGCCTGTTTACCGGGCGAGCAGGTTGCGCGCCTGGCTGGCGATCTGCGCGAGCATCGCCGGAGAGACCGCCACTGCGTTCTCCGCCCGGTGAACGACCGCACGGAAGTTTTCGAGCGCGCCCAGATGGTCGCGGCCCCATTCCTCGGTGGCGGCCAGCGGATCGCTCTTGCCTACCTTGGTCCGCGCCATGGTGCGCAGGAAGTCGAGGCGCATCTGCTGGAAATCACGCGCGAGGCCCGCGACCAGCAGGCGCTCCCACGGATCGGACGGGCTCATCATGGCCGCGCTCGCCTGCGCCCAGTCGAGGCCCAGCCCGGCGCCGATACGGGTGAAGGCGGTGACGAGCTTGCGCGGGGCAATGCCCGTTTCGCTGGCCAATGCCGCCACGCCCACGGCCCCGTCAAGGTCGAACAGGTTCGCCACCTGGCCCGCCACGTCCTCGGGCGCACCAAGATCGGTCAGGCCCGTGCGCAGCTTGCGCGAGTGGGCCAGAGTACGTTCCCCCAGCAGTTCGACGGTGTCGGTGGAGAGGGCGGCGATGCCCTTCTCCAACCGCGCCGCGAGTTCGGACGGAGCGATCCGGCCTGCGCCCGCGCGCAGCAGGTCGGCCATGTGACCGCGCACCGAGTTGGCCACCATCTCGAACAAAGCCACACGCGCCGTCTCGGCCATGGGGGCAATTTCAAGCTGCTCCCACAGCGCGTCCAGCCCGAACAGCTTTTCGGCCAGCGCGAAGGCCGCGGCGATCTGGGCAAGCGTGGCGCCCTCTTCCTCGGCCAGTTCGAACGGGGTGACGATGCCCAGCCGGTTGACGATGCGGTTGGCCAGCTTGGTGGCGATGATCTCGTTCGCCAGACGGTGGCCCTTGATGAAGCGCGCGTACTTCTTCTGCATGGCCTGCGGGAAGGTGGCGATCAGCATGTCCGACAGGCTGGGATCTGCGGGCAAGTCACTGCCCTCGATCGCGGCCTGCAGCACCAGCTTGCCGCTGGAAAGCAGCACCGCCAGTTCGGGCCGGGTCAGTCCCCGCCCGTCCTGCGCGCGGCGCGCCAGTACGTCGTTGTCGGCAAGGCCTTCGGTACGCCGGTCAAGATGGCCGCCTTCCTCCAGCGTCTCGATCAGGCGGATGTGCGAAGGCATGACCTGCGCCCCGCCGCGCTGCGCGATCGAGAGGGCCAGCGCTTGAAGGCGGTTGTCCTCCAGCACCAGCGCGCCGACTTCGTCGGTCATCGAGCGCAGCAGTTCCACGCGCTGCGGCTCGGACAGCTTGCCCGCCCGCTTGGCCGCGGCCAGCGCGATCTTGATATTGACCTCGTTGTCCGAGCAGTCGACCCCGGCCGAATTGTCGATGAAGTCGGCATTGATGCGCCCGCCGCGATCGGCAAATTCGATGCGCCCGGCCTGGGTCACGCCCAGGTTGGCGCCTTCGCCCACGACCTTGACGCGCAGTTCGTTGCCGCTAATGCGCAGGCCGTCATTGGTGGGATCGCCCACCTGCACGTTGTTCTCGGCGGAAGCCTTCACGTATGTGCCGATGCCGCCGAACCACAGCAGGTCGACCGGCGAACACAGGATCGCGGTGATCAGCGAATCGGGGTCGATGTCAGTGGCACCGATACCCAGCACGGCGCGGGCTTCCTCGCTCAGCGGGATCGACTTGAGGCTGCGAGGGAACACCCCGCCGCCCTTGGAGATCAGCGCCTTGTCATAGTCGTTCCAGCTGGAAACCGGCAGGTCGAACAGGCGCTGGCGTTCCTCCCAGCTTTTTGCCGCATCGGGATCGGGATCGAGGAAGATATGGCGGTGGTCGAACGCGGCGACCAGTTTCAGCGACTTAGACAGCAGCATGCCGTTGCCGAACACGTCGCCCGACATGTCACCGCAGCCGACGACGCGGACCGGATCGGCCTGCACGTCCACGCCCATTTCCAGGAAGTGGCGCTGCACCGAAAGCCAGGCGCCCTTGGCGGTGATGCCCATGGCCTTGTGGTCGTAGCCGTTGGAGCCGCCGCTGGCGAACGCATCGTCGAGCCAGAAATCGCGGCCCTCGGCAATGCCGTTGGCAACGTCGGAGAACTTCGCCGTGCCCTTGTCTGCGGCAACGACGAAGTACGGGTCCTCGCCGTCGAGGATCACCACGCCTTCGGGGTGGACCACTTTGTCGGCCACGATGTTGTCGGTGATCGACAGCAGCGTATCGACGAAGACCTCATAAGAGCTCTGCCCTTCGGCGGCCCATGCAGCGCGGTCGCGGGAGGGATCGGGCAACAGCTTGGGATAGAAGCCGCCCTTCGCGCCGGTCGGCACGATGACAGCGTTCTTCACGCGCTGCGCCTTCATCAGGCCCAGGATTTCGACGCGGAAATCGTCGCGGCGGTCTGACCAGCGCAGGCCGCCGCGTGCGATCGGTCCGGCGCGCAGGTGAATGCCCTCCACCCGCTGCGAATAGACGAAGATCTCGCGCCACGGCACTGGCTTGGGCAGGCCAGGGACAAGCGCGGAATCGAACTTGAAGGCCAGCGCCGCATGGCCCGCCGCAGCAAAGGCATTTGTGCGCAGCATGGCCAGCACGATGTCGCGGAAGGCGCGCAGCAAACGGTCGTCGTTGATGGCGCCCACGCCGGCAAGGCCGGTGCGGATCGCTTCCTCGGCATCCTTGCGGGCACGCGCGCGGTCACCTTCGAAGGCGGGGTCATGGATCGCCTCGAACAGGTCGACGATCCCGCGCGTCACCGTCGGCGCGCCCAGCAGCGCATCGACCACGGTGGGAATGCCGAAGTGCGTGCCCGCCTGACGCAAATAGCGATACCAGGCACGCAGCCAGTTGGCCTCGACGCTGTTCAGGCCGAGGCCGGGGACAAGGCGGTTGAAGGCGTCATTTTCGCCGCCACCATTAAGCACGGCGCGCAGCGCGTCCTCGATCATCGGCGCCAGTTCCAGAACCTCATGCGCCGGGCGGGCGCCCTGCAGTTCCAGCGTGAAATCGTGGATCGTGCCCAGCTTGCCCTTGTCGAGCGAAGTCGGCACTTCGCCCAGCACGCGGAAACCGAAGTTCTCCAGCGCCGGCACCGCGTCGGACAGCGGCAGCATACCTTCGGACTGATAGATCTTGAGGCGCAGTTGCCCGGCCCCATCGTCGTCGCGCGCATGAAGCCGCACGTCGCGGTTGCCCTCGCTTACCTCGCCCGAAGCGGCGCGGCGCAAGTGGGCGATGTCGAGCGCGGCTTCGGACGCACCGTAATCGCTGCGGTAGCCCATCGGGAATGCTTCGGCATAACGCCCGGCCACCGCTGCGGCGCGGCCGGCCTCCAGCACTGGTGCCAGCGCCGCCTCGACCGCCTCGGTCCAGCCGCGCAGCAGCAATTGCAGGGCACCGTCGAGGTCCGTTTCGGAGGGTTCGTGGTTCCCCTCGCGCACGTCGAGAGTGTAGCGCAGCATAGCCAGATTACCGGCTTCGACCTGCAGGCTCCAGTCGAGCGTGGGCGCCTGCGCGGCCTCCTCGATCATGCCTTGGATGCGGCGCTGCATCTGGGTGGAAAGCATGTCGCGCGGCAGCCACACGAAAGCGAAGATGTGGCGCATCAGCGGCGAGCGGGTGATGAGCAGGCGCGGGCGCGGGCGATCGACCAGGCCGGTCATCGTCATCGCCAGCCGCTCGACGTCGGCCTCGCCCAGCCCCATCACCAGATCGTGGGGCAGGCTGGTCAGCGCATGGGCCAGGGCCTTGCCGGTGTGTCCGGTCGGATCGAGTTCGAGACGCTGCGAGAATGCTGCCAGCTGTCCGCGCAGGCGCGGCACCCGGTCCGGCGGGGCGGCCAGCGCGGCGCTGGTCCACATGCCGACATGCACGGAAAGCGCGGTGACTTTGTCCGCTTCGATCACCGGCACCAGGAACAGGTCGATCGGCACGCGGCGGTGGACGGTGGCGATGCGGTTGGCCTTGATCGCCATCGGCGCATGGACATTGCCCTGCGCCAGCGCAGCGTCGAAAGCCTCGAAGGCACGGGTGTAGCTGACGTCGGAAAGGACATCCTCATCGTCGATCCGGCACACGCCGAGGCGCTCGGACCGCACCCCGTCGCGCGTGCGGGTGACGTGGCCCAGCTGGGTGAGCATTCCGCCGGCGAACCAGCGCAGCAATTCGGCGCCTTCGGTGTCGATCACAGCCGTATCGATCCGCTCGGCATCGGCGCGCATCGTCTCGACCATCTGCGGCCAGTCGGCCACGGCGGCGCGTACGTCGGCCAGCGTGGTTTCCAGCGAGCGCAGCAGTTCGCGGCGTTGGCGCGCATCGGCGCGCGGGGTTTCGACGTAGATCATCGATTCGCGGCCCGTTGCATCGGCCGCGTCGCCCGGCAGGCCGGTCAGCTTGCCCTTCGCATCCCGCAGCACCGGCACCACCGGGTGGACGAGACGGTCGATCACGAGGCCCGCCTCGGCAATCGCCGCAGCGACCGAATCGACCAGGAAGGGCATGTCGTCGTTGACCAGCGCGATGCGCATCAAGCGCCGCTCCTCGCTGGCGGAGGCCAGTTCGATCACCGGTTGTCCGGCAGTGCGCTGCTGCGCCGCCGCCAGCAGGAACCGCGCGGCCTCGTCGATCCAGCCGCCCTCGGGCCCGGCATCATCGGGGCCTTCGCCGGGCAGGAGCGCGCCGCGCACCTCTTCGACGATCGCCTCATGGATTTCGGAGGGTTTACGAGCAGTGGCCGCCTTGCCGCCCTGCTTCTTCGTGCCGGCCTTGTCGCCAGCCTTGTCGGTAGCAGTCCGGTTCTTGCCGGAAACGGTCAGTTCGCCTGCGCTCATAGCTTTCTCCGCGATCCTCGATTTTTAGGCCTTGGTGGTCGATCCCGCTTCTGTGTCGGGCCCGATCCTGTGCCGGGTATTGCAGCGTTGTGACCATATAGGTCAGTTGGAGCGATACTCCACCCATCAGGTCAAGGAATTACCCAGCCATCGGGCAAGATGATGACAACCGTGCCGTGGGCCTGATGGTGCGACCCGAAGGGCCCACATCGGCACGGTGAACTTGCCGAGGCTGTAACACGATTCCCGCATCGCGCAATATTAGTTCAACAATGCGCAAGTTGTTTCACCCGGCAGATATTGCCCTAGTCAGGCACCTGCGAGCGACCTGACAGCGGCCCGGCGATCTTCAAGCGCGCGGGCGGCAAGGATCAGCGCGCCCATCGGCCCGGCGTCGTCGCCCAGCAGCGGGGGGGTGACCATGCCCGCCAGTTTCTCACGCGTGCAGTCGCGCAAGTATCCGCCCAGCAGCGCGGGTATGCGGGCAATCGCCATCGGCAGGAGATGCGGCTGCTTGCCGGCAACCCCGCCGCCTACCACGATGCGCTGCGGAGACACCGTCAGCACCAGCATCGCGAACAGTTCCGCAAGGTCCTGCGCGACCGTTTCCCAGGCCGGATCGTCCGCTGCCACGCGCGACGGGTGGGTGCCCAGCCGGGCGGCAAGCGCGGGACCGCTGACGAGGCCCTCGATGCAGTCGCCGTGAAAGGCGCAGGCGCCCTCGAACGTATCGCCGGGGGCGCGGCGCAGGCGGACATGACCGATCTCGGGGTGCAGCAATCCATGCGCCGGCTCCCCCGCGATCAGCACGCCGCCGCCAAGGCCGGTGCCGATGGTAAGATAGACCATGCTCTCGCACCCGCGCGCCGCGCCGAAGCGGTGCTCGGCCAGCGCGGCGCCGTTGACGTCGGTGTCGAGGCCGACCGGGCAGCCAAGTGCAGCGGCGACTGGCCCGGCCACTGCCGCTCCGCTCCAGCCGGGCTTGGGGGTATCAAGCATGAAGCCATGGTCCGATGCCTCATGCGAGACGCGCAGCGGGCCGAAACTGGCGATCCCCACCGCGTCCACCGGCTTGTCATCACGCCAGCCCCGGATCGCGTCGATGGCGCGGTCCAGCGTCTCTGTCGGTTCGGTGGTGGGAAACTCCAGGCGCTCGTCGATCCGGCCGGGCTGGCCGAGTACGACCACCGTTTTGGTGCCGCCCAGTTCGATGCCCGCCAGCTTGTGCATGTCTGCCTGATCCGTGTTTTCAGCGCCCGCTTTTCAGCATGGCGCGTGTGCCATCGAGACGCAACTGCAGGAACGGCGCGAAGGTTCCGCCAAAGTGCGCCCTGCCGGCCGGTTTCTGGTCCGCTTCGGCGTCATCGATGCCCCAGTAGTCGACGAAGCTGGTCACTGAAAGATCGGGCAGGACCCACCAGCTATAGGCCTGGAATGGCTCGGCGGCGGGATTGGCGAAGACCAGGCCGTGCCCGTTCAGCAATCGCCACGGCCCCTCGATCCTGTCGGCGACGGCGCCGTAGAGGCCGGTCGGCGCGGCGATGCCAGGGGCAAAGACCTTGGCTTGGGTTGACCAGAACAGATAGAGTTGCCCGTCGTAGGCGACGACATGAGGCCGCTCCAGTTCGTTGTTGAGGCCCGATGCGTCGATCAGTGGCGGCAGTTTCTCAAATTCGCCGGTATCACCCGTCGCCCGCCGGGCACAGCCGATGACGCCGTTGTAGCGGCCCAGATGCCGGGCCGACGACGCGGTGAACAGGAGGTATTCGTCCCCCTGCGGGGTGCGCCACGTCGCGGGATCGCGGAAAGCCTTGATCTCGCCCACCTGCCCGGTCGCATCGTGGCGGCTCATATAGATCAGATCGACCGGGACGGTCAGTTCCACCGGCTCCGACCAGGACGCGAACACGGGGCCCTCGGTTTCATCCAGAAGCCGCGTGGTCGCCGCGAACAGGCGCTGCTGGAACGTCGGTTCCGCTTCGCCGCGAGTGCCGGCGGAAGTGAAGTAGAGCGCAACCTCACCCTCATCGTAGTGCGCCGAACCTGACCATTCGCGGCTGCCGGGTGTGAAGCCTTCGGGGAAAGTCGCTCCGAGATGGATGAAGCGCCCGTCGATGCGGTGGAAATGATGGATGCGCGCCGCGCCGTGCCGCGCCTCGGGATCGTCGAACGCCGGGGCGGCCAGCGCGAACCATAGTTCGCCCCCGCGCCAGCGCACCGGCATTCCCTTCCCGCAAGCCAGCGGCCAGGCGTCCCAGACGTCGAGGTCATCAGCCACGCGCCGCACGTCGCCGGCGACAAGAACCGGGGAACGAGGCAGCGGCTGCGCGGCCAGTCCGCCCAGGTCCCCAGCGGTCCATTTCAGCGTCACGGGAGATTCGAAAAAGGCGTCTGGAAGCGTCATCGACGCGCTTCGTACAATCGATTGAATTTCATTGTAAACGGAAAATGTACAATGTCAGTATGTTCACGAGGTACCGCAATTTTGCTGGCTGCGGCGCCTGGTACGCAGATGAACTCAGGCCATTTGCCTAGGCGAACGCCCTGCAATCGATTCTTATGAATCCGTCCCTGTGCGCGGTCCTGCTTTGCCTATAGGCCCGGTGCGGCCGCACAACGGAAAGGGGCTTCGCATGTCGACCGGCTCCAGGCCGCACCTTTCGCTGCTGCGCATCATCGAGATGAACGTCGGCTTCTTCGGCCTTCAGTTCAGTTTCGGGCTGCAGCAGGCGAATATGGGGCCGATCTATGCCTATCTCGGCGCGAGCGAGGCGATGATACCCCTGCTCTGGCTGGCCGGGCCGATGACCGGGCTGCTGGTCCAGCCGCTGGTCGGCGCGATGAGCGACCGCACGCTGTCCCCCCTCGGCCGCCGCACACCCTATTTTCTGGTGGGCGCCGTGCTGTGTTCGGCCGCGCTTTTCGCGATGCCCCACTCCTCGGCGCTATGGATGGCGGCAAGCCTGCTATGGCTGCTCGACGCTGGGAACAACGTGACCATGGAGCCTTACCGCGCCTATGTCGCCGACCGCCTTTTGCCGCATCAACGCTCGGTCGGGTTCCTGACCCAGAGTGCATTCACCGGCCTTGCCCATACGGCATCCTACCTTGCCCCGTCGCTGTTCACCGGGATCGTCGACCGCCACCTGCTGGGCCCCAGCGGCATTCCCGAAATCGTCCGGCTGGCCTTCCTGATCGGCGCGGTGCTGTCGCTTTCGACCATCCTCTATTCAGTGCTGCGCGTGCCCGAACTACCGATGAGCCCCGGCGAACGCGCCGCCATCGCCGTTCGCCCGCTTACCGCTCGAAACACGCTGGAGGAAATCCGCGCCGCCATTGCCGAAATGCCGGGCCCGATGCGCCAGCTGGCCCTGGCCATGCTGTGCCAGTGGTACGCGATGATGATCTACTGGCAATACATCGCCTTTGCCCTCTCGCGCTCGCTTTACAGCAGCGTCGATACCGCGTCCGAAAACTTCCGCGATGCGGTGCTGACCGGGCAGCAACTAGGCGCGATCTACAACGCCGTCGCCTTCGTCAGCGCCTTGACGCTGATTCCCGTGGTCAGGCGGCTGGGCGCGCGCAGGGTCCATGTCGCCTGCCTCGCCGCTTCGGGCGCGGCGATGATGGCGGTCCCGTTTACTGCCTCGTTTCCGGTACTGGCGCTGCTGATGGTGGGGATCGGCCTGGGCTGGGCCGGCATGATGGGCAATACTTATGTGATGCTCGCCGATTCGATCCCGCCGGCGCGAAACGGCATCTACATGGGCATCTTCAACATGTTCATCGTCATCCCGATGCTGCTTGAAAACCTGACGATGCCGCTGATCTACACGCCGCTTCTGGGCGGCGATGCCCGCAATGCGCTGATCTTCGCCGGAATGCTCATGTTGTTGGGCGCGGCGGCAACGCGTTTCATCAGCGTGGGCGGGCCGCCGAACCGAAACTCGGTTGCTAACTGAACAAGTTACTTCCGGCAACGCGATCGTGGTGATAAGGCTCGGCCCATGGTGGCAGGGTCGGGCAATAGCAACGGGGAAGACAACGGTACGGACACGTCCGCGCCCCAAGTAGAAGTGCGTACACTAGCAGACCTGGCGCGCGTCGCCGGGGTTTCCGCAGGTACGGTTTCACGCGCGCTTGCAGGCAAATCGCTGGTCAACACCGAAACCCGCGAACGCATCCAGGCCCTGGCCCGGCAGTATGGCTTCCGCCCCAACCAGATGGCCAGCAAGCTGCGCTCGCGGCGCACGGGCGTCATCGGCGTGGTGATCCCGCTGGGCCACGAAAAGCGCCAGAGCATTTCCGATCCGTTCTTCCTCACCCTGCTTGGCCATCTTGCCGATCAGCTGACCGACAGCGGCTACGACCTCATGCTCAGCCGCGCCATCCCCGACGGCACGACGGACTGGCTGGAGCGTATCACCGGATCGGGCATGGTCGACGGCGTTCTGGTGATCGGCCAGTCCGACCAGTCCGAGATCATCGACCGGGTCGCCGCCAATTACCGTCCGCTGGTTGTCTGGGGCAACCACCGCGAAGGGCAGGTCCACTGCGTGGTGGGCACCGACAACGAACACGGCGGCCGCCTCAGCGCCGAACATCTGATCGCATCGGGCGCACGCCGCCTGGCCTTCCTGGGCGACACCACCGGTATCGAAATCGCGATGCGCCGCCGCGGCGCCGCCGCAGCCGCGCAGGCTGCGGGCCTGCCGCTCACGCATATCCCCGTCGCTCTCGCCAATGCCGAGATGGGGCCGCAGATCAAGGCCGCGCTCGCCATGCCGGACCTCGACTATGACGGGATCGTCTGCGCTTCGGACCTGATCGCCATGTCGGCGCTGCGCGTCCTTTACGAAACGGGCCGCGCGGTGCCGGACGACACCCAGATCGTCGGCTTCGACGACCTGCCGCTCGCCGCGCAGACCATGCCCCCGCTCACCACGATCCGGCAGGAGATCGGTGACGGCGCGCGGGTCATGGTGGAAAAGCTGAAAAGCCGGATCGAGGGCGAGGATACGTCCAGCCTGGCGATGGCGCCGACGCTGATCGTGCGGCGCACCACGCTGCGCTAAACATCCGGGCAAGGGATTTCGCCCTTTACCCCCCGCCCGCGATGCCGCTAGTCACACGTTCAAGTCCCGGTGCAATCTGAGGAAGCGTGTGGTTCTGAACATAATTGGTGGCCCGGGATGCTGATCGGGATCGACCTTGGCACGACCAACAGCGCCGTCGCCATCTGGCGCGAAGGCGAGGCGCAGCTGGTGCCCAATGCGCTGGGCGAACTGCTCACTCCTTCGGCGGTGAGCATCGCCAGGGACGGGCAGGCCTGGATCGGCACCCCGGCGCTGGACCGCATGGCAACCCATCCGCTGGACACCGCCACCAGTTTCAAGCGCATGATCGGCACCCAGCGCACCGCGCGCCTGGCAGGCAAGGAATACAAGCCCGAGGATATCTCGGCCATCGTCCTGGGCGCCCTTGTCCGCGATGTCGAGGCGCTGACCGGCGAAAAGCCGACCGAGGCGGTCATCACCGTGCCTGCCTATTTCAACGACCGCCAGCGCAAGGCCACCCGCCGCGCCGGCGAACTGGCAGGCCTTTCCGTGCGCCGCCTCATCAACGAACCGACCGCAGCGGCCCTCGCCTTCGGCCTCCAAGACAAGGGCGACCGCGAGCCGTTCCTCGTCTTCGACCTGGGCGGCGGCACCTTCGACGTATCCGTGGTCGAGATGTTCGACGGCATCGTCGAGGTTCGCGCCTCGGCGGGCGACAACCGGCTGGGCGGCGACGATTTCGACGAAGTGCTGGCCGCTTTCGCCAAGCCCCGCGTCGATCCCGAGGGCCTGCTGGCCAGTGTGCCGGACGAGCGCCGCGAGGCCCTGCTCAAGCGCGCCGCCGAAACCTGCCGCCGCGCGCTGAGCAGCGCTGGCGAGGCCGAATTCGCGCTGACCGTCGACGAAACGCGCCTTTCTACCATCATCACCGAAGCGGAGTTCGAAACCGCCTGCGAACCGCTGATCCGCCGCCTGCGCGATCCCGTGGTGCGCGCCCTGCGCGACTGCGCAATCGAGGCTGCGGAATTGTCCGACGTCGTCCTCGTCGGCGGCGCCACCCGGATGCCGGTGGTCCGCAAGGCGATCACCCGCCTGTTCGGCCGCTTCCCCAATTCGTCGGTCCACCCCGACCATGCGGTGGCGCTGGGCGCCTCGATCCAGGCCGGCCTCGTGGGCCGCGACGCGGCGCTCGAGGAAATCCGCATCACCGACGTATGCCCTTTCACCCTGGGCATCGAAGTGGCGGAGAACGACCGTTACGGCGGCCTCCAGCGCGGATTGTTCTCTCCCATCATCGAGCGCAACACCCCGGTCCCGGTCAGCCGCGTCAGCAGCTATTCGACCATGGGCGACGGGCAGAAGCAGATCGAATTCGGCATCTACCAGGGTGAGGCGCGCGAAGTTTCCGGCAACGTCAAACTGGGCCAGATCGCCGTCCCCGTGCCGCCGCGCCCGGCGGGCGAGGTGAGCGCGGAAGTGCGTTTCTCCTACGACAGTTCCGGCCTGCTGGAAGTCGACGTGCACGTTCCGCTGAGCGGCAAGAGCCACAGCATCGTCATCGTCGACGAAGAGGACCGGCCCGGCCCCAAGGACATCGAAAAGCGCCGCGCCGCGCTTGCAAAGCTCAAGTTCCATCCGCGAGAAGAGGCCGGTAACGTCGCCCTCATGGCGCGCGCCGAACGCGCATACGAGGATCATATCGGCGAAATGCGCCAGATGATCGGGCACTGGATCACCCAGTTCGCCGGCGCGCTCGACACGCAGGACCCGCGCCGTATCGCCGATGCCCGCGATTTCCTCGTTGGACATCTGGGCGAGATAGACAGCTCCAGTCCGCTGTGACGGTGCAGGTGGTGACGGCAGGCGCAGGAACATGAGCAGCGGGGGTTTCCCATGGTCGCTGCTGGGCATAGCGGCGACCAGCGATACCAAGGCCATTCGCGGCGCCTATGCGGGCCGTATAAAGGCGATGGACCTCGACAGCGATGTCGAAGGCTACGCACAGCTTCGAAGTGCGCGCGACACCGCACTGCGACTGGCAAAGACGATGCCGCAGCCGGACGCCGAACCTGACGACCCGCAGTTCGTGCCTGAAGCGGCGGGGCTACAAGCGGCGGAACCCCAGGCGGACCTGCCCGAACCTCCCGCTGCTTCTCCTGCGCCCCCGGAACCGCTGACATCGCCGCAATGGCCCCATGCCGCCCCCACGCTTGCCGGTGAATGGCAGGCCGATCCCGCACTCTTGGCCCGGCCTGCCCAGCCGCAAGGCGAGCACTTGCTGGGCCGGGTATCGCCCGAACCTGCCGTTTCCAGCGAAAACGCAGGCGGCGAGGCTGCTGCGCCGGGCGGCGCCGATCCTTTCGCCGTGCCGCTGCTCGAAGGTTTCGAAAACGCGGCGGCGGTGGGCCAGCAATCGCAGCAATCTCCCTTCGTCCGGCTCGCCGCGATGCTGGACACCGAAGCCCCGGCGGGCCTTTCCCCGATGGACGAGAGCGATGAAGCCCGCGCCCGGATGCTGCTGGGCGAGGTCCTCGAAACCGTCCACTACTCCGACATCGGGCGGCAGGGCGAGATGGAAGACTGGCTCGCCGGGCTGCTGGCCGATGCCTGGCCCCGTAGCGCACCCCTGCTGGAAGATGCCGTGGCAGCTTTCGACTGGGAACGCGAATGGGGCAAGATCGACGCACGCCCCGCCATCGACTATCTGGGCGCGCGCCTTCGCGGCTATCGTTTCGAACGCAAGGTCCAGCAAAAGGGCCACCGCTATCACAAGGCCTGGACCGAACTGGCCCGTCCGGGAAAGGCCGGCCCGCTGCGCCACCTGCGCGCCAACGGGGCCGATGTACGCGGGTTGCTCACCGGCATTCGCAAGCATTTCCCGGAACTGGAAGAGCGCCTCGACGCACGGCGGATCGCCTCGTGGGAAGGCGGCAACAGCTGGCTCACCGGAACGATCGTGCTGGGCGGATTAATTATCCTGGGGTTCCTGGTGAGCTTGGGCGATTCCGGGAGCAGCGGACCCGATGCGCGCACACAGGCCCTGGCCGCGACGGTCGCCGATGTCTTCGGGCTGCCGCATAATCCCGACTGGCTGCGGCAACACCAGCCCGAACTGACAGACAAACTGGCGGAAAGCGCCCAGTTCACGCCGGACGGCAAGGCGGACCTCACCGCCAGCATGAAGCGGGGTCTCGACATCGTCCGGGGGCGGACCTACCTCGTCGGCCGCCATCTCGAAGGCGACGATTTCGAGACGACGATGCGCCTGCGCCTCGCGCTGCTGAAGGCCGCGCAGGCGGACGGCACCGCCGCCTGCCAGATGATGATGACTTTCGCCTCCACCCCGCCGACCACGCTGGTGCCCCTCGAAGTGCGCGGGGCCGAACGCACTTTCTACGCCAGCCTGGCGACGCGCGGGTTGCTCAAGGAGCCAGAAAAGCTCGAAGGCTCCTCGGCCAGCGTTCCGGGCGCACTGGTGGCCAAGGTCATCGCCGCGACGAAGCTGAGCAAGCAGGAGGTCGGCCTCGCCATGCAGGGCAAGAGCAGCGACGCTCACCGCTGCGCCGCCACGGTGGCGCTGCTGGAGGCCACGCTCGACTGGAAGGGCGAAGGGCGCCAGGCGATACTGCAAACGCTTTAGGCACGGGCGTTCACGCCTCACTCATCCACGCTGCGGTACACCGCTGCTCATATAGTGGAACAGGAGAGTGCCTCATGCCGATCCGACCCTTGCCGCTTGTCGCCCTGACCGCCGCCCTGTGCCTTGGCGCGGCCGCCGTCGCCACCTGGCCCGACACCCCCGCCAACGCCGCCGCGTTCCCTGCTCCTCCGGCCGAGAAACCCGGGGTCAAGGGCGATCAGGTCGCCGTGCTGGCCGGCGGATGCTTCTGGGGCATCGAGGGACTGTTCGAACACGTTCGCGGGGTGAAATCCGTGACCGCCGGTTATGCCGGGGGCGTGAAGGCGGATGCCACCTACCGCGCCGTTTCCACCGAAAAGACAGGCCATGCCGAAGCCGTGCGCGTGGTCTACGATCCTTCGCAAGTAAGCTACGGCACCTTGCTCAAGGTGTTCTTCTCGGTCGGCCATGATCCGACGCAGATCAATCGCCAGTTTCCCGATGTCGGCCCCAGCTACCGCTCCGCGATCTTCCCGCAGAACGCCGCGCAGCGCGAAGTCGCAACCAGCTATATCGCGGCGCTGGGCAAGGCGCAGGCATTTTCCAAACCGATCGCCACGAAGATCGAGACAGGCGCCTTCTATCCGGCGGAAAGCTACCATCAGGACTTCCTGCGCAGGAACCCCGATAACGGCTACATCCGCCGCTACGACGCGCCCAAACTGGCCGCACTGCGCACGACCTGGCCGGCGCTCTATCGTTAGGTCCTTGTCCGGGGCGAACCTGCATTCGCAGTTTTTGACCGGATTTTCAGGCAAAGCCGGATGTCGATCGCCCCCGGATCAGATCGCCAGTCCGGCCGCCCGCGCGCTCGCCCAGGCCCATTGGAAGTTGTAGCCGCCCAGCCAGCCGGTGACGTCCACTGCCTCGCCGATCGCATAAAGGCCCGGGCTTTTGCGTGCCTCCATCGTCTTGGATGAAAGCTCGGCGGTGTCGATGCCGCCGGCGGTGACTTCGGCTTTCGCAAACCCTTCCGAACCGTCCGGGACGAACGGCCAGCGCGCCAGCCGCGCTTCGGCCGCGCCCAAAGCCTTGTCGGACAGATTGCCGATCTCTCCCTCGATGCCCAGCCGTTCGCATAGGGCATCGGCCAGCCGTTCGGGCAGGCCATCGCCCATCGCCTTGCGGAAGGAGAGGCGCGGCCGCTCGCGCTTCACGGCTTTCAGCCAGCCCTCCGGCCGGTCCGGCACGAACTGCGCCGTGACGGTATCGCCGCGCTTCCAGTAGCTGGAAATCTGCAGGATCGAAGGGCCGGAAAGCCCGCGATGAGTGAACAGCGCCGCTTCGCGAAAGGCGGGCGCCTTGGCCGCACTGGGCCCGCACCGCACGACGATCTCGGTGGAAACGCCTGACAGGTCGCGGAACAGCGCTTCCTCTCCCGGCAGGGTCAGCGGCACCAGCGCCGGGCGCGGCTGCACCACCTTGAGACCGAACTGGCGCGCAAGGTCATAGGCGAAGGCCGTCGCGCCCATCTTGGGGATCGACGGGCCGCCGGTCGCGATCACCAGCGCCGGGGCGCTCGCGTTGCTCTGGCCGTAATCGACCCGGTAACGCCCATCGGTATACTCGACGCCGCCGACCCCGTCGCCGCAGTGGACGGTGACATCGCCCTTGGCGCATTCCTCCAGCAGCATCGCGACGATCTGCTTGGCAGAGCCGTCGCAGAACAACTGGCCAAGCGTCTTTTCATGCCAGGCGATGTCGTAACCCTCGATCAGCGCCAGGAAATCCGCCGGAGAGTAGCGGCTGAGCGCAGACTTCGCGAAATGCGGATTGCTCGCCAGATAGCGGTCCGGCGCGGTGTGCAGGTTGGTGAAATTGCACCGCCCGCCGCCGGAGATGAGGATCTTCTTGCCCGGCTGGTCGGCATGGTCGAGCAGCAGCACCCGCTTGCCGCGCTGGCCGGCCGTGGCCGCGCAGAACAGGCCGGCGGCACCGGCGCCCAGGATGATGGCGTCGTATTCGTTCATCGCAGAACTCACGCGCCAGCCTCCACCGGCACCAGGTCGAGCGCCAGCGCCTCGGCCACGCGGATACCGTCGACGGCGGCGGAAAGGATGCCCCCGGCGTACCCCGCGCCTTCGCCCGCCGGGTAAAGCCCGCGCGTGTTGAGGCTCTGGAAATCACGGCCGCGCGTGAAGCGCACCGGCGAGGACGTGCGCGTCTCGACCCCGGTCATGACGACGTCGGGGTGATCGTAACCGGGCACCTGCCGGCCGAACACCGGCAGCGCCTCGCGGATCGCCTCGACCACGTAGTCCGGCAGGCACTGCGCAAGATCGGTGAGGTGGACGCCGGGCTGATAGCTGGGGATCACCTCACCCAGTTCGGTGGAAGCGCGGCCGGCAAGGAAATCGCCCAGCTTCTGGCCCGGCGCCTTGTACGTAGATCCTCCGGCCGTGAAGGCCAGCTTCTCGAACTTGCGCTGCAGGGCGATGCCCGCCAGCGGGTGGCCGGGGAAATCGCGCTCGGGCGTGATGTCGACGACGAGGCCGGAGTTGGCGTTGAATTCCGCGCGCGAATACTGGCTCATGCCGTTGGTGACGACGCCGCCCTCCTCGCTGGACGATGCCACCACGCGCCCGCCCGGACACATGCAGAAGGAATAGACGGTCCGCCCGTTACCGGCCTGGTACGATGTCGCGTAAGACGCCGCGCCGAGGATCGGATTGCCGGCGCAGGGGCCGAAGCGCGCCTTGTCGATCCAGCTTTGCGGATGCTCGATGCGCACGCCGATGGCGAAGGGCTTGGCCTCGACATGGACGCCGCGTTCGTGGAGCACTTCGAACGTGTCGCGCGCGGAGTGGCCCACCGCCATGATGACGTGCCCGGTTTCCAGAAACTCGCCGTCCGACAGGTGCAGGCCCTTGAGGCGGCGGGTCCCGTCCGCACCTTCCTCGATGGCGAAATCGTCCACGCGGGTGCTGAAGCGGTATTCGCCGCCCAGCGCTTCGATCGTCTCGCGCATCGACATCACCATGGTGACAAGGCGGAAGGTGCCGATATGCGGGTGGGCCTCGGTCAGGATGTCATCGGGCGCGCCGGCCTTGACGAATTCGGTCAGGACCTTGCGGCCCAGATGACGCGAATCCTTGATGCGGCTGTAGAGCTTGCCATCGGAGAAAGTGCCTGCCCCGCCCTCGCCGAACTGGACATTGCTTTCCGGGTTCAATTCCGAGCGGCGCCACAGGCCCCAGGTATCCTGGGTTCGCTCACGCACCGCTTTGCCGCGCTCGATGATGATCGGCCTGAGGCCCATCTGCGCCAGCACCAGCGCGGCAAGAAGGCCGCACGGCCCCGCCCCGATCACCACCGGGCGCGGGCCCGCATAGCCTTCGGGCGCACGGGTGACGAACTTGTAAGCGGTGTCAGGCGCAGGCCGCACGTGCTGGTCGCCGGCAAAGCGGGCGAGCACATCGGCCTCATCGCGCACTTCGACGTCGAGCGAGTAGATCAGCTTGATCGCGTTCTTGCGCCGGGCGTCGTTGCCCCGGCGCACCACGGTCACCCGTTCAAGGTCGGTGGGCGCGATTTCCAGGCGGGAGACTACCGCCGCGTCGAGGTCGGCGGGGGTGTGGTCAAGGGGCAGGGCAAGATCGGTCAGGCGAAGCATCGCAGCGCCTTTATACATTCATGCCGCCCAGCGCCATCGCCGCCTTGCAGGGACGGCGGGCGCGAGGGAGCAGGCAATAAAACGACTGGACTGTTTTCGGACGGGTAGCGGGGCCAATCGACAATCCACACCGTCATCCTGAACTCGTTTCAGGATCCATCTATCCGGTCGGGCGGCAGTGTTGATTGCAAGATGGACCCTGAACCGAGTTCAGGGTGACGTTGCGGGATGCCCGACGGCTGCGTTATTCGAGAAAGCTAAATGCCCCACTTCCCTTAACCCGCCAGCTTGCAGGTCCGGCGGTAGAGCAGCGCCGTCAGCGCGAAGAACAGCGCCGTTCCGCCCACCAGCGCCGGCACCTCGAAGCCCTCGCCCACCAGCGCCAGCGGTGCATCGCTGCCCGATACGGCGACGATCCCGGCGAACGTCACACCCCACAGGCTCTCGCCCACGATCAGGCCGGTCGCAGTCAGCACGCCCATGCGCAGCGCGAATTCAGGGTCCCTGCGGCGCCCGGCCCAGCTTTCGTAGAAATGGCCCAGCACCGATCCGATGACGACGGGCAGGATCGCGGCCATCGGCAGGTAGATGCCGATACCCACGCCCAGCGGCGGCAGGCGCAGCTTGCCGAGCGCGCCGAGCACTTCATCGAGAATCACGAAGACCACTCCGGCCGCAGCGCCCCAGCCGATCATCGTCCAGTTGAGATCGCCGCCCAGCACACCCTTGGCCAGCGACGAGATCAGCGCGGCCTGCGGTGCGGGCAGCGCATTGGGTCCGGCGCCCGGCATCCCAGCGAAACCGAAGGCGGTGTTGAGCAGGTCCAGCACCGGCGGGATCACCAGCGAGCCGAAGATCACGCCGATCACCAGCGCGACCTGCTGCTTCCACGGCGTTGCGCCGACCAGCTGCCCGGTCTTGAGGTCCTGAAGATTGTCGTTCGAGATCGTCGCCACGCCAAAGACCACGCCGGTGACGATCAGCGCATAAGCGACCAGCGCCTCGGTCGTCGCGGCGCCCTGCTCACGGCCGAACAGGCCCACCAGCATCAGCGATGCCGCGACGACGGACAGGATGCCGATGCCTGAAACCGGCGAGTTCGAGGCCCCGATCAGGCCCGCCATATAGCCGCAGACCGCCGCGATCATCAGCCCGAAAACAACGATGAAGGCCACCGCGCCGGCGATCAGCGCCACTTCGCTGCCCGCCAGCGGACCGCCGGCGATGACGGTCCACAGCAGGATCGCGATCGGCACCAGCATCGCCAGCGACCCGAAAAACACCGCCGAGATCGGCAGGTCGCGCTCCTCCAGCGCCAGCGCCTCGCCCGAATGGCGCGCACGGCTGGCCGCCATGGCGGAACGGATGCCGCCCACCACCGGCCCGGCGATACGCAGCAGGGTCCACACCGCCGCGACGCCGATCACGCCCGCACCGAAAAAGCGCACGTCGGCGGAAAATATGCTCCCGGCCCAGGCGGCGACATCGCCGCTCTGCGGGTTCTGCGCGGTCAGGATCGGCAGCAGGACCCACCAGCCGATGGCAAGGCCAAGGAACATCGCCATGCCCACAGAGAGGCCAACTAGATGCCCGACGCCCAGCAGGGCAAAGGAAAGCCCGCCCGAAATGCCGGTCGCGCCCGAACCGGCGCGGAACCAGACGGCGGCTTCGCCCACCACCAGCCGCGTCTGGGTGAGGATCGCGAAGCCCACCGAGGCCAGCGAATTCCAGATCAGCACCGACAGCCCCTTGGCGCTTTCCTCGGCCCCTTCGCGTGAACCGGAACCGATGCGCAGTACTTCGGCGGCGGCGTGGCCTTCGGGGTAAGGCAGCGGTGTGTCGACCACCAGCGCCCGGCGCAGCGGCACCGAGAACAACACGCCCAGGATGCCGCCGGTGCCGGTGATCGCGGCGGTGGTCCAGTAGGGGAAGCCCTGCCACCAGCCGATCATGACCAGGCCGGGCAGCACGAAAATGATCGCCGCCAGAGTGCCCGCCGCGCTGGCGACGGTCTGGACGATGTTGTTCTCCCAGATCGTCGAATCGCGAAATCCGCGCAGGATCGCCATCGAGATGACCGCAGCCGGAATCGAGGTGGCGAAAGTCAGCCCGACCTTGAGGCCGAGATAGACGTTGGCGGCAGTGAACAGCAGCGTGATCAGCCCGCCCAGAACGACGGCGCGGAAAGTCAGCTCTCTGGCAGAGCGTGCCCCTGCCTGTGCCTGTACCGTTTCGCCTGCCATCGTGTCCTGCCTGCCTGTCTGAACTTGCGGGCGTTCTTGGCATGGCCGCAAGGATCGCGACAGCGCAAATCGCACGGGCGGCGATGCGCGATTTTTTGCCTGCCACGCGAAAAGGTCGGGCCTGTTTCACGACCCCGTCACATCGCGCCCGGATAAGGGCCGACCATGGATAATTCGACGCGATCTGTGCCCGGGCCTAACCCGGCGGGAGGAATACGTGCCACGGCGCCGCTGCGGGTGATCGTGCTTGCCGGCGGGAAAGCCGGTGCAGACCCGTTGGCGCAGGCTTTCGGCATGTCGCACCGCTGCCTGATCCCTTTGGCCGGGCGCCCGCTGGTGGCCCACGTATTGCAGATCGCCGCGCTCCATCCCGCCGTCGAAAGCCTGGCCGTATCGGTTGAGCGCGAGGCCTTCGATGGTCTGTTCGACGTCCTTTCGCAGCTTCCCGGCCGCGGCATCGTCAAGCTGGTGGAAGCGCGCGAGAACATCGTCGACAGCGTTCAGGCCGCGGCGCAGGGCTGGGACGGCCCGCTGCTTATCACCACTGCCGACCACGCCCTGCTTTCCGCCGGATCGATCGACGCCATGATCGAGGCGCTGGGCGCTGCCGGCGGGGCGGAGGTCGCCGTCGCCATGGCCCGCCGCGAAACCGTGCGCAGCGCCAACCCGGACGACACCCTGCTGTTCCACGAATTCGCCGATGATGCCTATGCCAGCTGCAACCTCTACGCGCTGGCCGGACCCGAGGCGCTGGCCGCAGCCCAGGTGTTTCGCGGCGGCGGGCAGTTCGCCGGCAATGCCTGGCGGGTGATGCGCGCCTTCGGCTTCGTCAATCTGGTGCTGCTGCGACTGCGCGCGGTGACGCTGGCCGATGCCATGGTCCGCGTCTCCGTCCGGCTGGGCCTGCGCATCGCGCCGGTAGTGCTGGACGACGGATCGCAGGCGCTCGACGTCGACGACGTGAACACCCATGCGCTGGCCGAACGCCTCCTCGAAGCGCGCGCCGGGCTGGCCGGCGCGGCCTCGAAGAACCCTGCGGAAACGTGGCGAGCGCTGGGCTAACTGCTTGGAGACCGTTGAGAATGGGCTTTGCCCATTCTGCCGCACCAGCCCACTCCCCCACCCGGCCACCCATAGAATACTGCCGTTGGGTGGTCGGGTGGGGGAGTGGGCTGGTGCCGCATTCAAAATGCGCTCTTCTGCGCATTTTGAAACGGTCTCTTAGAACTTCACCCCCACCCGCGCATAATAGAACCCGCCGTTAAGCCCGAACGGCGCGAACCCGCCGTATTGGCCGGAGCCGTCGAAAGCGATGGCGCCGTTCCTGTCCGGGTACGTGTCGAACAGGTTGTTGGCGCCCACGGCGAGGTCCAGCGCCGATGTCAGCTGGTAGCCGATCTCGGCGTCCGCGATCCACTTGCCGCCAAAGGTACGGTCGGATGCAGCCAGGTTGCTGGACTCGGTATAGCCCCCATAGCGGGTGGCGCGGGCCAGCACCTTCACCGGGCCGGACGACCAGTTGCTGGTCAGCACCACTTTGCTGCGCGGCGTTGCGGCGACAAGATCGCGCCGCGCCTGACGGCCGAACAGCGTGACGTTCAGGCTGCTCAGTTCAGCGGGATTGTCGATGACGCTGAGTATCTTCGTCTTGTTGTAGCTATATGCCGCGCTGAGACGGAAAGTGCCGACGGAGGCGGTGTCCAGCGTATATTCGCCCACCACGTCCACCCCGCGCGTGCGGGTGTCGATGGCGTTGGTGAAGAACTGGGCGCTGTCCACGTCCTCCACCCCGTTGCCCTCCAGGATCGCCCTGATCGCGGAGCCGCCGTTCGACGCGGTGCCGAGGAATTCGGTCTTCACGATGCGGTTGTCGATGCGGATCTGGTAGGCGTCGACGGTCAGCCGCAGCGGGCCGCTTTCATACGTGATGCCCGCGGTGAAGTTGAGCGACTTCTCCGGCTTGAGCGGCTTCGCGCCCAGCGCCAGAGCGGCGGCGCTGTTGACCGGCAGGAACTTCGAGACGGTCAGCACGCGCTCGTCGCCGATCACGGTGACGGTGTTCTGTGTGGTGGAGAACCCGGTCTGCGCCAGCGACGGCGCGCGGAAACCCGTGTTCACGCCGCCGCGCAGGGCAAGGCCCGGCGCCAGTTCGATGCGGGTCGATGCCTTGGCGCTGAAGGTGTTGCCGGCGCTGTCGGAATAGTGCTCGAACCGGCCCGCAAGTCCCACGAACCAGCCGGGCGTCAGGTCGGTCGACACATCGAGATAAGCGGCCAGGTTGTTGCGGCTCAGGCTGGTTTCGTCCGCCGGGGAAGTGCCGGTGAACGAGACAAGGCCCGGCGAAGGCGAGCGCCCGCCGTAGAGCCGGCCGAACGGGGTGTCGTCCACCGGGATGACGTAGCCGCCGTCGCGGTAGCTGTCCGGTTCACCGGCGATGTTCTGGAACCGCTCCCAGCGGTGTTCCACGCCGAAGGCCACGTTCAGCGGCTTGGCGAAGCCGACCTCGTATTCGCGGCTGATATCCAGGTTGTTGACCCACAGGTCCTGCTTCTGCCGGCCCATGAAGAAGTCGGTCGGGCTGTTTGGCCCGATCGAGGGGTTGAGCGTGTTTTCCGCGCCCAGCTTGACGTTGTCCTGCCCGTAACTGGTCGACAGGTCGACATCCCAGCCCGCCAACTGCGAGCGGATGCCCACGGCGGCTTGATAGTCCCACTCCTGAATGCGGCGATAGGCCTGGAAACCGCCGGGGTATATCTGCGGCAGCACCGAGGCGCCCTGGGGATTGGCTTGCCCGCCATAGCCGGTGGCAGCGGCGACCGACGCGCCGCGCGCATCCTTGATATCGCGGTAGCTTACCGTCGAGAACGAATAGAGCGTGGTATTCTCGCCCAGCGGCAGCTCTGCATTGTAGCCGGTGTTGATGATCTTGTCGCGGTTGGAGCGGCCATAGCCCCCGGCGATCACATGGTCGGCGCCGGCTTCGCGCGGGTCGGGCTGGCCGTTCACCAGCGGATAAAGGTACGGGATCGGCTCGGCCGCCGACTTGGCACGGTCGTGGTATTTGGCCTCAAGCGACAGACGCAGGAAACCGCCGTCGCCCAGCGGGGCGCCGTAGGAGCCGGAAAGCTGCACCAGCTCGCCCCCGCCAGCATATTGCTGCCCGCCGGTAAGCGACAGGTCGCCGCCGTGCGCGGTGTTGTCGAGGATGATGTTGATGACGCCCGAAATCGCGTCCGAGCCATATTGCGCGGCAGCGCCGTCGCGCAGGACTTCGATGTGGCCGACGCCGCTGGTCGGGATCAGGTCGATGTCGACCGGGGTGGAGCCGCCCGAGATGCGCGACAGGTTGTTGATGAGCGATGTCGTATGCCGCCGCTTGCCGTTGACCAGCACCAGCACATAGTCGCCCGAAAGCCCCCGGATCGAGATCGGCCGCACGCTTGCCGACGTGCCGCCGCCGCCCAGTGCAGGCATGGTGAGCGAGGGAATGATGTTGCCCAGGATTTCCTTGAGCCCGGTGCGGCCGGTGGATTTCAGCTCTGCCGGGCCGATCACGTCCACCGGCACCGGGCTGTCCGCTACCGATCGCTGCGTCTGCCCGCGCGCGCCGGTGACGATGATGGCGCTGCCTTCCACCTCCGCTGCGGCATCTGCGGCATCGGCGGCGGCATCGGCGGCCGCCTCGGCATGGGCCGCGGTGATGGGGATCAGGGAAACACTGGCGGCTAAGGCAAACGACTTGAGGATTTTCACGAAAATCTGGCCCCTGGCATCATGGTCTGTGGGGGCTGTGATGACATGTCTACTAATTTGGTAGAAATTGTTATCGCTTATGCGTTCACAAGTTTTTCTTGATCTTGGGCGAACGACGGCACGCCTGCGCCCCCGCCGGCGAACGCGGGATAACGCCAGGGGAAAAGCGGACGGGCTGCGGCCGGCGCTTGGGACCGCCAGCAACAGGCGGCAGTGCTGCGATCGCCTTTGATTGCGAACGGCCGGCGAAGGGCAACCTTCAAAACTCACCGGCTCGGCCCTGTGGTGCGCGGGGGTGACGGGGCGGGCTCGCTCCCCAGCCGTCTACCCTGAGGGCATACCCTCAAGTTCATCCACGCATCCGTAATTACGGCTTTGTCCGGGATCCGCTACCGGGCGCCGACCGCGCACGGGAAACGCAAAGCGTCAGCTACACGCTCCCCGTCCCGCCGCTTGTATCGACCGAAATCGACGAGGGAGTATGTAACCTATTTGGTTATTAAAGTCAAGACTGGCGGCTATAGCTTGATGACGAAGGCGTCCTTCACCGGCCGATCCGCCTTCACTTCGCCGAACTGGCGGAAGGTATCGAGGACCACCTGCTGGCGCTCGATTACCTCCCGGTCGATCGGCACGGGAAGGCGGCCGCCGGTGCTGGCCATTTCTTTCGCAATCGCAGGCGGCAGGCCGGTTTCCTGCGAGAGCACCCGGGCGAAATCATCGACATGCGCGCTTGCCCATTGCAGCGCCTTCGCCTCGCGCTGAAGGAAATCGGCGAGCAGGGCGCGCTTGTCGCGAATGGCGCTTTCGTGGGCGATATCGAAGCCGTATCCCTGCGTCAGCCCGCGCCCATCGACGGCGATGCGGTCACCCTCGGCAAGCGAGGTGGCGACATAGGGCTGCCAGGTCGACCAGCCATCCACCGCGCCGGTCTGCATCGCCGCGCGCGAATCGCTGGGGGCAAGGAACACCGTCTTCACGTCCTTCGCGGAAAGCCCGGCCGAAAGCATCGCGCGCAGCAGCAGGTAATGGCCCACGCTGCCGCGCGTGGTGGCGATGCGCTTGCCCTTCAGGCCCTTGGCATCGCGGATCGGCGAGGCTGCGGGCACGACCAGCGCGATGGCGCCGGGCACCCGCGTCTGCGTCGTCTGGGCGCCGACCGCCTTGATCGGGCTGCCGGCCTGATAGGCGAACTGGAACGGCGCATCACCGACCAGCCCGGTATCCACCGCGCCGCTGCCGATGGCCTCAAGCAGGTTCTGCGCGGCCGGGAATTCGGACCACTCGATCTTGTAAGGCGCCCCGTCCAGCGCGCCGGAGGCCAGCATCAGCGACTTGGTGCCGCCTTTCTGACTGCCCACGCGCAACACGCCTTCACCGCCGCCGCCCTGGCCGCAAGCGGCCAGGGCAAACGTCGTCGCAATCCCTGCAAGCAGGTTACGCCTGTCGATCATAAATCAGAGGTCCGTCCATAGTGGTTCGTCGGCGATCAGGATGCGGTGCAGTTCGCGCGGGAAATCGCCGTAATTGCGCACCGCGTAATGCACCGCCGCGCGGTTGTCCCAGAACGCCACCGTGCCCGGCCGCCACGAGAAGCGCGCCTGCACGTCGGGGCGCTTGTACTGGCGCAGCACTTCGTCCAGCAGTTCGGCGCTTTCGGAAAGCTCCAGCCCCAGGATCTGCGGCTGCTGCTGGAAGTTGACCCACAGGATCTTCTGCCCCGTTTCCCGATGAGTGCGCACCACCTTGTGGCTGACGATGGGGTATTCGTGGCCCGAAAGCTCCAGCGAGTCCGTGAAGTTATGCGTCACGTACTTGCCTTCGAGGCGCTGCTTCAAGTCGTCCGAAAGCGTTTCGTAAGCCAGGTTGCCGTCTACCCAGATGGTGTCGCCGCCGACTTCCGGCAGGTTCACATCGCGCAGCACCGCGCCCCAGGTCGGGACCAGACGCCAGCTGGTGTCGGTGTGGTAGGCGTCGCCGGCCTTGAGCTTGCGGCCCAGCTTCTTCTCGTATTCGCGGTCGTACTGGGCGGCGATGGCGTGGACTTCCTTGTTCGCCGCATCGTGCCGGGTCGTGGGGTGAGTGTAAAGCGGGCCGAAGTTGCCCGCGAACGCCGCCTGGCTCGCATCGTCGAGCGACTGGTCGCGAAAGAACACGACCTTGTATCTGAGCACGGCGGCCCGGATCGCGGCGCGCAGATCGTCGGTCAGCGGCTTCGACAGGTCGATGCCCTCGATCTCGGCGCCGTGGGAAGGCTGGACGGGCCGGATCACGAGGCCGGAATTGGCAAAGTCGAAAGTTGTGGCGGAAGTGGCCATGGTCATTCTCCTCTCTTATCGTTCAGGCGGCGACGCGCGCGGTGCGGGCGGCGGTGTTGCGGTTGGCCGGCACGTCAAGGCCAAGGTTTTCGCGCAGGGTCGTGCCGGCATAATCCCGCTTGTAGATCCCGCGGCTCTGGAGGATCGGCACCACCTCATCGACGAAGATTTCAAGCTGGCCGGGCAGCGATTCGAACAGGTTGAACCCGTCGGACCCGCGCTTTTCCAGCCATTGCTGGAAACGGTCGGCAAGCTGCTCGGGCGTGCCTACGAAGCCGCCCTTGGGCGTCGCCACGCGCAGCGCGATCTGGCCCAGCGTCAGACCCTCGGCCGCCCATTTCAGGATGCGTTCGGACGCGCTCTGGTTGCTTTTGCGCCCTTCCTCGGCGACCTGCACCGGGAAGGCGGCATCGGGGTCGTAGACGCTGAAGTTGTGGTCGTTGAACGAGCGGCCCAGCGCCCGCAGCGCATTTTCCAGACTGACCAGCCCCGCCAGTTCCTCATGCAGCCGCTCGGCCTCCGCCTCGGTCGATCCGACCACGGGACGGGCGCCGGGCAGGATCAGCAGCTGCTCGGGATCGCGCCCGAAACCGCGCGCCCGCGCCTTGAGGTCGGCGTAGAAGGCCTGGCCCTCGGCAAGGTCCTCCTGATGGGTGAAGATCGCTTCGGCATGGCGCGCGGCGAAAGTGCGGCCATCCTCGGAGGAACCGGCCTGGAAGATCACCGGCTGGCCCTGCGGCGAACGGCTGATGTTGAGCGGGCCTTTCACCTGCAGGAACTCGCCCTTGTGGTTGAGTTCGTGCAGCTTGTCGGCGTCGAGGAACTGGCCTGTCGCCTTGTCGCGCACCAACGCGTCGTCTTCCCAGCTATCCCACAGGCCCTTGACGACATCGAGGTATTCGTCGGCCAGGCGGTAGCGTTCGGCATGACCGAGGTGGTCGGTCTTGCCGTAATTGGCGGCGCTGCCCGCCAGCCAGGATGTCACCACGTTCCAGCCCGCGCGGCCGCCGCTCAGATGGTCGAGCGAGGCGAACTGGCGGGCCAGGTTGAAGGGTTCGTTATAGCTGACCGTCGAAGTGCCGACGAGGCCGATGCGCTGCGTCACGGCCGCCACGGCGGAGAGGATCGTCAGCGGCTCGAAGCGGTTGAGGTAGTGCGGCGAGGAGCGCGCGTTGATCGAGACGCTGTCGGCCACGAACAGGTAGTCGAACTTGCCGCGCTCGGCCGCCTGGGCCTGGCGGGTGTAGAACGCGAGGCTGGTGCTGGCATCGACCTGCGCATCGGGGTGGCGCCAGTCGTCCCAGCCGGGACCGACCCCGTGCAGGATGAAACCGAGCTTGAGCTGTCTGTCTGACATGTCATTTCCTCCTATTTGCTGGGGTCAGTCTATGGCCGGAAATGGGGGGCTGCCAACGCGAAGGACTGATAGGAAATTGAGTTTTCGCAATGGTTTACGGTAACTGCTCTACCCACAACCCATCGTCACCCTGAACTTGTTTCGGGGTCTATCGGGCCGCATACCCGGTGCCTCGATCCGCGAACCGAGGGCGCCGGTGGCGAAGCGGACCTCCGATCCAAACCGCCCGACGGACCCTGAAACGAGTTCAGGGTGACGGGCTTTTTGAGTGATAGGTCCGCCCTCGCCCTCGCCCTCAGCCCGCCAGCGCGACCTTGCGTTCTTCACGCTGCGCCACCTTTTCGCGCACCAGCGGGATCAGTTCGCGGCCATAGTCGATCGCATCGGCGAGCGGTTCGAAGCCGCGGATCAGGAAGTTGTCGATGCCGATATCGTAGTATTCCAGCATCGCATCGGCGACCTGCTCCGGCGTGCCGACAAGCCCGGTGGAGTTGCCCGCCGCGCCGGTAAGCTGGGCCACGCCGGTCCACAGGCGGCTGTCGCGGCGCTGCGAGCTTGCGGTTTCGAGAAGGCGCAGCGATCCGGCGTTGGAGGGACGGTGGCCTGAGATCGGCAGCCCGGCCGCCTCGCGGTTGGCGCGGACCTGCTCGACGATGGCGTCGGCCTTCTTCCACGCGGCTTCCTCGGTATCGGCGATCACCGGGCGAAGCGAGAGCGAGAATCCCGGATTGCGGCCATGCTTCGCGGCGGCGTGGCGCACGGTGCGCACGGCTTCGCCGACCTGCTCCAGCGTCTCGCCCCACAGCGCGTAGACATCGGCGTGGCGGCCCGCGACCTCGATCGCCTCGGGCGAGGAGCCGCCGAAGAATACCGGCAGGTTGTCGGGCTTGATCGCGCTGAAGGCGCCGCGCGCTTCGTAAAAGCGGCCGGTGTGATCGAAGGGCTGCTTTTCCGACCATTCGCGGCGCAGGATCTCGATATATTCGTCGCTGCGCAGATAGCGTTCGGCCTTGAGGGTGTGAACGTCGCCGTCGCGCGCCATTTCCTCATCCGCGCCGCCGGTGATGATGTGCACCGCCACGCGCCCGCCCGAAAGCTGGTCGAGCGTGGCAAGCTGGCGCGCCGCCAGCGTGGGCTGGGTGAAGCCGGGGCGATGCGCGACGAGGAAGCCGAGCTTCTTCGTGATCGCCGCCGCATGGGCCGCCACGATCTGGCTTTCAGGCGAGGCCGAGCCGAACGGGATCAGCACGCGGTCGAAACCGCCCTTCTCCTGTTCGATCGCGGCTGCGTCGACGTATTCGCGGTCAAGCACGCGCGAGCGGGCGGCGTTGTGGATTTCGGACGTATCGTTGAAGCCGATATAGCCGATGAACTTGACGGTCATTGTGAAGAACTCCCCTTGAGGATGGATCAGATGACGAAGAAACCGTGAGTGCCGTCCCGCGCGAGTTGGGCGACGAGGCCGTATTCCCAGTCGAGATAAGCCTGCATCGCGGCCTTGGGGTTGTCGGTGCCCTCGTAGGGCCGCTTGTAGCGCCCCTCGGGACCGCGCGGGGCCGGGGCGCCATCGGTGCCGGTTTCCAGTTCGCCTTCGAACCCTTCGAGGACCAGCACTTCCCAGCCCAGCTGGGCCAGCCAGGATGCGGTCATGTCGGCGCGCGGACCAAGGTCGTCGGCCAGCACGATGCGGGCGCCGCGCACGGGGGCGAAGTGATCGGTTTCCTGCACGAGCTGGCCGCCCGGCGCATTGCGGAAGCCCGGCAGGTGGCCGGCGCCGTAGGCATCCGGCTGGCGCACGTCGAAGCGGTAGAGGGTGCGGTGGGTTTCAGCCTCGATAGCGGCAAGGCCGGCCGCATCGATGCGGCGAACCCCGGCGCGATAAGCCACGTCGCGGGCGCGGCTGCGGGCATCGTCCGCCTCGCCCGGCAGGTCCACGCTTTCCTGGCGGCCCTGCTCCAGCGTCTGCCCCGCCAGCGTCCAGCCGATGGTGCCGTTGCGCAGCGCGAAGACGCGGTTGGGCACGCCCGCGTTGATGAGCGACTGCGCGCCGATGATGGAGCGGGTGCGCCCGGCGCAGTTGACGATGATCGTGGTGTCCGGGTCCGGCGCGGCCACGGCGGCGCGCAGCACCAGTTCCGCGCCCGGCACGCTGCGGCCGGTGGGGATGCTCATCGTCGCGTATTCCTCGAAGCGGCGTGCATCGAGGATGGCGATATCGGCCTTCTCGTCGATCAGCGCCTGCAGGTCGGGCGCGGGCAGCGAGGGCGTTCCGCGCCGATGCTCCACCAGTTCGCCGAACGCCTTGGAGTAGCTGTTGACGTCCTCGAACAGCTCGTACCCGGCATCGCGCCAGCCTTGCAGGCCGTTTTCCAGCACATCGACATTGGTGAAGCCAAGGCCGCGCAGTTCCTCCACCGCGAAAGCGGCCAGCCCCTCGCCATCGTCGTAGACTACCACGGCGGCGTCCTTGCGAGGGATGCGCCACTCGGCCTCGGCGGAGATGCGCGCCAACGGGATCTGGGCGGCGAACAGCGGGTGTCCGGCGGCGAAAGGCGCTTCATTGCGCACGTCGATCAGGGCGATTTCGCGGCGGCTGAGCAGCGCGCTGCGCACTTGTGCGGGGGTAATGGTCATGCTGTCCTCGATCCGTCCCAGATATTGGGGAGCGCGGTGTTGGCGTAGCCGGAGACGAACGGCCGCTCCTCGCCATTGGCCCGGTACGTGGCGCGTTCGACCGCGCCGATATTGCCGCCGTAGACGTGGATCGAGATCGAGGTCCGGTCGGCAAAGGCGTTCTCGACGCGGTGGATGTCGCCCTCACGCGGGTCGATCGCCTCGACCTGGGCTTCGAGCAGGTCGCGGGTCGGACCCTGCTGGACCAGCGCGCCGTCGGAATCGCGGCGGCCGAAACCCTGCACCTTCTCCGCCCCGCGCAGAACGCCGACGAGGCCCCATACCCGGTGGTCGTGGACCGGGGTCGCCTGCCCCGGACCCCAGACG
>Ga0308165_1000709_pt1 | contig 54659 bp, 55 predicted proteins | sample PhyWR2_FD_201032 | JGI IMG/M metagenome (GOLD analysis project Ga0308165, IMG submission 201032) | Phyllosphere microbial communities from UC Gill Tract Community Farm, Albany, California, United States - DLSLW.R2 | ecosystem: Host-associated > Plants > Phyllosphere > Unclassified | place: USA... | reverse complement strand
GGATCGGGATGGGTGATCGGCGGCAGGAAACGGCCTTCGGCATAGGCCTTGTCGAGATCGACGGCATCGCCCAGACCATGGGCAGATACGACATCGGCAAGGCTCTTGCCGCCATTGGCGGCTTCCATGGCGAGCGCATAAACCGAGGCTGCACCCTTGACGGCGCGCGCCTGTCCGCCGTCTTCGCGAACGGCTACGGTGACTTTACCACTGGCATCTTTGATCTGTGAAATGAGCACGGGATTTCCTTCCTCCGGCGCAATGCGCCTTGTCTCTTCTACGCGGTGCATTGCACCTGCATCTTATGAAAGTGGCCGGAAACCGGCCACTTTTTTGACTGCGATAGGAGTTGGGCCGATCAGCCCTTGTTCTTGTTGTAGACGTCGAAGAATACGGCGGCGAGCAGCACGAGGCCCTTGACCATCTGCTGGAAATCGATGCCGAGACCGACGATCGACATGCCGTTGTTCATCACACCCATGATGAAGGCGCCGATAACGGCCCCGGTGATCTTGCCAACGCCGCCGGAAGCAGAAGCACCGCCGATGAAGCAGGCCGCGATCACGTCCAGTTCGAAGCCTACGCCTGCCTTCGGCGTTGCCGAGTTGAGGCGGGTCGCGATGATCATGCCGGCAAGACCGGCCAGCACGCCCATGTTGACGAAAGTGAGGAAGCTTAAGCGTTCGGTGTTGATACCGGAAAGCTTGGTTGCCTTTTCATTGCCGCCCATGGCGTAGACACGGCGACCGATGGTCGTGCGGCGCGTCACGAAGCTGTAAAGCGCGATCAGAACCAGCATCACGATCAGAACATTCGGCAGACCGCGATAGGTCGACAGCTGGTAACCGAGGAACAGGATAGCGCCAGAGATCAGCAGATTCTGCACAATGAAGAAACCGAACGGCTCCACGTCGATGCCATGCTTCACGTTCACCACGCGACGGCGCCATGCGAGATAGAACAGTGCGACGGTAATCAGCACCGTCAGGATCATCGACGTGGTGTTCAGACCTTCGATGCCGCCGATATCAGGCAGGAAGCCGGTGCTGATGACCTGGAAATCGGTCGGGAACGGGCCGATATTCTTGCCGCCGAGCACGAAAAGCGTCAGGCCGCGGAACACCAGCATGCCCGCCAGCGTCACGATGAACGACGGAATGCGGTGATAGGCGATCCAGTAACCCTGGGCAGCACCGATGATGCCGCCGATGACGAGACAAATCAGCGCCGCCAGAAACGGGTTCATGCCCCATTGCACGGTTAATATGGCCGCAATCGCGCCGACGAAGGCGACGATGGAACCGACCGAAAGGTCGATATGCCCGGCCACGATGACGAGCAGCATGCCAAGCGCCATGATGACGATGAACGAGTTCTGCAGGATGAGGTTGGTCAGGTTCACAGGGCGGAACAGAATGCCGCCGGTGTAGAACTGGAAGAAAACCATGATGGCGACGAGCGCGATCAGCATACCGTATTCGCGGATATTGGAGCGAATATACGACCCGACCGAGATGACGTTGCTTTCTTCGTTTGTGGTGTTTGCCGAACTCATGAGTTCTTCTCCCCTGAGCGCATGATAGCGCGCATGATGCTTTCCTGGCTCGCCTCTCCCTTCGGCAATTCAGCGACGATGCGGCCTTCGTTCATGACGTAGATGCGGTCGCAATTGCCGAGCAGTTCGGGCATTTCCGATGAGATCATCAGAACGCCTTTACCATCGGCAGCGAGCTGGTTGATGATGGTGTAGATTTCGTATTTTGCGCCAACGTCGATGCCGCGTGTCGGTTCATCGAGGATCAGCACATCAGGGTTGGAGAACAGCCACTTGGAGAGCACAACCTTCTGCTGGTTGCCGCCCGAAAGATTGACCGTTTCCTGAAAGATGCCCGATGACCGAATGCGAAGACGCGTGCGGAAATCGCTCGCCACCTTCATTTCCTTGATGTCGTCGATGATGCTGGCCTTCGACACGCCGGCGAGATTTGCCAGCGTGGTATTGTGCAGGATGTTGTCGTTGAGCACGAGCCCGAGATGTTTGCGGTCTTCGGTCACATAAGCGAGACCGGCGTCAATCGCCTTGCGCACGGTGCTGACATCGACAGGCTTGCCGTCGATCAGCACGTCGCCGGTGATCCTGTGGCCATAGGACTTGCCGAACACGCTCATCGCGAACTCGGTGCGCCCTGCCCCCATCAGCCCGGCGATGCCGACGACTTCGCCCTTGCGGACGGTGACGTTGATGTCGTGCAGAACCTGGCGGTCGCGATGCTGCTGGTGATAGGCGTTCCAGTTCTTGACTTCGAGAATGGTCTCGCCGATCGGCACATCACGCGGCGGATAACGATCTTCCAGATCGCGTCCCACCATGTTGCGGATGATGACATCCTCGCTGATTTCTTCCTGATGACAGTCGAGCGTCTTCACCGTCATGCCGTCGCGCAGCACGGTGATCTGGTCGGCCACCTTGCGCACTTCGTTCAGCTTGTGGGTAATGATGATCGAGGTCATGCCCTGATTGCGGAATTCCATCAGGAGATTGAGCAGCGCCTCGGAATCGCTTTCGTTGAGCGAAGCCGTCGGCTCGTCGAGGATGAGCAGCTTCACGCTCTTCGACAGTGCCTTGGCGATTTCGACCAGCTGCTGCTTGCCGACGCCGATATCGGTGATCAGCGTCTCGGGCGATTCCTTCAGACCCACCTTCTTCAGGAGTTCGCGGGTACGGTTGAAGGTCTGCTGCCAGCTGATGACGCCGTTCGAAGCGACTTCGTTGCCAAGGAAGATGTTTTCCGCAATTGACAGGAGCGGCACCAGCGCCAGCTCCTGGTGAATGATGATGATACCAATATCTTCACTGTCGTTGATGGCGCGGAAATTCCTGACTGCGCCTTCATAATGGATTTCGCCCTCATAGGTGCCGGCGGGGTAAACGCCGGAAAGGACCTTCATCAAGGTCGACTTCCCCGCGCCGTTCTCACCGACGAGTGCGTGGATCTCACCCTCTTTCACCTTGAGGTTAACGTTCTCAAGCGCTTTCACGCCCGGAAACGTCTTGGTGATGTTCCGCATTTCGAGAATGGTATTGGCCATATCGCAATCCAGCGCCCGATTAATTCAGACGTTTTTATTTTTATGGAAAAACGGGGATGACGCCAAGCCATCCCCGCATGTGTCTTCAGCTTATTTCAGCTGGTCTTCCTTGTAGTAACCGCCGTCAACGAGAACCTGCTTGTAGTTCTCCTTGGTCACTGCAACCGGCTTAAGCAGGTAGGACGGAACAACCTTGACGCCATTTTCATAGGTCTTGGTGTCGTTCACTTCCGGTTCCTTGCCTTCCATGACAGCGTTGACCATGTTCACGGTCACCTTGGCGAGTTCGCGGGTGTCCTTGAAGATGGTGGAGTACTGCTCGCCGGCAATGATCGACTTGACGGAAGGCACTTCAGCGTCCTGACCGGAAACGACCGGCAGCGGCTGGTCCTTCGTGCCATAACCAACGCCCTTCAGCGAGGAGATGATGCCGATAGAAAGACCGTCGTAAGGCGACAGAACGGCGTCAACCTTGGCGTCGGTGTAATAAGCCGACAGGAGGTTATCCATACGAGCCTGGGCCGTTGCCGGATCCCAACGCAGCGTGCCGACCTTGTCCATGCCCATCTGACCGGACTTCACGACCAGCTTGCCGCTGTCGATGTAAGGCTTCAGAACCGACATCGCGCCATCATAGAAGAAGAAGGCGTTGTTATCATCCGGCGAACCGCCGAAGAGTTCGATGTTGAACGGACCCTTGCCATCCTTCAGGCCAAGCTTGTCGGTGATCGAAGTTGCCTGCAGAACGCCAACCTGGAAGTTGTCGAAGGTTGCGTAGTAGCTGACGTCGCCGCTGTTGCGGATGAGGCGGTCATAAGCGATGACCTTGATGCCCTGCTCGCCGGCCTGCTTCAGAACGTCCGACAGCGTCGTGCCGTCGATCGACGCGATCACGAGGACCTTGACGCCCTTGGTGACCATGTTTTCGATCTGGGACAGCTGGTTCGGAATATCGTCGTCAGCATATTGCAGGTCGGTCTTGTAACCGGCTTCCTGCAGCTGCTTCACGATGTTGTTGCCGTCGTCGATCCAGCGTGCGGACGACTTGGTCGGCATCGCGATACCGACAGAACCCTTGTCCTGTGCGAAAGCCGGCGCTGCGAAAGACGCAGCACCGATGGCACAAGCTGCCATCAGCGAAATAATGGACTTCATTAACTCTCTCCCTTGAGCCCTTCTCTGGAGCCCGCATGCTGCGGTGCACCATGAAATTCATGCCGTCACAAGTAAGGAGCCGCCCTGCGCTTGCTCCATTTCGCAGTTGCGAAATGAAACAGCTGCCGCTCCTCCCCGGCATTCCGCAAATTGTTCTGAATCCATATAACTGTCAAATAGAATATATCGGTTTCCATATATCAATTATGATATATTAAATCGATACAAAAACCGATGAGGGGTATAAAACCACGGATGAGCAACCAAAAAGTGTATGAGCAGGCGCAAACAACAGAGGCTCTTTTCGTCTTTGAAGACAACCCTCTGCTGCGGGCCGGATTAAAGATGAGCCACCTGCGCATGCTCGTGATGATCGAGGAGCACGGACAGGTCAGCGCCGCCGCGGCAGCCATGAACATGACGCAGCCTGCGGCCTCGCGCATGCTCTCGGAAATGGAAGCAATCGTCAAATCACCGCTTTGTCAGAGAGCCTCGCGCGGCGTGGTGCTGACGAAATTCGGCGAGGCGCTGGCGCGTCGGGCGCGCACCATATTGCTGGAACTGCGCGAAGCGAGCCGTGAACTCAACCAGATGAAGTCGGGCAGCGGCGGTTCGGTCTATATCGGCGCCGTCACCGCCCCGGCGATCAGCCTCGTCGTTCCCGCCATCAGGCGCGCCATGGACACCTATCCCGGCATCGAAATCAACGTGCAGGTGGAGAGCAGCAACGTGCTGGCCCGCGAACTGCTGGCGGCGCGTCACGATTTCATCATCGGCCGCATTCCCGATGACTTCGATCCCGGCCTCTTCTCCATCCACGAAATCGGCATAGAGCGCGCCTGTCTGGTGGTGCGCGAAGGCCACCCGCTGATGCGCGGCGAGCCCGTGACCCTGCAGGATCTCTCCGGTTACGACTGGGTCTTCCAGCCACCCGGCGCGCTTTTGCGCAGAACGATGGAGGATGTCTTCCTCACCCATGGCGTCGCCATGCCGCGCAACGTCATCAACACGCCATCCGTGGTGCTCACCCTTGCCCTCGTCTGCAATACCAATGCCATCGCCCCCATCGCGCAGGACATGGCCGAATTTGTTGCGGGGCAGCAGGCAGATATCGGCCGAACCCGCATTTTGCCGACGGATTTCGAACTCGTGGTCAAGCCTTACAGCATCATCACCACCAAAGGCCGGGTCCTGCCGCCCAGCGCCCGCCTGCTTTATGATCTGGTGCTGGATGAAAGCCGTAAGTTGACCAACACCTGACGACGGCAAGCCCGACTCCACCTTCATCCTTTATAGAAGCCGGATCATTGAGGCCGGCGCAGGGAACAGCCGCATGCTCTTCGGACAATCCGTCTTCCAGTCGGTCGTCGAAAGACTGAAACAGGAGAAAGAAGAAGAAGGCACGGAGCCTTCACCGCCGGCCGGCCACCGCATTGCCGGTTTCAGCTCGGGTTTCGTGGTCGATACCCATATAGAAGCGCCGCAGCCGGCAAACGGCAATCTTGATGCCTATCTCGCCTTCCTGGCCGATCCTGCGCCACCGCCGGAATCTCAAACGGAGCCCGAACCGGAACCGATGCCGGCCCATCTCGAAAAAACCGCGCTTGCCGATGTGTCCGCGGAACTGGCGATCCAGGAAACCGATACAGTCGCAACCCTTGCGGAAAAACGCCGGGCTTTCGCACGGCTCAATCATCCCGACCGGGTGAAACCGCAATTCCGGCACAATGCCACCCTGCGCATGACGGCCGCGAATCTGCTGATCGACCAGGCGCTTCGCATGCTGCGGACCCGCGAGCATTTCCGCTGAAAACGGGCGGTGAGATTAATACGGGAAATGCTTCAAACCGAAGATAGAGGCCGCTTCAGCCCGCATCGTTCTTGTCAGTGGGCGCGCTTTCGGCGGCAGGCTCCTCCGCTCCATCCTTGGACACAGCGGCGTTATTCGCAGGTTTGAACTTCAGCAGCAATTCATAGGCCGCATAAGCGCCGACGCCACCGACGATGGTTCCCCAGAAAAACTCGCGATTGACGAATTCGATGACGGCCCATGCGGCGCAAAAGCCGACGATGAGCAACCGGACCCATAGCGGGCGATAAAGCGGGTGACTCGTATCGATATTCAGCATGGCGTTCCGGTCTCTGGCCTTTCCAGTCGATCGCATGGTCGCGGCTTCGTGCCGCAGGGCGCGAAGATATCCATGCGTCTTGGCGGTTTCACAGGCAAATTGCAACGCAATTCAGCCCGCCGCCAATCAGACTGCCGTGAAAACCGGAACGGGAGATAGTCACCGCAGCCGCGGACGATGGGAAAACGGCACCATGGACGCTGCACGCCCATCTTGCGGACGCGAGGATTTTCGATTGCCGTCAGCCTCTTCGATTTTCAGTCGCGCAGGCGTCCCAGCAGGGCCAGAAGCTGATCGCGGGCCTTCTTGCCGCCGATCCTGTCAATCAGCTTTTCCTCGCGGTCCCGCCATGTATTGGAAAGCCGGTCGAGCAGGCTGCTGCCTTCTTCCGTCATGTCGAGGAAATGAACGCGCCTGTCCTCTTCCGACTTGCGGCGGACGAGCAGCCCCTTCTCTTCCATGCTGTCGACGATCGCGACGAAATTGGCGCGCTGAATGCCGAGCGCTTCCGCCACATCGCTCTGTTTCAGGCCCGGATTACCGCCGACGATGACGAGAACGGAAAAATCAGCCGGCCGCAAACCCTGCTCGGCCAGCACATCGGCAAAACCGTTTGCCACGGCAAGTTGCGAGTGCCGCAAATGATAGCTGATCGCAGTCGTCAGCAACCCATAGTCGATTGCCGTATTATGCGCGGCTTCCGCGCTGCCGCTTTCGCTCTTTTCCGTCCGCGGCCCGTTGCTATGTGCCAGTCGCAAAGCCATCCGATCCCCCGCCTGATTCGTTCCCTTACCTTGTCGAAGTTATAACCGACAACGCTGCGAAACTGTATCCCAAATAAATGTAGATGATACTAATATTGTATAATAATTTGAGAGTTAAACGCCGTCTACGCAAACCGGAACCCAAACTCGACACCCGACAAACAAGAAAAGTATGACTATTTACCCGTGAATTACAAGGGGATAAAATCGCCTCCCGCACCCGGCTTTAAGGGCATTGCCGCAATCCGGTCGCCTCTTCGCAAAAGGGGCAAAACAACGGGCGGGTCAGGCAATAAGATACTACTTATAAGAGAAAATTGATTCCGTTAAAAAAGCAATACATCGACGACGGATGGCCCGCATTGCCACATACAAGCCGGCGATCCACCCCACACGAGGCCGCCACAACCGCCCCCACCCGAAAACAGGCAAGGTTTCGCAAATCTTTGATTTTTAGACATTGATGCAAAAACAAAGCTGGGGTATGAACCAACCGCTGCACGCGATTCAAGCGTGACCGCTGCACCCGTAGCTCAGCTGGATAGAGTGTTGGATTCCGATTCCAAAGGTCACAGGTTCGAATCCTGTCGGGTGCGCCATCAATTTCCTAGTGCATTGAAACGCCAAAACATCTAGGGTTTCAGGACCTTAGGGATAGCCGTCTGGTACACAACGCTATCTCACAGGGGTTGCACACTTGATGGCAGGAATCACCTACATGCAGCGGCGAAGCTCCGGCATATATGAATTTCGAAAGCGGCTTCCAAAGGAACTGGCCGGAAAGCCCGCACCCGAGCACGCCAAGCAACACGTCCCCGAGTTGGTCAATCCCGATACAGGGCGCTTCAAGCGTGAGCTTACCGTGTCTCTCGGCACCAATGACCCTAAAGCCGCGAAACGCAGAGACCTTGCGGAAGCGCTTAAGGCAGCGGACCTTTTTGAGAAAGCCACCCTGCTCATTGCTCAAGGGCCCGCCGCAAAGCTCTCCCCTCAGCCGCTGCCAGAAGTTTCTACCATAGAGGCATGGGCCTTTCGCAAAGTGCTGGCGGAGGACGAGCAGACGCGGCGACAGGGAGACTTTCGCAAACAACTCCAGACGCCGGAGGAGCGGAGCCAGTGGCCAGACCTTGAGCGCATCCGCTTCGGCGGCATGGGCATGGAGGCACTCCACCTGGAAGTCCATGAGGAGGAACTGGACATCTGGCTTGCCGATTACAGGGATGCTCTAGCCAGATATGATATCGCGATCATCCAGAAAGAGCTCCACGCCTACCTTACAGAAAACCGTTTGCCCATTGAGCCAAACACTGAGTTCTATCAAGAGGCGGGCTTAGCGATCCTCCGGGGATACGTCGAGGGCTACGAGGCTGCAAAGCTCAGACAGATCGGCAAGAACATACTGACGCCTGCGAAGCCCGAGCCTGCCGAGAAGGGCCCGAAGCTTTCCGAAGCGCTGGCGCAATGGAAAGCCGGAAGCCCAGCCCGTGGTGGCAAGAAGCCCTCCCATAGTACCGTGCGAGAAGCCGAGCGTGTAGCCCGCTACTTCACGGAATGGCATGGCGATTTGCACCTTGCGGACATCACCAAGGAGAAAGCCCGAGATTTCCGCAACGCCTTGGCTGCACTGCCGACCCGCCTCAAGGGATCAAAGAGGAGAATGTCTTTCCGCCAGCTTATCGAATCAACGGCAGGCAAAGACAGCGAGCCCCTCCATGCCGCCACGGTCAACAAGTACCTCAATCTTCTGGTAGCGCTGGTCAGCACTGCGGAGCGCGACGGCTACATGGACCGCATCAAGGGTTTCACCAACCCCTTCTCCAAGCTTTCCATCACCGTTGATAAGCGGAACGATCCGAACCGCCGCAAGCCCTTCTCTGAGGCTGACCTCAAGGCCATCTTCACGTCTCCGATTTATGCATCGGGGTCTAGGCCGCTTGGTGGCCGAGGAGAGGCAGCTTACTGGATGCCTTTGGTGTCCCTGCTCACAGGCGCTCGCCTCAACGAGATTGCGCAGTTGCGTTTGGCGGACATCAGGCGAGACCCGGAAACGGGCATATGGATAATTGACATTGACACCGATGGGGACCGCTCGGTGAAGACCGTTAGCTCCCGCCGTCAGGTTCCTCTGCATGGCGAGCTCATTCGGCTTGGCTTGTTGCGGTATCGTGAAGGCCTGCTTAAGGCCGGGGCTAAAAGCACTAGTAGCCTGTGGCCGGAGCTCTCCTCCGCAGACCCCAAATACAGGTCTACCGCATGGTCCAAGTGGTTCAACCGATACCTGCGGGAAACCATCGGCATCAAGGAGCCCAGCAAAGTGTTTCATTCCTTCCGCCATACCTTCAAGCGGCTGGGGCGTAATGCTGGACTGACTGAAGAGATTCACGATGCTCTCACGGGGCATGTCGGCAGCGGCAGCGTTGGGCGGGACTACGGGGATGGATTTGGGCTTCCTGCCCTTGGCGATGCTGTCTCTAGGATAGCTGCGCCTGCGGTCATTACCTCTCTGCCTGTGTGGGAACCTGCGGGCAGACCAAAACGGAGGAAGGCGTGATGCAGCCGCGTGACTTCTTTATGAATTGGTTGTTTGGCCCTCTATTAATATTGGGCATTATCCTCTGGGAGCAGCACGAAGCCAACTGGCAGCGGGCACTTGAGAACGCGCTGAGCGACTGCTTGGTGCATGACAGCAATTATTATTGTGCCACCCGCATGCCCGGCCAATGATTAGGGCGTTCTCACAGGAAGAGATAAGCGAGCGGCAGGCAGCGATTGTGCTCCTTGACCACGAACGGCAGGAAATAGCCAAGGAACTCAGAGAGCTGCCTTACTGTCACTGCGGCAATATGCACGACTATGAGCGCTCCGCAGAGCGGGCTAAGCCGGGATGGGGCAACGTGGTGGACGGTGCGATTGACTGGCGGCAATTCGTTGCCGAAAGGCATTTATTGCTCGGAAGGTATGGGCTAGATGAGGCTGCGGATAACGCCATGCTGACCATCAAGTATCAGCCAGAACGCGTGGGCTTCCTGACCATCTTTACGTTCTTCGATACGCTGGCCGCGCTGGACCCTAAACGGCAGTACGATGCGGCTTTTGCTTCGCCAGCGGACTCTGAGCTCTGGTGGGCATTCGCACAGCCACAGCAAGCGTTGACACGTTGGGAGGCCAAGGGTTTGCTACCCGCAAAATTGAGCGTAGTGGGAAGGGGCGGAGTGTTCAAAGACCCAGCCAGTTACACCCGCCTAAGGAGAGCAAAAAGATATGCCGCACGCTTCGGGCTTTTGGACGATATAGGCGGGCAGGAAGACAAACCGCTCTCACCTGAAGCAATCCACCACGTATACGCCCGCGTCCAAGAGGTCATGGAGGACCATGGGCACCTGCTGTTTGAGGACGGCCCCTAGCGAGCCATACCCTTAGGGGTCACCCAACGCAAAGCCGCTTGGTCTTCCGTGGTGATGTAGAGCCGCCTCAGCTCTGGCACCAGGGTATTTAGCTCTCCTCCTGTCCAGACCATATGGAACGCCGATGCAAGGAGCCCGGCCTGGCTCTCCATGATATCGCTCAGCTCAATCACCGCGAAGGCCGCAAGGTCCCCCAATGCATCAACCGCAGCGGCCTCCCAATCGTCTACCGGCAAGCTCCTTGACATCCTGATGCGATAGGCACCCAACAAGCCGGGCCGCAGGGTATGCAGCTCCACGGAAACATGCTGGAGCCCGATGGGCATACGCAGGAGCCAGCCCGCAGGCAGACCCTTCCGTGCAGGAAGCGGCCTTAGGGCGAACAGCGTTTCGGTGGTCTTGAAGCTAGAGGCGATTGTGCGGGGCATATTGGTCAGCCCTCCAGCGTCGGCATGGGCAAGACCCCTGTGCAGCTATGAACGCCAAGAAGGTCATCCGCTGGAAAGAACAATGTGCGAGGCGGATTGAGCATCCTCACAGTGACCACAGGCCGCACGTTACCCCGCATGGGTGGGCGTCCTAACTCCCAATACGCCTTGGACGGGCCGGAAACGAGCTGTTTGAAGAGCATCGGGTTTTCGCCGGGAGGGGTGGCCTCAGGCTTCCTGAAGAGGAGCACCGGCTGGCCGGGCTTCAAGGGTGCCGACTTGGAGAAGACGAGCTTCTGGCCGTGTTCGAAAAGAGGCTGCATGCAATCCCCATCGCAAATCATAGCGTATTTTTCCGGCAGTCCATTAGGATTTAAGGATGGCACGGCTAACTTTCGAGCTGCTTGGCTAACCATAATATCCTCTTAACTAGGATTTAATCCTATTGGAGTAATCTTATGGTTCGCGCTTGCCGTCAAGTGCGGAATGTGAAAAATCCTAGTTAGATAGTTTTGAGGGGACGCAGTGCTTACTACAGGGAATCAACTTAAAGCCGCCCGAGCGTTGGCCGGGATGGACCAAGTGACGCTGGCCGCAAAGGCTGGGCTCAACAAAAACACCATCGTGGCAATGGAGAAGCGGGGCTCTGAGGTGCTGACGAGTGGCCTCGATAAGATACAATCCGTGATGCGTGTGCTGGAGGCTGAGGGCATTGAGTTTCTCAACCATGGCCAGCCAGGCGTCAGGCTCGCCGCCAAAGGATAGACCCACCTGACAGGCATATGGTATCCTCAGCGGGTAAGGCATGAGGGTATCCCTACGCCCTGCTCATTCTCATTGTTAATCCCCTTCATCGGGGTGTAACTGCATGCCCTACCGCTGTGCCTACCTCCTAGCTGGGCATGCTGGTTTGTCGGTGATGGGTGGCGTATGGCCCGCTGTGTGCCTTGCTATGTGGCGGCATCAAGTAGGAGCCTTGGACAGCAGACCATAGGGTTAGCATGAAGGGAGGGCACAAAGCTGGGCTTTAAGTTACCGGCTTTAAGCTCACCAATGATGAGGGAAGAAACCCTAAGCAAAGCCCCAGAGGGAGAGCAGAGAGGCATAGTGTGCTAGTTAAGCCAGATTGGCCTCTCAATCGGCTTTTCGGTCACCGGAATGGCCTGCCCAAGCCGTTCCCGTGTGACGGCCTCCATGACGGCCACAGCCAGAGGCTTGAAGGATTTCCCGCAAAGCAAACCATCATGGCACGGCAGCGCGGCACAGCCCTCAGCTCGCAACCTGCCCAAGACCTCCAGCATCATTTCGCTTTCAGTGTAAGACGTTTGCGCCCAGACATCTGGTGTCTCGAAAAGATGGGCGATGGGAGCGTGGTACGCTTTCGCCTCTTGGAGAAACCGCTTTCCGTTCCACCCATCCGGCAGGCTGCTGGCCGTTCCTCTCGGCAGCTTGAAGGGCGGCAGGGTTTTGCCGGGCGCTGAGGCTCGGCGTGACAGAAGGGCACTCATGATGGTCTTCACAGTGTCCCGGCAGTGGGCCAGCCCCGGCAGCCCATATGGGTCTCCTGAAGGAAACGGAGCCCCTGCAATGCCATAGGCAATGTGGATGAAACAGGCGGACCAATCCAAATCACAGAGCTCCTCACCCCCGATGGTGAGCCTATGCCGCTCTCCGCGCTTGAGACCCAAATGGAAACCCCTGTACAGCCTGCCGTGCTTTGTCCAAGGCGTTGCCGTCTGGTCATGAAGGAAGATGCGGACCATATGGAATGGCTCAAGGGGTTGGCCATCTAGCCGAACATCTGCCTTAGAGAGGTATGTGTTAAGCTCCTCCATCTGTGCCCGCTTCCGGCGTGACATGGCGGTATCGACGTATTCCACCAGCTCGGATGCATCACCGCGATTTGCCCTCTGCCTAAGCAGGACGGTCTCTGCTTGCCCGGCGCTGGTGACCTCTGCCAACGTTATGCCGTGGGCCTGAAGCTTTGCGATAAATCCAGCAGAGAGAGAAACCTCAGTGCGTGTCCGCTTAGTGTGGCCCCGCGTCACCGAGACCACATCAAGAAACTCCAGTGCCAAGAGGGCATTCTGCAATAGAAGCGGAGAGAAGGCGGCAGTACGGTTATATCTGTCGCCCTTCCCTCTGTGGGTCGATAGCAGCAGGCTTTCATACCGGAGCGGGCTCAATGCCAGCACCGTGAGGTTGGCCAAGAGACTGAAGACGGCAAGCCGCCGCCGTTCGGTGGCATCCTTCCGCAGGCTCCTGCCGGGCGTAACGCGGGGCGCGGGGATAGATGCAAGGACCTCTTCGGCCAATGCCCAGAGCGGGCCACCCGCCGCAACAGAAAGCCACGGCTGATAGTGGAAATGGCGGGCATCATCGCCACCCTCTATGCCTTCCTTAGTGCCGAACACGGCGAGAGTATCACCGTGCTCAGCCTCATCATGCATGCTTATTGGTACTTGGCCCTCAGTTGCTTCTGCGCTCTGCTCCACCGTCGCTTACCTTCATTCCGTGTTAGCTCAAGGGTGGCTACCTCTTGTACGCTCTCCGCCGCTCTGCACCGCACCGTGAGCCTGAGGTCTTCCGCATCGGCCAGCACGCGGGCTATCCATGCGGCGTTGCTCCAAAGCTGCCCACTCTTCTGCTTGAAGCCGGTAGCCAGAAGCTCTTCCGCCGTGTGGGTGTATGCCTTGAAGATGCCGTCACCTTTGCTGGTGATGATGGTAAGAGTGCGGGGTGCCCCTATCTCATCTACAAGCTGAGCACTGCCGGGCCTCTCTTCAGTGAGCCATGTGTCAATGCCACGCATGACCACCGGGCTAATCTTCGGCAGGGCCTCCAAGAGGGCGGCATGGTGCCCCACATCGGTGCTACCACTGTGGAGGTTGGCCTCCTCATCCACGTTGGTGAGGATCGTAGTGCCCTCGCTGTCCGTGAGCCTGAAGGTGGAGGCAAAGACGCCGAACATGGAGTTATTCCCGTTCGCCGTTACGTATATCTTCATGTCCCGCAGCACGCCCGGCTTGGTGTCCCTGGCGTCCTGTACGGCTTGCTGTGTCGTCATATTGATTGTTCCTAAGAGTATAATCAGTCGCCAGCGCCGAACGCCTCAAGGACAGCCTGTAGGCCACCCCTCTGCTCATCGGTCGGTTCGGCTTTGAGATGGGCGAAATGGTCTTTGACTTTACGCTGGGCCTTCAGGAGACCCTCACGGACATTCGCATCCTGCTGGATACGCTTGGCTGCTGCCGTGCGGTACTTGCTGACCACGCGGGCTAACATCCATGGGCGGGTAAGAGGGGTCTCTATGCTGCCATCCGGGGCACGCTGATAGGCGGGAGAGGCCATAACCTTGGCAATGACATCCCGCAGTGGCATGGCATTTGGACCGGGCTTGCCGGAGAGCTCCTGTAGCTTGATGTAGGCGTTCTCGCCAGTGGTGAGGGTAATGTCCCGCAGGTCTACCTCACTGCCCTTAAAGCCCATGGTGTAGCTCGGGGGTCCCATAACGCTAGAGCCCTCAAGCCCAAGCCTTACGGTCTCGATATCAACAAGGGTGCCGTTGTCGTCAGACCATAGGCCCTGTCGATTGAGAATAAGCTGACCCAGCCAGTTGAACTTGGGCGGCAGCGTTTCGCTCATTCCGGGGACCACTTGCAGCATCTTATCAGTGACCGTGCGGGCATCTCGCATGTAGCTATCCTGACTGAGCTGGCGTGTGGCCGCACTAAAAGGCACCATGCTCTGCGCTACCCCACCAACAAACACCTTGCCCGAGCGTTCGGGGTCACTGAGGGCTTCCAACGCTTGGTTGAGGCTGAGCAGATAGGACCTTGAGGTGAACTGCTTGGCCAGCCCTATGGCCAGCCCCGTCATTGCGGTCTGGATGTTGTCCTCAAGCTCCTCATCGCCCGACTGTTGGGCTACATGCAGGGCGTCCTGAATATCCGCAATGATACCGAACGGCAGGGCTATGGGGTCATAGCGATTGAATGGGGTGTAGGTTTTGGTCCCATCCTCATTCTCGGTGACGATGCTGTAAGGTTGCCATCCTGTGGCTAGAAGCTGCTGCTTGAGGCGGGGGTTGGATGGGCCACCACCTGTTATCATACCGCTAAAAGCTAGAGCTCCTGCCGCGCCCATGAAGAGCGTGCCCATAGCCATCTGTCCTACGGCCTGTGCCTTGGCTTCATGCCCCATCGCACCGGAGAACATCTGCCGGTATTCACCCTGAAGCAGGTTTAAGGCTGGGGTGAGTTTCCATGCGTAGCGAATGACATTCGTGGGTGTCTTTACGAATGGCAGCACCAGCCGGGTAAACTGGGAGCTCTCATTACTGACAAATCCCTGCACAGCCTTGCCCAATGTGCCCGGCATAAGCTCCTGCTGAAAGGTGGCTATGTTGGCCTCACGCAATGCTTCGGCATCCAGACCCCGGCCCTCAGCATCAAAGGCATCATCAAGCCGTTTCTCAACGTGGCGTTTGATGTATTCCTTGTACGCCTTGCCCGATAAGCCTTGCTCTACGGCGTGCTCTACGCCCTCCATATGTGCCCGTGCGGCTACCTTGCTGCGGTAGACGGTCTGTTTCACGAGCTCATCCACCGTGCCGAGTACCCTGGGGCCAGCGCCTGCTGCACTCAGCGGTATGGAGATGGCGTTATAGAAGATGTTGCCGAAGCTATCGAAGGGCCTGAAGTACCCCTTGCCGAATGCCTGAGTGCCCGGCACCTGCCAAGCCGTGGAGACATCCCCGCGTAGCTCAGAACTGTTATGAGGTGTAAGCAGGCCATCATTGCGGGTGAATGCCCTAAGCGCCTCGCCAACTTTGGGGATAGCCTGCGCCACCTTGCCGAGCTTCCCGATGCCAATCATGGCTACGGCGAATTGCCCGATGCCTGAGGAGAGACCATTGATAATTGGCGCTTCCTCTTTGAGCTGGTCATTCTGGAGCTCTATGCCACGGCGTACAGAGGATTGCTCTTCGGGCAGCGTGTCGCCAAACAGAAAGTCCTTGGTCTCAAAGACTGCCCGCATGCCACCCGATGTGAAGGCATCAACAGCGTCCGGGGGTGATATGGCATCGCTGATTGCGCCTAGAACGCCTGAGGAGCGGGCTCGCTGTATCTGCTCGGGCGTGATGCCTGATGCTGCCCGTGTGCTGGGCTGGGTGGGTCCACCTTCCGGCTGCTCAACGAGAGACCCGAGCAGCTCCGCTGTAGCCTGAGGGTCAAACTCAAGGTCCTGCTCCTGTGTCTGGGCAGGTTGCTGGGCACTGGGCGTGGCTGGTTGTTCCTGCTCTCCACTGGGGAATAGCCGGTTAAATTCTTCTTCGGTCAAATGAGTGTCCTTAGATGGAGGTGCTTTCCTCAGCTATGGATCTAAGCCACGCTGGTGCCCGCCGCAGATTGCGAGCGCTCTTGTCGTGCATGAACCATGGCTTGCCGCCGCTGGCCTTCTGCTTCTTGAGGTCTACGTGCAACATGTCCGGGGAGCCTGTGTAGGTGATGAAGCGGGTAACTCCCTGAGCCATATACTTGGGGTCCTCTCCCTCAACGCGCTCAAACCTGTCAGTGATCTGTTTCCCAAACTTGGTTGCCTGCTCATCAATTTCATATTGGGTGGCGTTGGGGTTGCTGATAATCCAGCGGGTCAACAGTTGGCGGAAATCAGATTGAGCCTCAAAGCCTTCATCGGAGATGCCCAGAAGCGGGTTCATTTCCAACATGGTATCGGCCATTGTTCTCTGCCGTATGGCATCAAGGATTTGCTTGGAGACCTGCCCGCCCATCGCCTTGCTGATGCGGTCTTCGCCATCCTCAAAGCTCTGCACAAAGGTGCTAGCCGCCCGCATGTCTTCCGCCGTGCCAAATACGCCATTAGCCAGCGCCTCCCGTAGCGCCCTTTTGGGTGGCACGCGGCCTGAGACCACATCATCGTAGAAGCGGGCCACATCCTTTGGGTTGCTGACACCCTTGCTCAGGTCCTCTCTCCATTGCCGTGCCTTGACCCGCAGAGAGAGCAGCGGGGAGGTCTTGGACTTCAAAGTCTCCTGCAATCGGATTGAAGATACCGAGAGTGGGGAGGTGGAGATTAACGTGGCGAGCCTCAAAGGCTTTGTGCACTATAGCCTTGAAATGCCCGGTATGGCGGACTTTGATGTATACGATGAGAGGAGCCAGCACTGCCTGCAAGCCCACGGCATCATGCGTAAGCGGAGGGCGTTGATTAAGAAGCAACTGCCACACATTGACTTTGGCATAATCGATCAAGTCATATTGCTGGAGAAGCTTTGGGTAGAACCGGCATACCGGGGTCAGGAACTGGGGCTGCGGTTGATGCAGGAAGCTCGGCACCTCTTTGCCCGCCCCCAGGCATTTGTCATCCTGAAGGCCCACCCAGATGGTGAAAACGTCAAGGACGCGGATTGCCTCAAGCTCGCTGACTACTACTGCTCCTCGCAGCTTCTTGGCCTAAAGCCTCTATCGAAGCGGGTGCTGCCGGGGTGGCTTGTTGGGAACTGGTGGGCCCCGTTACCGGATGACAACGACCCGCCCTTCTGGTGGCCACGTGAGGACCGCCCTCTTATCGCGTGAATGCTCTCTCAAACAACGCAGTGGAAGCAAATGGGTAGATCAAAACCGATAGCTAGCGTCTTCATTGATACAAATATTTTCAAGTTCTCTGCGGTAAAGAAACACGTTCTCCGCCCCGCGAAGAAGACCGCGAGCTGGGGCGGCGCAACTTTTGAGACGGTCATCCATGAGCCCTACACGGTCAACGAAATTAACAAGATCAAGAGTGATGGCCAAAGGCGGGACGCCCTCCTTCTAAGCATGCTTGCCTATGCAGGGATTTCAGACTTGCTGAGTTTCCATATACATCATGAGGTTGACTTGGAAACTTGGGGACTGCCCGGAATGGCAAGCCCATCAGGCCAATTCTTTGGATGCCCTATTGATTGGGTCCCCGATCCGGTTGTGCGACCGCACCGCGTCATCCTCGGTGGGGGTAAGAAGTTCAAGCAGCACTCTCTTGATTTCGTCAGCGGCATCGACCATCCGCGTTACAAAGAGCTGTCTAAGGTGACGGGGGCGTTTCAAGGTAATGACAAGCCGCTGAACCTCAACCAAGCGCTTGACGCCTATCACATTTGGTGCGCCGAAGTGGCTCAAATGGATTACTTTTTGACTATGGACTACAAGCTAAAGAAAGTGGTGGAGCGGTCAAAGATTAAAACGTCAGTGACCATCACGACACCCGAGCAGCTATTAATGCAAGTGGTCCCCAAATTCGGCGTTGTCGGCGCGTTTAGGTTTATGTGGAAGGGTTGATACGGCGGTGAAAGACCACATCCTGACTGAAGACATGGGGAGGTGGGCACACCGAGTACGACTTGAGGCCAATGCCGTTAGACACGTGGACCAAAAGACCGCCCCGCCCACTAAAGAAGACGCGGAGAGAGTCCTGGAGTTTTCGCGGGCATTAGGTGACTTCTTGTTTGTTTTTACTGCTCGCGTGACACATGGTTTGGAACAAGCTGGAGCAGCTACTGATGGCGGTTGAAACCTAAGCTTTAGATTATCTCAAAACAGGCGGCGAGATGCTGGCGGGAGCGGGCAGGCAAAGCCAGCGACAGGCCGACAGAATTCTAATGCGTTGTCTCTGAGGTATCAGATGAGGCAGAGGACCTGTTGACAGCCACCGAGCAAACCTATGCGTCTCCGCCAGCGCAGCCCACGTTGCCGAGACGGGACAGGGGGTGGGATGCTCCGCCGCTTTGAGGGACCCCTTAGGGCCACCGGGGGGAAACGCTCGCCGCCGCTGTCACGTATTACCGCTCACATGTCTGACCCCTGTGTAGTCGGGAAGCTAACGCATCGCTTCATTGGCCAAAGTTGCGCTTTATGGGGACAGTCTGTTTCACCCTCTTGCAAAATGCAAAATTTTGTGGTCATTTTCCGGTTAATGCAAAATCGACATGCATAGCACGAGGAAAAGCTACATGATCTCCGATGAGCGTAAACATGAGTTTGAAGCCGCCATACGGCGAGACATACCCCGCAATGCGCTTGTTGAGGTGAAGACACTCTTCCCGCGTGCCGCCGAACAAGCGGATATCGCCGTGAGCACCTCGCACAAAGCCGTGGTTGATGGGTTGCCGCTGTCGCGCTACCGGCAAAGCAGGTCTGTCGGCCTTATCCGGCACAATATCATTGACGAGGCCTTTGAACAGATACTTGCGCGGAACGGCGCTGAGTTTGTGAAATCGGTGCCCGTTGATTATACGCCTGACGAAATGGCGCTTGCCCCAGTTCATTTAACAACCGGGGTGTTTGGTCACACAATGGTCGGCTTCGCCTCTCATAGAGAACTGCATGATACGCCGGTCAAAAACGCTTCCCGCAGGGCGCTTTGCTATCAGAATCGCGGCCTTTCGCCAGATTTTTTTCACCCGCCCGAAATGTTCAGTGATCGGCAACGAATGGTCATTATCATGGTGAGGCGTGACCCCAACGTACTAGGAAAGATCGCATCTCTTACGCTCTCCGTTGTCGATAGTAAGCAGGAAACGTTCATTTATCAGGCGGAAATTGACGAGTTCCTGGCGGGTTACGGCGCGGAGGGCGCTTCGCCTGTCAAGCGTCCTGTGGTGCTGAAGCCCGTTAAAGGCGGCTTCAAGGACACAAATGGGGAAGAGTCACGCGATGTAGACGAGAAGTGATTTAGGATGAGAAGTGCGTAGCGGAATACAAACATTTGTGGGAGCGAAGCTTGCGGAGGCTCGGCAAGCGCGGGGCATTTCCTCGCGCAAGGCTCTTGCTGACATGATGCAGCGTGCGGCCAGCACAGTGCAACGCTGGGAGGAAGGCGACTCTTACCCAGAGCCGCAAGCATTATCCGAATTGTCCACCCTTCTTGCTGTCCCTGAAGACTTCTTTTTGACACCACGTGCGGATGGCGCGGGGCCGTCTTTCTTCCGCTCCTTCGCCGGAGCTCTCAAGAGTGATAGGCTTGTACAACAGGCGCGGCTGGCTTGGCTCGAAGACATAACAGCAGTGGCTGAGCATTACGCGTATTTGCCTGAGGTAAATGTGCCTGACTTGTTGCAGGGAAGAAGCTTAAAGACCCTGCGCGAGGAAGACATAGAGGCGATTTCGCAACAAGCCCGTGAACACTGGGGCCTAGGTCTACGCCCGGTTTTGGACATGGTGGCTTTCGCGGAGGGGATCGGCATTGTTGTTGCTGCCGAGCAGATGGAGACGGATAGGCTTGATGGCATAAGCCGCTGGGGCCGTGACGGCAGGCCCTACATTCTTCTCGCGAATGATAAGCAATCGTTTGCTCGTAGGCAGTTCGACATGGCCCATGAGCTTGGGCATATCCTGCTTCATCGGGCGGTTACAGAAGATGAGTTTGAAGAGAACTTTAAGCTTATCGAAGAGCAGGCGCATAGCTTTGCGTCCGCCTTCTTGCTGCCCGCTAGCCAATTCAGTGTGGAGGTTGATTCTGCCGCCATTTGGGAACTAGAGCGCCTTAAAGCCCGCTGGAAGGTCTCAATTAAAGCGCAGATCATGCGGCTGAAGCGTCTGCATATTCTGGATCAAGACGCCGCTCAGCGACTTTTCAAAATTTACAGTTCAAAAGGCTATTCCTCGAAGGGAGAGCCATACGATGACACTTGGCCTTTGCAGCAACCTAGTCTGCTCTCTGATATATTTAGAGCGTTGGTTGACGCGGGACAGGTAACAAAGGAGGCGCTATGCTATGACCTGCCACTCTTACCGCACGATGTTGAAAGCTTGTCTGCGCTTCCTTCTGGCTGGCTAAAACTCGAAACGGCTCGGGTTGTTGAGTTCAAGGCCAACCCGCCGCGCCGAGGTGAAGACGACAAGGGTGCCGGTCAGGTTATACCTTTAACGCGAAAATAGGCGCGATGGCTGGCTGTGCATGTGTGCTGGATAGCAACGAGAGGGGCCTCGCACCCAAGGGTAACGGGGGGCTGCACGCGTCAGCTAAATCACTACCTCTCGCCCGCCGATCCCGCTTGCTTAACTTTCAATCCAAGTATTAGAATTAAACAATATGTGTCACAAGCTGTTTCGAGCATCAGATGGAAAACTCTAATACGCAGGAAGACGTAACATTAATTTCCTATAAAGAATTCTTAGAGGGTACACACCCGTCCGTTATTAAGGAAGTCAAGGACCTCTGGGAACTTGAGTATAATATGCACAGCCCGAACCGCAGAATCATAGTAACGCGGGACCTACGGCTCTACTGCAAGGAGTGCCAGGGCGAGCGCACCTTTAGATGCCCTGAAAGCAAGGCATTTTCGATGGGAGACGAGGAGGTAAGCTTCAATCTGGAGTACCGCTGCGGAGATTGCCACGAACAGACCAAGCTTTATTCGCTTGTTGCCAAATTCGGTGAAGGTACGTCGGGCTTATTCTATAAGTATGGCGAGCTTCCACCATTTGGCATACCTGTACCAAACAAGGTCCTTCGGCTCTTTGGCAAAGATGTTCAGTTATTTCAGAAGGGGCGGCAATGCGAGAACCTAGGGTATGGGGTCGCAGCATTTGCTTACTACAGGCGTGTGGTCGAAAACCACAAGAATGATATTTTTGAGGAAATCATCAAGGTTTGCCGCACGGTCAACGCACCACAGCCCACCATCCAAGAACTAGAGCAAGCCAAGACGGAAATCTCCTTCACTAAAGCCATTGACGCGATAAAGTCGGCGCTTCCTCAAGGTCTGCTCATCAACGGTCATAACCCGCTGCTGGCGCTTCACGGAGCCCTAAGCGTGGGCCTTCATGATGAGAGCGACGAGGACTGTCTTGCTGCCGCACAAGCCGTTCGCCTGGTTCTAACTGACCTTGTGGAGAAAATCTCGACGTTGAAGCAAGACGATAGGCAACTTAATGAGGCCGTACAACTGCTCCTTAGAAAAAAATCCTAACATCACTCGCGTTCGGGCGGGCGTATACTTAGAGCGTCCCCTAGCCCACCAGTACTGGATAAAGTGCCGTCGCTAGTGTTGCTACATTCGCACCGAGGGACACACCTGCAATAGATTTAGATGTAAGTTTGCTGACCACTATCGAAAGCTTAGTTCTGACTTCTGCTGCGTTCTCCAATCCTGCTATAGCCGGGTGTATCTGAACGAAGGTGGCAAAAGTTTCTTTGTAAACTCTCCAGAAAATCTCGTCACCAAAATCTTGGGCTTGCGAATATACAGTTTCCATTTGCTGAAGATAATGCGAAAGTAAATTCGTTATTCGTTCGTCGAGAGTACCCGAAGATTTCAGTGCTGCGATAACGTCCCTGACAGAGGCCAGAGCGTCGCTAAGTTCTTCCGGCGTACTTTCTTGCACCCCGGCGCTACGAAAACGTTCAGATATTGAGTCCAGCGTTTCCAGATTTGTGCTAGAGAAATGCCGGGCAAAAACCTCGGTTGTTAATGACGCAAAGTTATCCGCATCAAAGACCTGGGATATCGATGAAACCCGCTCCAGCCACATAACCCGAACGCTCTCCTTCCGCATTGGTATAGCTCTGACGCCATCCTCAACGGATGAGCAAAGTGCCAAAAATGCGTCCCTAAGTTCCCGGTCGCCATTCAATCCGAGTTCAGTGGAGATGCGGCCAAGGGTCTGCCAAAGAGGCAGTTTTGAAAGCTTATGGTTATTGGTTATTCCAGCCGGTGTGTCTTTGTTCGGCATAAGGACCGAAGTCGCAACCTTTTGAATTTTAGTAATAAGCGTATGAAGACGCTCCGCTGTATCTTCCACTTCCAAAACTCACCTCGACAAACCACAGGACTCCACAAAACTTTTACCTGTTATTGGTGTGGTAACGCAAACAGAATTCAACTCCCGCAGCACGAAATTAGCACCTTGCTCATAACCCCTCCAAGTGGTACGCACAGCTCCAACGGCTTGTCTAATTGGCGATAAATTTCAGCCACTTACAGGACATGTTGGCGTTTCCTGTCGGGTGCGCCATCAATTTCTGATTACCGCTTCCACCCCGGCATCTTGCCGACGGGTGAAATATGTCAGGCTCTATCGACCTCCGCTCGTCCCAGACAAACAAGTTGAAATCACAACTGCCGGATTTCGCTCAACATATCTTCAATCGGACTCTACGCTTGGCGTCGGCTGCGCAGCCAGAAGCTTTCTTTTTCGAACAACCGGCAATCCCGGATGCGGTATCTTCACCCTTCCCGCATCTTTGCCGTTTCGGGCAGGCTCCGGTTCGGCCTCATCTTCCACAAGGCTGGCATTCGCCTGCAGATGCAGGCCCATCACTGCCACCAGCAGGAAAAACCAGACGAAACCGGAGCTGAGCAGGAACAGGGTTTCCAGAAAGCCGTAGAGCAGCACATAAAGCCAGACACCGACGTAGAGGCGCGTCAGCGGGCTGTTCCGTGTGGCGCTGTCCATTTTGCCGAGATAATGGAGCGGCAATAGACAGATCCACATCAGCACCAGAACAAGTCCGGGTATGCCGCCCGCAAGCAACAGGTCGAAATAGCCACTGTGGGAAGCCGGCGCGGTCGTCGCCCAGCTATTGTTCTCGGTGAAGCTCGACATCAGGGTGTCGCTGCGCCAGAAGGCCTGATATCCATATCCGAGGATCGGACTTTGGCGGATATAATCGATGGCGACGGTCCAGATATCGGTTCTGCCCGTAAAACTGGCGTCGACGCCCATCCGCGTCAGCATCTGCGCAAACACCGGATCGATCGTGGTGCCCACGGTCACGACGGTGAAGACCAATAGAAGCGAGGCCACGACTGTATATCGCCAGCTGGGCCAGCGCACGATGAACCAGCCCGAGGTAACGACGATCGGCATCAGGCCAAGCACCGTCTTGCCGCCTGACTTGACCAGAAAGATCAGCGATAGCAACAGCACCAGCAAGCCGCCGATAAACGACCAGCGACGGCAGAGATAGATCGCCAAGATGATCAGCACCGCCATGACCGAGGCGGCCTCGTTCTTGTGCTGAAAAACCCCGCGCCAGTTACCCGCCAGAAGCGGCTCCAGTGCGTCGCTCGCCTGGTGGATAGACCGCGATGGCAGCACGATGACGCCGAAATAACACAGGAACAGGATAATCATCACGCAGCCGGCAAGCAGCGTGGTGAACTGCCGTTCCGTGCGCGGCAATTGCAGAAAGCCACCGGCAAGCACGCAGATGATGGCGCACATCACAAGCCGCCTGATCGAAAACATCGGCGCTTCCCCCACGATCGAGGTGAAGACAAACCAACCGAAAATCGCTGCCATCAACAGGCGCGGCGTGAAAATCAGGGAAAACGAACGCTCTTTCGCCATGAATGCCACGAAGCTGAAAAGCAGGATGATCGCGATGAGTTGATTAAGCAGGTTGGACCCGGCCGCCATGGCGGATCCCTCATAGGTCGAGGAAAGCGAAACATAGGGCGAGAAGCCGACCGTGAAATAGAGGAACGTCACATAAAACAGTGTATTCCGCCAATATCCACGCGCCTGTTCTTCGTGCGCTGCATCCATAAGGGGGTCTTCTCTGCCTTTTTCCATGCGGCCACATCATATCCGATGCTTCATCCGGTAACATGAATATCCCGCCAAAACCCTATTTTTTAGTTATTCATAATACACGGAGGAATAGCAGATTTTCAGACACGGCGACGGATAGGCATATGGTGCGAGACATCCGGACGGGCAGACCGGGCCGAGTGCCGATTGCCCCAACGCTGCCAAAGATGAGCTCGCCGCGGTACACAGCGCCCTTGATCAGGATGGTTACCCGATTGCGCGCACAACCGCCGCGTCAAGAAAGAATAATTCCGGTCGCCGGGTTCTTCAGATTTTAAGTATTTTTTGAACATATACACCATCAATTCTTGCAAGCATCGGATGAGGATAATGCGGTGACTTTTTCGATGGGGTGCGAACCGCTGCCTCGTTTTTGAGGCAAGGAACGTGAACGGTTGAGATTCTCAGGGGTGTCGATGCAAAAGGTTTATTCCATCCAGTTTCTGAGGGCGCTCGCGGCGTTTTCGGTGCTGCTGTTTCATATAATCGGCGAACCGTTCACGATTGGCGCCGCTGGCGTGGATGTCTTTTTTGTCATCTCCGGCCTCATCATGGGAACTTTCGCGACGACAGCGGGGCCGGGAGCATTTTTATACCACAGGCTGGTCCGCATTGTGCCCCTGTACTGGGCCGTGACCCTGTTGATGTGCGTCGGGGCGATGGCGGGCGTTTTTTCCACCTTTACCTTCACCCTCGAACATCTATGGAAATCGCTACTTTTCATTCCATATGCTGGCGACAGCGGCGAAGTGGTTCCGCTCCTCGTCGTGGGCTGGACCCTCAATATGGAAATGTTCTTCTATATTGTCTTCGCGCTTGGACTTGCCCTGCGCGCACCGCTGGCGGTAACGGTCGGCATCCTGTCCGTCATGGCCTTGGCAGGGCAGGTTTTCCCTTCGCAATCCCCCTTCATGCAAACCTGGACCTCGCCGCTCTTGCTGGAGTTTCTGGGCGGACTGATGCTGTCGCGTTTCATGTTCCAGGGCGTGCAGGCGGGTATCGCCGCGCTCGTCATATCACTGACCGGTTTCGTGGCGGCGGCTCTGATAAGCGAGCAATCCGGAATGTTGCGCCTGATGACCTGGGGCGTGCCTGCCTTTTTCCTCGTGGCCGGATGCGTATGGCTCGAGAACGGCGGATTATGGCCCAGACGCTTGCTGAAACCCGTCGAGATTGTCGGGGACTCGTCCTACGCCCTTTATCTTCTGCACGGCCTGGTGATCTCGATCGTCCATAAGATACTGGCGCCCGGATTTCTCGCAGGAACCGTCATCATCATCGTTGCAGTGGCCGTGTCAATCTCTGCGCATTTCCTGTTCGAGAAACCGCTGATCAGGCTTTTCAGACGCGGCTATGGCGGCAGGTCGCGCCGGCAAGACCAAGCCGTATCGATGCGCTGACGCAAGGATTTGTCGGGGGGGCCTTATGACGACGGCTCACCAGCCGACATGGCGCAGAACGCCATAATCATGGTCGCCGACAGCGAAATTGGCACCACCCGCATCACAGGCCATGTCGATACCATATTGCTGAACCACACCCTTTATGGCTTCCCGCTGTTCGCGATAATCATCGGATGCACGCAGTTGCGCGAGCGTTCGACCGCTCCAGGCGATGACTTTCTTGACCGCCTGTTCGTCGACCGTCCACTGCGCACAGGGGTTGTTGCGGTGATAATCCGCCTCCGCCATCGCCGAGGCACCCCATAAGGCACGGGATTCCGCGTCGAAAGCCAGCGCCGGGTTAGAGTTTGCGCCCACTATCTGGGTCGCAGCGATGATGGCTGTACCGCGTGAGATGAAACGCAAGCCGCTGGACAATCTCTCGAACATGATCCTCATCCATTTTGAAGCGTACCGGAGACCAACGATCCCGAATCGATGGTGCCCAGACATACCGCGCAGGAATAAAACCTGCGCGGTATGTCTCCAAGCCCGCCGGCGGACGAAACCACCGGTCTGCCGTCATCGGGCGGATAACCGCCCGAACGACAAGAGGCGATCAGAACTCCTGCCAGTCACCCTTCGATGTATCCAGCGCGGCATTGCCCGAGAATGCCGAAGCAAGCTTGCGGCCAAGCGCCCGCACGGGAGATGCCACCGCTCTGTCACTGCCGGCGGCGCTGCGCACCGGAGCCGGCTGGCTCTTCTGCTGATAGGCGCCCTCAGCCAGTCTGAACTGCGAAAGCAGCTGGTTGAGCGATGCCACCTCCTTGGCGAGGTTATGGCTGGCGGCATTGGTCTCTTCCACCATGGCCGCATTCTTCTGCGTGTCCTGATCCATCTGGTTCACAGCCGTATTGATCTGCTGCAGGCCGGAAGACTGTTCCTGCGCGGATTCCACGATGGAAACGACATGCCGGTTGATTTCCTGCACCTCCGAGACGATCGTCGCCAGCGCCTTGCCGGTGTCGCCCACCAGCTGCACGCCCTGCTGCACCTGATCATTCGAGGTGGTGATCAGCGCCTTGATCTCCTTGGCCGCACTGGCGGACCGTTGCGCAAGCTCGCGCACTTCCTGTGCGACGACGGCAAAACCCTTGCCCGCCTCGCCCGCCCTTGCTGCCTCGACACCGGCATTCAACGCCAGAAGATTGGTCTGGAAGGCGATCTCATCGATCACGCCGATGATGTTGCTGATCTCGTTGGCGGATTTGGAAATCTGCTCCATCGCGATCACGGCGCGGCGCACCACTTCGCCGGATTGTTCGGCACCCGCCTTGGCGCGGCTGACGATCTGGCCCGCCTCCTGTGCACGTTTGGTGGAGTCCCGCACCGTCGTGGTGATTTCCTCCAGAGCTGCGGCAGTTTCCTCCACGGCAGCAGCCTGCTGTTCGGTGCGCTTGGCCAGGTCATCGGCAGCCGACTTGATCTCGTTTGCACCTGCGCCGATGCCGCCGGCATTCTGGGCAACCCGGGTCAAGGCCGATTGCAGCTTTTCGGCCGACATGTTGAAGTCGTTGCGCACGCCGTCGAGCGTTGCCGTGAACGGCTGGTCGATGCGATAGGAAACATCGCCGTCCGAAAGCTTCGAAAGACCGGCCGCGAGATTATCGACGGCAAACTTGACGTCCGCGGCTTCCCTTGCCTTCTGCTGCTCGCGCTCGATGCGGTCCTTTTCCGACATCGACCTGTTGGCCTCGGTTTCCTGCTCGAGACGGATGCGCTCGATCGCATTCTCGCGGAACACCTGAACCGCGACCGCCATCTGGCCAACTTCGTCCTTCCGCTCCACGCCGTCGATCTCAGCCGCCGTCTCGCCACCGGCAAGCGACACCATGCGCTCGCGCAACCGGGCAATCGGTGTGGTGATGCCGCTTGACGCCACAAACAGTGTCAGGATGATGCCAACTGCAAAGACAACACCCACCACGACGAGCGAGGTGAGGATCGTTGAATTGGTTTGGTCACTCAGATCACCGCTGCCACTAGCCACCCCTTTGGCAAGCTTGTCCAGCAACGTCGTTATGGTGGCCGACATGATCTGAATCGAGGCGTCCGCCTTGACGAGTTGCACGGCAGATTCCGCGTTCTTGTTCGCCATTCCAAGCTCGACGGCCTTATCGGTGATTTCCGCGATGGACTGGGATTGCGCAATCAAGACGTCGACGGCGGCGCGCTCCTCGGGAAACACGGCCTTGACGTTGTCGAGCCGCTCGAGAAGCTCGCGTTTGCTGGCGATGTAGGCCTGCCTGGCGACGTTGATTTCCGCAGCATTCGCGTCATAGGCCATGACCTGATACGCGCCATAAGCAAGGCCGATGAGATTGCGGTTTGCCCGCGCAAGCTCGACCAACGCAGCATTGTCGCTGCCGATGAATTCGGAATAGAGTGCATCGGATTCCTTATAGCGTGTGGCCATGAAGGCGGCGGCGCCAAGACCGACGATGCAGAGCGGCAAAATGAGCGACAGGATTTTGGTACGGATGCTGGCATTTTTAAAAAAGGACACGGGAAGCTCCTGAAATGGACGCCGCTCCTTTCCCGTGCCGGAGGTGTTCGGCAAAAATGACATTGCACGTCGAAAGCCTTCATCATCAAGGCCTCATCAGCGGCATCATCGGCTCTGGTCGCAATCTGCATCATGCATCTGCCCGCAACGGGTGATACCTGCCCCTGAAATTTCGACAGGCCCCTGTTCCGGTGGTCCGGCTTTGCGCGCAACAGGCGGAAAAGCCGACCCACGACTGAAAGAAGAATGAAAAACAGTACTTTATAATACTCTTTTATTTGTTTAACTATAAAACAATTATACTTTAAAACTTTACAATTCCTTTATGTCGCCTGGCCTGCGACATGAAGAACTGCAGAAGCTGGGCGGAGTTCTTCAACACCAGCCCGAACGGTTTGTGGCGGTATCAGCGGCAGCCCCCACCCCACGCTGCGCCTCACCCGCCCCGCGTGAGAGGCTGCGCTTTCCGCATGCCGGTGCGGCGCTGGAAGACCGTGGCGATGGCGGCAAGTCCGGCCATGACGGCGAATACCAAGGCGATATCACGATAGGTCGTGGCAAAACCGAACCTGGCGATCCAGGGCTGGCTTGCCAGCGGCGATATGAAATGCCCGAGAAACATCGATGCCGTGACGATGCCGGCGATACGCCCGCGCAACCGTAGCGGCGCAAGCATGATCGTCGTGGACATGATGGACGGCATCACGGCGCCAAGGCCAGCCCCCACCACGGCCAGCGCCGACAGCAAGGAGGACAGACCGCCTGCCGTGGCAAGCAGCGCAAAGCCCGTGGCCATCAGCACCAGTCCAGCCGCCAGAATGACGGTCACGCCAATCCTGGCACGCAACTGCCCGAAGCTGAGCGCCATCAGCGCGCCTGCCAGATTGAAGATGCCGATGGCATAGCCTGCAACGCTTCCGGAAAGCACCCCGAACTCGCGCAGGAAGAACGGCAATTGCGAGGGAATGGTGTAAAACAGGGCATTGACGAGAAAAACCGCCATGGCCAGCACGGCCACCGGCAACCAGTTGACCGCAAGGCCCTGCTCGCCATTCTGCGTGGCGCGGCTGCTGTTTCTTGCCGGTTCCCTCAGGAAAAACAGGGCCGCCGGCAGGATGAGCAGCGCCACTGCATACACAGCAAAAGGCGCGCGCCAGTGGATATCCGCGAGCCAACCACCCGCCACCACGAAAACGACGCCACCCAGCTGGGTGAAGGCCTGTTGAAGGCCAAGATAACGCTCCCGCGCCGGCCCCTCGAAATAATCGCCCACCAGCGCCGTGCCGATGGTCATGATGCCACCAATCGCCAGACCCAGAAAGGCGCGGCCGACGAGCAGGCCAGCCAGACTGTCGGCAAAAAGGCCGGATATGCCGGACAGGCTGTAAAGCAGGATCGCGCCGAGCAGCAGCCGCTTGCGGCCAAAACGGTCCGCCAGCACGCCGGCGACGGGCGCGCAGAGCGCCACGAACACCGATGGTAATGTCAGCACCATGCGGCTCATGATCTCAACATCAGGTGTCGACAGGAAGCTCTGTTCTATGGCGGGCAACGAGGGCGCGACCGTGGTTCCGGCCATGATGGTGAGCGTGGCGACGAATAGCAGCGTCAGCTTCAGCGCCGGGGAATTCTCGGTCATGGAACGTCCTTCGATAGTGTTCCATGCTTTGATAATTCCTCAACCATAGTTGAGGTCAATAGCCGCGGACAAAAAAGCGGCAGGCCTTTCAGCCTGTCGCATTCATTTCCAATAGTGGCGTCAACATGCCGGCCGCGTCAGGCGGCCGCGCGCCGCAATGCCGTCGCTACCGTGTGGATATGGGCAGCACCGATACCGCAGCAGCCGCCGATCATGGTTGCGCCGGCATCCGCCCAGGAGCAGGCGAAACGCGAATAAACATCGTCAGTCAGGTCGGTGCGGGTGCCGTGCAGGCCTTCATTGGCGGCGGAATCGCCCTGTTCACCTTCGAAGGCATTGGCATAAACGCCGATTTCCAGCGATACGCCCTTGTCTGCGAACACGGCGGAGGCGGTTTCGACGGCGGCTTTCATGATTTCCGGCTTGCTGCAGTTAAACAGCAGGGCGGCCGCACCCGATTGCGCCGCCCATTCGGCGGCAGCCTTCACCGGTTCACCTGATCGCAGCGCGGGTTCCCCACCGGCGACCGCAGCCGCGTCGTCGTTCAGCGTGAAGGAAATCCAGAACGGCTTATCCGTTGCGGCAACGGCCTGACGCACCGCTTCGCCCTCGGCGATCAGGCTCAGCGTTTCGCCGAGCCAGACATCGACAGAAGGCGCGAGATTGTCGACCAGTACCTTGAGATAGTCCTGCACCCGGGTGGCGTCGAAATTCTGTGGTTCGTAGGAGCCGAAGATCGGCGGCAGCGAGCCGGCCACCAGCACCTTGCGGCCGGAAGCATCCGCCGCCTCACGCGCCAGCTGGCCGGAAAGGGCGATCAGCGACGCGCCGTCCTTCTGAAAGCGCTCCTCGCCGATGTGGAACGGCACCAGCGCATAGGAATTGGTGGTGACGACATCGGCACCGGCCTCGATGAATTCCGCATGCACCTGCCGCACGATGTCAGGCGCATTGATCAGCGCCAGTGCCGACCATTCCGGCTGTTTCAGCTCGGCGCCGAGCCGCTGCAATTCGCGGCTCATGCCGCCGTCGAGGATACGGATAGTGCCCATGTTCATACTCCTTGAACGGTTTTACCGCCGGACCGGCACCTGCCGTTCGACAAGGCCGAAACAGCGGGCAATGATGGCGGTGATAATGAGATAAAAGACGGTAACGACGATCAGCGGCTCATAGACAAGCAGCGTATCCTGCCGCACCTTGTAGGCGACGGCGTAGAGGTCCATCACAGTGACCGTAAAAGCAAGCGGCGTCGCTTTCAGCTGCATCACCACCTCCCCGGCTATGGTCGGCAGCGCGATGCGGATCGCGCGCGGTAACCAGATGCGGCGAATGAGGGTGAAGCGGCCCATGCCGAAAGCCCGGCCCGCCTCCAGTTCGCCCTTCGGCACGGCCAGCAGCGCGCCGCGCAGCACCTCGGCCTCATAGGCCGCGTAATTCAGCGTGAAGCTGACGGCGGCGAAGAAAAAGCCCTCGCGCAGCACCGGCCACATGAAACTTTGGCGCAGGCCGGGGATCATCGGCAGAAACGAACCGACGCCATAATAAAGCAGCCAGAGCTGGATCAGCAGCGGCGTGCCGCGGAAGAAGGTGCAATAGGCGCGCGCCAGAATTTTCGTCACCCGTCCGCCGCTGACCTGCGCGAAGGCAAGCCCGATAGCCAGCACGAAACCGATGCTGACGGAGATGACGAGCAGCGCCAGCGTCTGCCAGGCACCGGAGAGAAGCAGCGGCCAATATTTGGCGACCCATGAAAAATCCATGCCGTTCCCCTCAGGCCAAAGCCGGCTGGCCGCGCCGCACCCGGCGTTCCAGCTGTGAAAAGACGAGGTTGGAGACGAGCGTAATAGCGAGATAAAGAAACGCCGCTGCAAGGAAGAACAGGAAATATTGCTTGGTGCTGGCCCCCGCCAGGCGCGTCGCCAGCGCCAGTTCCTGATAACCGACCACGGCCACCAGCGCACTGTCCTTGGTCACGGCAAGCCAGAGATTGGCAAGGCCCGGCAGCGCATTCGGCAGCAGGGCCGGCAGGACCACACGGCGGAAACGCAGGAACGGCGACATGCCGAAGGCCCGCGCCGCCTCGATCTGGCCGTTCGGCACGGCAAGGATCGCGCCACGCAGCACCTCGGTCATATAGGCGCCCTGCACGAACCCCAGAACCGCGACGGCGGCAACGAAACCATTAACCTCCAGAGGCGGCATGCCGGCGAGCAACAGCAGCCGGTTCAGCCCGTCGGTGCCGGCATAATAAAGCCCGACGATGAGGATCAGTTCGGGAACCGCGCGGATCGCCGTTGTGTAGAGATTGAGCAACAGGCCAAGCGGCCTGTTGCCGGAAAGCTTGCCGAGCGCGCCGGCAAGCCCGATAACGATACCAATCAGATAGGCACCGGCGGAAATGGCAAGCGTCGACGCCGCACCCTTCAAAAGGGTGCCGCCCCATCCCGGAGGATAGGGTGACAGCAGTTGCAGCGTGGTTTCAAGGCTTGCCATTGATGTGACCGGTCAGGAGAAATTAGTTACCGTAGATATCGAAGCTGAAGTATTTCTTGGTGATCTCGTCATACTTCCCGCTGGCGCGCACGGCAGCGAGAGCAGCATTCAGCTTGTTCTTGAGTTCGGTGTCGTCCTTGCGCAGGCCGCCGGAAACGCCAAGACCCATGATTTCCTTGTCGTCCGCCACATTGCCCATGTCGGCGCAGCAATCCTTGCCGGCATCGCTCTTGACGAAGGCATCGAGAACGAGCGAGTCGCCGAAGACATAATCGATACGGCCGGCGGCCAGATCCTGAAACGCCTCGTCCAGCGTCTGGTAGGTCTTTTCGTCAGCAACAGCGGCGAAATATTTCTTGTAATATTCGGACTGGATGGTCGCGACCTGAATGCCGATGGTCTTGCCCTTGACGTCTTCCGGTGCCGCACCCGGCTTTTCACCCTTGGCGCCGATCAGCTTGCTTGGCGTGTTGTAATATTTGTTGGTGAAATCGATGACCTTCTCGCGCTCCTGCGTGTTGGACATGGACGACCAGATGACATCGAACTTCTTCGTCTGCAGCGCCGGGATGAGGCCATCCCAGGAAAGCTCGACGATCGAGCACTTTTCCTTCATTTCCGCGCAGACGGCGTCCATGAGATCGATTTCCCAGCCCTGCCACTTGCCGCTGGCATCCTTGGCAAAGAAGGGCGGGTAGGATTCGTTCATGATGCCGAAGCGGACATCGGCGCTGGCGGTGAAGGCGGAAACCGCAAATGCCGTTCCGGCAAGCAGCGTGGCGAAGAATTTCATTTTAAGTCTCTCCTGTTAAAACAAACGGCGAAGCGAAACGGCCATTACGCCAACGCGCCGGTAAATTCCCTGCAACGGACGCTCAACGGATTGCCGAACACCTGCGCCGGCGGCCCCGTTTCCTCCACCCGGCCCTGATGCAGAAACATGACCTCGGTGGAAACATCGCGCGCAAAGCGCATCTCGTGGGTGACGAGCAGCATGGTGCGGCCTTCTTCGGCCAGATCGCGGATGACCTTCAGCACTTCGCCCACCAGTTCCGGATCAAGCGCCGAGGTGGGTTCGTCAAACAGCATAACCGCCGGTTCCATGCAGAGCGCGCGCGCAATGGCGGCACGCTGCTGCTGCCCGCCGGACAGAAAGGCCGGATAGGCGTTTTTCTTGTCATAGAGACCGACCTTGTTCAGCAGGGCTTCGGCCTTTTCGACCGCTTCATGCCGCCTGACGCCCAGAACATGAACGGGCGCCTCTATGACGTTTTCGAGAACGGTGCGATGGGCCCAGAGATTGAAATTTTGGAACACCATGCCAAGCCCGGTGCGCAGCTTTTCCACCTGCCGCCAGCTTTTCGGCACGGCCTTGCCGTCCCTGCCCATCTTCGTGGCGATCTCTTCGCCATTGACGATGACCCGGCCGCGATCCGGCGTTTCGAGAAAGTTGATGCAGCGCAGGAAGGTGCTCTTGCCGGAGCCGGACGAACCGATGATCGATATGACATCGCCCTTGTGGGCTTTCAGCGAAACGCCCTTCAAAACTTCATGCGTGCCGAAGCTCTTGTGGATGTCATCCGCCTCGAGCGCACAGGCGCCTTTATCTGTCATCTATTGACCTTGCCGATCCGTTTTTTTGTGCCGACCACGCCAAGAACCGGGGGCTTCGCGCTGAGACATGCACAATAACAAAGACTTGAGCCGCGCATGTTTAGCGAAAATTGATGCAAACGCGCGCAACAATCGGCTCTTTTACATATTTGCCACGAAAAATCATTTCAAAATTCATCTGGGGCGGACTAACGGCGAAGCCTGTTGCGCATGGAGCGCCGGAGGACCGTCTCACGGTTCAGGGCGCGACACATTGCAGGAAGCCGCCGGCATTAAAACGCCTGTTCCGAATAGCCGGGAATATCGACCTCCCGCACCATCCCATTTTTCAGTTATTCGTGACGCATGGGAAATAGCACAGCGATTATTCGCCGCTGTAAGCAATCAAAATCGGCAGCGAAGACTGGTAACTTCATTCCCGAAAAATCCACCTCAAAACCACGGAAACGTCGATCAAATCTGTACCATATTTCACCTGTTGGTTGCTCGTTCAAATATAATTTGTTAACCTACCGAACGGCGGGGAATATCCCGTAACAGACTGAGACAATGGCATTTTATTTTCTCACAGCGCTTCGCGGGCGGCTCGTTTAACGGGTTTTATATCTATATTAAGAAGTTCAAATATACGCTGCCTATGGTTGATTTCGTAAATGCGCAAAAAGCTGGAGGCCGGCGGTGGACGTTCAGATGCACACCCATAGTGGCAATGGCAACAGCGATCAGTCGACACAACGCCCGGTTCAGCTGAGCGCAACCGGTATTCGCCCCATGCGCAGGGATGACCTTCCCGCCGTCGAGGCCGTGCTCAACAGCGCCTTCAAGAAAACCGGGCAGGAGCGCAACTTCGACTTCCGCTCCTATATCGAAAGACTGTTCTTCGGCAGTCCCGTCTTCAGCCCGGAAAACGGCAGCGTCGTCTACGACACTGGCGAAAGGGTCACGAGCGTCATCCTCGCCATACCCATGCGTTTTGTCGTGCATGGAAAAACCATTACCGCGAGGCTGCTGTGCGCCTTCGCATCGGACGGCAAACTTGGTGCGCTCGGAGCAGCGCGCCTCTCGCGCGGCATGCGGGCATCAAAACACGACCTGTTGTTCTCGGATACGGCCTCCCCCGTCAGTGCCGATCACTGGGTGGCGATCGGCGGCAATATGCTGCCGATCGAAAGCCTGCAATGGCACAAGGCGCTGAAGCCCTTCTGCACGATCGCTCTGCGCATGCCCCGCCGTTCGAAGCTGGCCAAAACCACGCTTGCCCTGACGGCGCTTGGCTTCGTGGATGGAATCCTGCGACGCTGGAAGAAGGGTTTAAGGCCGCATGAGGTCGCCGGCGCCAGGGTGAGAACCGTGGATTGCGAAACCTTCCGCCGCGAAGCGCTCGCAAAGATCGAACGGTTTTCCATTCGCCCGGAATGGTCCCACGAGGAGTTTCATTGGCTGGTGGAGATGAGCCGGGCCAATGAAAGCCTCGGCGAACTGAAAAGCCTGGTGATCGAGAATGCCGAAGGCCATGTCATGGGCGCCGCGCTGTTTTTCGGCCAGCGGGGACGGACGGCCTATGTGCTCAATCTCGTCTGCGACGAGGGTCGCGAAAATGATGTCCTCAACACCCTGTTCTGCCATTTCGATGACGAGAATTATGCCCACATCACCGGCATGTCGCAGCCCTTTCTCATCAACGCGCTTTACCGCCAGAACCATATGAGCTTTCGCCATGACGGCTATTTCTGCATGGCCACCCGCGATGACGCCCTGAGGGAAAAGGCGCTGGCCGGGGATATCTATATTGGCGGGTTGTGCTCGGAAAGCTGGAGCAAGCTCATCACCGACTATTGAGGCCCCTGCCCGACACCGCAACGGAACACAGGCGCGACCGTCAAGCCTTGGTAAAACGCCCGACATTGGCAGCGATGAGATGGCGCAATGCTTTCGCGTAGCGTTTGGAGCGCGTCTTGGCCGCGAGCGCGCTTCCCCAGTCCACCATCGATCCGTTGATATCGAAATCGCCGAGCTGACCTTCGGGAATATCGCCCTTTTCGATGCGCTCGACGATCGAGGCGAGCGCCGCGTAGAATTCCGGTGAACGATAGGGCGGATGCAGCGAATACATGCCCTTGCCCGTGCCGAGAAAATCGAGCCGGTGGACGCCGCTGCGCATCATGTTGGTGCTCAGCACTTCCTCGGCGGGCATGGAGACCGGCTGCTGGTTATAAGCAAGGGAGCGGATGCGCCGCTTGACATCCGGCCGCAGCAGTTCCAGCGAGCCGATCCGCTTGGCGAAACGCTCCATGTCTATCATGAAAAGCCGGGTGGAAACGGTGGCGAAACGCCAGGTGGGGATGCGCGACGGCAGCTTGCGCGGCGCAGGGATATTCTTCACCCCGGGCATGCCGACATGACGGGAAATATCGAGATCGCCGCGCACCGTCGGCGGCCCGGAAAAGGGCGTGATGCACAGTGCATCCGGATTGGACTTCTGCAGCGCAACCGCCTCGCTGAACCAGCTCGGGCTACCGCCGCCGAACATCATGTCGCTGTCCATATGCAGCACATAACGGGCATTGGCCCGTTTCAGCCCGTAAAAATAGACATGGAAAGGCCCGCCGTCGAAAGCCTTGGCGGGATAGGGGATCGGCGAGCGTGAAAAGAAGGTCTGCGTCACCGCGTTGCGCGCCACATCGCTGTAATCGACGATATCCACATGCAGATGCGGATAGTTGATCTGCATCTCGTCCAGCATGTCGAAGAGACGCTGGCGCGCTGAATCGAAACCATTACCCTTGTACCGGCCGGCCCCCACCTGGCCCGTATCGACCGTCAGGAGAATACGGTCCACCTGCCCTCCCCAGACCCTCAGCTGATGTGGCAGGGTAAGGGCCGCATGCGGAGCATCGAAGGGATGGAGGTTGATCTGCAGCGCCTTTTGTACGGGAGGAAGCGGCATTTCAGCATTCATAGTCATGCACCACGGTTCCGGAATTCATTGATGACGGCCATCATGGGTTTTTCGTTGAAACTCCAGTCGAGCGGCAGCGGCCGGTTGGCGGTGCCGTCCCGGCGCGGATAGGCCCAGCGGATCCAGCTGTATTGATCCGAAATGCCCCATGTCGTGATGGAGGACAGCGGCCCGCCTGCCGAAGCGGCCTCGAGAAACTCGCGAACCTGGCCGGTGATCAGCATATCACGCTCGGCCTCCGGTGTAGGCAGCGTCTGGTCCATCACGTCAAGCTCCGTCACCATGACGGCAAGACCGTAACTGCGCATTTCCGTCGTGAAGGCCGCCAGCTCGTCCTTGGCGATTGGCCAGCCGCCACGCAAATGCCCCTGCAGGCCGACGGCGTTGATCGGCGCGCCCTTTTCGAGCAGCTCGAGGATGAGATTGCGGAAGGCCGCACGTTTGGCTGGCGATTTCTCGACAGCAAATTCCACGTCATATTCGTTGAGCACGAGCTGCGCCTTCGGATCGACCGCATGGGCGATGTCGAAAGCCTTCTTGATGGCGTCAGGCCCGGCGCCGTAATACCAGGCATCGCGCCGTGCACGCACATTGCCAGGCACGTCGGGGATCGGTTCATTGACGACATCCCAGCTGTGGATCACATCCTTATATCGCTCCATCACGGTGACGATATGGGTTTCCATCAGCTTCTCGACCTTCGCGCCGCCGACACTGGCAAGCCACGGCGCGTTGGAGGCATACCAGATCAGCGGATGGCCATGCATGGAAAGCTTGTGCTGGCGCGCGAAATTGGCGAGTGCATCTGCAGCGGCGAAATCGAAAACCTCTGCCGAAGGCCGCATCACCTCCCATTTCATTTCGGTGACGGGGGTAATGCGCGAGCAATATTTCACCACCGCCTCGCCGATGCGGCTGTCGGCGGTAAGATCAGGCAGGTAGATGGCGGCGCCATAGGGAGCGGTTTTGATCGCAGCCTTCTTCTGCGCGGCAAAGGCCGGGCCGGCCACGGCATGCAACAGGCCAGCGCTTGCCGCACCACCCAGAAAATTCCGCCGCCCGATCCGCATCAACCCGCCTCCACAACCCCAGCGCATCATCCGAAGGGATGCATCGCGCTCTTATTCTCAAAACATAACATTTCAACCATGCCAAAAGGATATTAAAGATTTGCAAGGTTAACTGACGCTATACCACGTCATAATTGGTGAGGCTCGCTTAATGCGGTAGTAACTTCACTGTGAGAATGCTTGGCCCGCCCCTCATGGAGTTAAAAAGCTTGGTCTCCGTCTCGATTGTCATTCCCGTTCGCAATGGCGAGCGTTACATCGTGGAAGCGATCGAAAGCGTGTTGCTGCAGGGTGAGACCATCCGCGAAGTGCTTGTCGTTGATGACGGCTCCACCGACGCCACCGCGCAAAAGGTGGAAGGGTTTTCCGATCCCCGCGTCAAACTACTGGCCCGGTCGCAGGGAAGACAGGGCGTTTCCGCCGTGCGAAATTTCGGCCTGTCGCAGGCGCGCGGCGAATGGACGATGTTTCTCGATGCCGACGACCGGCTGAAACCAGGTGCGATAAAAGCACTCTGCGCCGGCATCTCCGGCCCTGACGTCGTCGCCGTCTATGGCGATTACGAGCGTATCGACGAAAACGGAACAAAGATCGGTCGGCGCAACCTCATCCGCCGCCGGGAAAAGCCTGACGGTTTCATTCTCCAGTCGCTGCTCGGCGGAAACTTCATCGTCAATGGCGGCATCATGCTGGTCAGAACCCGTATCTTTCAGGATTTCGGCGGTTTCGACGAGACGTTGCGTTATGCGGAAGACTGGTATGGCTGGTGCCGGCTGGCCGCCGCCGGCCGTTTCGTCTATCTGCCCGGCTGCCATGTGCTCGATTACCGGGTGCACAGGACAAGCGTGATGATGAACAGGCTTTTGACCTTCCGCGATTGCGAGCCGGCCATCGAAGCCGTGTTTTCCGATCCCGCCATCGTCGCCGCCATTTCCCCGCAGGAACTGCGGCGGCTGCGCCACCGGTCCGAAAACCACATGAATGCCTATACCGTGGCACAGGCCTTCCGCGCCCGCCGCTACCGCGAGGCTTTTTCGGCGCTTGCCGATACTATCCTCAACCGCCCGCGCCAGAGCCTCAGGGCCGTGGTCTTTTCCGCCGCCGCACTAGCCGGAATTTAGGAGTTTCCATGCCCGAGATCATGCCGGAAGCGGTGGTGTGCATTCCGAGTTTCCGCCGGCCGGAAGGCCTGCAAAAGACGCTTGCATCGCTCGCAGCCCAGAAGGTCGATTTTCCCTTCGCCGTCGTCGTGGTCGATAATGACGGCGCAGGCCAGCAGGGCCTTGCCGTCGCGCGCACCTTTTTCGCACAAAACGGCATGGCCGGTCAGGCACTGGTGGAGCCGACACAGGGCAATTGTTACGCCATCAACACGGCATTCCGCACAGCGCGACAGACTTATCCTTCGGCTGAGTGGTTCCTGATGATCGATGACGACGAGGCCGCCTCCCCGGTATGGCTTGGCGAAATGGTGTCGGCGGCAAAATCCTTCGGCGTCGATATCGTCGGCGGACCTGTCAACCGCGAATTCGACGCCCCTGCTTCGAAGGCGGTCCTGTCGCATCCGCTGTTCGGCTCCATCGAAGCACCGACCGGCCTTGTCGAGCAAATCCACGGATCGGGCAATTGCCTGATCTCGCGACGGGTGTTCGAAAGCCTGCCGAAACCGGAATTCGACGTGCAGTTCAACTTCCTCGGCGGCGGCGACATGGATTTCTTCACCCGCTGCCGCAAGGCTGGCTTTAAGTTTGCCTGGAATGCGCGCGCCGTCATCATCGAATATGTGCCGGAAAGCCGCATGGCACCGCGCTGGATCATGGAGCGCTCGCTCCGCACCGGCATCATCAATTACAGCATCGACCGCGCCCGCCGCCCCGGCCTGAAGGGTGGGCTGCTGCTCGCGGCCAAAAATGCCGTCAGCCTGTGCCTGTCTCTGGTACGCGCCGTTTCCGCCGGGCTGAAAACCGGCGCACTGCTGCCCGCCACACATCCGCCTCTGATGTCCATCGGCCGGGTGATGGCAAGCCTCGGCATTACACTCACGCCCTACAAGGCGCCAGCAAAGAAAACCTGAACCCCGATCGTTCGCCCCGCTGGTTTAGCTGAGGGTCTTTTCCCTGCCGAACGACAACATGTTCAGGCGTCGTTTCTGCAAGCCGAACGACGAAAAAGCCGTCGCGAGAACGAGGAGCGGCACCAGCAGCGGCCAGAAGAAACAAAGGACAATGCCGGTTACCCGGTAAAAATCCCAGTTCTTGTCGCGGCGGGCACCTTCAATATAGGTCATGGCGAGAGAGGTGGCGGTGCCAATTCCATATATGAAAAGAGAAATGGACGTAATCACCATGGGTGTCCCCAAAATATCTCTGATTCGAATAAATTTGTAATATTGGGACAGTGTAGCGCGGTCCTTCGCAGTTGCAACGAATTTCAGCGGCAAAGCCCTTTGGCTCAATACGTTAGGGAAACCTGATGTAATTGACGCAATGCGATATGCTTGCCGCGGAAGAGGCTTGCCGCAGCTTTACCGGCCCTGACCCGACGCCCCGAAGCGATACTTCAGCAGCGAATATATCGCGATCGGATTGGTCAGCAGATACCGTTTTCCCAGACGCTTCGGCTCAAGCATCGCCCGGTAGAGCCATTCCAGCCCCATATCCTGCATCCATTGCGGCGCGCGGCTGTTCCGGCCGGCGAGGAAGTCGAAAAGGCCGCCGCAGGTCTTGATCACGGCGATGCCGGAAAGCCTGTCGAGATTGCGCGAAACGAAACGCTGCTCCAGCGGAATACCGAAGCCGACCCAGAGAATATCCGTTTTTGAAGTAGTGATATCGGCAAGGACCGCGTCTTCCTCGGCCCGGCTGAAATAACCGTTGCGCCGTCCCGAAAATACCAGACGCGGATAAAGCCTCTGCATTTCTTCGACCGCCGCGCGGTTCACCTCTTCCGAACCGCCGAGGAAATAAAACCGACTGCCCGTTTCTTCGGCGCGCTTGGCCACCGCATGAACGAGATCCGTCGTCGCGACCCGTTCCCTCAGCGCCTGCCGGCAGAATTTGCGGGAGAAGATAACCAGCGACATGCCATCGGCGTGAATCTGGTCCGCCTGCCGCAGCATGGCGTCGAATTCCCGGTCGTGATGGCAGAGCGCAATGACCTGGCCATTCGCCGAGGTCGAATAAAACGGTCTTGCACCGGCCACGCGCTCTGTCGTCGCACGCAGGATGAAATCCCGCGCCGTTTCATCGATGGTCGCGTCAGTGATGGGCAGTGCCGCAAGAGGAATAACCGGCCAGTCCTGGCCCGGCCCTTCCGCATCCGGCATCTCTCTCCCTGTCATGATCTGTCCGGTGTCCAAGATAGGCATCGTTTCATTGTTATATTCACGTTTATGCTTAGGGTATAAGGCTTCAAACACTACGAAGAACTATCATTAATATTTTTATAAATCCCCACATGCCACGGGCATTTTACACGCCTGAAAGTTGTGCGCCACTCCTGCCGCGCCTATTCCTGTTTTCCCGCCGATGGGGTAAGGGACCACGATATCAAACCTCGGAAAGGTCTTCGCCATGGAAACAATCTCGATCGACAATCGCGGCGATTTCGGCCTCTGGGCGATAGAACGAGCAAAGGAGATCGTCGCCAACGAAGCCTCCGATCTGGCCATTTCGGTGCGCGACGGCGACGAGACCGGCATTCGCGATGCCGGCAATGCGCTGGGCGCAGCCATCGCCGCCGCCCTGCTCGAGGTCTATGACGGCCTTATCTCGGAAGAATAAGCGCGGAAAGCAGGCGCTCCCGGATCAGGCATAACGCGCCGCTGCTTCCGCATGATCGTCCCGCCGCAAATACCCCCAGAGACCCAGCGCCACGGCGATCGCCAGACCGAGGAACAGACCACCCATGCCGCCGGCAATCAGGAAGGTCAGCTTGCCCGGTGGCCAGCTTCTGGAATTGGGTGCGACGGGCTGCGAAATCACCCGCACATTGGTGGAATCGATCGACTGCTGTTCGGCAAGCTGGCGCGAGCGGGTGAGGTAAGTCTCATAGATCGCCGCCGCCGAGCGGGCGTCGCGATCGAGATCGCGCAGCCGCACCTGCGCATCATTGTCCGTGAAGACATTGGCGCGCTCCGCCACAGCCTTCAATCTGAGCGCATCAAGCGAGGAACGCGCTTCGGCGACATTGATCTTGGCTGCCTGGAGAATGCGCCGCGCCTCGTCCGCCATGCCACGTTCCAGCATCGCCCGCTCCGCGCCGGCAGTTGCGAGACGCGGATGGCGCGCGCCATAGGTCAGCGTCATCGCGCCGATCTGCTGTTGCAGCGTGCTATATTGGGCGCGGATGGTGTTCATCGTCTGGCTGTCGAAGATGGCGTCGCTTTGCGTGCGGTTCTGGGCGATCGCCGCCTCCATCTGCTTCAGGCGGGATTCCTCCTGGATAAGCCGCTGCTGGGTCGCAAGCACCTGCGCATTCAATTCGCCAGAGGCGAGATTGCTGACGAGCTGGCCATTATTTTCCTGCAAACCGTTCTCGCGGCGGAAATCGGCCACGCGCTTTTCGGCGATGGTCACATTCTCGCGCATTTCCTCGAGCCGCTTCTTGAGATCGTCGACGACGCGCTGGCTGCTGTCGGAGTTTGTCTGGAACAGCTCGCTTTCGAAGGCCTTCACGATGGCCTTCGAGACCGCCACCGATTTTTCGGCATCATTGGTCCAGACCGAAAGCGTGACCACGAAGGAGCGCGGATCACGTTCCGCCGTCACCCGGTCGCCGAGCGAGCGAAGCGCGCCGACGCGGTTGTCGCCATCATCAGGCTTTGATGAAAACATGGCCTTCAGTCGGGCAAGCGGCGGCGGGCTGACGAATTCGGGGTCCTGATCGAGCTTCAGCTCATCCACCACCCGCGCCAGCACATTGCGCGAGGTGATGGTGCGCAGCTTGCTTTCCACCTCGAGAATCTGCGTGTCGCGTTGCTGGTTGGGCGAAAACACCCCGTCATTGACGACATTCAGATTGGAGGGATTAACGACGATATCCGTATAGGCCTTGTAGCGCGGCGGCGTCATGGATGCATAAGTGAGCGCGCCCGCAACACAGAGAACGATCGCCAGCACGATCCAGACAATACCCTTGCGCAGCCAGACGAGCACGTCGTCCACGCCGATCCTGTCGATATATTTGAGGCCGGGCAGCATGGAGGCAAGGCCTCCACCAGGTGAAGCCGCCCTCACCCGCGTCTCGACCGGGGCCGGCTCGGCAGCGGCCGGCGCCGGTTTCGGCTCGAGATGCTCTTTCAACACCGTGCGCTCGAAAACCTCGTCCTCATCCACCAGATCGTCCAGTAGGGAACCATGGGTTCTGGCGGCGGGCGCCGTTTTTTCATCGAGCGGACGTGCCTGCTTATGTCCCGCCTTTTGAAGCCTGTACATCAGCCAATCCAACTCGAACGAACCACAAAAAAGGCCGGCAACACAGTATTCCCATCGTCGCCAGAGCCGCTATTGACGGACAAGTTTAAATATGACGGGTGAATTTTAGGTTACCCGCATCATTCCCGCCATCATCGCCTATTCGCGGCCGCCATGAAAGCGATGATTGACTCGAATGGATCGATACGGTTCTTTCAACCGTTATATTTTTTCATTATCCCTTTGCCCCTCAAAGATTTTATGGAAACGGAGTTTGGAATGAGCCTGAAATTCGGAACGAGCGGCCTTCGCGGCCTCTCCGTCGATCTGAAGGGAAAAGCCTCCGCCGTCTACGCTACGGCATTTGCAAGGCACCTTCTCACATCGGGTCAGGCAAAGGCGGGTGATCCCATTCTCGTCGGCCGCGATTTTCGCGACTCGAGCCCGGATGTCTCCGCCACCTGCATCGCCGCGCTGAAAAAAGCCGGCCTCAATCCGCTCGATTGCGGCACCGTGCCGACCCCGGCACTGGCACTTTACGGCCTGTCGCTGAAGGCAGGCGCGCTGATGATTACCGGCTCGCATATCCCGGCAGACCGCAACGGCATCAAATTCTACCGCCCGGACGGCGAAATCGACAAGCAGGACGAAACCGCGATCGCAGCCCTTGCAGCCGAAATCCAGGCCGAAGGCATAAGCGACGAGGCGGCCACCGCCGAGGACCATTCCGCCATCGCTGCCGAACTTTTCTACGAACGCAACATCGCTCTCCTGCCGGAAAAGGCGCTTTCCGGCCTCAGGATCGGCGTCTACCAGCATAGCACGGTGGCGCGCGATCTCTTTGTCGACGTCCTCGCGTACTATGGCGCCGACGTCGTGCCGCTTGGTCGCTCCGAAAGCTTTATCCCCGTGGATACCGAGGCAGTTTCGCCGGAAACGCTGGCACTTCTCAAAAAATGGTCGCCAGAGCATGGCCTCGACGCCATCGTTTCCGCCGATGGCGATGGCGACCGTCCTTTGCTGACCGATGAAAACGGCGTGCCGCTGCGCGGTGACCTGATCGGCCTCATCACCGCCAATTTCCTCGATGCCGGCGTCGTCGTCACCCCGGTCACGTCCAATTCGGGTATCGAGGCGAGCGGCTCCTTCGAAGTCATCCGCACCAAGGTCGGCTCACCCTTCGTGATCGCCGGCATGGCGCAGGCTCTCGCCGAGGGAAAAAACGGCGTCATGGGTTTCGAGGCCAATGGCGGCCTGCTGACGGCCTCGGCGTTTACGCTCAACGGCAGGCCGCTTTCGCCGCTGCCGACACGTGACAGCTTCCTGCCCATCCTCGCCGTGCTGCTTCTCTCGGCTGAACAGAAAAAACCGCTGTCGGAGATCGCCGCCGCCTACAGGCTGCCGGTCGCCGCCGCCGACCGCCTGGAAAACTTCGCCCAGGAAAAAAGCGCCGCCCTGATGACGCATCTGCGCGCCTCCCGCGACAACCTCGACGCCTTCCTCGCCCCCGTTGGCGCGGTGAAGGATTTGAGCGACATTGACGGCCTGCGTGTGGCATTGGCCGACGGCAGCACCATCCATTTCCGCCCTTCCGGCAACGCCCCGGAAATGCGCTGCTACGTCGAGGCCGCTAACCAGGACGAAGCCGAAACGCTGTTGCACAAGGGGCTCGAGCTCATCCGGAATTTTGGCTGAGTGTGGATGCCGCCTGCGCGTCATTCCGGTCTGAAACAGGAATGACGCGCTTCAGCAGTCGGGACCGATGTCCCAAATGTCGCATCCCGCCTTTCCCTGTTGCACTCGCCGCCCCGGAAAGCGATAAGGACCGCAGGGTCCAAGGAGGCGACGATGAGCGGCGAGACCGTTACCCTTTATGAAGCGATCGGTGGCGATGCGACCGTCAGGGCGCTCACCCGGCGCTTTTATGAATTGATGGACACCCTGCCCGAGGCCGCGCGCTGCCGCGCCATCCACCCTGCCGATCTTTCCGGCAGCGAGGCGAAGTTTTACGACTATCTGACGGGATATCTTGGCGGACCGCCCGTCTATGTCGAAAAACACGGGCACCCGATGCTGCGCCGCCGCCATTTCGTCGCCCCCATCGGCCCGGCCGAGCGAGACGAATGGCTGCTGTGCTTCCGCCGCGCCATGGATGAGACGATCGAGAACGCGAAGCTGCGCGAGATCATCTGGGCGCCGGTGGAGCGGCTGGCCTTTCACATGCAGAACCAGGAAGCGGCTAATCCATGACCCACGCGAGACTGCGCGCCTTCATTCTGTTACTGGGCGGCCTTTTGGGCGCTGCCGGTGTCATGCTTGCCGCCGCCGCCACCCATACCGGCGAAACCTATATGCTGGGCAATGCCTCGGCCATGGCGCTGGCGCATGCGCCGGTGCTGGTGGCGCTCAATATCGGCGCGGACCGCATCAGAACCGCCATTCCGGCGGGCCTGATCCTCGGCCTCGGCACCGCGGTTTTTGTTGGTGATCTCGTCGTCAGGCATTTTTCCGGCCACAGCCTGTTCCCCTACGCAGCACCCATAGGCGGGCTCGGCATGATCGGCGGATGGCTGGTGCTCTGCGCCGGCGCGTTCCTGAAGCCGAAACGCTGATCGGCCTTAACGCCGCCGCGTCCAGCGAAACGGCAGGACGTTGCGGCCCTTTTCCGACGCCTCGCCGAGAGCGAAGGGCGGCGCTTCGCCGGGCTGGCGGGTGCGCAGGTGGGGAAAGATCGCCACATTGCCGCCGGCGGTCGCGGCGCGGTTGCGCCTTTGACGTTCGCCGACGATTTCATACATTTCCGTCAGGGCTGGATCGGCAGCCTGTTCGGCCATCTTGTGCAGTTCCACGCGGCAGGCTTCGTCTGCCGCCGGTTCTACATCCCTGACATTATTGCGCTCGTCGCTCATCGTTGGGGGTCCGTTCATTCATCGTCTGCAGCGCCCGCTCCAGACTGGATTTGCTGCCATTGCGCAGCGGAATGAACGTCTTGCCGAATTTCTTGCAACCGGACTTCACCCGCAGACACGCATCGTGGCTGATACAGTCGATCGGGCAGAAAACGCAGTCGACGGAGGGAAGCACGGTATCGATGCGCGAGACCGCCTCACGCAGGCCGCCATCGTGGTGGATCAGTTCGGCGCCGAAATTGCTGGCGATCTGGCGAAGATGGGCAACCTGACAGTCACGGCCGCCAACATAAAGAAAGCTCTTCGGACCGGAAAGCTGCTGTTCGGCCACGTCCTTTTCAGGTTGAGGCGCGCCCTTGCCCTGCTTGCCGCTGCGTTCGGCTTTCTTCTTTTCCTTGCGTGCCATTCCCTCACCTGCCGGTTGATTTTTCATGCCCCGATCTTCGGGCCCCATAAGCGGGATGCCGGCACCATAATAAAGATGAGTTTTGGAGTAAAGTATAAAGGTGATGATTTTCCTCATGTTTATGCAGAAAGAATCGATCACCTGTTCGTGAGCCCTGGCTTTCAGCCGCTGATGCGCAATCCGCCCATGAAAAGCTGCTCCAGATGCCGGGCCGCATCCTCGAAACGACCGTCACCACCGTGTCTGTCACCCAGCACGGCGCGCACCTGCACGTCGAAATCCGCATAATGCTGGGTGGTCGACCAGATCGAGAAGATCAGATGATAGGGGTCGCATTTGGCCATCCGCCCCGCCTTGATCCAGGCGCGGATCACCTCGGCCTTTTCATCCACCAGTTGTTTGAGCGGACCTTTCAGTTCATCCTCGATATGCGGCGCACCCTGCAGGATTTCATTGGCGAAGAGCCGGCTTTCGCGCGGAAAATCCCGCGACATTTCCAGCTTGCGGCGAATATAGGAGCGGATTTCGCTTTCGGGATTGCCTTCGGCATCGAAAGCCCGCAGCGGATCGAGCCACGTATCCAGCACCCGTTCGATCAGCGCGCGATGCATCGCTTCCTTGGTGCGGAAATAATAAAGCACGTTCGGTTTCGACATGCCGGCCGCCTCGGCAATCTGGTCGATGGTGGAACCACGGAAGCCATTGGTGGAAAACACACTGAGCGCGGCCTCGAGAATCGTTTCCTGCTTCTCTTCCTGAATGCGGGTCCGTTTCTGGGTTTTCGCTGCTCGCGGTATGGCCATACTCTGCTCTCTGTTTCTTTTCAGTGCAATTGCCGATACAGTATGCTTAAAAAATAATCTGCGCGTACAGTTTAGGCAAAATTAGTGCGATTCGTCACGAAAATCTCTTGCTGACGCCATCGCGAATTTGCAATGTTTACCAGCCGGTCAATTTATCCACCATCGCCATCTTTAGGCAATGGCTGTTATCTTAGCCGGCAAAAACGGGAACGGCACAAGCTTTGCTTCGATAAAAACAAAACGGGTGAGGACGACACTTCATGGCGGCGGGTAAAAACTTGACGGTCAATGGCGACCGTCTGTGGGACAGTCTGATGGACATGGCGAAAATCGGCCCCGGCATTGCCGGCGGCAATAATCGCCGCACGCTGACGGATGAAGATGCGGAAGGCCGCAGCCTGTTCAAGAGCTGGTGCGAAGCGGCCGGCCTGACGATGGGCGTCGACCGCATGGGTACGATGTTCGCCACCCGCCCCGGCGAGGACCCGGACGCGCTGCCGGTCTATATCGGCAGCCATCTCGACACCCAGCCGACCGGCGGCAAGTTCGATGGCGTGCTCGGAGTGCTGGCTGGACTGGAAGTCGTCCGCAGCCTGAACGATCTCAACATTAAGACGAAACACCCTGTTGTCGTCACCAACTGGTCCAATGAGGAAGGGGCGCGCTTTGCCCCGGCCATGCTGGCTTCCGGCGTCTTCGCCGGCATTCACGATCTCGATTACGCCTATAGCCGCACCGATACCGACGGCAAGACCTATGGCGACGAGCTGAAGCGCATCGGCTGGCTGGGTGAGGAAGAGGTGGGCGCCCGCAAGATGCACGCCTATTTCGAATATCACATCGAGCAGGGGCCGATCCTCGAGGCGGAAGGCAAGCAGATCGGCGTCGTTACCCATGGTCAGGGCCTGTGGTGGCTGGAAGTGACGCTGACCGGCAAGGAAGCCCATACCGGCTCGACGCCGATGGCCATGCGCGTCAATGCCGGCCTTGCCGCCGCCCGCATCCTCGAAAAGATTCAGGAAGTGGCGATGGCCCACCAACCGGGTGCCGTCGCCGGCGTCGGCCAGATGATCTTCACGCCCAATTCCCGCAATGTGCTGCCCGGCAAGGTGGTTTTCACCATCGACCTCAGAACCCCTTCGCAGGCGAAACTCGACAACATGCGCGCCATCTTCGAACGCGAGGTGCCTGTTATCGCTGAAGAACTCGGCGTCGGCTGCTCGATCGAAGCCATCGGCCATTTCGATCCCGTCACCTTCGATCCGGTGCTGGTCGGGCGCGTTCGCTCTGCCGCCGAAAGACTGGGTTACAGCCACATGGACATCATCTCCGGCGCCGGCCACGATGCCTGCTGGACCGCAAGGGTCGCTCCATCAACCATGATCTTCTGCCCCTGCGTGGATGGGCTTTCCCATAACGAGGCGGAAGAGATTTCACCGGAATGGGCCGCCGCCGGCTGCGACGTGCTGCTGCATGCGGTGCTGGAGACTGCGGAGATCGTGCAATGACCGCCACCATCATCAAAAACGGCACCATCGTCACCGCCGACCTCACCTACAAGGCCGATGTGAAGATCGAAGGCGGCAAGATCATCGAGATCGGCCCTGATCTGACCGGCGGCACCATCCTCGATGCCACGGGATGTTATGTCATGCCCGGTGGCATCGATCCGCATGTGCATCTGGAAATGCCCTTCATGGGCACCTATTCCGCCGACGATTTCGAGAGCGGCACGCGCGCCGCCCTTGCCGGCGGCACCACCATGGTGGTGGATTTCTGCCTGCCCGATCCCGGCCAGTCGCTTCTCGATGCCCTGCAGAGATGGGACAACAAGGCGACGCGCGCCAATTGCGATTATTCCTTCCACATGGCGGTCACCTGGTGGGGCGAGCGGGTCTTTAACGAGATGAAGACGGTGGTTCAGGAAAAAGGCATCAACTCGTTCAAGCACTTCATGGCCTACAAGGGCGCGCTGATGGTGAATGACGACGAGATGTTCGCCTCTTTCTCGCGTTGCGCGGAACTCGGCGCCATTCCCTTCGTGCATGCGGAAAACGGCGATATCGTCGCGCAGATGCAGGAAAAGCTGATGGCGAAAGGCAATACCGGTCCGGAGGCGCATGCCTATTCCCGGCCTCCCTCCGTCGAAGGCGAGGCCACCAACCGCGCCATCATCATCGCCGATATGGCCGGCGCCCCTCTTTATGTCGTCCACACATCCTGCGAGCAGGCGCATGAAGCGATCCGCCGCGCGCGCCAGAATGGCATGCGCGTTTATGGCGAACCGCTGATCCAGCACCTGATCCTCGATGAAAGCGAATATGGCAATGCCGACTGGGATCATGCCGCGCGCCGGGTCATGTCGCCGCCCTTCCGCAACCGGCAGCATCAGGACAGCCTCTGGGCGGGTCTCGCCTCCGGCTCGCTGCAATGTGTGGCGACCGACCATTGCGCCTTCACCACTGAGCAGAAACGCTTCGGCATCGGTGATTTCCGCAAAATACCGAACGGCACCGGCGGGCTGGAAGATCGCATGCCGCTGCTCTGGACCCATGGCGTGGCGACCGGCCGGCTGACGATGAATGAATTCGTCGCCGTCACCTCCACCAATATTGCGAAGATCCTCAACATCTATCCGAGAAAGGGCGCAATCCTCGTCGGCAGCGATGCCGATATCGTCGTCTGGGACCCGGCGCTGGAAAAGACCATCAGCGCCGCAAGCCAGCAATCGGCCATCGATTACAACGTGTTCGAAGGGCAGAAAGTGAAGGGCCTGCCGCGCTACACCCTGTCACGTGGCCTTGTCAGTGTCGAGGAAGGCACCATCGAAGCACAGGAAGGCCATGGCCAATTCGTGGCCCGCGATCCCTATCCCGCCGTCAGCCGGGCGCTTTCCACCTGGAAGGAACTCGTTTCGCCGCGCAAGGTGGAACGCACAGGCATTCCGGCATCGGGCGTGTGACCATGAGCAGCGAGCCGAAACGCGAAATCCTCATCGCCGCCGCCATTCTCCTCAACGAACGACGGCAGATGCTTGTGGTGCGCAAGCGCGGCACCACGCAGTTCATGCAGCCGGGCGGCAAGATCGATCCGGGCGAAACGCCGGAGCAGGCGCTGCACCGCGAACTGGCCGAGGAAATCGGCCTGACGCTGCCGAAAAATGCCGTTCGTTATGAGGGCATCTTTCGCGAGGAAGCCGCCAATGAGCCCGGCGCCGATGTCGTCGCCCATGCCTTCAGCGCCAGACTCCATGCCGAGGTCGTGCCGCAGGCGGAAATCGAGGAAGTGCGCTGGCTCGACCTCGACCACCACCCCGGCGTGATGATTGCCAGACTGACGGAAACCCAGATGCTGCCGCTGGCGCGCGCGGCACTTACGGAAAGCGACAATCAGCCAAGATGAACCAGGCCTCTCCCTATTCCGTCGTTTCCGCCAGAAAACTGGGCCTCACCTTCGAAACGGGGGATGGCCCGGTCCACGCCTTGTCGGATGTCGATCTCGATGTAAAAAAGGGCGATTTCGTCTCCTTCATCGGCCCTTCCGGCTGCGGCAAGACCACCTTCCTGCGGGTCATAGCCGATCTTGAAAAACACACGTCAGGCGAAATCACCGTCAACGGCACGACGCCGGAAAACGCCCGCAAGGACCGGTCCTACGGTTACGTCTTTCAGGCCGCCGCACTTTACCCGTGGCGCAGTATCGAAAAGAATATCGCCCTGCCGCTTGAAATCATGGGTTACAGCAGAGCCGAACAGCGCGAGCGCATCGACCGCACGATGGATCTCGTCAACCTCAACGGTTTCGGCCAGAAATATCCCTGGCAGCTTTCCGGCGGCATGCAGCAGCGCGCCTCCATCGCCCGCGCGCTCGCCTTCGATGCCGACCTGCTGTTGATGGACGAGCCCTTCGGGGCGCTGGACGAGATTGTCCGCGATCATCTGAACGAGCAACTGCTGAAACTCTGGGATACGACCGGCAAGACCATCTGTTTTGTCACCCATTCCATTCCGGAGGCGGTGTACCTCTCGACCAGGATCGTCGTCATGTCACCGCGGCCTGGACGAGTGACCGATGTGATCGAATCCACCCTGCCGCGGGAAAGGCCACTGGAAATCCGCGAAACGCCGGAGTTTCTGGCGATTGCGCACCGCGTGCGCGAAGGGTTGAAGGCGGGGCATGGCTATGAGGGGTGAGGTCGGCGCCAGCATTACCCCCCTCTGCCCTGCCGGGCATCTCCCCCTCAAGGGGGGAGATCGGCAAGAGGCGCTACCACCGCTTCATTCGCAAACAATGAGATGGACAAAACGGGACGGCATATCGATCTCCCCCCTTGAGGGGGAGATGTCCGGCAGGACAGAGGGCGGTAAACGGCACCCCCGGAGTGAGCGTAAACCCCACCCACAGAGCAAGTGTCGGAGCGAAACACCATGACCCTCCTCCGCCACCGCATCCTCCCCATCCTCACCGTCCTCCTCGCCATTCTCATCCTCTGGCACCTCGCCGTCATCTATCTCAACATGCCCTTCGCCCGCGACCAGGCCACCCGCGCCGGCCAAACGCCGAGCTTCACGGAACTCCTGCCGCAGACCTTCGCGCAGGAGCGCCCGGTCCTCCCCGCCCCGCACCAGATTGCCGCAGAACTCTGGGACACGACCGTCAACAAGGCCATCACCTCCAAGCGCAGCCTGATCTATCACGCCGGCATCACGCTTTCGGCCACCCTGCTCGGTTTCGCCATCGGTGCCGTCCTCGGCATTCTCCTCGCCGTCGCCATCATCCATAATCGCGCAATGGATCGCTCCGTCATGCCGTGGATCATTGCCAGCCAGACGATCCCCATCCTCGCCATCGCGCCGATGATCATCGTCGTCTTGAACTCCATCGGCATTTCCGGGCTGTTGCCCAAGGCGCTGATTTCCACCTATCTCTCCTTCTTCCCCATCGTGGTCGGCATGGTGAAGGGCCTCAGAAGCCCCGAAACCCTCCAGCTCGATCTGATGCATACCTATAATGCGTCACCGGCGCAGATATTCTGGAAGCTGCGCTGGCCTTCGGCGCTACCCTATCTCTTCACCTCGCTGAAGATCGCCATTGCCATCGCGCTGGTCGGCGCCATCGTCGGGGAATTGCCGACAGGCGCCGTCGCCGGTCTGGGCGCGCGTCTGCTTTCCGGCTCCTATTACGGCCAGACGGTGCAGATATGGGCGGCGCTGTTCATGGCTGCCGGGGTCGCCGCCATTCTTGTCTCGGTCATCGGCATCGCCCACGCCGCCGTCCTAAAAAGAATGGGAGCGCGGCCATGACGAACCCCTCTTGGTTTATCGGCGCGATCCTGTTCTGGCTTGCCGCCTGGACCTTCAATGAATGGCTGGTGCGTCGCAATTTCACCTCTTCCTCGGCAGAGCGCATCGGCCGCATTGCCGTGCCCCTCCTCTTCGGCCTTGCCTTTCTGGTTCTCTGGGAAGGCATCGTGCGTGGTTTTTCCGTTCCGCCCATCCTGCTGCCGGCCCCTAGCGCCATCCTCGCCCGTCTAGTCGGCTCCCTGCCGATCCTCTGGGCGGATTTCCGCCAGACTTTCCTCAAATCGGTGCTGACGGGCTATGTGCTGGGCTGCGGCCTCGGTTTCCTCGTCGCCATCCTCATCGACCGTTCGCCCTTCCTGCAGCGAGGACTTTTGCCCATCGGCAATTTCGTCTCCGCTTTGCCAGTGGTCGGCATTGCGCCGATCATGGTCATGTGGTTCGGTTTCGACTGGCAATCAAAAGTCGCCGTCGTCGTCATCATGACGTTTTTCCCCATGCTGGTGAACACGGTGCAGGGGCTTGCCGCTTCCAGCCACATGGAGCGCGACCTGATGCGCACCTATGCCGCCGGCTGGGGGCAGACATTGCTGAAACTGCGACTGCCCGCCGCCTGGCCCTTCATCTTCAACGCGCTGAAGATCAATTCAACGCTGGCGCTGATCGGCGCCATCGTCGCGGAATTCTTCGGCACGCCCATCGTCGGCATGGGGTTCCGCATCTCGGCCGAAATGGGCCGCAGCAATGTCGATATGGTCTGGGCCGAAATCGCCGTTGCGGCGCTTGCGGGCTCCGGCTTTTACGGTCTGGTGGCGCTCGCTGAGCGTGCCGTCACCTTCTGGCATCCGTCCGTCCGTGGGGGACGAACGTAAATAACGAAAAAGGGAACAGCGATGAAAATGAAACTTGCCTCCATACTTCTTGCCGGCGCGTCAGTCCTGACCGCATTCGGAGCTCAAGCCGCCGACAAGATCACCCTGCAGCTGAAATGGGTGACCCAGGCGCAGTTCGCCGGTTATTATGTCGCCAAGGACAAGGGCTTTTATGAAGCCGAAGGCCTTGATGTCGATATCAAGCCCGGCGGCCCGGATATTGCCCCCGCACAGGTTCTGGCCGGCGGCGGCGCTGACGTCATCGTCGACTGGATGCCGTCAGCACTGGCGACACGCGAAAAGGGCGTGCCGCTCGTCAACATCGCCCAGCCGTTCAAGTCGTCCGGCATGATGCTGACCTGCCTGAAAGAAACCGGCATCACCAAGCCGGAGGATTTCAAGGGCAAGACGCTCGGCGTCTGGTTTTTCGGCAATGAATATCCGTTCCTGTCATGGATGGCGCACCTGAAAATCCCGACCACCGGCGGCGCGGATGGCGTTACCGTTCTGAAACAGGGCTTCAACGTCGATCCACTGTTGCAGAAACAGGCCGCCTGCATTTCCACCATGACCTATAATGAATATTGGCAGGTCATCGATGCCGGCATCAAGCCGGAAGAACTCGTTACCTTCAAATATGAGGCCGAAGGCGTGGCGACGC
>Ga0308165_1000708_pt1 | contig 54729 bp, 41 predicted proteins | sample PhyWR2_FD_201032 | JGI IMG/M metagenome (GOLD analysis project Ga0308165, IMG submission 201032) | Phyllosphere microbial communities from UC Gill Tract Community Farm, Albany, California, United States - DLSLW.R2 | ecosystem: Host-associated > Plants > Phyllosphere > Unclassified | place: USA... | reverse complement strand
CGCTGAACTCCCACGACGATAATTCCGCCAGATCGTGCCGGGCCAGGTCGTGCTTGTCGACGATGCGCTGCCACACCTCGGCCTTGTCCGCCATCACCGTAGTCAGCGACAGGGGCAAGGGCGGCGCTACCTCGAGATCGAAATAGCGCGCAATCTTCGGCCACATTTCACTCCAGCGGAACAGATCGCCGTTGCCGATATTGAAGGCCTGGTTGCCGCAGCGCGGATCGGTCGCCGCCCACACCGTGGCCTTTGCCAGCAGGCCAGCGTCGGTCATTTCCACCAGCTTGTCATAGGCGCCCGGTTTGCCTGGAAAGCGCAGCGGCAAGCCCAGTTCTTTCGACACCGACGCATACACCGCAATTGCCAGCGCCAGGTTCATCGGATTGCCCAAGGCAAAGCCGCCGACCACCGCCGGGCGGATGCCCGACCAGGTCCAGGCCTTGCCCTGCTGGCGTTGCTCCAGATAAGTCTGTTGATCGAACATGAATTCCGGCGGCATGAAATGCGCATCGGTCTCGCGCGCCGGCGTCTTGAACGGACCCAGATGGCCGCCATAGACCTTGTAACCCTGCATCAGGCTGACGTGCTGCAGATGCTCTGCCACGGGCTCGACGCTTTCCAGCGTATTGACCAGCATTGCCAGGTTCGGCGCCACCAGTTCTGCCCAGGTCGGGCGATGCTGGTAGGCGGCGTAGAAGATGTGGGTGACTTGTTTCAGGCTACCCAGCTTGGCGCGCGCATCATCCTGGTCAAGCAGGTCGACCGCGATATGTTGGACGCGCGCGTCAGACTCGCCGCCGCGGCGCGACAGGCCGATGATGTTCCAGTCTTCAAGGCCGCGCAGATGATCGATCAGGTTGCGGCCGATGACGCCTTGGGCGCCGACTACCAATGCTACTTTTTGCGTGTTCATGGTGGTGGGATCTCGGACAAGTTAAGGTGAAAGTGGACTTAGCAAGCTTCGTTGGCAGCCTTCAGCGAAACCGCAGGCGCAGTTTTGCGATCCAGCTTCCAACTGATCAGCGCAACCACCAGGCCGGCTGTCGTGATCAGTGCGGCCACCAGCGACACGGCGTGCAAGCCTGGACCGTGATCGATGGTGACGCCGCCCAGCCATGCGCCGAGGGCATTGCCGAGGTTGAAGGCGGCGATATTGACCGACGAGGCCAGGTTGGGCGCGCCGGTGGCTTTTTCCAGTACGCGCATTTGCAGCGGAGGCACGGTGGCGAAAGCAGCAGCGCCCAGCAGACCGACCGTGATCACGGCGCCCAGCTTGTCATGGCTGGTGAACGAGAACAGCACCAGCACGCCGCCCAGCAGTACCAGGCTGGCCACCAGCGTCGGCATCAGGTACCTGTCGGCGAATTTGCCGCCCAGCAGGTTGCCGCCCACCAGACCGACGCCGAACAGCAACAGGATCGGCGATACGGCGCCGGGCTGGAAGCCGGTGATGTCGGTCAGGATCGGTGCAATGTAAGTGAACGCGGCAAACACGCCGCCGAAGCCCAGCACCGTCATCAGCAAGCCCAGCAGCACTTGCGGACGGCCCAGCACGCGCAGTTCGCTGCGGAAGTCGGCATCCTCATGGTCGTCCGAGCGGGGCACCAGATAAGCGGTCGCCAGCAACGCCACCACGCCGATGGCGCTGACGGCCCAGAAGGTCGAGCGCCAGCCGTACATCTGGCCGAGCCAGGTGCCGAACGGCACGCCCAGCACGTTGGCCACGGTCAGGCCGGTGAACATCAGGGCGATGGCGGAAGCCTGCTTTTCCTTCGGTACCAGGCCGGTGGCGACCACCGAACCGACCCCGAAGAAGGCGCCATGCGAGAACGAGGCGACGATGCGCGAGATCATCAGCGTCGTGTAATCCGGCGCGATCGCACAGCCGACGTTGCCGATGACGAACAGCACCATCAGGCTGACCAGCAAGGTCTTGCGCGGCAGTTTGCCGGTAGTCGCGGTGACCAGCGGGGCGCCGACGAACACGCCCAGCGCATAGCCGGTGACCAGCAAGCCGGCCGAGGACAAGGTCGTGCCCAGGTTGGCGGCGACCTCGGGCAACAGGCCCATGATGACGAATTCGGTGGTTCCTATCGCGAATGCGCTGATGGCCAGCGCCCATAAAGCAATCGGCATGATGCAACTCCCAGAGGTTTGTTTGACGTAGGGCATTGTGAACGCTATCTTTGTTGAGAAAAATACCGTTAAAATCAAAAAATATTTGAATTGGAGTCAATAATGGCCATGCAATCGGATGAGATGCGGATCTTTATCGCGGTGGTCGAGGCCGGCAGCCTGAGCGCCGCCGCCGAGGTGCTGGAGCAGACCACCTCGGGCGTCAGCCGGGCACTGACGCGGCTGGAGGAAAAACTCGGCACCAGCCTGCTCACGCGCACCACGCGGCGCATGGACCTGACTGAAGAAGGGCAGGTGTTCCTGGCACAGGCGCGCGAGATCGTCGCCGCCATGGAACGCGCCGAGGAATCGATCCGCATCCGCAGCCAGAAGCCGGTCGGCAAGCTGCGCGTGGATGCCTCGGCGCCGTTCATGCTGCACTGTATCGTGCCGCACGTCGGCGCCTTTCGGGACGCCTATCCCGATATCGAACTGGACCTGACCACCAACGATCGCTTCATCGACCTGGTCGAGCAGCGCACCGACATCGCCATCCGCATCGGCGAGTTGCAGGATTCGACCCTGCACGCCAAGGCGCTGACCTCGGCGCGGCTGCAACTCCTTGCCAGTCCGGAATACCTGCGCCGGCATGGCACGCCGAAGACGGTCAAGGAGCTCGACAAGCATCAACTGATCGGTTTCACGCAGCCGGAAGGGCTCAACAACTGGCCGCTGCAGCATGAAGACGGCGACCGCTATCCGATCCGACCGGCATTACGCGCCTCGAGCGGCGAGACCATCCGACAGCTGGCGCTGCACGGGCAAGGCATCGCGTGCCTGTCCAACTTCATGTCGGATGCCGATGTAGCGGACGGACGGCTGGTGCGCTTGCTGGAAAAGTCGCACACGGCATTCCGCCAGCAGATCCATGCCGTGTACTACCGGAACACCCAGATTTCGAGACGCATCAGCTGTTTTCTCGATTTTTTGCAATGCAAGCTGTAGTGCTTGGCTCGGCCGAGAACCATTCCACGCGTCATTTGTCTTGATCGTGTCACGAGGATTCGCCATCATGATGCATCGCTGCAACATTGCTGAACATTGATTAAAAATATAACGGAGCAAGCATGCCCCTGATTTCCCGGACTGCGCGTTGGATCTCGCCACTGCAACTGGCGTCGGTATTACTCTTGTCGCCCGCCATCGATGCCGGGGCTGCCGGTGTTGCCGGCTTTTCACCGCAAGGCGAGGTGGCCCAGATCCGCCAGGCGCGCGCCACGTTTTCCGAGCCGTTGATCAAGTTCGGCGATCCTAAAGCGGCGGCGCCGTTCGACGTCAACTGCGCTGTGGCCGGGACTTCTCGCTGGGCCGACGGCAAGAACTGGGTCTACGATTTCGAGCGCGACCTGCCGCCCGGCACGCGTTGCTCCTTTACCTTGAAGCCCGGTGTCAAGGCCGTCTCCGGCGCTGCGCTGAGCGGCAAGAGCGTATTTCAGTTCAGCACCGGCGGTCCGGCGGTGGTGCGCCACATGCCGAGCGGCGAAGAGATCGAAGAGGAACAGGCGTTCATCCTGTTCCAGAACGGCGCTGCCAACCAGGACACCGTGCGCGACCATCTGTACTGCGAAGCCGAAGGCGTGCATGAGCGCATCCCGGTCAAGTTCGTCGCCGATGCCACCCGTAAGCAATTGCTGCAGGAGTTCGCCAAAAAGATCGATCCGGCCACCGTCACCATCGTGCAATGCCAGCAACGCCTGCCCAACGACGCCACGGTCCGGCTAACCTGGGACAAGGGCATCGCCACGCCGAACGGCATCGCCACCACGATTCCGCAGACGTTCAAGTTCAAGGTGCGCAAGGAGTTCACCGCCAGCCTCAGCTGCGAGCGTGAAAACGCCAATGCCGCATGCTCGCCGATCCGTCCCGTCACCATGTCGTTTTCCTCGCCGGTGCCGCGCAAGCTGGCCGAGGCGGTAGAGTTGAAAAGCAGCAACGGCAAGCTCAAGCCTTTCTTTGAAAAAGGCAACGTCGATGACACCGTCTACGGCCTGACTTTCAAACCGCCATTCGCCGAGAACGGTGAATTCACCATCAATCTGCCGTCCGGCTTCAAGGACGAAAGCGGCCGTGCGCTCGGCAACGCCTCGGCGTTTCCGCTGAAGTCGCGCACCGCCGGCTATCCGCCGCTGGCGAAATTCCCGGCGGCGCCATTCGGCATCATCGAGCTCAACGCCGACGCCACCTTGCCGGTGACCTTGCGCCGCGTCGAAGCCAATTTGCTGGCGCGCGGCGTCGATGGCAAAGCCTTGCCGGGCAAGGTCGCCAATCTCAAGGTCGACGGCGACAAGGGCGTGATCGCTTGGCTGACGCGCCTCAATCGCTACCACGAGCGCTGGGGCGATACCTCCGGCAAGACGCCCGACACGCGCGCCATCGGTTTGCTGGCCAAGGAGCCGGGCGTGAAGACGCTGAATCTGCCGGCCCTGACCGACGCCAAGGACGGCGAGCGGCCGTTTGAAGTGGTCGGCATTCCGCTGACGGATCCCGGCTTTTACGTGGTCGAACTGGAGTCGCAGAAACTCGGCGCTTCGCTGCTCGGCAAGGCGGCGCCGATGTATGTGCGCACCAGCACGCTGGTGACCAATCTGTCGGTGCACGTGAAGCTGGGTCGGGAAAACAACGCGGTCTGGGTGACCACGCTGGATACCGCCAAGCCGGTGGCCGATGCCGACGTGCGCATCTCCAATTGCAGGGGCGACGAAATCTGGCGCGGCAAGACCAACGCCATCGGCGTAGCCACGATTGGCAAGCCGCTCGAAGATGTTTGCGCCATGGGCCAGAATCAAGACGGTGCCATCAACGGCTTGTTCGTCAGCGCCCGCAAGACCGACGAGAAGGGACGCGCCGACATGGCGTTTGCGCTGACTTCGTGGAACGATGGCATCGAATCGTGGCGCTTCAATTTACCGACGGATCGATCCGCAAGCTCAAGCGCGCGCGCCCATACGATCTTCGACCGCACCTTGTTCCGCGCCGGCGAAACGGTGTCGATGAAGCATGAATTCCGGCTTGAGAGCATGAACGGTTTTGCGCTGGCCGGTAAAGACAAGTTGCCGACACGGGTACGTATCATTCACCAAGGCAGCGGGCAGGAATTCCAGTTCGCGCTGAACTGGCGTAATCAGAAGAACGCGGAGACCGTCTTCGCGATTCCCAAGGAGGCCAAGCTCGGTACTTATGAGGTCCTGCTCGATCGCGGCGCTGCGAAAGCCGGCAGCGAGAACAACAGCGATGGCGACGGCGAAGAGGGCGGCTACGCACCCGGCACCTACAGCAGCGGCAGCTTCCGCGTAGAAGAATTCCGCCTGCCGCTGATGCAAGGGCGCATCACGCCGGTGACTGGAAAAGGCGGCAAAGGCGACGCTCTGGTGGCGCCGAAAGAAGTGCCACTCGATGTGCAGCTCAACTACATCAACGGCGGTGGCGCCTCCGGACAAACCGTGCGCGTCACCAGTCTGATGCGCGCGAAGCCGGTCAGCTTCCCGGCGTATGAAGGCTATTCCTTCGATGCCGGCAATTCCGGCGGGGAAGACGGCGCCGGCAACGACGACCAGAAAATCGTCGCCGACAAGCTGCCGGTGACACTCGACAAGAATGGCGCCGGCCGCACCACGATCAAGTCGCTGCCAGTCCTGAGGACGCCGCGCGAGTTGCTGACCGAGATGACCTATAGCGATCCGAACGGCGAGATCCAGACTGTCTCCAACGTCACGGCGGTATGGCCGTCGGCAGTTGTCATTGGCATCAAGGGCGGCGACTGGGTTTCGGTGAAGAAGAAGTTGGCGCTGACCATGGTCGCGCTCAATGCCGCCGGTCAGCCGCAAGCGGATGTACCGGTGGAAATCAGCGGCGAAAGCAAGCAAACCAATTCGCATCGCAAGCGTATGGTCGGCGGTTTCTATGCCTACGAAAATACGCGCTCGTCGCAAAACCTCGGCACGCTGTGTTCGGGCAAGACCGACAAGCACGGGGTGCTGATCTGCGAAGTGTCGCTGACGGAAGCCGGCAACGTCGAGCTGACTGCCAGCGGCAAGGACGCCAACGGCAACGTCGCCTTCGCCAGGACGTCGGTGTGGGTGACGCGCCAGGGCGAGTTGTGGTTCGACGGCGAAAACCAGGACCGTATCGACATCCTCCCCGAGAAGAAAACCTACCAGCCTGGCGAAACCGCCAAGTTCCAGGTGCGCATGCCGTTCCGCTACGCAACCGCATTGGTCGCGGTGGAACGCGAAGGCATCATCGACACCCAGGTGGTGCAATTGAGCGGGCAGGACCCGACCATCAGCCTGCCGGTCAAGGGCGGCTTTGCGCCCAACGTGTACGTGTCGGTGCTGGCCGTGCGCGGCCGCATGCGCGAAGTGCCGTGGTATTCCTTCTTCACCTGGGGCTGGAAAGAGCCGATCAATTGGTGGCATGAATTCAAGGAATACCAGGCGCCTGGCACCATGGTCGATCTGGCCAAGCCGGCGTACAAATTCGGGGTAGCCGAAATCGCCGTCGGCAGCGGTGCTCACGTACTGAAAGTCGCCGTGACCGCCGACAAGGCCAGTTATCCGATCCGCTCGGTCGCCAAGGTCAATCTGCAGGTTACGCAGCCCGACGGCAAGCCGGCCGCCGGCGCCGAAATCGCGCTGGCTGCGGTGGACGAGGCCTTGCTGGAACTGCAGCCGAACAATAGCTGGAATCTGCTCTCGGCGATGCTGCAACGGCGCAGCTACGGCATTGAAACCGCGACTGCGCAGATGCAGGTGATCGGCAAGCGCCACTATGGCAAGAAGGCCACGCCGGCCGGCGGCGGCGGCGGCAAGTCGCCGACGCGCGAGCTGTTCGACACGCTGCTGCTATGGAAACCATATGTCGTGCTCGACGCCAACGGCAGGGCAAAGATCGACGTGCCGCTCAATGATTCGCTGACATCGTTCCGTATCGTCGCGGTTGCCGAAAGCGGCGCCGGCTTGTTCGGCACCGGCACGGCCAGCATCCGTTCGTCGCAGGACGTGCAAGTGATCTCCGGCTTGCCGCCGCTGGTGCGCGAAGGCGATCAGTTCAGCGCCATGGTCACGGTGCGCAACACCACCGCACGCGCCATGCAAATTCGCCTGAATGCGAAGGCCAGTGGTGGTACGCCGACATCCACGATTGCGTTGCAGGACAAGGACGTCGCCATTCCCGCCGGTGAAGCGCGCGAAGTCACGTGGTCGGTTGCGGTGCCTGCAGATGTGTCGCAACTGAGCTGGGAAGTCGGCGCGCAGGAGCAATCGGCATCGCCGGCCAAAGACAGCATCAGGTTCGTGCAGCGCGTCTTGCCGGCGATACCGGTGACGGTGCAGCAGGCCGCGCTGTTCCAGCTCGACAAGGCATTGTCGATGAGCGTGGCGCAGCCGGCCGACAGCCTGCCGGGACGCGGCGGTCTGAACATTTCGCTCAAGCCGTCCCTGGCCGGCGGTAGTGAAGGCATCCGCAAGTACTTCGCCGACTATCCGTTTGCCTGCCTCGAACAACGGACGTCGAAAGCAATCGGCCTGCGCGATGACGCCTTGTGGCAAAAAATCGTCACGGACTTGCCGACCTATCTCGATGCCGACGGCCTGGCGTATTACTTCCCGCCGAGCGAGTCCAACGCGCGACGCGGCAGCGACACGCTGACGGCGTATTTGCTGGCAGCATCGAACGAAGCGGCCTATGTGTTGCCGGCGCAGAGCCGGGACAAGATGCTGGACGGTCTTGCCGCCTTCGTCGAAGGCAAGCTCACGCGCGATTTCTGGTCGCCGAAAAAAGACCTCGACGTGCGCAAGCTGGCCGCACTGGAAGCGCTTTCGCGCTACCACCGCGTACAGCCGTCCATGCTCGGTTCGGTGCAGATCAATCCGAACCTGTGGCCGACTTCGGCGGTGCTGGACTGGATCGCGATCCTGCAGCGCGTGACGACCATTCCAGAGCGCGACAAGCGCCTGGCCGAAGCCGATCAGATCATTCGTTCGCGCCTGAACTATCAAGGCACGCGGATGGGATTCTCGGATGAAGCGGGCGACTACTGGTGGTGGCTGATGGCCAGCGGCGACAGCAATGCCAACCGGCTGGTGCTGACCATGCTGAACAATCCGGCCTGGCGTGAAGACATGCCCAAGCTGATCAGCGGCGCCATCCAGCGCCAGCAGCGCGGGCACTGGAACACCACCACCGCCAACGTCTGGGGCAGCCTGGCGCTGGAGAAATTCAGCCGCGCTTTCGAGGCTGAAAAAGTCACCGGGACGACGCGCCTGGTATCCGATGCCGGCAGCAATGCCCACGCATGGAGCGGTGCGGGCGCCGCCGGCGGCAAGTTGCAACTGCCGTGGGGCACGCCGGCGCCGGGCACGCTGAAGTTCTCGCAAGAGGGCAGCGGCAAACCGTGGATCACCATGCAGAGCCTGGCAGCGGTGCCGTTGAAAACGCCATTCTCGAGCGGTTATCGCATCACCAAGACGGTCGTCGCGGTGGAGCAAAAGCAGCAAGGCGCCTACAGCCGCGGCGACGTCTTGCGCGTGACGCTGGATATCGATGCGCAGACCGACATGACCTGGGTGGTGTTGAGCGATCCGATTCCTGGCGGCGCGAGCTTGCTGGGTTCGGGACTGGCGCGCGATTCGGCGATCACGCGCAGCGGCGAGGACGATGGCCGTTCGCGCGGCAGCGCATGGCTGGCGTATGAAGAGCGCAGCTTTGAAGGCTATCGCGCGTATTACGAGCGTATGCCCAAGGGACGATCGAGCATTACCTACACGGTGCGCCTGAACAACGCCGGCGAGTTCAGCCTGCCGCCGACGCGCGTCGAGGCGATGTATGCGCCGGAAATGTTCGGTGAAATCCCGAACGCCAGGATGAGCATCAAGGCGCAGTGATGAACTTCAATCTGCGAAGGCATATTGTGGCGGTGTCGGCGGCGTTCCTGCTGGGAGCGTCGGGCATCGCGCTGGCCGTTCCCGGCTTCGCCGAAGTGCAGCAGTCGTTTCGCTCGTCGGATGCCTCCATGTTCGATCGCCATGGCGAACTGATCCAGCAGTTGCGGCTCAACCCCAATGAGCGCCGATTGTCGTGGATTGCGTTGGAAGACATCTCCCCGGCGCTGCGCAATGCGCTGATCGCTTCGGAAGACCGGCGCTTCTATCAGCACAGCGGCGTTGACTGGAATGCCGTCGCGGCCTCGGCCTGGGGGAATCTGTGGAACACCAAAACGCGCGGCGCATCGACCATCACGATGCAACTGGCGGGTTTGATCTACGATGATTTGCGGCGCAAGTCGTCGGCGCGGTCGATGACGCAAAAAGTATCGCAGGTGTTCATCGCGCAATCGCTGGAGCGCAACTGGCGCAAGGATCAGATCCTTGAGGCTTATCTCAATCTGGTCAGCTTTCGCGGCGAATTGGTCGGCGTGCATGCCTTGTCGCGCGTGCTGTTTGGCAAACACCCGAGCGGGTTGAACCAGAGCGAAGCGGCAATTGCGGTGGCGCTGATCCGTGCGCCCAACGCCAAACCGGCGAAAGTGTCGGAGCGCGCCTGCGCGATCCTGAAGGAGCAGCAGGCGCCGCAGGAATGCAACGGCCTGCAGGGTCGTACCGAACTGGTGCTGGCGCGCGCGACGGCAAAGGGCGAGGTCAATGGCGCCGCGACGGCACCGCAACTTGCGCCGCATCTGGGGCGCAAGTTGCTCAAGGATGCCGGCAAGACAGTGCATTCGACCATCGACGCGGCGACCCAGCGCTTCGCCAGCGATGCGCTGCGGCGGCAATTGTCGGCGCTGGTCGAGCGCAATATCGAGGACGGCGCAGTGGTCGTGATCGACAATGCCAGCGGCGATGTGCTGGCCTGGGTGGGTTCCAGCGGTTCCTTGTCTGGTGCGGCGCAGGTCGATGGTGTACAGGCGCTGCGTCAGGCCGGTTCGACACTGAAGCCTTTTCTGTATGAACTGGCGATCGAGAAAAAATGGTTGACGGCAGCCTCGCTGCTGGATGACTCGCCGGTCAACCTGGCCACGTCCGCCGGGCTGTATATTCCGCAGAATTACGACAAGCAGTTCAAAGGCCTGGTCAGCATGCGCACCGCGCTCGGCTCGTCGCTGAACATTCCCGCCGTGCGCACGCTGGTGACGGTGACGCCGGAGAGATTCTTCCGGCGCTTGCAATCGCTCGGTTTCAACCTGCGCGAGTCCGGCGACTACTACGGCTATAGCCTGGCGCTGGGCAGCGCCGACGTCAGCCTGCTGTCGCTGACCAATGCCTATCGCGCGTTGGCGAACCAGGGACGCTACAGCAGCGTGCGCACCACCACCGGCGATCCGCGCGCGGCCTATCAGCAAGCGATGGACGGCAGCGCATCCTTCATCGTCGGCGACATCCTGTCGGACCGCAGCGCGCGGGCGCGCACCTTCGGACTGGAGAGCGCGTTGTCGACGCGTATCTGGACTGCGGTCAAGACCGGCACGTCGAAGGACATGCGCGACAACTGGTGCGTCGGTTTCTCTTCGCGTTACACGGTCGGCGTGTGGGTCGGCAATGCGTCCGGTGCGCCGATGTGGGATGTCTCGGGCGTCACCGGTGCTGCGCCGGTGTGGCAGGAGGTGATGCAATACCTGCACCGGCAATCGGGTTCGCAGGAACCGGTAAAGCCGGCATCGGTGATCGCGCAGCCGGTGCAGTTCGAAAACCAGCTTGAAGCGGCACGCACCGAGTACTTCCTGCCCGGCACGCAGCAATCTCTGCTGCGCGTGGCGAAGTCCAACGACATTGCGCCGGCGATCAGTTATCCGACGCCCGGTATGCTGGTGGCGATCGATCCCGATATCCCGCCGGCGCATCAGCGTTTGCGTTTCAGCGCGCAGGGTGTGAAGCAGGGGGGCTGGGTGCTCGACGGCAAGCCGCTGGTGCGGATGTCGGGAAAGAAGACGGGCGACCTGGGTTACGACTGGATGCCATGGCCGGGCAAGCACAAGCTGGTATTACAGGATGTGAACGGTGCGGTGCTGGATCAGTTGCAGTTTGAAGTGCGTGGGGCGCTCGTGCGGCCGCCTGAGGGCAAGGCGGTGAAGGTGAAAGGCGCTGCGGCAAAGTAGGCATGCGATGTGGATCCAGAAACGCAAAAGGCTGGTTGATTTTCATCAACCAGCCTTTTATGTTTTGGTGCCCACGGAGGGAGCTCGGTCACGTACCGCGACCCCGTTTGGCCTTGCAAGGCCAAACCTTCGAGTCCCACCCGCAAGGCGCGCAGGCGCCTTGCTCGCGTGCCCCAAAACGCAAAAGGCCGATTGATTTTCATCAATCGACCTTTTATGTTTTGGTGCCCACGGAGGGACTCGAACCCCCACACCTTGCGGCACATGGACCTGAACCATGCGCGTCTACCAATTCCGCCACGTGGGCCTAAAACGTTGTCACATCATCTGTGCAGCGCTTAGAAGGGCTGAATAATACTGGCATTGTGTCTGATGGTCAACAAAATAATGCCGGAAAATTGGGGCGATTTGAAGACAATGGTGGCAAGGGAAATGTCACGCGTGACGGAGGGGATTGAGAGGGGAAATCAGAGAGGGCAAGCAGAAAATTCAGTGACGCCAAAAACGCAAAAGGTCGATTGATTTTCATCAATCGACCTTTTATGTTTTGGTGCCCACGGAGGGAGCTCGGTCACGTACCGCGACCCCGTTTGGCCTTGCAAGGCCAAACCTTCGAGTCCCACCCGCAAGGCGCGCAGGCGCCTTGCTCGCGTGCCCCAAAACGCAAAAGGCCGATTGATTTTCATCAATCGACCTTTTATGTTTTGGTGCCCACGGAGGGACTCGAACCCCCACACCTTGCGGCACATGGACCTGAACCATGCGCGTCTACCAATTCCGCCACGTGGGCTTCACGCTGTAAAAGCGAAAGAACGAGATTATAGCGCAATTTTAACGGATGTCAATCACTTGGGCGCATATGCCGGAATTATTTTCTGCGACATTCCGCGCGGTAGCCTTTCGCCGCCTCGCGTTAGGTAAATAGCCGCAACCTCCGTTACACTAGGGCATGTTGCGCCGTGCCATAGCCCGGCCAACGGTATTCCAACAGCGCGTCAGGTAATTCGCCAGGCGCTGCTGACGAATAACAATTTACGCGACTATACTTTTGAGCCAATTTCCCTATTCCATCCCCAGCCGTGAGGAAATTCTCGGCATCCTGCGCACCTCTTCCGGCGCGCAAAACACGATGACACTGGCCGCCGCGCTCAGCGTCAAGCCCGAAGAAATGGATGGCCTGACGCGCCGGCTGAACGCGATGGAGCGTGATGGCCAGATCAAGGCCGACCGTTCCGGTAATTACCAGCTCACGCATTCCGACAGTTTTATCGAAGGTCGCGTCAGCAGCCACCGCGACGGTTTCGGTTTCCTGTTGCCGGAAGACGGCAGCGCCGACATCTTCCTGCCCGAGAAAGAAATGCAGAAGGTCTTGCACGGCGACCGCGTCCAGGCCCGCATCATCGGCACCGATCGCCGCGGCCGTCCGGAAGGGACGATCGTCGAAGTGGTGTCGCGCGCCAATACCCACGTCATCGGCCGTCTGCTCAACGAGAATGGCGTCTGGGTAGTGGCGCCTGAGGACAAGCGCATCGGCCAGGACGTGATCCTTGCCGGTTCACCGGGCAAGGCCAAGGCCGGCCAGGTGGTCAGCGTTGAACTGACCGAACAGCCTTCGCGCTACACGCAACCGGTCGGCAAGATCGCTGAAATCCTCGGCGACATCGACGATCCGGGCATGGAAATCGAAATCGCCGTGCGCAAATACGGCGTTCCGCATGAGTTCTCCGACGCCGCCAAGAAGCTGGCGTCGAAACTGCCGAGTGAAGTCCGCGCCGCCGATCTCGACGACCGCGTCGACTTGCGCGACGTGCCGCTGGTCACCATCGACGGCGAAGACGCGCGCGACTTCGACGATGCGGTGTATTGCGAACCGGTCAAGATCGGCCGTTCCAACGGTTACCGCCTGATCGTCGCGATCGCCGACGTCAGTCACTATGTGAAGCCCAACGATGCGCTCGACGTTGACGCGCTGGAGCGCAGCACCTCGGTGTATTTCCCGCGCCGCGTGATCCCGATGCTGCCGGAGAAACTGTCGAACGGCTTGTGCTCGCTGAATCCCGACGTTGATCGCCTCACGCTCGTGTGCGATGCCGTCATCACGGCCAAGGGCGAGATCAAGGCGTACCAGTTCTATCCTGCAGTGATCCATTCGGCCGCTCGCCTGACCTACACCGAAGTCGCGGCCGTGCTGGCCAACACCAAGGGACCGGAAGCCGCCAAGCGCGCCGGCGTGGTGCCGCATCTGCTGCATCTGTATGAAGTGTTCCAGGCCTTGCTGCAGGCGCGCCATGCGCGCGGCGCGATCGATTTCGAGACCACTGAAACCTACATCGTCTGTAACGCCGCCGGCAAGATCGAAAAGATCCTGCCGCGCACACGCAACGACGCCCACCGCCTGATCGAAGAGTGCATGCTGGCGGCCAACGTCTGCGCCGCCGACCTGTTGCACCGTCATGAGCATCCCGGCCTGTACCGCGTCCACGCGGGGCCGACCAAGGAAAAGCTCACGCAACTGCGTACTTTCCTCAAGCAGATCGGCCTCAACCTCAACGGCGGCGACAAGCCGAGCGCGTCCGATTACGCCGAGCTGATGCCGAAGATTAAGGCGCGTCCTGATGCCTTGCTGGTCCAGACCATGCTGTTGCGTTCCATGCAGCAAGCGGTCTACAGCCCCGAAAACATCGGCCACTTCGGTCTGTCGTATGAGTCCTACGCTCACTTCACCAGCCCGATCCGCCGTTATCCCGATTTGCTGACGCATCGCGCCATCAAGGCAATTTTGCAGGGCAAGCGCTACGAGCCCAAGGGCATGGACACCAGCGTGCTCAACACGATGCTGTCGCCGGCCGCACGCAAGGCGCAAGCGGTTGATCGCGCCAACGGCAAGAAGAAATCGGAAAGCAGCGTCGCCATCTGGGAAGCCCTCGGCATCCACTGTTCCGCCAATGAGCGCCGCGCCGACGAAGCCTCGCGCGACGTCGAAGCATGGCTCAAGTGCTACTTCATCCGCGACAAGCTGGGTGAAGAGTTCACCGGTACGATTTCCGGTGTTGCGACCTTCGGCATCTTCGTGCAACTGGATGCGCTGTACATCGAAGGGTTGGTACATGTCACCGAGCTGGGTGCGGATTACTTCCAGTACGACGAAGCGCGCCACGAATTGCGCGGCGAGCGCACCGGCATCCGTTACCAGCTCACCGATCGCGTTACGGTGCAGGTCAGCCGCGTCGACCTCGATGCGCGCAAGATCGATTTGCGCCTGGTGACCGAGCCTGGTATCCGCACCATTCTCAAGAACGAGGCGCGTCGTGCTGAAAGCGCCCAGCAGGCGCGCGGCAAAGGTAGCGCCGGCGCCAAAGCCGGTGGCGGCAGGAAGGCTGCTCCTGAAGTCGCAGCACCCCCGGCGAAGGCCAAAGGCAAGACGGCTGCACGCAGCGGTGCCGCAAAGGGCGCGGCCGAGTCGGAGCGCAAGCGTCCGGCGAAGGGTTTTTCCCGTCCCGGCAAGAAAAAGCGCTGATCCCGGATCAGGCAAGCAGGCAATTCAGGTAATTTAAAGCAATCAGCAATTTGGCAAGATAAGGCAAGAAGTAGAGCACATGAAAAGTAAAATGATTTTTGGTTTCCACGCCGTCACCTCGCGGATTCGTCACGAGGCGTCGTCGGTGGAAGAACTGTATGTCGACGCGGAGCGCAACGACGCCCGCATGCGCGATCTGCTGCATGCGGCGAAAGCGGCTGGCGTGCGCATCATCCAGGCGGACGACCAGCGCTTGTCGAATATCGTCGGCACGCGCCGTCACCAAGGTGTGGTGGCCAAGGCCGGCGAGCTGTCGCTGGCGCGCAATCTTGACGAGCTGCTCGACGTTGTCGAAGGCCCGCCATTGCTGCTGATCCTCGACGGCATCACTGATCCGCACAATCTCGGCGCCTGCCTGCGGGTGGCCGACGGTGCTGGTGCACATGCCGTGATCGCGCCGAAGGATCGTGCCGTCGGCCTCAACGCCACGGCTGCCAAGGTCGCCAGCGGCGCCGCCGAAACCGTTCCCTATATCACCGTAACCAACCTGGCGCGCACCATGCGCGACCTCAAGGACCGCGGCGTCTGGCTGATCGGTATGGCGGACGATGCTGATAAGGATTTGTACGCAGGTGATTTCTCCGGGCCGACCGCGCTGGTCATGGGGTCGGAAGGCGAGGGCATGCGCCGCCTGACGCGCGAAACTTGCGATATTCTGGTCAGCATCCCTATGTTCGGCTCGGTCGAGAGCCTGAACGTCTCCGTCGCTTCAGGCGTCTGTCTGTACGAAGCGCGCCGGCAGCGTCTGCCCAAGTAATTTTTGCGGCTACCTGCCGGGATCCCGGCAGGCGATTCTTCTCTGTATTGCCCCCCTGTGATCCCGTTATTGACGCCAGGAAAACCGATGCCTGTTCGGCAAGACCGGCGGTAAACGATTAAGATTGCACATTCCGCATTGACACCGACATTATGTTCAGCCGACTCCGAGAAGACATCTCCAGCATCATCGAACGCGATCCCGCAGCGCGCAATGCCTGGGAAGTCTTGACGTGTTATCCGGGCTTGCATGCAGTGGTGTTGCACCGTGTCGCGAACAAATGCTGGGTGATCGGCCTGAAGTGGCTGGGACGTTTCATTTCGCAGCTGGCGCGCTGGTTTACCGGCATCGAAATCCATCCCGGCGCGACGATCGGTCGCCGGGTTTTCATCGACCACGGCTTCGGGGTGGTGATCGGCGAAACGGCGGAAATCGGCGACGACTGTACGATTTACCAGGGCGTCACGCTCGGCGGGACCTCGCTCAACAAGGGCGCCAAACGCCATCCGACGCTGGGACGCGGCGTCATTATCGGTGCCGGTGCGCAGGTGCTGGGAGGCTTTACCGTCGGCGACGGGGCCAAGGTCGGCTCCAATGCCGTAGTCGTCAAGGAAGTGCCGCCGGGCGCCACTGCCGTTGGCAATCCGGCGCGCGTAGTGCGCAAGGAAGCACTGGATCCGCGCGAGCATGCCGCCGCACGCATGTTCGCCGCCTATGGCGTCACACCGAATGGCGACGACCCCTTGTCGAAGGCTTTGCACGGCCTGATCGATCAGGCGGCAGCGCAGGAACATCAGATCGAAGTGATGCTGGCAGCCCTCAAGAGTGCCGGCATCGGCTGCGAGAAGCTGCAGGAATTGGAGAAATTCGATCCCGCCCGGCTCAACAAGCTGGTGGAATAAAAAAAGAGGAGCTTATCGCTCCTCTTTTTTTATTGCGCGCGGCCTTTGTCCGAATGCTGCTCAATGCACTTCAACCCCGGCTGCATCGAAGCGATGCAGCACGCCATCGGCAGTCAGGCTGATCCAGCCGCCGCGAACTGCTTCGACATCGTACTCCCAATCGGGCAGCACATAGCGCAGGCGGGTCTGTCCGCTCGCTTCCACCGTATGCAGGGCGGGGCGATGCGTGTGACCGTGGATCAGCACCTGCGTGCCGGTGCTGTCGTAAAGCGCAGCGATGGCGTCGGTGTTGACGTCCATGATCTCGGCGGATTTTTCCTTGTTGGCGTCCTTGCTGTTCTGGCGCACGCCCTCGATGATGGCCTTGCGCTGAGCCAGCGGCATGGCCAGGAATTGTTGTTGCCACGCTGGTTGCCGCACTTGTGTGCGAAACGCCATGTAGGCCGTGTCGTCGGTGCATTGGGCGTCACCATGCGCCAGCGCAATCTCGCGTCCGGCCAGATGGATCACATGCGGATCGTCGAGGATGGTCAGCCCGGCGGCTTCGGCGAAAGCCGATCCGACCAGGAAATCGCGGTTGCCGGCAACCCAGAACAACTGCACGCCGCGTTCGCTCAACTGACGCAAGGCGTCGGAGATCGCGCGGTTGTAAGGCGTTTCCAGGTCGTCGTCGCCGGCCCAGTATTCAAAGATATCGCCGAGCAGGTAGAGTTGCTGCGCGAACGCCGCATGCCCGGTCAGGAAATCGAAGAAAGCCTGCGTCGTGCGCGGCAGCGCGGCCTGCAGGTGCAGGTCGGAAATAAAAAGCGCAACCGCCCTGGGTTGCGCTTCTTGTACGGATGAAGTGTCGGTCATCGCTGAGGATCGATGCAGGACGATCAGATCACTTCAGCCTTTTCGATCACCACGTCTTCGACCGGAACGTCGGCGAACATGCCGGAGCGGGTGGTCTTGACGTTCTTGATCTTGTCGATCACATCAGTGCCTTCGGTGACCTTGCCGAATACGCAATAACCCCAGCCGTCCTGGCCCGGGAAGTCGAGGAAGCTGTTGTTCTTGACGTTGACGAAGAACTGGGCCGACGCCGAATGCGGCGCAGATGTACGCGCCATGGCCAGTGTGTACGGCTCATTCTTGAGGCCGTTCTTGGCTTCGTTTTCGACAGGACCGTTGGTTGGTTTTTGCTTCATGCCCGGTTCGAAACCGCCGCCCTGGATCATGAAGCCGTCGATCACGCGATGGAAAATGGTGCCGCTGTAGTGACCGGAATTGACGTAGGCGAGAAAGTTTTCAACCGTCTTCGGCGCTTTTTCAGCCTCCAGTTCGACTGTGAAGGTGCCGTGGTTGGTAGTGAAGAGAACAGCCATGAGAATTCCTTTGCGTGAAAAATGAAATGATGCGAAAAATTATACGGTAATGCGTGCTGCGGCCTGGCGGCGACTTACTTGACCAGCGTCGCCGACTGGATCACCACCGGCGTGACCGGCACGTCGTCGTACATGCCGCTGCTGCCGGTGCGAACCTGCTTGATCTTGTCGACCACGTCCGCGCCTTGCACGACCTTGCCGAAGACGGCGTAACCCCAGCCGTCGCGGCTCGGATAATCCAGCGGTTGGTTGTTGTTGACGTTGATGAAGAACTGGGCCGCGGCGGAATGCGGATTCGAGGTGCGCGCCATGGCAATGGTGTACGCCTCGTTTTTCAGGCCGTTCTTGGCTTCGTTCTTGATCGGCGCGTCGGTCGGCTTTTCGCGCATGTCCTTGTCGAAGCCGCCGCCCTGGATCATGAACCCCTTGATCACGCGATGGAAGATGGTGCCGTTGTACTGGCCCTTCTTGACGTATTGCAGGAAGTTGGCCACGGTGACCGGTGCCTTGTCGGCGTCGAGTTCCAGCGTGATGTCGCCCATGCTGGTTTTGAGCAGCACGCGCGGTGCGTCGGCGGCATGCGCCAGCACGGCGGCGCCGGTCAGGGAAATCGCGGCGATGCATTGCAGCAGCTTGCGGCGGGACAGGGCTTGAATCATGAAGAGATTTCCTTGCTTGAAAACGGCTGAAAATAAACTGCTCGAATAGACAACGGGAATGTCGGCCGGAAGAACGGAGTCGCTCAGGCTGCGCCTTCGTAGACGATCTTCCATTGCGATCCTTCTTTTTGCCAGTACTGGCGCTTGCGGACCGCGTTCTTGTTCTTGCCGACGGCAGTTTCCTGGATGAACGTACTGACGATCAGTTCATCCTTGCCGGGGTAGCGATACAAGCTGAGGTCCCGCACTTTGACACTGGAAGGACGGGCGCCGTTCAGGCTCTTCTGCTGGCGGTTGAACCAGGTGCTGAGACTTTCACCAAGGTTGGAGCGGAAGGTCGGCGAGTAATTCGCCAGCACCTTGTCGGCGTCGGTGGCCTCCATGTCTTGCTGCCATTGATCCATGAATTTCCCGGCCGAGCCGCGATCCTTGTCCCATTCGGTCTTGTTGACGAACTGGATGCCATCGCTGATCACGACCACGGTCTTGCCGACTTCGGCGGTGGAATACAGGCTCTGCAGGTCGGGATTGGCCAGCACCACACAGCCGTCGGACGACAGCGGCGGTCGGCTGAAATTGTCGGAGGGTGTGCCGTGCAGCCAGATGCCGGAACCGCTGCGGCCGTTGCGCTTGTCCCATTCATTGGGATAGTTGAGCGGCAGTGCGCCGGTGCCGTAGAAATCGGGCAGCTTGGGGCCGGGAATGCGGGCATTGACGTAATACACGCCGATCGGTGTGCGCTGGTCGCCTTCTCGTGATTTGTTGACCCCGTAGCGGCCTTGCGAAATGTAATAGTCGGTGATGAAGCGCAACTGGCCGCCCTGGTTCTCGTAGACGTACATGCGCGAACGGCTGGTGTCGACGACCAGCACGTTCTTCTGGTCGTCGCCGACTTGCAGCACCGGCTTTGGAATCAGGTTGGGATTGGGGCGTTCCTGTAGCGACTTGATGCGCACCATGGCTTCGGCCCGCAAATCCTTGAGCTTGTCGGCCGGTGCATCGGCCATAGCGCCGAAGCCCTTGACCGGACGTGCATGCATCATCAGCAGGTCGCCGCGCACCAGATGGCCGAGGCGGAAATGCGGATACGCCGCCACCAGCGCATCGGCCTTGGCTTGGGCTTCCTGCAGGCGGTTGTTGCCCAGGTCCTTGTAGATCTCGATCAGCAAGGCCTCGGGATCCGGCTTGCGGATTTCCGATTGCAGGGCCTGCGGCGGAATGGCGGAAGAGGAGGCGACGCTGGTTGCCACCGGCACGCAAGCCAGGCAACTCAGCACCAGTCGTCCAAGGACTGATTGCAAGGGCAATCCCTTGCGTGTATTTGCAGCGAAACGAACCATCAGCCTCCCGAGCGCTCCTGTTTGATCAGCCATTTGTTGCCCTGTTTGGTCAGGATCAGTGTTTTGCGGCTGTTAACTGTCAGACGGTTCGAATTATATATCTGACGGAAGCGGACCGTTGCGGTGTCGTTCTTGATGGCGACTTGCGGCGCCTCGACCTTGACGGTGATATGGCCTTTTTCCTCGATGCGGACGCGACGTTCGTCAGCCCATTCCTTGCGTGATTCTCCCTTGGGCGTCTGGAAATCGCTGCCGTATGCGGCCAGGTACGACTTCACGTCCAGGTCGCTCCAGGCCTTGGCCCAGTTGTTGACGGCGGCCAGGACGGCGGTCTTGTCTTTTTCTTCACGCGCGGATTCGGCGGCCTTTGCGGCGGCTTTATCCGTCTTTTCCGTGGCCTTGTCCGTTTTGCCCGGCTTCTCGGGCGGCTTCTCGGCCGGCTTCTCGACTGGTTTTTCAACCGGCTTCCCGACCGGCTTTTCAGCAGGCTTCTGCGTCGGCTTCTCAACAGGCTTTTCCACCGGTTTCGGTTTTTCAACCGGCGCGGCAGGTTCCGGTTTTGGCTCCGGCTTCGGTTTGCTCTCCGGCGCCGGCGTCAAGGGAGGGACGACCACCGGTGCGGCAGGCGCCGGCGGCTTGCTGTTGGTGGTGTTCGCGCTCGCGAGTTTCGGAATCGTGCCGCCGGTGATATTGCCCGACAGCGTGCGCACCAGCGTCAGTTTGGGCTGCGGCACGTTGCTGCCGGGGTCGATCTGCAATGCCTTGTCGTACGCCTGACTGGCCAGCTTGGCGTAAATGTCGCCGAGGTTTTCCAGCGCGGTGGCATAGGTCGGGTTGGTGCGGATCGCCATGTCGAGCGTGGTGCGCGCCTTGTCATATTGACCATTGGCGGCGTACAGCACGGCCAGATTGTTGTAAGGCTCCGGCAGGTCGGGAAAGTCTTCGGTCAGTTTGCTGAAGATGGCGATGGCGTCGGCAGACTTGTTCTGTTCCGCCAGGATCAGCCCCTTCACGAAGCGCATCTGGGCGTCGCGCGGATGTTTGGCGAGGACCGCGTCGGTTTTGACCAAGGCCTCGGCATATTGGCCGTTGCGCATGAGTTTGCTGATGTCCGAGACTTCGCTGGCCTGGACCGAGTAGATTGCGGCGATCAAGCCGGATAGAATAACGGTCTTGCTCAAAATGCCACGCAATGCATTGCGATAAGTGTGCGGGGATGCAAGAGGCATGGTTTTCATCAATGCTATACTCGAACGAAAAGACGCATTTTATCAAAGAAGCACTATAAAAAGGGTTTTGGCAATCGTGTTGTATTCATGTTGTAGACCGCTATAAAACAACAAGCGCGGACGCACTGAAAACGTGCTGGCAGACGGCAACCCGCGCCTCTTGCTCAGTACTGAAACACCACACGAACCATTGCCGGAACCGATATTCCCATTCATGAGCACTCTGAAAATCTATAACACGCTGGCGCGTGATAAGCAGGCTTTTTCCCCAATCGAACCGGGCAAGGTCCGCCTCTACGTGTGCGGCATGACCGTCTACGACTATTGCCATCTCGGCCACGCGCGCGTGATGGTGGTGTTCGACATGGTGCAGCGCTGGTTGCGCGCCACGGGTTTCGACGTGACTTATGTGCGCAACATCACCGACATCGACGACAAGATCATCCAGCGCGCGATCGAAAACCGCGAGTCGATCGGCCAGCTGACTCAGCGTTTCATCGACGCCATGGACGAGGATTCCGCGGCGCTCGGGGTGCAGAAGCCCGATCACGAGCCGCGCGCCACTGCTTATGTGCCGCAAATGCTGGACCTGATCGGCAAACTCCAGACCAACGGCCTGGCCTATCAGGGCAGCGACGGCGACGTCAATTACTCAGTGCGCGATTTTCCCGGCTACGGCAAATTGTCGGGCAAGTCGCTCGACGACCTGCGCGCCGGCGAGCGCGTCGACGTCAACACCGGCAAGCGCGACCCGCTCGATTTTGTTCTCTGGAAAGCCGCCAAGGAAAGCGAACCGGGCGAAGTCAAATGGGATTCTCCATGGGGCAAGGGACGACCGGGCTGGCATATCGAATGCTCGGCCATGGCGAGCGACTTGCTGGGTGATCATTTCGACATTCATGGCGGCGGCCAGGATTTGCAATTCCCGCATCATGAAAACGAGATCGCCCAGTCGGAGGGCGCGCACCAGCATACCTTCGTCAATTATTGGATGCACAACGGTTTCATCCGTGTCGACAATGAAAAGATGTCGAAGTCGCTAGGAAATTTTTTCACCATCCGCGACGTCCTGAAAAAATACGATCCCGAAGTGGTACGCTTCTTCATTCTGCGCGCGCACTATCGCAGTCCGTTGAATTATTCGGATGCGCATCTGGACGACGCTCGCGTTGCCTTGACGCGTCTTTACACGGCGTTGAAAGATGTGCCGACCGATGCTGGCGCGGCAGCGATAGTGGATCGGAGCGATGTCCATGCGCAGCGCTTTACCGAAGCGATGAACGACGACTTCAATACACCGGTGGCGATTGCGGTGCTGTTCGACCTGGCCAATGAAGTCAACAAGAGCAAGTCGCCGACGCAGGCGCAGCAGTTGAAGGCGCTGGCGGCGGTGATCGGATTGTTGGAACGACCAGCTGAAACGTTCCTTCAAGGCGGTCAAGGCACCGAGGCAGAAGGCTTGTCCGCAGCAGATATCGAAGCAAAAATCGCGGCGCGTGTCGCCGCCAAGCAAGCAAGGAATTTCGCCGAAGCAGACGGCATCCGCGCGGAACTCGCTGCGGCCGGCGTGATTCTGGAAGACAAACCGGGCGGTTTGACCGAGTGGCGACGAGGCTGACGAGAATGATAAAAAACAATCCCGCTGATCCGGCTATCAGCATTCCGGCGTATTGGGAGGACGCGAAAGCGGAGTTGATGAAGCGCGACCGCATCATGCGCAAGCTCATCCCGCAATTCGGCGACCTGCAATTGACTGGCCGCGGCGATGCCTTCACCACGCTGGCGCGTTCCATCATCGGCCAGCAGATTTCCACCAAAAGTGCCCAGGCAGTCTGGCAGCGTTTCCTCGAAGCATGTCCGAAATGCATGCCGGCCCAGGTCATCAAAGCCGGCCCGGAGAATCTTGTCGCCTGCGGGCTGTCCAAACGCAAGGCCGAGTACATTCTGGACCTCGCCAATCACTTCAAGGCAAAAACCGTTCATCCCGACAAATGGGCGGAGATGGAAGACGAAGACGTCATTGCCGAGATGCTGCAGATCCGCGGGATCGGTCGCTGGACAGCCGAGATGTTTTTGATATTTAATCTGCTCCGGCCAAATGTCCTCCCCCTGGACGATCCCGGGTTGCTCAAAGGCATCAGCGATAGCTATTTTTCAGGCGAACCGGTATCGCGCAGCGATGCGCGCGAAGTCGCCGCGAACTGGGAGCCGTGGCGCACCGTCGCCACCTGGTATCTGTGGCGCAGCCTGGATGGCGCCGCCTCCTGAAGGTGAAAACGATTGCCGCTTGCGACCAATGTTGGCAAGGCGGCAATGCGAATAGAAGGCATGCGGGCTGTTATACTCGCGCCTGTTCATGAAAATGCGTAAAGGAATACGATGAGCAAGTCGACAACGACATTTCTGGGTTTCGAGCAGGCAATCGCCGAGCTGGACGCCAAAATTGAAGAGTTGCGCTTTGTGCAGGACGACTCGGCAGTCGATATCTCGGAAGAGATCGAACGGCTGGTCAAGAAGAGCCAGCAACTGACCAAGGATATCTACGCCAAGCTCACGCCGTGGCAAGTGTCGCAAATCGCCCGTCATCCGCAACGGCCGTACACCATGGACTATGTGAATGAAATCTTCACCGACTTCCATGAGTTGCACGGCGACCGCACTTATGCGGACGACCTGTCCATCGTCGGCGGTCTGGCGCGCTTCAACGGCCAGGCATGCATGGTGATCGGCCATCAGAAGGGTCGCGATACCAAAGAACGCGCGCTGCGCAATTTCGGCATGCCGAAACCGGAAGGTTATCGCAAGGCCATGCGCCTGATGAAAGTCGCCGAAAAATTCAATTTGCCGATCTTTACCTTCGTCGACACGCCGGGTGCATTCCCCGGCATTGACGCCGAAGAGCGCGGCCAATCCGAAGCGATCGGCCACAACCTCTACGTCATGGCCGAACTCAAGGTGCCGCTGATCGCCACCATCATCGGTGAAGGCGGCTCCGGCGGCGCCCTGGCGATTGCCGTGGGCGACTCGGTGCTGATGCTGCAATATGCGACTTACTCGGTAATCTCGCCGGAAGGCTGCGCCTCGATCCTGTGGAAGACCGCCGACCGCGCGTCCGACGCTGCCGAGGCACTGGGCCTGACCGCGCATCGACTCAAGGCGATGGGCCTGATTGACAAGATCGTCAATGAACCGCTCGGCGGCGCCCATCGCGATCCGAAACAAATGGCCTCGCTGCTCAAGCGTGCGCTGGCCGACACGCTGCGTCAATTCCAGGGCGTCAAGACCAAGGAGTTGCTGGCCGCGCGTCATGAAAAACTGATGAGCTACGGCAAGTTCAAGGAATTGAATACGCAGGAATAAACCTGATGCCGGCATCGCTTCCTGAACGTTGCAATGCCGGTGTGCAGTTCCAGTGTTCTGCAGATGGCCTCGCTCGAGGCCATTTTTCTTTAGCGTCACGATGTCGACTGCAGGTGCTGTCATCGGCGCTGAATCCCGCCTCATCATGCGCTTCATCCTTTACCACTCGCGCGCAGGAAAACCACCATGTCCGCATCAGGCGCCGCCTTCACGTTGCAAGAACAATTCTCTCAAGCCATTGAGGCGCTGAGCATCCCGCATCGCATCGACAACGGCCGCACGCTGGCGGAAATATTTCCCGTCATTGCAGTGGCCTACAGCGGCGGACTCGATTCGTCGGTGCTGCTGCATCTCGCCTCCGCCTTTGCGCGCGAGCAGGGTGTGCGGCTGTTGGCTTTCCACATCCATCACGGCATCAGCGCCAACGCCGATCAATGGCAGGCGCATTGCCGTGCGCAATCCGAACGTGTCGATGTGCAGTTCGATACGCGCAACGTCACGCTGGCGACGAAGGACAAAAGCGGCGTCGAAGAAGCGGCGCGCCTGGCGCGTTACCAGGCCCTCGGACAACTGTGCCGGGAGCATGGCGCGGGTCTGCTGCTGACCGCGCATCACCTCGACGACCAGGCCGAAACCGTGCTGTTGCAAATGCTGCGCGGTTCCGGCGTGGCCGGAATTTCAGGGATGGACGGCGCCAATAAAGCGGCGGAGCTGCTCGGCGACGCCGGCCTGCTGATGGCGCGTCCCTTGCTCGGTGCGTCGCGCGGTGAGCTGGAGCAGTACGCGCAGCAGGAACAGGTGCCCTTTGTGGAGGACGAATCCAACAGCGACACCCGTTATGCACGCAATGCCTTGCGGCATAAGGTGATGCCGGTACTGGCGGAATTCTTCCCCGGCTTCCAGGAGCGTTTTGCGCGAGCGGCGGGACACGCGCAAGCAGCACAGCGGCTGCTGACGGTGTTGGCAGATCAGGATCTTGCGGCTTGCCTGGAGGGGGAATATCTCAGCGTGCCGGCGTTGCGTCGGCTCGATCCCGAACGCATCGACAATCTGTTGCGCCACTGGCTCGGCCTGCGCGGATTGCGCATGCCGTCGTCGGCCTGGCTGTTCGAGTTGCGCACGCAGCTGATCGACGCGAAATACGATGCGCAGTTGTGCGTGACGCATCCCGACTGCCACGTGCGGCGCTATCGCGACCGCGTTTTCCTGACACCGCGCCGTCCGCCATTCGACGAGAACACCGGACCGCAACCGTTCGTTTGGCGCGGAGAACACAGGCTGCATTTCCCGCAGTTTTCCGGCAGCCTGTTTTTCGAGGTCGCCGAAGTTGGTTTCAACGCGGGTTGGTTACGCGAGCAATCCCTGTCGGTATGCTTGCGCAGCGGCGGCGAACGCGTCCGCCTGGCGTGGAATCGTCCCGCCAAGAGTCTCAAATATCATTTCCAGAACATGGACATTCCGGCATGGGAACGTCCGTATCTGCCACTGGTTTTTGCGCAGGGGCAGATCCTGTATGCGGCGGGCATCGGCATGGATTGCCATGCGCAAACGAAACCTGGCGAGGAGGGCAAGGAGAACGGGGAACCTCGGATCGCCTTGCGCTGGCAGGCTGATCTGGGCTGAATATTGAAGTCCGCTTTCTTCGGATCGCAATGAAAAACGGCTTGCCATGTTCGATGGCAAGCCGTTCTTTTTTGTGCTCCCTGAGCGTGTTTTACATGCTACCTGTACTTCACTTCAGGCTGCCTGAATTACTTGGCCTTGGCAGGTGCGGCTGGTGTTGCTGGAGTTGCCGGTGTTGCAGCAGGTGCGGCGGTGGTCTTTTCAGCCTTGGCTTCCTTCTTGGTGTGCTTCACGGCCTTGTGCTTGGCGGCATGCTCAGCCTTCGGCGCTGCTGTTGCAGCGGCAGGAGTTGCAGTTGCAGGCTTCGCAGCTGCAGGTGCTGCAGGCGCGCCGGTTTGGGCGAATACTGGCAGAGTCAAGGCGGAGAACAGGGCTGCAACGACGATGGATTTCGAGTTCATGGCAATTTCCTTAAAGAGAAGTTTTTTCAGTCTCGGCGCTGACTGTTGATTGTTGCGCCTTACTTCCATTAACGAGCCGTGAACCGAAGCGACGACATCAGAGTGTTTCAAAAGATGTCATATTTGTAAGCGTCTGTTGCAGTTCCTTTGCACCTCTCCAGACGCTATGCAAATGGCCAGCCATGCGAACCGAACAAGCCGACCAGGCCGATGACGATCAGGTAAATCGCAATGATGAAATTGAGAAGGCGTGGCATCACGAGGATCAGGATGCCGGCAATCAGGGCGACCAAGGGGCCGAAGGAAAGATGAAGGTTCATGTGATGCTCCTTGTTGGTTGATCTTGATCGGAACAGCTATTCCGGTGAGACGATATTCGGGTGGCAGAGTTCAGCGCGTCGTCGCATGAGTCCTTATAATGTCCATCCTTGGTTTATCAGCAGAAAGTACGGCATGGCTTTTCAATCCTGGTTTGCATTTTTCCTGGCGGCTTGTCTGATCGCCATCTCTCCCGGCTCCGGCGCGGTCTTATCGATGAGTCACGGCCTCAGCTACGGCGTGCGCCGCACCAGCGCCACCATCCTCGGACTCGAAGTCGCACTGGTGCTGATCCTGGTGATTGCCGGCGCCGGCGTGGGCTCGCTGCTGGTGGCGTCGGAAGCCGCCTTCAACACGATCAAGATCCTTGGCGCGGCCTACCTGATTTACCTCGGCTGGTCGCAATGGCGTTCGCCGGTGCATGTCGACGACGCGCAAGCTGCGCGTCCGGCCGCACCCACGGCGTGGTGGCAGCGCGCGGTCACCGGTTTCCTGACCAACGCCACCAATCCGAAGGGCATCGTCTTCATGGTCGCGGTCCTGCCGCAGTTCATCAACCATGAGCGTCCGTTGTGGCTGCAATTGCTGCTGATGGCGATCACCATGGTGGCAGTGGACCTCGTCGTGATGCACGGCTATGCGTTCGCGGCGAGCCGCATGCAGCGCTTCTTCCGCGATGCGAAAGCAGTGCGTATGCAAAATCGCTTCTTCGGCGGCGTGCTGATGCTGGTCGGCGCCGGATTGTTTTTCTTCAAGCGCAGCCAGCAATGATGTGTTTCCGATAACGCTGCCGGCCATAAACCGGCAGGCGTAAAAAAGCCCGCACCGACCATGTCGCCTGCGGGCTTTTTACTGATGCGCTGATGCGTCGATGCGTCAGCGAGGAGGATTACTTGTCCTTCTTCAGGCACTCCTTCATAAAGGCTTTGCGGTCGTCGCCTTTCTTGCCGGTCGCGTCCTTGTTGCAGCTCTTCATCTTGTCTTGCTGGGTGGCTGGCGCGGCAGCGGCGGCCGGCTTGTTGGAGAGGCAATCCTTCATGAAGGCCTTGCGTTCGTCGCCTTTCTTGCCGGTGGCGTCCTTGTTACAGGTAGTCATCTTGCTTTGCTGGGCAGTTTGGGTTTGCGCCATGGCGGCAGGGGCGAACAGGACGGGAGCGATGACGGCGAGGGCCAGGGTTGCAAGCAGTTTTTTCATGGGTTTCTCCATTCAGGGATAACGTGGGTGGTGCGGCTTGGATGCCGCGTTCTTACCTAGTTCTGCGCTTGGCACGACGACGTGGCCGTCTGCTTGCCCTTGAACGTTTGTCAAACCGGCGGCGTTGACAGCGCCGCTACGCCATTTTCTCAACGCGGGCAGGCAATATCGTCCTCGGGGCACACCGACAGCGCTTTGAGCTCCTTGGTGCGTTCCAGCGTCTTTTCCGTCAGGCAGGATTGCAGCGCCACGTTGTGCGCTGAACCGCCGGCGCCGCGCGAGGTGGCATACTTGCAGGAAAGATCGCGATATTTGATCCAGGCCAGCTGGACGTCGCGGATCTGGTTCTGCTGGGTCTTGTCAAGGCGCTTACGGTAGTCGACGTAAGTCTGGTTCAACTCGGCGTCGGCCTTGTTGAGCGCCTGGCTGGCGCATTCGTCCATGTCCGCCTGGGTCTGAGTGTTACTGCAATCCAACGCCCAGGCGCTGCTGGCGATAACGGAAAAAGACAGTAGCGCGGCAATGCGCCATAGGGATGATTTCATGTTTTCCTCAACTTTATCAGGTGACGAGTGTCTACTACCGCGACGGACGAAAGCAAGCGATTTGCGCGGTAAGATTGTTGCCAAGTGTTACGGCGTGCAGCAAGGCGCAGGATTTTTTAGAAGTGCCGGCCGGCACGGAGTTCAATCGAAGTTAAACCATATTCAAATGAAGGCGGGAATACTTTCATGGCGCTCAACTGGATCGCAGCTTTCAAACTGATACCCTGGGCCGATGTGGTCCAGGCGACCCCGACCGTGGTGCGCGGCGCCAAGGACTTATGGACGCGCGCGCGGGCGGGCAAGGCCAAATCGGTTGCCACGGATGGCGCAGCACCGGCGCCCGGCAGTCCCGAACATCTGGCGCAGCGTATCGCGCAGCTGGAAGCAGAGCAGGTTGACGCATCTGCGTTGATCAACACGCTGGCCGAACAGAACGCGCAACTGGTGGCGGTGCTGGACAACGTGCGCAACAAGGTCAAGCTGCTGTTCGCGGCATGCGTGTTGCTGGCGTTGAGCAGCGCGGCCTTGTGGTTGCGCTAGCCGGCGACGGGCCAAGCTGCTTCCGCCTTGCACCATCGCCGGCATCGCCCGGTCAGGCTGAAGCTGCAATCCCGGAAGCGAAGTCGCGATAGGACCGAAGAGGGCGACCCAGCAGCGTGGTCAGGCGTTCCACGTCACCTGCCTCCGGAATCATGCCGTCGGTGAGAAAGCGTTCGCTCATCAGGCGCATATCGAAGGCCATCCAGCTCGGCATGAATTGCCGCAGGTTTTTCTCGAACCCTGCGGGATCATCTCCCGGATAGGCAATCGGGCGTCCCAGGACTCCCGTCCAGATCGCGGCGATATCCCTGCCGGTCAATGTTTGAGGCCCGACCAGGTTGATCCGGTCGATGGGAAGAGGGGTTGCGCTTCTTTCCCGGCGGATGAGTTCGATGGCTGCGATCTCGCCGATGTCGCGCGTATCGATCATGGCCAGTCCCTTGCTGCCGATCGGCATCGGATAGATGCCGTATCCGGTCACCACATCCTTGATCGTGACGTCGTTGTCCATGAAGTAGGCAGGACGAAGGATGGTTGCATTCATCCCCATTTGCTCGATCATGCGCTCAACGCCGAACTTGCCCGCGAAGTGCGGCACGTTCACGTAGAGGTCGCTGTGGATTACCGACAGGTAGACGATCCGCTCGATGCCGGCCTCACGGGCCACGTTGAGCGCGATCAGCGCCTGGGTGTATTCGTCGGGGACGACCGCGTTGAGCAGGAATAGCGTCGAGACGCCTGAAAAAGCGCTGCGCAGCGAATCGACGTCGAGCAGGTCGCCCTGGACGACGTCAACGCCGGCGGGGAAGTTTGCTTTCGACACATCGCGCACGAGGGCGCGAACGTCGGCGCCGCGTTTGACGAGTTGTTCGACAACGTGGCGGCCGACAGTGCCGGTGGCGCCGGTAACGATAATAGTCATGATGATTACTCCTTGGTCTGGTGTGTAAATTGAAAATTGCGATGGGGGATGCGGATCAAGCCGGCAGGGCGTCGTTGAGGGTGTTCGCGGTGTCCATGTTTGTCCTTCTGTCGGGAAAGTTGATTCACAGGGAGAAGTCCACAACCGTCTTGCCGACCTGCGGTTGAGTCCGGTTGCGCTCGATCGCTGCGGGCAGCTCGTCGAAGCGCACCACGGTGTTGACTTTTGACTGCAAGCGTCCTTGCGCCACGTCCTCCGCAATCGCTTGCAGTCGTGCGGCATCTGGCGTGTTCATGAACCAGAGGCCGCGTCGCCCGCTTGGCGTGCTTGCCAGAATGGCCGGCGATGCCGTGCTGACGATGACGCCGTCTTCGGCCAGGACAGACCAGGCACGGTTCAGCATTTCGCCGCCGACATAGTCGAGCACGAGGTCGATGTCGTTGACCGTGGCTTCGAACTGTTCTTTGTCGTAGGCGATGACGTGGTGGGCGCCGAGGCCGCGGACATAGTCGGCGTGCGCGTCCAGAGCGGTGGCAAATACCACGGCGCCGGCCTGACGCGCATACTGGACCGCGAATCCCCCGAGACCGCCTGCCGCGCCCTGGACCAGGATGCGCTGTCCGGCTCGTAGCGGCCCGGCAAAATGCAGGCTTTGCCACGCCGCCAATGACGCCACGGGCAACGCTGCCGCTTCCACGAAGCTCAGCGCTTCCGGGATCAGGTTCAGATTGGCCTCGTCCACCGCGACCAAGTCGGCATAGGCGCCCAGTCCGCCGCGCGGTCCCATGACGCGATCGCCTGGGCGCAGCTTTGTAACGCCGGCGCCAACCGCTTCGACGATCCCGGCAAGTTCAATGCCCAGCACGGTCGGCAGTTGCAGCGGAAATGCGTCCCGCACATAGCCTTCCCGGACTTTCCAGTCCAGTCCGTTGACGCCGGCGGCGCGGACGCGGACCAGGACCTGGCATGGTCCTGCCGTCGGTGCTTCGATTGACACAATCTGGGCGGCGGCCGGGCCGCCGTATTCGTTAAGAACCAATGCGCGAATGTTGTTCATGAAAAACTCCTTTGAGGTGTGGGTTGCGTACGACCAGATAATAGGTAGTTCTGAATGCAAAACAAAGACTGTAAAATAGAGATACTTCGTTCCAATAATGAGACATCATGGATTTCAACGCCCTTGAAGACTTTCAGTTAGTGGCCTCTCATGGCGGCTTGGGAAAAGCCAGTCGCGCCAGCGGCCGCTCCAAAGCAACCTTGTCGCGCCGTGTCGCCGATCTCGAAGAAGCGCTGGGCATTCGGCTCATCGAGCGGGGTGCTCGCAGCCTGGAGGTGACCGAAGCCGGCCAGCTCTTGCTCGCCCGAATCGAGGGGCCGATGCGCGAGGTCGCCGAAGCGGTGGCGGCGGCACGTGATGGCCTCGCGACGCCGCGGGGCCGTCTGCGCGTCGCAGCGCCGCTTCTGTTTTCGCAACTGGCCTTGGGGAAGATTGCCGCGCGGTTCGTGGAGAGCTATCCGGAGGTACAGATCGAAGCCGTGGCCGATGATCGCCTCGTCAATCTCGTTGACGAGCACTTCGACGTCGCCATACGCATCAATCCAGGCAAGGACAGCGCATTGGTCGGCAGGTGCTTTGCCAGAGACAGGCAGGTCCTTGCGGCCGCACCATCAGTTCCGATGCCGACGGGAGATCGCGGCAAGCCATTCCCCGTCCCGGCGGTCGTCACGCCGGGCTATCGCGACGGCGATGTCTGGTCAGTGCGCAATGGCCAGTTCACCGTCGAGCCGCGGCCGGTTCTGCGCCTGTCGTCGCTCCTGATGGTGCGCGATGCGATTGCCGCCGGCGCCGGGGCGGCGATGCTGCCCCAGTCCATCATTGGCGGCTTGCTGGAAAAAGGCGAACTGGTCTCGTGGGGAATTGCCGGGGACGAAGTTGAGCTTTGGGTTCTGCATACCTCGCGCCGTTTGCAGAGCCCCAAGGTGCGGGCCTTCGTGGAATTCATTTGCGGGCAGTACCCTGGCGGCTCGTTTTCCATTCCAACTCTGTGATCCGGGGAGGCGACAGACGGCCATTCAATGCGCTGACATCGACATGATCTTGCCGGCCGGCTAAAAACCGGGTGCGGCCGGCATGCGCTATGCTGTCGGCAATGGGCGCGCTTGCCGGGCAAGGCAGCGCGTCGTTTCCTTCTGATTTCCGCCTGGAGTTGCATGTTTCTTCTATCGTTGCGCATGACGCGTCGTGACTGGCGCGCCGGTGAATTGCGCTTCCTGCTGATTGCCCTGATCGTCGCGGTGGCGGCATTGTCCTCGGTCGGGTTCTTTGTCGACCGCATGCGCGCCGGATTGACGCGCGACGCGCATCAGTTGCTGGGCGCCGATCTGCTGGTCGGTGCGGACCAGCCGCTCAACCCGGCCTGGATTGAGCAAGCGCGCCAACGCAATTTGACGATGGCGCAGACAGTGGTGTTCCCGAGCATGGCGATTGCCGGCGAAGGCGACGCCGGCGCCAATGCAGCGCGCTCCATCCTCTCATCAATCAAGGCGGTCACCGACGCGTATCCGTTGCGCGGCCAACTCAAGCTTGCGGGCTCTGCGGGCGCCGATGGGGCTGACCTTGCCGCCCAAGGCATCCCCCAAGCCGGCACGGTCTGGGTCGATCCGAACATTCTCTCCGCCTTGCAAGTCAAGCAGGGGGATCCGCTCAAACTGGGCGACAAGACCTTCCGCATCGCCGGGGTGATCTCGGTCGAGCCGGATCGCGGCAGCGCTTTCGTCAATTTTGCGCCGCGCGTCATGCTGGGCATGGACGATCTCGCCGCCACCGGGCTGGTGCAATTCGGCTCGCGCGTGACTTATCGTCTGCTGCTGGCGGGCGCGCCGGAACAGGTCAAGGCTTACCAGCAATGGCTGCAAAAGACCATTGACGACGGCAACGTCAAGGGCGTGCGCATCGAGTCGCTCGAATCGGGCCGTCCGGAAATGCGCGCCACGCTCGACCGCGCCGAACAATTCCTGTCGCTGGTCGGCCTGCTGTCGGCCTTGCTGGCGGCAGTCGCCGTGGCCATGGCGGCGCGTCGCTTCATGCTGCGGCATCTGGATGCCTGCGCCATGCTGCGCTGTTTCGGCATGACGCAGAATCAGGTCACGCTGATGTACCTGCAGGAATTCATCGTAGTCGGCCTTGCCGGCAGTGCGCTCGGCGTGCTGCTTGGTTTCGCCGCTCACTTTGCTCTGCTGGAGTGGCTGGGACAATTCATGCCGACCACGCTGCCGGCGGCAAGCTGGTGGCCGGCGTTGCAAGGCGTCGCGGTCGGCTTGCTGCTGCTGGTTGGATTTGCCTTGCCGCCGCTGCTGCAACTGCGCAACGTACCGCACAATCGTGTGATCCGGCGCGAAGCCTCGGCGCCGAAGGCGATGAGCATCGCCACCTACGCGCTGGGCATGCTGGTGTTCGCCGGATTACTGTTGTGGCAGGCCGGCGACATCAAGCTGGGCGCCATGACGGCGGCCGGCTTCCTTGGCGGTTTCGCATTGTTCGCATTGATCGCATGGGCTTGCCTGCGCAGCGTGCAATCGTTGCGCGGCCTGTTCAACAACCAGAGCTGGCGCTTCGCCATTGACGGCTTGCAACGCCGGCCCGGCGCCACCACGATGCAGATCGTCGCGCTCGGTCTGGGCCTGATGGCCTTGCTGCTGCTGACGGTGATCCGCGGCGACCTCATCGGCGCCTGGCGCCAGGCCACGCCGGCCGATGCGCCGAACCGCTTCGTCATCAACATCCAACCGGACCAGAAAGACGTGGTCGAACGAAAGCTGAAACAGGCCGGCTTGCAACAGGCGCGCCTGTTCCCGATGATCCGCGGTCGCCTGGTGCAGATCAACGGCAAGCCCGTCACCAACGACACCTATCAGGAAGATCGCGCCAAGCGCCTGGTGGATCGCGAATTCAATCTATCGACCATGCGCGACCTGCCGGCGCAGAACACCATCGTCGGCGGCAAATGGTATGACGACAGCCGTCCCGAAGCCTCGGTGGAAGAGGGTCTGGCCAAGACACTCAAGCTCAGCCTCGGCGACCGGTTGCAATTCGACATCGCCGGTCAGTTGGTCAGCGTGCCGATTACCAGCATCCGCAAGCTGGAATGGGGCTCGCTGCGCGTCAACTTCTTCGTCATCATCAATCCGGCGGCGATGCGCGAGATGCCGCAGACATGGATCACCGCCTTCCACTTGCCGGACGCCAAGGCCGGCCTCGGCAACGTCTTGACGCGCGATTTCCCGAACCTGACGGTGGTCGACATCGGCAGTGTGCTCAAGCAGATCCAGGACATTGTCGACCAGGTGATTTCTGCAGTGGAATTCCTGTTCCTGTTCACGCTGACGGCCGGCGTGCTGGTGCTGTATGCGGCGCTGGTCGGCACCCAGGACGAGCGGGTGCGCGAAGCCGGTTTGCTGCGGGCGCTCGGCGCCACCCGGCAAGAGTTGGCAAAGGCGCAACGTATCGAGGTGATGCTGATCGGTAGTGTCGCCGGATTGCTGGCCGCCAGCGGCGCGGCGGCCATCGGCTGGGCGCTGGCGCATTACGTGTTCGACTTCGAGTGGCGCTTCAGCCCGTGGCTGTGGCTGGCGGGCGCCGGCATCGGTATGGCGTGCGCCGTATTCGGCGGCTGGGCCGGCTTGCGCAATGTGCTGTCGAGGCCGCCGCTGCAGACCTTGCGCGAGGCCTGAGGACGGCTTAAGCGGGAGACATGTCGGCGCTGAAGCAGGTATCATCTCGGTCTATGCAAATCGAAGACCTCAATCAGCCGACTGTCTATGACATGATCGGCGGAGCGGAAAAGCTGCGCGCCATGGTGGATCGTTTCTACGATCTGATGGACCTCGAGCCGGAGTTCGCCGGCATCCGTTCGCTGCATCCGCCGTCGCTCGACGGTTCACGCGACAAGACCTACTGGTTCCTGTCCGGCTGGAGCGGCGGTCCCAACCTGTACACCGAACGCTTCGGCCATCCCTTCCTGCGGGCGCGCCATTTGCCGTTTGCCATCGGCATTTCCGAGCGCGACCAGTGGTTGCGCTGCATGGCCTGGGCGATGGAAGACACCGGCCTCGACGAAGCGCTGCGTACGCGCCTGATGCAGTCGTTCTTCCAGACCGCCGACTGGATGCGCAACAAGCCTGACTAATTCACGCCATATCAATGAAATACCAAAGAAACACCCGACATGACCCAGACTGAAATGATTCTCCTCGCCCTGATCGCCGTCGGCATTGTGCTGCAGATCGTGATCCTTCTGCGCGGCCGCGCCAGCATCGATATCGGCACGCCGTTGCAGCAGCTCAAGAGTGAATTGCAACGCCACCAGCAAGACCTGGCCGAGCGCAGCGAACGCGAGTTGCGCGACCAGCTGCAATCCAACGCACAAAGCACGCGCCAGGAACTGGGCGGCAATTTCGGCCAGCTGCAGCAGACGCTGGCGGCGCAGATGACCAGCGTCGCGACCCTGCAGAACAACCAGATCGACAGCTTCGCGCAGCAACTGGTCAAGCTCAACGAGACTAACGCCCAGCAACTCGACGGCATGCGCCAGACCATGAATTTGCAGGCGCAGGCCAGCCGCGAAGAGCAGGCGGCCTCACTCAAGCGTTTCGGCGACACGCTGAACCAGACGCTGACCACGCTGACCGAATCCAATGCGCAACGCATGGCCGAAGTGCGCGCCACGCTGGAAGCCAAAATCAAGGACCTGCAGCTGGACAACGGCAATCGCCTCGAAGAGATGCGCAAGACCGTCGATGAGAAGTTGCACGCCACGCTGGAGCAGCGCCTCGGCGAATCGTTCAAGCTGGTGTCGGACCGCCTCGACAAGGTTCATCAGGGCCTTGGCGAAATGCAGCAGTTGGCCATCGGCGTGGGCGACCTGAAACGCGTGCTGACCAACGTCAAGACGCGCGGCACCTGGGGCGAAGTGCAGCTGGAAATGCTGCTGGAACAAATGCTCACGCCGGACCAGTACGCCAAGAACGTCGAGACCGTGCCCAACACCGGCGAGCGTGTTGAATTTGCAATCAAACTGCCGGGCAACGACGATGGCGGCACGCCGGTGTGGATGCCGATCGACGCCAAGTTCCCTAAGGAACAGTACGAACGCCTGGCCGAAGCCGCCGACCGCGCCGATGCCGAAGGCGTGGCGCAGGCAGGCCGCGAACTGGAACGCGCCGTGCGCGGCGAAGCGAAGACCATCGCTGAAAAATATCTGTCGCCGCCATTGACCACCGATTTCGCCATCCTGTTCCTGCCGACCGAAGGTCTGTATGCCGAAGTCATGCGCAGGCCGGGTTTGTCGGATGACCTGCAGCGCACGCATCGCGTGAGCATCGCCGGACCGTCGACCTTGTCGGCGCTGCTGAACAGTTTGCAGATGGGATTCCGTACGCTGGCGCTGGAGAAGCGTTCGTCGGAAGTATGGCAGGTGCTGGGCGCGGTGAAGACCGAGTTCGGCAAGTTCGGCGATGTGTTGTCGGCGACCAGGAACGCGCTGGAACGCGCTGCCAAGAATATCGAACAGGCTGAAACGCGCACGCGCCAGATGACGCGCAAGTTGAAATCAGTGGAAGCCTTGCCGAGCGACACGGCGCAGAAATTGCTGGGCACCGCCGAGCCGGAAATCGACGGCGACGGCCAGAGCGAGTTGCTCTAAGCACTATAGCGAATCAGCCCGATAAATCAGCGAATCAGAAATTTCATCAGTAGGGAAAACAGCCTGCCGTAAGGCGGGCTGAACAGCCGCACGGCGTTGAAGCGGCTCTGCGTGAACACCGGCTTCATGTGCGAAAAGCGCCGGAAACCTTCCTCTCCATGATAGGCGCCCATGCCGGATGCGCCGACTCCGCCGAAAGGCAAATTTTCTTGTGCAATATGCAGCAGCGTGTCGTTGACGGTCACGCCGCCGGCGACCGTCTGCAGCAAGACCTGGTCGATGGCCGTCTCGCTTTTGGCAAACACATACAGCGCGAGCGGGCGCGGCCGGGCGTTGACGAAGGCGATCGCCTCGTCGAGATTCTCGTAAGTCACCAGCGGCAGCAGCGGCCCGAAAATTTCTTCCTGCAGGATGCGCGCATCCGGCGCAACGTGCGTCAGCGCCATCGGCGGCAATAGTCGCGTCGATGGGTGCGGCGTATGCGTGGTGAGTTGCTCGACGGTCGCACCGCGTTCGCGGGCGTCGTCCAGCAACGCTTGCAAGCGAGTGAAGTGGCGTTCATTGACGATGCTGGTGTAGTCGTCGATGGCCAGGCGCTCGTCGTTGAGGGCAGGATACATGCGCGCCACGACGGCGCGCGCGGCCTCGATGAAGTCACGTTCACGACCCCGCGGCAGCAGCACGTAATCCGGCGCGATGCAGGTCTGGCCGGCATTGAGCAACTTGCCGCTGACGATGCGCGCAACGGCGTGCCTGAAATCGGCATCGGCGGCGATGATGGCCGGCGACTTTCCGCCCAGCTCCAGCGTCACCGGGGTCAATCGCTCGCTGGCGATGCGCATGACGTCGCGGCCGACGGCGGTGGAGCCGGTGAAGATCAGATGATCGAAGGCGAGGGCGCAAAATTCGCGGGCGAGGTTGACACCGCCATTGACGACGGCGATTTCATCGTCGGAAAACGATTGCCGGATCAAGCGGTCGAACAGCTCGCCGAAGGCGGGCGTGTTTTCCGACAGCTTGATCATCGCCAGGTTGCCGGCGGCCAGGGCGCAGCCCAGCGGACCGATAGTCAGCAGCAGCGGATAATTCCACGGCGTGACGATGCCGACCACCCCGAGCGGCTGCGGCAACAGGCGATTGCCGGCCGGCTTGAACCAGATTGCCGTAGGCCGGGTCTGCGGCTGCATCCACTGCTTGCCGTGGGCCAGCACATGGTCAATCGCCTGCAAGCTGGTGAAGACTTCCAGGAATTGCGTTTCGTGCCGCGAGCGATTGCCGAAGTCGGTGCTGATCGCAGCGGCGATATCGTCGCGATGGCGCAGCAGCAACTGTCGCAGGCGTTGCAAGCGGTCTTGGCGCTTTTCCCACGGCGTCGCCGGCTGCGCGCGCGAGCGCAGGTGCAGCCGGTCGAAGCGTGCGGACAGCGTCATGGCTTCACGTCAGGCCGTCGAACAACACTACCTGCACCAGATCGCCGGCGGCGATGTCGCTTTGGACGTCATCCAGCACGATGATGCAGTTGGCGTCGGACATCGAACGCAGGATGCCGGAGCCTTGCGCGCCGGTCAGTTTCACTTTCCACACGCCGTCGCTGTCAGGCGCCAGGATGCCGCGCTGGTATTCCGTGCGGCCGGGCTTCTTGCGGATCGCCGACAACGACGTTGCTTGCAGCCGCGGCAGCGGACTGGCGTCGGCGCCCGACATGCGCAACAAGGCGTCACGCACGAAGAAATAGAAGCTCACCATCACCGCGACCGGATTGCCAGGCAGGCCGAACAGGTAGGCCCCGCGATCACGTGACGCGATGCGGCCGAAGGCCATCGGCCGGCCCGGGCGCATGCCGATTTTCCAGAACAGCATGTCGCCCAGCTTTGTCATGGTCTGCTTGGTGTAATCGGCCGCGCCGACCGAGACGCCGCCGGAAGTGATGACAGCGTCCGCGTGTTCGCAGGCGCTGCGGAAGGCCGCTTCCATGGCGACCGGTTCATCCCTGACTACGCCCATGTCGATGATGTCGCAGCCGAGGCGCGTGAGCATGCCGTACAACGTGTAGCGATTGGAGTCGTAGACGCAGCCCGGATCGAGCGGTTCGCCGACCGAGCGCAATTCGTCGCCGGTCGAGAAGAAGGCCACGCGCAGGCGGCGCTGCACCATAACCTCGGCCACGCCCAGCGAGGCCAGCATGCCGATGTCGGCCGGACGGAGGATCTTGCCGGCGCGCAGGGCGATCTGGCCATTGCTCAGGTCTTCGCCGCGCAGGCGGCGGTTGTCGCCGCGTCGTACGCGGCCGGCCGGAATGGTCACGTCGGTATCCGTTGGATTCTCGGTGAATTCTTGCGGAATGACGGTATCGCAATCGGCCGGCATGGCGGCGCCCGTCATGATCCGCACGCATTCGCCGGCGGCCACGGCGCCGTCGAACTGCTGGCCGGCATGCACGCTGCCGACGATGCGCAGCGTCAGCGCCTGGCTGCTTGCGAGATCGTCGCCGCGCAGTGCATAGCCGTCCATGGCGGAGTTATCGTTGGCGGGCACGTCGATGGTCGAGATGATGTCGGCGGCCAGCGTCCGGTCCAGCGCGCTGCGGATGGCGACGCGTTCGACCGAGGCGATCGGCTGCACGAAATCACGGATGATTTTTTGCGCCTGCGGTACGGTCATTGCGTCCGGGTCATAGCCGGACACGCAACTGACGATGTCGGAGAGGGAGCGTTGAGTCATTTATTTGGATTCCAGTTGGCGCAGCTCTTGCAGCGTGTTGATGTTGCTGAGGGCGGCTTCGTCCTCGAAGCGGACTTCGGCGGTGCGGATGCCGGCAAACCAGCGTTCCATTTTGCGGCCGTCCTGGTGCAGGTAATCGGTCAGCGACGACAGCAGCGTTTTCCTGAGCAGGCAGAACACCGGGTGACGCTGAAAATCTTCTTGGTCAACGCAGCCGGTGACGGCGATGGCGGCATCCGCCCGCTGTTCGATCAATGCCGCCGCCAACCGTGCGACCAAATCCGGTGGCAGCAATGGGGAGTCGCAAGGTGCCGCAGCCAGATAGCCGGTGACGCAATGCGTCAGGCCGCTGTGCAAGCCCGCCAGCGGGCCGGGGAAGTCGGGCAGTAGGTCGGCCCATACCGGCAGATTGAACGCCGCGTAGTCGCTCTGATGGCGATTGGCGTTGATTGCCAGCGTACCGGTCTGGACCGCCAGGCGTTCCATCACGTGCACCGCCAGCGGCTTGCCGCGGAACAGCTGCAAGCCTTTGTCGACATGACCCATGCGGGCGCCGCGTCCGCCTGCCAGTACGAGGCCGGTAATTTGTTCGGGGAGAATTGCAGCGGCGACGGCCATGGCCATCAGCCGCCGATATACGACATTTCGACTTTGCGCACTTGCGGCATCGATGTCGTGGACGAATCCTTTTGCTCGCTGCGCAGTTCGGAATAGCGGTCGCCGCGGCGGCCCCAGATGGCGGCGATGGCCGAAGAGATTTCCGCATCGCTGCGCTCGCCGCGCAGCAGGCCGCGCAGGTCGTGGCCTTCGCCGGCGAACAGGCAGGTGTAGATTTTTCCTTCGGTGGACAGGCGCGCGCGGCTGCAATCCTGGCAGAACGCCTGGGTGACGCTGGAGATGACGCCGATTTCACCACCGCCGTCTTGATAGCGCCAGCGCTGCGCGGTCTCGCCGGTGTAGTTGGCGTCGATCGCTTCGAGCGGGAGTTCGGCATGGATGCGACGGATCACTTCGCTGGACGGCACCACTTCATCCATGCGCCAGCCGTTCGAGCTGCCGACGTCCATGTACTCGATGAAGCGCAGGGTGAACGGGGTGTTCTTGAAGTGGCGCGCCATCGCCAGGATTTCGTGGTCGTTGACGCCTTTCTTGACCACCATGTTGATCTTGATCGGGCCGAGGCCGACCTTGTGGGCGACATCGAGACCGTGCAGGATCTGCGAGACCGAAACATCGACGTCGTTCATGCGCTTGAAGTTGGCGTCGTCCAGCGCATCCAGCGAGACCGTGACGCGCTTGAGGCCGGCATCCTTGAGCGCTTGCGCCTTCTGCGCCAGCAGCGTGCCGTTGGTGGTGAGGGTCAGGTCGAGCTCGCGGCCGTCGCGCGTGCGCAGTTCGTGCAGCATGCCGATCAGGCGTTCGAGATGCTTGCGCAGCAGCGGCTCGCCCCCGGTCAGGCGGATCTTCTCGACGCCATGGGCGACAAACAGGGTGGCCAGGCGTGTGATTTCTTCAAACGACAATAGGGAGGAGTGCGGCAGGAAGCTATAGTCCTTGTCGAACACTTCCTTGGGCATGCAATACACGCAGCGGAAATTGCAGCGGTCGGTGACCGAAATGCGCAGGTCGTGCAACGGACGCCCCAAGGCATCGCTGAGGAAGCCGGTCGGCGCTTCCAGCAGCGCGGGCACGGCTGCGGAGCCACCATTGAGGCGTTCGTCGATGATCGGGATGATGCGTTTGTTCATACTCGCTACGATAGCATGCGGCGGAAAATTAGGCAGTGTACAGAGCTGCCGGAGCGATGTGGGTACAGTGCGGAAACAGGGCGGCGTTTACTTGCCGTTTTGTAATGATGCAAGGGCGCATTCGCCGGCGCCAGACGAGAAAAAAGGGAGTCTTCACTCCCTTTTTTCGTTGCTACGCGGTGCTTGTGCTTGTTAAGGCATCAACGACGGGTTTCGACCTGGACCAGAGGATCAGTCGATTGCGGCGGCAATGGCTTGCGTTCACGCGGCACGCGCGGCGCAGGCACGATCAGGGCTGCGGCGGCCTGGGCTGCGCGCAGTTTTTCCGGGTCGGTGCTGGCCAGGGTCAGACCGGCCGACGACAGCATGTCGTTGAGGTCATTCCATTGCTTGCCGTTGGAAGCTGCTGAAGCAGGGGCTGCAGCGACTGGTGCCGGAGCAGGCGTCGGAGCAACAACTGCCGGAGCCGCTTCAACCGCTTGCGGCGCTGGTGCAACTACGGGTGTAGCAGGAGCCGGTTCCACGGCGACCGGGGCAGGCGCTCCGACGGGGGTAACCGCAGCGGGCGGAGCAACTTCAGCTACTGGTTCCGCGGCGACCGGGGCCGGCGCTTCGACAGCGGCTACCGTTTCCTGAACAGGCGTCACAGCAACCGGCGCCGGCGCAGCTTCGGCCGGCGCTTCAATTGCCGGAGCAGCTTGCACGGCGATCGGAGCTTCAGCAGGAGCTGGAGCAGGGGCCGCTGCTGGTGTTGCAGCAGGAGCCTTTTCGTACCATGGACGCTCATTGTCGTCGGCAGGCGCAGCGACAGTTGCAGCTGGAGCGGCAACTTGCGCCGACTCTTCGCCATCCGCACCTTCAGCGGATTCGCCGTCGGCGTTTTCGCCACCGTTTTCACCGTCACGATCGCGGCGATTGCGGTTGCGGCCGCCACGACGACGACGACGACGCGGTTCACCTTCTTCGGTTGTGCCTTCAACTTGATTGCCTGCCACTTGTGCAGTTTCAGCGCCGTCGACGTCGGTCACTGCGGCAGCAGCAACACCGGTCGCCAGAGCGGCTTCCAATGGCAATCCATCTTCCGCTTTCGGCAGGTCCTTGCGCTCTTCGCGGGGAGGACGCGGCGTGCGCGGTTGACGTGGTTCACGTGCTTCGCTGCCTTCGCGCGGTTCGCGGTTTTCGCGTGGTTCGCGGGCTTCCTTCGGCTCACGCGGTTCACGGCCTTCGCGCGGCTGGCGTGGTTCACGCGGTTCGCGCGGTTCACGATCGCTGCGGCCTTCTGCGCCTTCACGTGGCTCGCGTGGTTCGCGGGCTTCCTTAGGTTCACGCGGCGGACGCGGCGGACGGGCCGGCTTGCCTTCGTATTCCAGCTTGCCGGATTCGTCGCGGGCGTTTTTCTCGGGGGTGGCGCCGTCGCGCTCTTCGCGCTCGTTGCGGTTGCGGCCGTTACGGTTGCGACCGTTGCGGTTGCGGCTGTTGCGGTCGGCGTGGTCGCGCTTTTGCGGGGCCTTGGTCTCGACCGGCGCGGCGACAGGAGTGGCTGCTACCGGCTTGGTGCGGAAGAAGCTCCAGATCTTGCTGAAGAAGCCCGATTCCGGCGCCAGCGTCGGCGGCGGTTCAACCGGTGTCGCTACCTTGCGTTCGACGATAGGCGCCGGCTGGTCAGGGGTGATGCCCTTGACGACGGCTTCCTGGCGCGGCTTGACGTCTTCCTTCTGGCGCTTGCTGTAACCGATGTCGGTTTCAGCTTGTTCCGCCATGGCGTAGCTGGCTTGGGCGTCGTCCAGGCGCGGATCGTCGTGCTTGATGCGCTCGAGCTTGTAGTGCGGGGTTTCCAGATGCTTGTTCGGGATCATGATGACCGTCACGCGGTGGCGTGTTTCGATCTTCAGGATTTCGCCGCGCTTTTCGTTCAACAGGAAAGCAGCGACGTCGACCGGCGCCTGTACATGAATGGCGGCCGAGTTTTCCTTCATTGCTTCTTCCTGAATGATGCGCAGGACTTGCAGTGCGGACGATTCGGTGTCGCGGATGTGGCCGGTGCCGTTGCAACGCGGGCAAGTCACGTGGCTGCCTTCGGACAACGATGGACGCAGGCGCTGGCGCGACAATTCCATCAGGCCGAAGCGCGAGATCTTGCCCATCTGGACGCGGGCGCGGTCGTGGTGCAGGGAGTCTTTCAGGCGGGATTCGACTTCACGCTGGTTCTTGGCGTTTTCCATGTCGATGAAGTCGATGACGATCAGGCCGCCCAGATCGCGCAAGCGCAATTGGCGGGCCACTTCGTCGGCGGCTTCAAGATTGGTGTAGAACGCGGTGGTTTCGATGTCGGAGCCGCGCGTGGCGCGCGCCGAGTTGACGTCGACGGAGACCAGGGCTTCGGTGTGGTCGATCACGATGGCGCCGCCGGAAGGCAACGGCACGGTGCGCGAGTATGCGGTTTCGATCTGGTGTTCGATCTGGAAGCGCGAGAACAGCGGCACGTCGTCGTGGTAGCGCTTGACGCGGTGGACCATGTCCGGCATCACGTGCGCCATGAACTGCTGGGCTTGTTCGTGGATGTCGTCGGTGTCGATCAGGATTTCGCCGATGTCAGGCTGGAAATAGTCGCGGATCGCGCGGATCACCAGCGAGGATTCCTGATAAATCAGGAACGCGCCGGAACCGGACTGGCCGGCGCCTTCGATGGCGCGCCAGAGTTGCATCAGGTAGTTCAGGTCCCACTGCAGTTCGTCGACGTTGCGGCCGATGCCTGCGGTGCGGGCGATGACAGACATGCCGTTGGGCAGGTCCAGCTTGTCCATGGTTTCGCGCAGTTCCTGGCGATCTTCGCCTTCGACACGGCGCGAAACGCCGCCGCCGCGCGGGTTGTTCGGCATCAGGACCAGGTAACGGCCGGCCAGGGAGATGAACGAGGTCAGGGCTGCGCCCTTGTTGCCGCGTTCTTCCTTCTCGACCTGGACGATGATTTCCTGGCCTTCGCGCAGGGCTTCCTTGATGGAGGCGTTGCGGACGTCGATGCCTTCCTTGAAATAGGTGCGGGCAACTTCCTTGAACGGCAGGAAGCCGTGGCGCTCTTCGCCGTAATTGACGAAGCAGGCTTCCAGCGATGGCTCGATGCGGGTGATGACGCCTTTGTAAATGTTGGATTTACGCTGTTCGCGTCCGGTGGCTTCGATATCGATGTCGATCAGCTTTTGACCGTCAACGATGGCTACGCGCAATTCTTCCTGCTGCGTAGCATTGAACAACATACGTTTCATGTTTCACTCCGTGGCACTGAGGCCGCTTTATTGACGCACGATGAATGCATCAAAAGTACAAGGATGTACGCGAGAACGAAGTGATTGGGGGAGGGAATTGCCTTAGTGTGTGGAGCGCGCCGAGGTGGCGGCACTCATGCACAACGGGGCGCGGATGCGGTGAACCGGGAAGCCGAGCAGCTCCGTATCCACGCGCGCCGTTCCGCATGGAGCGGTCACGGCGGCTGTGGACGGTAAGCTATAGGTTTGAGCCAAACGAAGCATTATTCTAAAAGTTGGCAAATCGGCGAATCGGGTTCACTTGCATCAACCGGCAAGCACTTCGTTTTTCAACTGAAGGTCTTGCCAGACTTTATCCTGATAATCCAAGCACATCTGTTCAACATCCAAGTGCGTTATCCGATTGCAACTGCGGTGCAAACTGGACTCGCGCAGGGATGGTGCGTACACGTTTTTAAGGAACCGTCCAATCGCGCGGAGAAATGTCGCGTCCACAATGTCTTCGTAGGGTGTACGAGGCTTGCCGACAGGACCCTGTCGCCGCATGCTGCGATTTTTCGTGGTTCCCCCCATCAAATTTGCAAATTAGCGAGGCTGATGAAGACGCCTCTGTGTAGAATGGTCTTTTTTATTCTTACACTGACACCGGTTTTCTGACCAGCGTCGAGCGATTATATATTCAAAATGAAGGACTTAGCGAGATTTTCTGGGAAGACGCCTGAAAAGCCCGAATCACCCGCGTCGACCCAATCTGCACCTGCTTCGCCGCAAGTCCAGCTGCTCACGATTTCGGAAGAGGAAGCCGGTCAACGCATCGACAATTTCCTCTTGCGCGTCTGCAAAGGCGTGCCCAAAAGCCATATTTACCGTGTCCTGCGTTCCGGCGAAGTACGTGTCAACAAAGGCCGTATCGACCAGACTTATCGTCTGCAAGACGGGGACATTCTGCGCGTGCCGCCGATTCGCATTGCCGAAAAGGCATCTGCTGCGGTGGCCCCCGGCGCCGAATTCAAGATATTGCTCGAAGACAATCATCTGCTGATCATCGACAAGCCGGCCGGCGTGGCCGTGCATGGCGGCTCGGGCGTCAGCTACGGCGTGATCGAGCAATTGCGGGCCTCGCGTCCGGACGCCAAATTCCTCGAGCTGGTGCACCGTCTCGACCGCGACACCTCGGGTGTTTTGTTGCTGGCCAAGAAACGTTCGGCGCTGACCAACCTGCATGAGCAGATCCGCGATGGCCTGACCGACAAGCGCTACCTGACGCTGGTCCACGGCGATTGGAAGAACGCCCGCCAGCACATCAAATTGCCCTTGCACAAGTACAGTACTGCCGACGGCGAGCGTCGCGTGCGGGTGCAGGAAGACGGCCAGGCCTCGCATACGGTGTTTTCGCTGATCCGGCGCTATGGTGGATTCGCCTTGCTGGAAGCGGAACTGAAAACCGGCCGTACCCATCAGATACGCGTGCATTTGTCGGCCAGCGGCTTTCCCATCGTGGGTGACGACAAATACGGCGATTTTCCGCTGAACAAGTCCTTGCAGAAGGCCGATGGCGAGCGCGTCGCGTTCAGGCGCATGTTCCTGCACGCGCACCAGATCAGCTTCACGCATCCAGACAGCGGCAAGACGGTGACGCTGAAGGCGGGCTTGCCGCCCGAATGCCAGCGTTTCCTCAAGAGCCTGGAAAGCCTGGACGCGGCGCCGGTCTGAGTGATGCATCGGCCGGACCTGCTATGCCGGCCGGCAAACGATTTTTGAATATGTTGAAAAGTGAAACATGGCAAGAAAGCAATTTGACCTGATCGTGTTCGATTGGGATGGCACGCTGATGGACAGCACCTCGACGATCGTACGTTGCATCCAGGCCGCCGCGCGCGACCTCGGCTTGCCGATTCCCGACAAGAGCGCCGCGTCATACGTGATCGGCCTGGGCTTGCAGGACGCGATGCAGGCGGCGATTCCGGACGTCGATCCGAAATACTATCCACGCATCGTCGAGCGCTATCGCCACCATTACCTGGGCCAGGACAAAGACCTGAGCCTGTTCGACGGCGTGCGCGAAATGCTCGACGACCTCGGCCAGCAAGGGTATTTCCTCGCGGTCGCGACCGGCAAGAGTCGCGTCGGCCTCAACCGCGCGCTCAACAGCACCAAGCTGCTGTCGACGTTCGACGCCACGCGCTGCGCCGACGAAACCTTTTCCAAGCCGCATCCGGCCATGTTGCAGGAGCTTACCCGTGAACTCGGCCAGGAAATGAGCCGTACGCTGATGATCGGCGACACCACCCACGATCTGCAGATGGCGCTGAATGCAGGCGCTGCCGGGGTTGCGGTAGAATTCGGCGCGCATCCGGTGGAACAGTTGCAAGCGCTCAATCCGCTGCATTCCGCCGGCTCCATCAAAGTGCTGCACCAATGGCTCAATGACAACGCTTAGGAAACACGGCTATGGAAGAAACGGCGATCCCGGTATGCCCCTCGGCTGAAGTCGAGGAAGGCGGCAAAGGCCGCCGCTTTGCGGTATCGGTGCACGGCGACGACGCTACCGGCTTCGTGGTGCGCTACGGCGGCGCCGTCTACGGCTACCTGAATCGTTGCGCCCACGTACCGATCGAGCTGGACTGGGCCGAAGGCGAGTTCTTCGAATCCAGCGGTTTGTATCTCATGTGCGCAACACATGGTGCCGTATATGCGCCCGATACCGGAAAATGCGAAGGTGGTCCCTGTACCGGCGCGCGTTTGCGTAAGATCATGGTGTTTGAAAAAGACGGCGCGATCTTCTGGGCGCCCGACGATTATGTAAGGCCCGCGCTGGCATGAGCCGTGCGGCAACCCCGGCAATCCTCGCCAGCGCGCTAACCTGCGCGGCATTGGCAGGCTGCCGTTCCGAGTGACGATATGAGCAATAACGAATTTGAGAATCCTGAAGCGCAACCACCCAGACCGGCTGAACCGGTGCCGCCGGTGCCACCCACCACCGGCGCCGCCACTACGGTAGCAGCGGAAGAAAAGAAGGGCGGCTGGGAACGCGACGTGCTGGAAAAGCTGGCCTTGTTCGCCGTCAAGGAACAGCGGGCGCGCCGTCGCTGGAGCATCTTCTTCAAGATCGCCGGCCTGGCCGTGTTCGTGTTCGTGGTCTGGAGCGCCTTCAACTACACCAAATCAGAAGCGGAGCCGGTCGGCACCCATACCGCGTTGGTGGAAATCTCCGGCACCATCGAAGCTGAAGGCCGCGGTTCGGCCGCCGCCGTGATCCCGGCGCTGGACAAGGCATTCGCCGCCGACGATTCGCTCGGCGTCATACTCAAGATCAACAGCCCCGGCGGCAGCCCGGTCCAGGCCGGCATGATCAACGATGAAATCGTGCGCCTGCGCAAGGAATACCCGAAGAAGCCCTTGTACGTCGTGGTCGAGGAAATGTGCGCCTCCGGCGGTTACTACATCGCGGCGGCGGCCGACAAGATCTACGTCAACAAGGCCAGCATCGTCGGCTCCATCGGTGTGCTGATGGACGGTTTCGGTTTCACCGGCCTGATGGACAAGGTTGGCGTCGAGCGTCGTCTGCTGACTGCCGGCGAGAACAAGGGGTTCCTGGATCCGTTCAGCGCCCAGAATCCGAAGCAGAAGGAATACGCCCAGCAGATGCTCAACGAAATCCATCAGCAATTCATCGACGTGGTGCGCAAGGGCCGCGGCCAACGCCTGAAGGAAACGCCGGAGACTTTCTCGGGCCTGTTCTGGACCGGCTCCAAGGCGGTGGAGATGGGCTTGGCCGATGGCTTCGGCACTGTCGACAGCGTGGCGCGCGATGTCATCAAGGCGGAAGACCTGGTTGACTACACCCAGACCGAAGGCTTGCCTGAGCGCGTGCTCAAGAAGTTCGGCGTGGCGGTCGGCAGTGGCGTCGCCAAATCGATGGTGGGCAGCAACGGATTGCAACTGCGCTGATTCAGCTCATGTAAAACAGCCGGCGGAGATCATCGCATCTTCGCCGGCTGTTTGTTTTTCAGCGTCTGTTTTTAATCCGCCAGCAGCAGGAACACGGTCGGCTTCTTGTGGAAATCAGGCGTCTTGCCGGCGCCAAGTTCGCTCTTCCATTTGTCGGCGGTCTGCGTGCGGATCGCTTCGGTCGCCAAGGTCAGATCGGTGGCCACGCTGATCAGGGTATTGCCGTTGCAGGCGGAGGCCAGTGCTTCGAGCATGGCGCCGTTGCGGTAAGGCGTCTCGATCAGCAGCTGCGTCTGCTTTTCCTGGCGTGAGCGATCTTCCAGCTGCTTGATGCGTTTGGCGCGTTGTGCGGTGTCGGTCGGCAGGTAGCCGTTGAAGGCGAAGCTCTGGCCGTTGAGGCCGCTGCTCATGACCGCCAGCAACAGCGACGACGGTCCTACCAGCGGACGCACCTGGATGCCGTGCTGATGCGCCAGGCGCACCAGGTTGGCGCCCGGATCGGCCACCGCCGGCACGCCGGCTTCGGAGATCAGCCCGGCGTCCTGGCCCGCCAGCAGCGGGGCCAGCAAGGCCGGTAGCGCCGCCGCTTCAGTGTTGACGTTGAGTTCGGCGATGCGGATTTCCTGCAAGGGTTTGGCCAGCGGATGATGCGCGTTGACGAGTTTCAGGAAGGCGCGCGTGGTCTTGGCGTTTTCCGCGATGAAATAGTCGAGACGTGCGGCCAGCGCCTGCACCTCTGTCGGCAGGATGGACGCAAGCATATTGCTGTCCGCCGTATCGGCGGGGCCCAGCGTATTGGGCACAAGATAAAGAATACCGGGCATGTCTAAGTCGTTAAAATAAGGGCTGGCGCTATTAGACCTGATTTCACCGTTGCCTGCGAGCTTTCGCGGGCCATACGGGGCGACTACCGGGCGATTCCCGGGCAAGTCTTATGCGGTTGTCATGAAACTGTCATGCTAGGCAACTATTGTGTCGGTTCGGCCGGAACAGAAATTGGCTAAATAATTTCCGCCAAGCCCTCAACACCGAAAGGGAATGAATGTTTGCAGCAGTAGATCTTGGTTCCAACAGCTTTCGCATGCATATCGGCAAGCACGAGGGCGACGCCATTCGCGTCATCAAAAGCGCGCGCGACCCGATTCGCCTCGCGGCCGGCCTGGACAAGAACGGTAAGCTGACGCCGCAGGCGATTGCCGGCGCGGTCGAGTCGCTGGCCCGCTTCCGCACCATCCTGCGCGATTACCAGCTCGACGCCGTGCGCGTAGTCGCGACCAATACCTTGCGCGTCGCCAAGAACGCGCATGAATTCCTGCCCGACGCCGAGCGCGCGATCGGCTATCCGGTGGAAATCATTTCCGGCGAAGAAGAAGGCCGCCTGATCTACATGGGCGTGGCCGGCGCGCTGGCCTTGCCGGACGAAGACCGTCTGGTGATCGACATCGGCGGCGGTTCGACCGAAGTCATCCTCGGCCATGGCAGCGATGTGCGCCGGGTCGAATCCTTTGGCATCGGCACCGTCAACCAGAGCCAGGCTTTTTTCGGCGACGGCTATATCAATGAAGCCGCGTTCGAGCGCGCCATCCTGTCGGCGCGTTCGCATGTGGAAGACGCCGTGGTGCCGTTCGGCGCCCAGCATCGCAGCAAGGTGTACGGTTCCTCCGGCACCATGCGCGCGATCGCCGACACGATCGCCAAGAACGGCATGGGCGACGGTCGCATTACACCCGCGAGCGTGGAAGAACTGAAGCAGCGCCTGATCGCCTTCGGTCACGTCGATCATATCGAACTGGCCGGCATGAAACCTGACCGCGCCGCCGTCATCATGGGCGGCCTGGCGGTGCTGATCGGGCTGATGCAGGAGCTGAATGTCTCGGTCATCTCGCCGGTCGAAGCCGGCTTGCGCATGGGCGTGATGTGGGACTTGCAATTGCGCGCCACGCAGCGCGATCGCCGCGAACAATCGGTGGACGATTTCAGCCGGCGCTTCCACATCGACGAATTGCGTGCGCGCCAGGTGGCCGAGACCGCGCTTGGTTTCTTCCACATGCTCAAGCCCGGCAGCGAAGCCTACGCCAAGTATCTGAACTGGAGCGCCTTGCTGCACGAAGCCGGCCTGATCGTGTCGCAGAGCAGCTATCACAAGCATTCGTCCTACCTGATCGCCAACGCCGATCTGCCCGGCTTCACGACACGCGAGCAGCGCGTGATGAGTACGCTGATCCTAGGCCAGAAGGGCAACCTGCGCAAGATCGGCGAAGTGGTGTCCGATCCGGATTTTGCCAAGGCGGTACTGGCGCTGCGACTGGCGGTGATGTTCATGCATGCGCACATCACGCTCGACCTCGACGACATCCGGCTCAAAATGAAGAGTCGTATCGATATTGAAATCAAGCGCGACTGGCTGCGCGATCACCCGACCGTATCGTACTGGATGCAGAAAGAGCAGGAATGGTGGAGCGGCATCGGCGTCGATTTCTCCATCCGTGTGACTGCCTGAAGCAACTCTTCCGACATAAAAAATCCCCGCACCGGCGGGGATTTTTTATTGGCGCAGCACAGACTCAATCAAGCTTGGCGGCATGTTCGCGCGTAGCGTGGAAGGTAACTTCGGGCCAGCGTTCCTGCGTCAGGCGCAGGTTCACTCCCGAGGTCGCCAGGTAGGCCAGGTTGCCGGCCGCATCGTGTGCCAGGTTGAAACCTGCTGACGATTTTTCGAAATCGGCCAGCTTCTTCTTGTCGTCGCAGGTGACCCAGCGCGCGCTGCTGATGCTGGTGCCTTCGAAGACGGCGTCGACGCCATATTCATTGAGCAAGCGGCTCGCCACGACTTCAAACTGCAGCACACCGACTGCGCCGAGGATCAGGTCGCTGTTGTTGGTCGGTTTGAAGACCTGCACCGCGCCTTCTTCGCCCAGCTGCTGCAAGCCCTTGTGCAATTGTTTGATCTTGAGCGGATTGCGGATGCGCGCGACGCGGAAGAAATCCGGCGCGAAGTAGGGGATGCCGGTGAACTGCAGCAGTTCGCCTTCCGAGAAACTATCGCCGATCTGCATGTTGCCGTGGTTGGGCAGGCCGATGATGTCGCCGGCGTACGCTTCCTCCACTTGTTCGCGGCTGGACGCCATGAAGGTGACGACCGAAGACACCTTGATCTCGCGATTCAGGCGCAGGTGCTTGAGCTTCATGCCGCGCTCGAAACGTCCCGAACACACGCGCAGGAAGGCGATGCGGTCACGATGGGCCGGGTCCATGTTGGCCTGGATCTTGAAGACGAAACCGGAGAACGGCGCTTCCCTCGGTTCGACGCTGCGCACGGTAGCGTCGCGGCTGCCTGGCGCCGGCGCCCAGTCGAGCAGGGCGTTGAGGATTTCACGCACGCCGAAGTTGTTGATGGCGGAGCCGAAGAACACCGGCGTCTGGATGCCGGCCAGGAACTCATCGAGGTTGAACGGATGCGACGCGCCGTGCACCAGCTCGACTTCCATCTTGAGTTGTTCGATTTCCAGCGGGAACATTTCGACCAGCTTGGGATTGTCGATCCCCTTGATGATTTCGACGTTGCCGTCGGCGCGTTCTTCACCCGCCTTGAACAGCATGATCTCGTCGCGCAGCAGGTGATACACGCCGCGGAAATTCTTGCCCATGCCGATCGGCCAGGTCACCGGCGCGCACTGGATCTTCAGCACCGATTCAAGTTCGTCGAGCAGCTCCAACGGGTCGCGCGTTTCACGGTCCATCTTGTTCATGAACGTGATGATCGGCGTGTTGCGCATGCGGCAGACGTTGAGCAGCTTGATGGTCTGTTCTTCCACACCCTTGGCCGCGTCGATCACCATCAGCGCCGAGTCGACTGCGGTCAGCACGCGATAGGTGTCTTCCGAGAAGTCCTGGTGACCGGGGGTGTCGAGCAGGTTGACCACGTGGTCGCGATATTCGAACTGCATCACCGAGCTGGCCACCGAGATGCCGCGCTGCTTTTCGATTTCCATCCAGTCCGAGGTCGCATGGCGGCCGCTCTTGCGCGCCTTGACGGTGCCGGCCAGCTGGATCGCGCCCGAGAACAGCAGCAGCTTTTCGGTCAGCGTGGTTTTCCCTGCATCGGGGTGGGAAATGATGCCGAAGGTGCGGCGGCGCACAACTTCGCGTGCGATCAGTTCAAGCGGGGCCTTGCTGGTCGAGCCGGAGTCTTCGTTCGCGGAATCGGGAGTCATGTCTTGCATCGTGAGTCGGTAGGTCGAAGGCGTTGAAAGCGGTGAGCGCCCTGTACGACAGGCGGCCGGTGTGCGGCGCTGCCCCGTTCATGGGAATGTGACGGAAATAGAAAAAGGGCTGGAAGATCCAACCCTTTGGTTTCCCGGCGCACTCGGCGCCTGGTCACGTCTCGGAAGCCGCGATTATAGCGTATTCGCGGCCATTCTCCGCGTTCCGGCGACAGGGCGCCGGTTTCAGGCAGGCACTATTTCCTGTCGGGACGATCAGGGCGGTCGGGCCGCTCCTCGCGTTGCTGAGGCCGTGGTTCAGGACGTTGGGCTTGTTCGTGGCGTTCCTGCGGCGGCGCGGCACGGGCGGTGGGCGCAGGGCGCTCTGCATGCACTTGCGCTTGGGATTGCGGGCGTGGAGCAGCCTGGCCCTGGCCCTGCGGTGGCGGGGCGCGATGAGCAGCTTGCGATTCCGGCCGATGCTCCGGACGTGGCATATTGTCGGGCCGTTCGGCACGCTCCGGGCGCTCCGGACGATTCTGGTGTACGGCGGGTGCTGGCGGCGCAGGGCGGGCTTGCGGCGCCTGCTGAGGTGGCTGCAATTGCGACGTCGGCGCGGAAGTCGGTCGTTGGGAGGCCGGAGCATTGTTCGGTGCCATCAGGTTCGCCTGTGCCGGTCGGTTCTGGTCGCGACGGCTATCCCTGTCGTTACGCTCGTTACGATCATGGTCGCCACGATGGTCGCGTTCACTATCGCGTTCCGCCTGGCCGGGGCGCTGGTCGGGCCGTGCCCCCTGATTTGGCGGAGCAGGAGCGACGGCGGCATTCGGCGCCGGGTTGGAACGCGCGACGTTGCCGACATCTGGACGGCGATCGTCGCGGCCGTTGCGCGGGCTATGTTGCCAGACCACGGGCTTGTTGTTGACGACGACATTTCTGGTCACGTTATTGGTGACGTTGACGTTGTTGATGCGCACATTGTTGACCAGCACGTGATGTTGCCGCCAGTCGGGGCGCGCGTCGCTGTAGACGGATCGTACGATGCCGGTGCCGGCGCCAAAGGAAATGCCGATCGAGACGTTGTAGCTGGGCGGGCGATAGCGCGGCGGCGGCGCCCAGTAGACCGGCGGACGCTGAGGCCACCACCAGCCGCCGTACACCACGGTCGGGTTGTAGTAAGGCACGTAGATGACTTGCGGGTTGACCGGCTCGATCACGATGATCTGTTCCTGCTGCACGATGCGCTGCTGATTGCTGGATTGCAGGTTGCCGGCGATCTGGGCCTTCATGCGGAGGTTCTGCACGGTGTCCATCACATTGGCCTGCTGCGACAGGAATGCGTCGCCGAGGCGCTGCGTCCATTCCAGCTTATCGTTCATCATCGCCAGCACCGACGGAAACTGCGCCAGCGATTTCACGCTGGGATCCCATGGCATCGGCGCGATCGAGCGCGCCAGCGCGTCGCCTTGCAGCCCCGGACGACTGTCGACAAAGCGCGCCGCCTGCACCACTTCCAGCGGATAGGTGGCGGCCATCAGCACTTGCGCCAGCAGCGAATCAGGATAGAGCGCCACCGGCGCCAGCATCTGATCCAATTCTTCCTGCGAGAAGACGGCGGGAGGACGGTTCATGTCTTGCGCTGACACAGTGGATATGCCTGACGCCAACAAAAAAAGGGCGGAGGCGATCCAGGCGAGGGTTTTCTTGTTCACGGCGATTCTCCTTTGGACTCGGCGCGCGATACGCGGTAAATATCGCAAAGCATGGAAACGATATACGTCATTGCCGACCTTGCAGCGCACGCAAAAAATGCAAGCAGAAGTCTTGGCAATGCGGCTCGCGAGCCTATGTTCTTATCTTCGGTCAGGGAATCGCAACGAGGTGTAACCAAACTGCAAGGAATGTTTCAGCTTCCGACGCCGGCCGCAGAGCGCGCAGGATGATTGCGTCGAACGCGCGGAGCATGCAACTTCACCTCCGCTCATAGGAGAAATTTTAAAAATATTGAAGAAAATGTGAAGAAGGTGTTGACCGAACCCCCATGTCGGGATATTATCTCGCTTCTCGGAGTGTAGCGCAGCCCGGTAGCGCACCTGGTTTGGGACCAGGGGGTCCAAGGTTCGAATCCTTGTACTCCGACCA
>Ga0308165_1000705_pt1 | contig 54785 bp, 32 predicted proteins | sample PhyWR2_FD_201032 | JGI IMG/M metagenome (GOLD analysis project Ga0308165, IMG submission 201032) | Phyllosphere microbial communities from UC Gill Tract Community Farm, Albany, California, United States - DLSLW.R2 | ecosystem: Host-associated > Plants > Phyllosphere > Unclassified | place: USA... | reverse complement strand
CATATGAGCATACAGGAAAAAGGAAATATCTCCATACATACCGAGAATATTTTCCCGATAATTAAGAAGTTTTTATACTCTGATAACGAAATTTTTCTTCGTGAGTTGGTTTCTAACGCGGTAGATGCCGTTCAGAAAATTAAAAGACTAGGTTCATTAGGTCAGTTTAACGGCGAAGTTGGCCAGCCTTTGGTACAAGTCGCGGTTGATAAGGATGCAAAAACCATTACCATTAGCGATAACGGTTTGGGAATGACAGCCGAAGAAATTAAAAAATACATCAATCAGGTTGCATTTTCCGGCGCGAGTGAATTTGTAGAGAAATTTAAAGATGCCAAAGATGCCAACGAAATCATTGGTAAATTCGGTTTAGGTTTTTATTCAGCCTTTATGGTTGCAGATTTGGTCGAAATTCAGACTTTATCTTACCAGGATGGTGCAGAACCTGCACGTTGGGTTTGTGATGGAAGTACCGAATTCGAAATTACCGAAGGCACTAAAACCACACGCGGTACCGATATTATCCTTCATGTGAACAAAGATTCGGAAGAGTTTTTGGAAGAAAGCAAACTTCAGGAAATCCTTGATAAATACGCTAAATTCTTACCTGTTCCAATTAAATTTGGTACTAAAACAGAATCTGTTGAAGACGGTGTTGATGAAGAAGGCAAAGCTAAATTTAATGATGTTGAGGTTGATAACATCATTAACACCACTAACCCGATCTGGACAAAAGCACCTGCAGATTTGTCAGACGAGGATTACCTTAGCTTTTACCGAGAATTATATCCTTTTAGTGAAGAACCATTATTCTGGATCCACTTAAATGTTGATTATCCATTTAATTTAACAGGTGTACTGTATTTCCCTAAGTTGAAAAACGACTTCGAAATGCAACGCAATAAAATCAAATTATACTCACGCCAGGTATTTATTACCGATGAGGTAAAAGATATTGTACCGGAGTTTTTAATGTTGCTGCATGGTGTAATCGATTCGCCTGATATTCCTTTAAACGTATCGCGTAGTTTCTTACAGGCCGATAGCAACGTTAAAAAGATCAACAACTACATTACCAAAAAGGTTGCTGATAAATTGGGCGAATTATTTGCTAAAGACCGTAAAGCTTACGAAGATAAATGGAAAGACATTGGTCTTTTTGTAAAATACGGAATGATCAGCGAAGAGAAATTTTATGATAAAGCCAAAGATTTTGCTTTGGTTGGAAACACTAAAAAGGAGCTTTTCACCTTACCCGAATACAAAGAGAAAGTATCGGCACTACAAACCGACAAAAACGGTACCGTGGTTTATCTGTACACCAACGATGCTGCTAAACAAGATGCTTTTATCCAATCGGCCAACAAAAAAGATTATGATGTTTTGGTGCTGGATTCGCCTATCGATAATCACTTCATTAACCAGTTGGAGCAAAAATTAGAGAAAACATCAATAAAACGTGTTGATTCTAGCGTTGCAGATAAACTGATTGAGAAAGATGAGCAAAATGAGCATATTTTAACTGAAGATCAGGTTAAAGAGGTAACTACAATTTTCGAAAAAGCCATTACCAAACCAGGTATGCAGGTAGAAATTGTGGCCTTACACCCTGAAGAGTTACCTGTTACCATTACTATGGACGAGTTTATGCGCCGTATGAAAGATATGGCAGCAATGGGCGGTGGAATGGGCTTCTATGGTCAGATGCCGGATAGCTACAAAGTTGCCATTAATGGAAACCACAAGTTAATCAGCAAGATTTTAAAGTCGGATGAAGCAGAACAAAGCACTCTAGCCAAACAGGCAGTAGATTTAGCGCTATTGGCCCAGGGCATGCTAACTGGTGCAGAATTAACAGCATTTGTAAGCAGAAGTGTAGAGTTGATTTAATAACCGTTTATACACTACTATATAAAAGGGAGAAACCAGATCGGTTTCTCCCTTTTTGTTTTACGGCATTCGGGCATAAAAAAAGTCCCGATTGGATCGGAACTTTTAGGTAAGAATTTTCGGGAACTCTTAGATTAAAATTAATATTTTTTAGCTTGCCAAAGGCGATTGCTTTTGATCTACATTGAAATAATCTTTGTGGTCTTCGATCATTTTAGCAATGGTAGCTGCTTTGGTATCTGTAATTTTAAATTCGAACAATGGTTCTTGATTTTTCTTTGATCTTACCATTTTCTCAGTATAAAAACGGTATACAAGGCCATTGGTTAATAAACCGTATTTAGCTTTTGTTTTGCGGAAATACTTAGATAAGCGCGAATCGTGGATATCTAAATTTTCATTGTGGTGTTTACACTCCACCAGGATTGTTGGCTCACCATCTTTCATAATGGTGTAATCCACTTTTTTACTTTTTTTAACCCCAAAGTCTAATACTGCTTCAGATTGAACCTCAGATGGGTCGAACCCTAAGATTTGAATAAAAGGCATTACCAACGCATTCCTGGTCAGATCTTCAGATTGAACCTGCGGAAGCATTTTCTTGATTCTTACGGCAAACTGCCCGATTTCATCTTTCAATTCCATAATATTATCTTTTATACGTGGTTAGTTTTTTAAATTATATTGGTTGAATACAGAGTTTGCTGTAGTGATAATCTGATCTAGACTTTGTTTGTCGAAAAAATTCCTGTTCAGCATGTCTACCATGTAGGTCAATTTATTGATATCTGTTGCCTTCATTGTAAACTGAAAGCTTTTTAATCCATCTTTAATGGCTTGTTGAACAAAATTGCGAACAACCAGAAATGATTTTCTGAACGCAAAGTCACTATCAAGCTTTCCTTTCACAAGGCTTGGCACGTCAAGATTGCTATATTCATTTTGCATTCTTTGGTACATATCCGCGTTGATTCCTTGGCTTTTCAGAATCCCCTTGTAGTAGATTTTATTAAGTAGATACTCGTATTCGTTGTGTTTCATTTTGGAGGTAGATAGATGTAGGGGAATATTTTTGTTTTTCGGTATTTAATGTTCTTTAAGTTTTAATAAAATCTAAAACCCAGTGTTGTATGGCCTGTTTTTATTTTCTTATCCACAGGCTACACAATATTGGGCAGGTAGATGTTTTATTTGTTTTTGGCAAACAGTTTAAAGATTACAAAAAGAAGTGTGTTGAGTAAGTTTTTTACATCAACCCTGTAGAATATTACACGAAACCTATGGTTTTTTTAGATGAAACCGAATCAAGATTTTTTTTAGCCCATTTGCTAAATCAATTCATTTTTATTTAACTTGCATTCAAATCAAATAAAACAAACATATTTAATAATCATGAATCTAAAATGCGTTGTTATCGACGACGAGCAACATGCCATTGAGGTACTAACTGACCACATTGCTGAGATGCCTGGACTAAACATTTTTAAGACCTTTACCAGCCCTGTGCAGGCACTTACTGAAATAAGTACCGATGATGAAATTGATTTATTGTTTATGGACATCGACATGCCCGGTATCAATGGCTTAGAGCTTGCAAAGAACATCAGGGAAAAAGCGAAATATTTAATTTTCACCACTGCCCATCCAGATTATGCATTGCAAGCTTTCGACGTACAATCTGATCAATACTTGCTTAAGCCCATTTCTTTCGCAAAATTTGCGCTTGGGATTGATAGGATTTTAAAGAAAGAAGCAAATAATGTTAAAGCTGTTGCCAAAGAAACCGATCAGGTAGCGGCACTTTACATTAAAGGCGATCATAAATATGCTTTCTCCAATATCGCCATTGATGAGATACTTTACATCAAAGCCCTACAAAACTATATTCAGATTATAACCAAATCCGAAACGCATACGACTTACCTTACGCTTAAAGAAATTGAAAAAGCTTTGGAAAGTCATGCTTTTATCCGGGTTAACAAATCAAATATTGTTGCCAAATCGGCCATCAAAAAAGTAGATGGGAATATTATCCGTTTGGTAAATAATGAAATGATCCAGATTGGCGAAGGCTATAAAGAAACTTTCTTCGCCTATGTACAAAATAGTTTACTAAAATCTAATAGAAATCAGTAAGGTATTAAAATACAATAATATTACTAACTGTTCCTGTCATAACAACGGTTTGGCTTTGATCACCAGTTGGATTGGTAACATAATTGTTTTGACCTTTAATGTTTTTATAAACGAATACAGTTTTTTTAGCAAGTTTGGTGATGTGTTGAGCTTTCATGGTATATTTTTTTAGTGTTTATTTATTGTTGTTATTAATTTCTGTAAAGGTGCAACTCAAAACACAACACCACTAGTTTTTTACACAAAACCCCAGTTTTAGAAGACAAAAACCCTATTTCAATAGATAAAAAACAATAAAATGATCTTTTTTAATCTTAAAAAATTCTTTCAAAATTATAAACTTCATTTTTTTGTATGGGGAATTTATATCATTTATGAGGTATTTATATTGGGCCTATCTACAAAATCTTTTAAGCAGCCAGGCGTTTATATGATCATTTATTTTACGAATGTTTCTGTTTTTTATGGTTATTCTTTTTTTCTAAATCAGGTACTAAATAATAAAAACAATACTTTAAAAGTAATAAAGATTTCGTTACTAATATTACTGGCAAGTTTATTGTATACTTCTGTTACCTTTCTATTAATTGCGTTATTCAGAGCAATTAGTTTACTTGTAGTATCCACACCATTAACAATTGATATGGCTTTCGTATTGAGCTGCACTTACCGCTCCTTATATTATATTGGTTTTGCAACAGGTTATGTTTATTTAATCAAATCATTTCAGGACCAAAAGAAAGTAGAGGCACTGGAAAGGCAGAACCTGGTTACCCAAATCGAAAAGCAAGCTCTAGAGAATGATCTGGTTCAATCGCAGAACAATTACCTCCGCAGCCAGATTAATCCGCATTTCCTGTTTAATACTTTAAATTTCATTTATAACGACGCCCGCAAAAAGGCCCCAATGGCAGCTGATGCCATTATGAACCTGGCCGAAATGATGCGTTATGCACTAAAACGGCCCGAAGCCTCCGAACTGGTTCCCTTAAGTGAAGAGATTGAACAGATTGAACACTTAATCAACCTCCACAAACTTAGAACAGCCAATACCATCAACCTTGAACTTGAGGTAACTGGCGACTTATTCGGCTTGAGGTTTCCACCGCTTATCTTATTAACGTTGGTAGAGAACATTTTTAAACATGGAAATGTTTCGCACTCCACGCAACCGGCACTTATTAACATCGTTTACGAAAATGACCATCTCTGTATCACCACCATCAACATGATCAACGACAATAAGGGCAAGCAAACGGAAAGCCATCATGTGGGCATTGAAAATGTTGCCAAGCGCCTGGGCCATTTCTATGGTAACGATTACACCTTTAAATATTATAAAGATCCGCTTAACAGGTATAACACTGAAATTTCTGTCGCTATTGTTAACCCAATGGCCAATTTAAACCGCTAAATACCTATTGCGCTTTTACGCTGCATTTCTTTTAACAAAAAGTAGTACATCACCATTTCATGCGTGCGCGGGTCTTTGTTAAAAAGCCTGTTTACATGCATATGCATTAAATCGCCAAACAGTTTAACCAACTTTTCTGGGTCAGCCTGCTTAAGGCAACCGATAAAGGAAGTATAAAACATGTCGAATTTTTGTTGCTGTAATGCAGTCAGTTCGTTAATCTCAGCTTTCCTGAACTGTTGATAATGGCTGTTTAACTGTTTAAAATCACTTGCATCTAAACGGTGTTCCAGATTAAAAGAATCTGAAAACAACCGGACCACTCTGCTCATGGCCTGTTGATCCAAAACCTTCGATGCGGTGATGTTTGAAACCAGCCTCGAGCAGCTGTTATACTTGTTAAAATGATCAGGTTGTGTTTCAAAAAGCGACAGCACAAATTCACTGTCGGCCATAAAATGTGTTTCAACACCTTCTATGTTATCGCTACCATAACGTTCGAGTTCGCGCTTATAACCTTTAACCTGTACATCAGATACCAAACCCGAATTTAAGAATAAAGCTAAATCATCCATTAAGCTTGATGTTAAGGTCTGTGCGCTACGTTTATCGTTTAACAGCAGCCTAAACCGGATGTGGTTTCCATTTTCGTTGTAACGGATAAAAAACCATTTTCTGACATCCGCCGAGTGCCTGTCTAAAAATGGCGCAATTATTTCTGCCAGTATCTGATCGGTTCTTTCCTGGTGACAATAAATCTCGAAGTAGAGCCATTCTTTACCTGGCGGAAAATACCGGATAACATCAGAAGGATCTGAAAAATCTGCCAGGCCCCTGTAAATCTGATCCTGATGACCAATGCTTAAAATAAACTGTGCCAGGTAGGGTTTCGATTCTTCATCTACAACGATGTTGTTTGTTGGCAGGTTAACCTCTTCAACATAAATACTGGCCTGTTTCTGCATGTATTGAAGAAAAGCATGGATATCATCATCATTATGCAGGGCAAAACATAAGGTTTGATCGGACAAACCAGTTTTAAAATAATTGCTTACCCCTATATTCTGAAGATGGCTACGGCACAGTGCAATGGATAAACTTTTTTGATCGGGGCCCAATAGGTCTTCCTTTTTTACACGCCATTTACTTGTACTTAAAACGATATTCTGGTACTGCAAACGTGGATAATAATCTAAATCAGGAAACAGTTGATCAAGGCTTAAAGATAAACTGGTTAGCAGTCCCTGGTGCTGTAAATCACATAACAACCTGAACACGGATAAATCAGACCGCGAATAATTATAAGCCGAGGCCATTCTGGGCACCAAACGTTTATTCAGCGATCTGGACCGGAGCAGAACTTCTGTTCCACTTACAGAGATCATAATATCATTTAATGCAAGCGGATTGGCGGAGGTATCAAAATTTAGGATCGATAACTGATGATTGTAAACTAACCTGCGCCGGTTTACATTATCAACATTCGTTTCTACCATATAACCAACATCGAAAAATAGCACATCAGGGTTTGCCAGCTGTTCGGCATGGGCAATACTTTTAGCATAAGTTTCTACTCTTTCGTTGGCCATGGTAAATCGGCCGGTTAGTGCATTCGAAGTGGCGCCCGATATCTGTTCTAAAAAAATAAGGTCGGCATCAATTGCCATAATCATGCTGATCGAATTGGGCAAAGGCCTCGCTTTTTCGTTTAACTTTAAAGAAAGCTTGTTCAAAAATACTGGTTTACCTTTTTCAAAGTGTTGGGCTGATATGGTATTTTTAAAGGCCGATTTAATACTTTCGGCATCATCATCGCGCTTCGTTTTTTTACTATTTAATTTAGAGATAAAATCATCGTTTAATCCGGCCTGTTCCAGTTCATCATAGCCAACCCCCATTTCAGGATCGAGTGCAAGTAACAATGGGACTTCCTGTTCTTCGAATTTCTTTTTAAACCTGGCAACAAAGTCGCTCAGGGCACTACGATCGCTGGCAGGCAAAATACCCTGTAGTGTTTTCATCAATCCCGGAACAGCATGGAGCAAACGTTCGTCGATATTCCCCGATTGAACTGTTCTTTGCGCAATAAGGTATTTCGGTAATTCTTCTGTGGTGGTTAAACCCAACCGCTGAAAATAATCCTGTCCGATGATATTAGGGTCGTAATCGGTAAATATGAGCTGCAGATCGTGCATATCCTGAAGCAGGCCAAAAAGATTTGGCACTTCATCTTCCTGTAAGTTTAATACTTTAACCAGATCATTTGCACTGATCGGCTTTAAGCAGGCTGCCAAAACCTGCTTTACAAAACCATCGTCATCCAGTTCTGCCAATTCAAAAAGCCCGTCGGCACAGGCAATGTAACGGATGCTACTTGGTGTTAAATAGTAACTGCTGTTGCTCAATAACAAACAGTTCTTCCCCAGCAGATCGGACAATGGAAACTGAATATTGTTTTTGTAAGGCCAATCAATCAGTTCGCATATTTTTTGATCTTCCTGAATAACGATTTTAGTTTCTGAAGGTTTAAATGCATCATTTAATAAACTAAAACCAGCAAATGTTCCGTAAGGTGTGGAGCGGAATTTTGCACGGTTAAAATATTTCCAGATGGTAAAATAAACTTTGGGGGGCAGATCTTTTAATTCATTTGCAGCAATATCCTTTATGTTTTCGTAAAAGGCAGCCGAAGATACCGCTATGGCAGCTTTTAGTTCCTCCCAGCAATCTGCAAGTTCAGACTGGTATGAAAATTTAGGTGTTCTAAAAATTAAGTTGGGTTGGATCTTAAGCTTCATCGCATTTAAATGTGGTGAAAATTACAAAGATAAATTTAAAAACCATCTCCGTTACTATTCAATATAGTGCAGTTAATATAAACAAGGCTCCGTTGGCCCTCAAACCATCTACTGCAAGTATTAAACTGCCGCCCGCAAGTATTAAACTACCACACGCAAGTATTAAACTATCGCCCGCAAGTATTAAACTGCCGCCCGCCAGTATTAAACTATCGCCCGCACGTATTAAACTATTGCCCGCAAGTATTAAACTGCCGCCCGCAAGTATTAAACTATCGCCCGCAAGTATTAAACTATCGCCCGCAAGTATCAAACTGCTTACTGAGAGTATTAACTGTACCGTATTAACCCCAATCCGCCTATCGGCACCTTTCCCCTGAAAGGGAAAGGGTTAAAAGACAAGGTAGCGAAGCCTGCATACGTGTTAACCTCTATCCGCCTGCGGCACCTTTCCCCTGAAAGGGAAAGGGTTAAAAGAGAAATTAGCGAACCCTGCATACGCACTATACTATGTGCACCACGCTATCTGCTCCCCTGCTATCCGGCATAGGATATGATGGAAGGAGAAGCTGTTGAAACTTGTGCACAACCCTCCCCCAACTTACCGAACCAAAACAGCGGCAAGAACGATTTTTCATCGTTCCTAGCCGCTGTTGCAATTAAAGTTTCGACTAGCTTATCCGACATCAGATCCAAGCCTTGATTTTTTGTTACTTTTTCATCAAGGAAAAAGTAAGAGCCCTTCGGTGGCAACCGAGGCAAGCCTGAGGCTAAGGCAAAACCCAATCCGCCTGCGGCACCTTTCCCCTGAAAGGGAAAGGGTTAAAAGACAAGTTAGCGAACCCTGCATTGCGCACCTACCCGAATCTGCATCATGCTATTTGCTCCCTGCTATCCGGCATAGGATATGATGGAAGGAGAAGCTGTTGAAACTTGCGCACAACCCTCACCCAACTTGCCGAACCAAACAGCGGCAAGAACGATTTTTCATCGTTCCTAGCCGCTGTTGCAATTAAAGTTTCGACTAGCTTATCCGACATCAGATCCAAGCCTTGATTTTTTGTTACTTTTTCATCAAGGAAAAAGTAAGAGCCCTTCGGTGGCTAACCGAGGCAAGCCCGAGCATAGGGTAAACCCCAATCCGCCTGCGGCACCTTTCCCCTGAAAGGGAAAGGGTTAAAAGAGAAACGATCGTTCCTGCAATGCGTGTTAACCTCTATCCGCCTATCGGCACCTTTCCCCTGAAAGGGAAAGGGTTAAAAGACAAGTTAGCGAACTCTGCAATGTGCTTCTTTCTAACAATCATACTCATAAAAAAAGCCATCTCCTTTTACGAAGATGGCTTACCGGGATGTTAATTGTATTTTATTTTTTGGTTACTTTAAACTCGGTTCTTCTGTTTTTTGCTCTTCCTTCAGGATTATCTTTTTTCTTGCGTTTAACGATAATCTCGTTTGGTGCAATCGGCATCGATTCTCCGTAACCTTTAGAGGTCATTCGAGCGGCTGCAATACCTTTGCTTTCTAAATAATCAGTACAAGATTTTGCTCTTCTGTTTGATAGGTCCAAATTATATTCATCGGTCCCGATGTTATCGGTGTGCGAGCCTAACTCGATTTCCATTTCAGGGTTATCTTCCATAATCGGGATCAGGAAGTCCAACACCTTTTTAGAAGGTTCGGTTAATTCGGCACTGTTAAATTCGTAATAAACATTATCCAATGCCATTGGAATACCGATCTTGAAAGGACTTAAACAATAATCTTTGTAGATTAAGGTATCTGCTTTGGCCAATTCTTCGTAAGCATAATTTTTGGTTATGGCAAAGTAGTTGTCCTTTGCGAAAAGGAGTTTAATTGGTCTTTTCGAATCTACCTTAAATTTGTAAATACCGTCCGTACCAGTTGTCATTTTCTGAGGTCCTTCTGCATTGGTTAAGGTTACATTGGCACCTGCCAAAGGCAATTTGGTTTTACAGTCGGTTAAGATACCTGCAATTGAAAGGTATTCTTTCTTTACTTCAAACACTTCTAAACAGCATGATGATTCGCGGTCAGAACTAATGTATCCTGATGTTCCCTTATCATCTGTAGCAGTGAAGTAAACGTCATCTTTAGATGAATTGAATGGATAACCCAAGTTTTTTGGTGCGGTCCAATCAACAAGGTCGCCTTCTGCTTCGAAGAAATCGAGCCCACCGAAACCGATTCTGCCATCGGTACTGAACAATAATTTCTTGGTTAATGTGTTGTAGTACGGTGCACGTTCATCATCTTCGGTATTAATGGTTGGGCCCATGTTTACGGCCTGACCTAAAGATCCATCTTCGCGAACGGTACAGTACCAAAGATCGTATTTACCATAACCGCCGCTTCTATCAGATGAGAAAAGAAGGAATTTACCATCAGTGGTTACAAATGGTTGTGATGAATTGAAATCTTTGCTGTTTACCTGTAAACCAACCGGTAATGGATCTGCCCATTTATCGCCAGTTTTTTTCGAGCTATAAATCGCATATTTTTCTTTGTCTTTCCAACCGGTAAAATAAACTGTATTACCATCTGGTGTAAAAGCACTTGCAGCAACCTCCATTCCTTTAGGGAAATTAATATCAATCTTCCTTACCGCAATATCGGCTGAAGTTAATCCACCTTTTGTGGCATAAATACCGTTAATGAACGGATTTGTTTTGGTTGATACCTGCACTTCCCCGCCATCTGTTTTCACCATGTCTTTTTTTCCACCAACAGCAACCGGGCGTGAAGAAGTGAAATATAACTCATTATTGATTTTAACAGGTGCATAGTTGGATCCTAAACCATTTACGTTACCAGGTACCTTTTTTACCTGCACCATACGCGGGAAACGCATTTCTTCGATGGCAAACTTGCACGATTCGATTTGCTTTTGAGCATCCTTAGCCAACGCATCGCCAGGGTTCTTTTGGATAAACGCCTGGAAAGCATCAATAGCCAGGTTAAATTTTTTGTTTGCCCTTAAGCTTTCGGCATAATAAAACAACGCCTTTCTAAACTTGGTGTTGGTAAACGTGATCGCAATGGCGTAATATTTTTCAGCTTCGTTAAACTCTCTGTACAGCCTGCTCGATTCGGCAAGGTTATAAATAGACCCTTCGTAATCTTCTGCCACTTTATTATCAGTTGCCGATTTTCTTTCTATACCATACGGTAAAAGGGCCTGGGTACTATCGCCAGTAATTTTTAAGGCTTTCTTATAAAAAGTAGATGCTGCATAGTAATCCTTATTTTCGAAATAAGTATCAGCAACCTTTTTATAATTTACCACATACTGTGCGTGTGCAAAACTGCCAAATGCCACTAACAAAAAGAGTAATATTTTTTTCATTTGAATAATTATAAACGTGGACAAAAGAAGTTTGGACCAATAATACCGTTACGGCCTATTAATGAGATGGAAAGCTCTAAACCACCATTACTGTTTGATGCACGGTTGAAAGTAGAGGTATTTACATCATAACTTAATCCGAAAACCATATTTTTCAATTGTAAACCAACAAAGGCAATTGCAGCATCTTTATTACGGTAGTTACCACCAAACAAAATGTTTGCTGATGGATTAACGTTTAGCTGTGCATAAGCACCCAACGAAACTTCGTTAGTATTACCCTGATACATAAACAATGCGTTTGGTACGATATCCAATAAAGGCGAAGCTTTGATCCTTGCACCACCATGCGCTGTAAAACGGACAGGGATACGTGAATTTGATCCAGAGAAACGGTCCATTGGGCGGGTTAAATGCGCTGCACTTGCACCTAAGAAAACGTTTACACTTTTGTTTGGGTTACCATCAAAAAACATGATACCTGCATTTACATCCGGAACCAGAGAAGATTGCGATGAAAGCGTTTCGCCGCTCATCATTCCGCCGTCATAGCCCGAAATCGGGTTAAACTGGTTACCAAACCTGGCCTGAGAGAAATCGAAACTGCGGTTAATTACGCCGGCCTGTAAGCCAAAGCTTACCATCTGCAAACCTTCGGCACCAAACCTTAAACGGTACGAGCCCGATACCAGGGCAGACAGGTAGTTAAAATCTAACTCCCCTGCCCTTTGGTTTAAAATGGTTGCACCAAATGCAAAGTTCTTTTTCGGGGCAAGATCGAAAGATGCACCGCCCGTTAAGAAAGAACTGTTAAGTGCACTCCATTGCTGCTTAAAGTTTACAGTTGCACGGTAATCGCCGTCTATCACACCCGTTAAAGCCGGGTTAAGGTATAACGGGTTTGCATAATATTGTGAAAAATGCGGATCAGTTTGTGCATAGGACTTAGCTGTACACAGCAGTAATCCCAGCAATGCAACATATATTTTTAAAGCCGATAGTATTTTCATGGTCTTTGATTTTATCTGTTTATTATTAATCCTCTTCTTATCTAATCAGCGTTACGGTACCTTTTCTCATTGATGTTGTTCCATTGGTGAATGTTATATCAACCATGTACACATAAACTCCGATCGGCTGATTTACACCTTTGAAAGTTCCATCCCATCCATTTGCTACGTTATCAGACTGGAATATTAATTGACCCCACTGTGTATAAATGCTCATTCTGGCACTTGATATGGTGTTGCCATAGATTAAGAATGTATCGTTCTTACCGTCGTTATTCGGTGTAAACGCATTTGGTATATACACCTGATCTCCGAATGGATTGGCTGCCTTACCGGTTGCTGCACCATTTTGACTGGTTTGACACTCAATTACACCTTTAGCCCTTACCAGGATACTTACACTTTGATCTGGTTTCAAGCCTGCAACCAGGTAAGTTGTTCCGGTTGATCCACTTGTTGGATTAACCCATGTTAAACCGTTATCAAGCGAAACTTCGTAAGCTGTAGCACCTGCAACTGCTGCCCATGCAAACGTTACACTGTTTGGTGTTGTGGTTTGTACCACTACTGCTGGCTTATCTAATACCGGAAGTACAGTTACCGTAACCGGTGTTCTTGTTGGACTAGCACAACCGCCTACCGCAATGGCTTCTACATAATAGATGGTGGTTGCACTTAAGTTCGGCGTGGTAAAGGTGATACCTTCTCCCAACACGGTACCATTTGAGCTTGCTGCGTACCATCTGTAAATTAATCCTGTTACCGGATTGTTTACCGTTAATATGGTTGAGCTACCTGCGCAAAGTGTTCCGTTTGCTGCAGTTACCGATGCTGGTGCAACTGGTACTGGCAATGCAATTACATTTACCGGTGTTCTGGATGCAGAGATACAAGTTCCGTTTGCACCTTCAACATAGTATGTGGTGTTTGCATTAACCGCAGGTGTTGTAAAGTTTACACCTGTTCCGGCCAACGTTCCGCCTATTGCTGCAGTGTACCAGTTATATACTACCCCTGTTTGAGGGTTGGTAACGGTTAATACAGCAGGGCTTCCGGTACAAACACTCACCGATGATGAAGCTACTGTAGGTACTGTTGGTTTTGCATTAACAGTAACAGTTACCTTAACTCGGCCGCCACTGTTGTTACAGCCGCCGGTTCCAATGGCCTGAACATAATAATCAGTTGTTGCTGTTAAAGCGGTTACATTATAAGTAGTTCCGGTGAATAATAGATTACCGCCAACTGCTGCGTTATACCATTCGTAAGTAACACCAACCTGTGCATTGCTTACGGTTAATGTAGCACCATCACCTGCGCATATGCCTCCGTTAGGTGCAGATACTATTGGGTTGTTTGGTAATGCATTTACCGTTATGGCTACTGCCCTTGCTGTTGCAGCAGTGTTTTCACATTTATTATCGCCTTTAACCGTTACATAATAAGTTGTGCTAGCCGTTAATACCGGTGTAGTAAATACCGGGCCTGTAAACACTACAGTAGTTAAGGCTGCATTGCTGTACCAGGTAAATACCGGGTTAGTTACGGTTGTACTGGTTGCGGCTAATGTTGCTGCAGAACTTGCACAAACCGAAGTTGATCCACTTACTGTGATATCTGTTGCTACTGCAACCGGATTAACAACAACTGTTACTGCTTTGGCTGTAGCGGCTGTGTTTTCACATCTATTGGCACCTTTAACGGTTACATAATAAGTAGTAGTTGTGGTTAATACCGGCGTTGTAAATATCGGTCCGGTAAACGCCACACTTGTTAATGAAGCATCGTTGTACCAGGTAAATACCGGACTGGTAACCGTTGCAGAACTTGCATTGATTACTGCCGTTCCAGAACCACATATTCTAGCTGGAGCAGATAGGGTAATATCGGCTGCAGTTGCACCTGTGTTTACATTAACGGTAACTACTTTCGCGTTTGCAGCAGTGCTTTCACATCTGTTATCACCTTTTACTGTTAGGTAATATTTAGTTGTTGCTGTTAATGCTGGTGTGTTAAAAGTTGCACCTGTAAATACCGGTGTGGTTAAGGCTGCATCGCTATACCAGGTAAATATTGGATTGGTTACGGTTGTAGTGCTGGCCACTAAGCTTGCTGATGATCCTGCGCAAATGGTTGCATCTGCTGCAGTAACATCACTTGCCGAAGCTACCGGGTTTACTACAATGTTAACTGATTTTGCTGTAGCAGCACTGCTTTCGCATTTGTTATCGCCTTTAACCGTTACGTAATAAGTGGTGTTGGCCGTTAATGTTGGTGTAGTAAATACTGCACCTACAAAAGCTACATCTGTTAAGGTTGCATTGGTGTACCACGTAAATACCGGGTTGGTAACTGTGGTGCTGCTTGCCGTTAATACTGCTGCAGATCCTCCACAAACATTTGTTGATCCATTTACAACAATATCGCTTGCAACTGCTACCGGGTTAACTTTAATGGTTACTGTTGCCGCATTACCTGCAGTGTTTTCGCATTTGTTGGCACCTTTTACCGTTACATAATAGGTAGTGGTAGTGGTTAATACCGGTGTGGTAAATATTGGTCCGGTAAAGGCAACACTTGTTAATGAAGCATCATTGTACCAGGTAAATACCGGACTTGTAACTGTTGTTGAGCTTGCATTGATTACTGCCGTACCCGATCCACATACCAATGTAGGTGTTGATAAGGTAATGTCAGCAGCAGTTGCAGCCTGGTTAACATTTACAGTTACCACTTTTGCCGTGATACCTGAGTTTTCACATTTGTTATCACCTTTAACTGTAACATAGTATTTAGTTGTTGCAGTTAATACAGGGGTAACGAACGAGGTACCTACATAAGCAACCGAAGTTAAGGCTGCATCATTGTACCAGGTAAATGTTGGGTTGGTTACTGTTGTTGTAGCAGCTACCAGTGTAGTTCCAGAGCCTGCGCAGATTGTTGCATCAGCTGCTGTGATATCGGCAGCGGTAGCAACCGGATTAACCGTTATGGTAATTGCTCTGGCAGTACCAGGAGCATTCTCGCATTTATTGTCACCTTTAACCGTTACATAATAAGTAGTGGTACTGGTTAAAGCTGGTGTGGTATAGGTTGCACCAATGAAACTTACATTGGTTAAAGCTGCATCGCTGTACCAGGTAAATACCGGGTTGGTTACTGTTGCCGATGTTGCGCTTAACACAGCCGACGAACCTGCGCAGGCTGTTGTGCCTCCGTTAAGGATAATATCGGTAGTGGTTGCCAACGGATTAACGGTTACTGTTACCGCTTTCGCATCTGCAGCACTGTTTTCACATTTGTTGGCACCTTTAACACTTACATAATAAGTAGTAGTGGCTGTTAATCCGGTTACGGTAAACGTTGGACCAGTAAATACAACACTGGTTAACGATGCATCGCTGTACCAGGTAAATACTGGTTGCGTTACCGTTGTGCTCGAAGCCATTAACATTACGGTAGAACCCGAACAGATCTGTGCATTGCTTACTGCAATATCTGCAGAAGTTGCAAAGTCTTTAACGGTTACCGTAACAACCTTAGCGTTTGCAGCTAGGTTCTCACATTTATTATCACCTCTTACTGTTACGTAATAAGTTGTTGTTGCATTAAGTGCCGGTGTAGTAAAGCTGGCACCAACATAAGCCACTGTAGTTAAAGCAGCATCGCTGTACCAGGTAAATACCGGATTGATTACTGTAGTGGTTGAAGCTGAGAGTGCAGCTGTAGAACCTTTACAGATAGATGTTATGCCGTTAATGGCAATATCAGCATCAGTTGCAGCCGGATTAACCGTTATGGTAATCGTTTTTGCTGTAGCTGCTGTGTTCTCACATTTGTTATCGCCTTTAACCGTTACATAATAGGTAGTGGTTGCATTAAGCGTAGGGGTAACAAAGCTAGGTCCGGTAAAGGCTACTGTTGTTAAGGCAGCATCACTATACCAGGTAAATATTGGGTTGGTTACTGTAGTGCTTGTGGCAGTTAAAGTAACTGAAGAGCCACCGCAAACGGTACTTGTTCCAGCTAAGTTAATATCAGCGGCAGCGGCAACAGGATTTACTGTTACGGTAACCTCTTTAGCGTTGCCCGCTGTATTTGCACATTTATTTGTTCCGCTAACGGTAACATAGTATTTGGTAGTTACGGTAATGGCTGGTGTATTAAATACAGCACCTACAAAAGCAACCTGCGTTAAAGCAGCATCGCTATACCAGGTAAATACCGGACTTGTTACGGTGGTGCTGGCAGCAGTAAGTGTTGCCGTACCAGAAGCACATAATGAACTCGTTCCGGTTACGGTTAAATCGCTGGCTAAAGCTGATGGGTTAACCGTGATCGAAACTAAAGTACGGCTTGGGTTAGAACATCCTGCTCCGCTTACGGCTTCAACATAGTAGTTGTATGTTCCTGCTGCAAGAGATGAAGGCGTTGTAAAACTGCTGTTATTGGTTACCAACATGTTTCCGCCAACGGCTGCATCGTACCAGTTATAAGTAATGCCAGCCACTGCCTGTACACTTAATGTAGCAGACGAACCGATACACGTTGTAGCCGGGTTGGTAGTTGATGGAATTGGTGCCACAGCCGGAGGTAAAACAGTTACCAACACTTTGGTGCCTACAGTTTCACAACCATTAGCCGTTGCTGTTACCGAATAAGTATAAGTACCGGCCGCTAATGTTGGATCAGTTGTAAATGTCGGTCCATCTTTTCCTGCCTGATAAGTTGTGCCCAGGTACCATTTGTACACTACACCTGCTTGTGGGTTCTGTACATTTAAAGTTGCAGATGAACCTTGACAAGCGCTCGCTGTAGCTGAAGAAACTGTTGGCGTAGTGATTACCCTTTGTGCATAATCTAAATTAACAGAGGTTAATGCACCAAGAAGGCCTGAGCTTAACCTCAGTTCTACACCATCAAATTTGTTGGCTGGTACGTAAGTTAATATGGCTGATGTTCCGCCGGTTAATAATTTTAAGCTGATTAATGGGTTAGATACAGAAACTGCATCGTTATTGCTGGTTGTACCCTGGAAAGTAGTTACTGTTAAGTTAGGTAATACCGCTACCGAAAGCAAGGTACCTGGAGTGGTGATTTTCACCCGTAAGGTATCACCTACGTTTGATAAACCTGTAAAACCAACCTGGTGATAAACAGAAGCACCTAACAATCCTACCGGGATAACCAGACTAGATCCTGTATTAACATCATTATCAACCGCAAAAGTTGGGTTATAAACGCCTGCCAATACGGCTACTCCTGTTACACCGCTTGCAACCGTAGTAGTAGCTGCGCCACATGGGGTTACCACTGGGTTACCATTAGGGATTACAGTAACCGTTACGGTTGCCCTGCTTGTTGCAGTACATCCTCCTGGCACTGTAGCTTCTACATAATAAGTAGTTGTTGTACTTAACTGTGGCGTTACATAAGTTTCGCCTGTAAATACCGGAACGGTACCATTTGCAGTAGTGTACCAGTTAATGGTTGCACCTGCAGTGCTCGATGTTGCTTTTAATACTGCAACCGAACCTTCACTGATGGTGATTGATGGCGGTGTAATTACCGGAACATCAATTGTTCCCAATACAATTTTAGCTTCAGTTCTGGTTGATGAACTTCCGCAACCGTTTACTGCAGCTACAAAGTAACTTCTATCGGCAGTAATCAATGGTGTGGTAAAGTTATCACCAGTAAACAATACTGTTGTAGAGGTTGCAGTATCGTACCAGTTATAGGTTGTGCCTGCAATTGGGTTTTTAACCTGGAATGTAACCGAGGTATTTGGACAGGTATTAACAGATGCTGAAAGTAGATCTGGTGTTACCGGTGCAGGGTTTGTAGTTACGTTTACTACTGTTTTATAGCTCACACAACCCGTTGCAGAAACTGCGGCAACATAGAATTTAGTGTCGCCTGTTAAAACTGGTGTAGTAAATATGATACCGTCTTTACCACTTAAGTAAGTACCTGTGGCATCGTACCATTTATAAGTTAAACTTGATGATGGATTGCTTACCTCAAGTTGTGCAGTTTGGCCAACACAAGCTGTAACATTTGCAGAAGTTACTGTTGGTGCAACCAAAATACGTTGTGCGTAATTTAAGTTGATTGATGTTAAAGCGCCTAACAGACCCGAGTTTAACCTTACCTCTACCCCGTCGAAAACATTCGTTGGAACAAAGGTGATTAAGGCCTGGGTATTGCCGCTCAACAATTGAATATTGATTAAGTTATCGTTCAACAATTTCGAATCACCGTTGCTGTTGGTTCCAACATAAGTAGTGATTGCAGCGTTGCCCAACAATGAAAGTGATAATAGTTTTCCTGGCGATGATACCAATACGCGTACGGTATCGCCAATTTTAGATAATGATCCGAAACCAACTCTCTGATAAACCGATGCACCAAGTGCTCCTACCGGCATTACCAGTGAAGATGCTGTTTGGGTGTCGTTATCGATCGCCAATGCCGGGTTAAATACACCCGATAATAATGCTACACCATTAACACCATTAACCTGTGTAGTTGCCGCCTCGCAAGGAACCGGATTTGGAGATCCGTTGCCATCTACGGTAATGGTAACCTGAACACGGGTTGCCGAAGTACAACCATTGGTAGAAACCGATTCTACATAATAAGTTGTAGTAGCCAATAATGGAGGCGTAACATAAGTTGCACCTACATAAACCGGTGTAGTTGAAGTGTTAGAAGTATACCAGTTGAAAGTATTGGTTGCATCTGCAGAGCTGGCCGTTAAAATTGCAGTTTGACCCGCACTTACTGTTGATGAGCTGGCCGTTACTACTGGTAACACCGGACGAGGATTTACCGATACAGCGGCAGCAGCACGTGCGGCACTTGTACAGTTTCCTTGCGAAGCTTCTACATAATAAGTAGTTGCAGCAGTTAATGCCGGTGTTGGGAATACCGCACCTGTGAATACTAAGTTTCCACCTGTTGCAGCATCGTACCATTTGTAAGTTACCGCAGCATCTGGGTTAGCAACCGATAAAGTTGCCGATGATCCTTCACAAACATTGGCAATGGTAGCCAATACTGGTGTTGGTAATGCTGGTGTAACCGTTACTGTTACAGGTACTCTTGTCGTATTTGGACAGCCACCTTTGCTAACCTGGATATAATAGGTTGTGGTAGCTGTTAAAGCTGGGGTAGTAAATGTTTCGCCAGTGGCCAATTGTGTACCACCATTTGCAGCATCGTACCAGGCTAAAGTTGTACCGCCGTTTGCGGTTGCAGTTAATGTTGCGGTGCTTCCGGCACAAATGGTTTGTGCGCCAGCAGTTACCGTTGGGTTCGGATAAATTACAGTTGCACCATAAACATCTAAACTGGTTAAAGCAGTAACCAATGCCCCGAAGCTAACCTGTACCCTATCGTAAGCGCCGCCTGCCAATATGGTTGCAGCAAAACGGTTACCCGATAACAACTGCAGATTCAATAATCCGCCGTTTAATTGTACTGTTCTTACTACTGTTGTACCGTTTAATACGGTTACAGTTACATTATTTAATAAACCAACATCGGCCAAACCGGTTGGCAATGCCAAATCTAAACGTAAGCTATCTGTAGCGGTTCCAACGGTAGGGAAAATCAATTGTTGGTAGCCAGAGCCACCTACACCTACTGAAAGAGATATCCTGGTGAAGTTAGATGGATCAGCATCTGTAGAATTTCCGGCACCAGTGATACCACACAATAAACAAATTCCGTTAATACCCGAATTTTGCGCATTGGCAGCATTACATGCCGTACCACCACCGTTGTTTAATACGGTAACCGTTACCGGTACACGGGTTGCACTTTTACAGCCGCTTGCGTTTGTGGTTTCTACATAATAAGTAGTTGTTGCTGATAATACAGGGGTAACGAATGAAGTACCTGATCCTACCTGTGTTCCACCTGTTGCAGCATCGTACCATTGAATGGTATTGCCAGCATCAGCGGTGGCCAATAAGGTAGTAGACTGGCCAGCATTAATTACCTGGCTGTTTGTAGTTACTGTTGCTAAAGTTGCTGCCGGATTAACTGAAACGTTAACCGCTGTACGCGAACTTACTGCTGTTCCAGATACGGCCTCAACATAAAATACTGTTGGAGCAGTTACTGCCGGTGTTACAAAAACACCTGTGTTATTGGTAACCAATGGCGTACTTCCTGTAGAAGCATACCAGTTATAAGTTACACCTGCCTGAAGATTGCTAACACTTAAGGTAGCCGGGCTTCCGGCACAAACCGTTGCTGCTGCAACTACCGGAGCGTTAACGGTTACCGTTAAGCTATAAGCAGTTGTTGCTTTGTTTCCGTTTGCATCAGTTGCAGTTAAAGAAATGGTAAAAGTTCCGCCTAAAGTTGGGGTTCCTGTTATTTCTCTCGTTGCGGTATTAAAACTCAATCCCGGAGGAAGGTTTGTTGCTAAATAAGTATATGGAGCCGTTCCACCTGTTACCGCCGGTAAAGTTTGGGTTGGATAAGGTGTACCTACAATACCGTTTGGTAAAGTTGCTCCAGGTAAAGATAATACACCGATTACTTTAAGTGCATAAGTATTGCTTGCTGTTCTGCCTTCACTGTCGGTAGCCGTTACACTGATCGAATAATTTCCGGCCTGTGTAGGTGTTCCAGAAACTTCTCTTGTTGCTGGGTTAAACGTTAATCCGGCCGGAAGGTTAGTGCCTACATAAGTGTAAGGACCAACACCACCAGTTGCAGATGGCAAGGTTTGCGTGGCGTAAACTGTTCCCTCTGTTCCATCAGGCAAAGTTGCCGCAGGTAACAATAAAGGATCTACTACTACTATTGTATAGTTATTGGTTGCTGTTTTTCCATCAGCATCGGTTACCGTTACCGGAACGGTGAAAGTTCCGGCCTGTGTAGGTGTTCCGCTAATTGCTCTTGTTGCCGGATCAAATGTTAATCCCGGAGGAAGACCAGTTGCCGCATAGGTATAAGGTGTGGTTCCACCTGTTGCAGATGGAATGGTTTGTGTGGTATAAACTGTTCCGGTAGTGCCGTTGGCTAAAGTAGCGGCCGGTAAAACTAAAGGATCGGTTACTTTAAGGGTATAGTTAGCCGTAATGGTGTTGCCATTCGCATCTGTTACCGTAACCGGAATAGTGAAGGTTCCAACCTGAGTTGGTGTACCTGTAATTTCTCTTGTTGCAGGATTAAAAGTTAATCCCGGAGGAAGTGCGGTAGCAGTATAAGTATACGGACCAGTTCCACCTGTTGCAGCCGGAATTCCGTTTGTAGTATAAGCTGTACCAGTTACACCGTTAGGCAATGCGCCAGGAGCCAAAGCCAATGCTGGTGTTACTGTTAAAGTAAATGTTGATGTAGTGCTGCAGCCTTTAGTGTCGGTAGCTACAACATCAAATGTTGGGTTACCTGTTGCAGTAGGTGTTCCAATTACCACACCACTTGGCGATAAGGTTAATCCTGCTGGTAAAGTACTGCCCGAAGCTAAGGTATAAGTATAACCTGGGGTACCACCAGTAGCAACCGGAATCTGTTTGCTGTATGGAGAAGCAATAGTTGCATTGGTTAAAGTTGTTCCTGCAAATACAATTGCCGGGTTAACGGTAATGGTTACCGGAACTCTTGTTGTATTTGAACAGGTTCCTTTAGTTACCTGAACGTAATAAGTTTTAGTAGCGGTTAAAGCCGGGGTAGTAAAGTTTGCCCCAGTTCCTACTTGTGTACCGCCTGTAGGTGCATCGAACCAGGTTAAGGTTGTACCTCCGTTTGCAGTTGCACTTAATGTTGCAGTGCTTCCTGAACAGATAGACTGTGCACCCGCAATAAATGTCGGATTAGGATAAACCACTGTTGCGCCATAAATATCCAGGCTGGTTAAAGCCGAAACCAGTGCCCCGAAGCTAACCTGTACCCTATCGTAAGCACCACCTGCCAAAACAGTTGCCGCAAAACGGTTTCCAGATAAAAGCTGAAGGTTTAATAAGCCACCGTTTAATTGTACTGTTCTTACAACGGTAGTACCATTTAATACGGTAACCGTTACATTATTTAAAAGACCAACATCGGCTAAACCGGTTGGTAAAGCTAAATCTAAACGGATGCTATCGGTAGCAACACCTGTTGATGGGAAAATTAATTGTTGGTAACCCGTTGCAGCAACGCCTACAGCAAGATTAATTCTTGTAAAGTTGTTCGCATCAGCATCGGTTGAATTACCTGCACCAGTAATACCGCACAACAAACAGATACCGTTAATACCTGTATTCTGGCCGTTAGCTGCATTACATGCGGTGACACCACCGCCATTAATTACCGTTACAGTTACCGGAACGCGGCTTGCGCTTTTACATCCGTTGCTGCTGGTTGTTTCTATGTAATAAATTTTGGTTGCTGTTAAAGCTGGTGTAGTAAATGATGTTCCAGTTCCAACCTGTGTTCCTGCTGTTGGTGCATCAAACCAGGCAATGGTATTGCCTGCATCAGCTGTTGCTGTTAAAGTTGTGGTTTGTCCGGAGTTGATTACCTGGTTATTGGTTGTAACTGTAGCTAAAGTTGCAGGCGGGTTAACCGAAACCGTAACCGAAGTTCTCGAACTGATTGCTGTTCCGGAAACGGCTTCAACATAGAATACAGTTGCCGAGCTTACAGCCGGGGTTACAAAGGTACCGTTGTTGCCGGTTACCAATGGTGTGCTTCCTGTTGAGGCATACCAGTTATAAGTCACACCAGCCTGAAGGTTGCTTACCGTTAAAGTAGCGGTGCTTCCAGTACATACTGTAGCAGAAGCCACAACCGGAGCATTTACCGTAACTGTTATCGAGTAAGTGGTAGTGGCTTTATTGTTATTGGCATCTGTAGCTGTTAGAGAAACATTATACGTACCACCCTGAGTTGGTGTGCCTGTAATTTCTCTTGTAGTTGGGTTAAACGATAATCCCGGAGGAAGATTCGTTGCAGCATATGTATAAGGAGACGTTCCACCTGTTACCGCTGGCAAAGTTTGCGGTAAGTAAGATGTACCAACAATTCCGTTAGGTAATGTTTTGGTTGGTAAGGTTAACGTTCCATTTACTTTAATTGGATAGTTGTTACTGGCTGTTTTACCCTGGCTATCGGTAACAGTAACACCAATGGTATAGTTACCTGCCTGAGTTGGTGTGCCGGTAACCTCTCTTGTAGTTGGGTTAAATGATAATCCGGCAGGAATACCAGTAGCAACATACGTATAAGGACCAACGCCACCAGTAGCAGCTGGTAAAGTTTGCGTAGCATAAACCGCTCCTTCTGTTCCATCAGGCAAAGTAGCCGCTGGCAACAACAATGGGTTGTTTATGTTAATGGTATAATTGGTCGTTACCGTTTTTCCATCAGCATCTGTTACGGTAACTGGTACAGTATAAGTACCTGCAGTTGTTGGTGTACCGGTAATGGCTTTTGTTGATGGATTAAAGGTTAAGCCCGGAGGAAGACCAGTTGCCGAATAAGTATAAGGTGTGGTTCCACCGGTTGCGCTCGGAATAATCTGCGTAGTATAAACTGTTCCGGTAGTGCCATCAGCTAAAGTTGCGGTAGGCAACAATAATGGATCAGTAATTTTTACAGTATAGTTTGAGGTAATCGTATTACCGTTTGCATCAACAACTGTAACCGGAATGGTATATATTCCAGGCTGAGTTGGTGTTCCGGTAATTTCTCTTGTGGTTGGGTTAAAGGTTAAACCCGGAGGAACACCTGTTGCCGTATAGGTATATGGCCCGGTTCCACCGGTTGCTGCCGGAATAGTTTGTGTTGGATAAACGGTTCCTGTTAAACCATCTGGCAAGGCACCTGGCGTAAGCACCAATGAAGCGGTTACCGTTAAGTTATAAGTTGCAGTTGCTTTACAGCCTTTGGCATCAGTTGCCACTACAGAAAAAGTGTAAGCATTGGCTACAGTTGGTGTTCCGGTAATTGCGCCGGTTGACGATAAAGTTAAACCAGCTGGCAATGTGCTTCCTGCAGCTAAAGCATAAGTATAGCCTGCTGTTCCGCCTGTAGCAACATCTAATTGTTTAGCGTAAGCAAAACCTGGTGTAGCATTGCTTAAGGTTGCACCATTAAAAATAATTTGTGGATTAACTGTAATTACAACAGGAACCCTTGCCGATTCTGCTGTACAGCCCAATCGTCTGGCAGAAACATAATAGGTTTTATTTGTGGTTAATGCTGGTGTAGTAAAGGTACCATTGTATGCAACCGTTTGTAATGCTGTTCCACCCTCAACAACATCGTACCAAATCAGTTCGTTGGTATTTGGAGTGGTTGCATTTAATGCTACGGTACTATTGTAACAAGTAGCAATGGCATTACTTGCCGGCGAGGTAAAAGTTGGCCTGCCTGCCGAGCGGGTTACACCATAAACATTTATGGTTTGTGTAAGGTTTAAGGTAACTAACGAACCGAGGGTTACTTTTACGCGATCGAAAGGAACGCCCGGAGAAAACGGTATAGATGCCGCCTGCCCACTATTTAATAAACCAAGCAAATCTAAATTTAATAAGCTCGATACATTTGAGGTATAAACCGGGGTGCCGCCATTGTAAGCGGTTACCGAAATATTCTGTAAAACACCGGCAGTTAACAATGCCTGGGTAGAACTAAATCTTAAATTGAAATCGTCACCAGCGTTTGATGGTGTTGTAAAATAAAAATTTTGGCTAATGGATGATGCCACGCCAAGTATACCTAAGCTAAGTTGAGAAAAATTATTTGGATCCGAATCAATGGCCCGTTCACTGTTGGTTACACCCGAACTGCCCAGCTGCAGGGCATCGAGGGTTATACCTGTGCCTTCATAACCTGTGGCAAATGCCTGGGCACAAGGATCGGCACCTGAGGTATAAAAAGCAGAATATACTTTAGTGCTATTGGCAACGCCAAGTAATACGGCACTGGTAATATCTTTAATAAAAACCCTGTCGTATGCCTGTGTAGGTGTTATGGCCACATAAAAGAAACCGTTTGCATCTTTTACCAAACGTAAGTTTTCTGAAGAAAAAGCGTTGGTGCTTGTTCCACTTAATATTTCGGTGGCACCGTTTCTTGCTCCTACCTGAAAAGAGTGGTTACCCAGAACAACAGTACCGCCTACATTAGCAAGTAATCCGCCTAAGCTGCCTCCTAACAGTCTGTTCAGGATATCGCCATCAAAATCCAACCGGATGTAAGAGGTTACTCCTGCTGTAACTGGTGCCGGATATTTTAACTCCAGTTCGCCGCTGTAGCTACCAATTCCAACAGCAATTCCGCCGTACGAATTAACGGTAGCGAAACTGTTATTGTCCAAAGTTGCATTTGTTGCATTGTCGACTCTGCTCTGGGCAGTTACAGTATTCGCAAAAACTTTAGTTTGCGCATACGATTTCGAGAAAAAGAGCGTTAATAGAATGATGAGTGCAACACAGGTGTTACGGATTATCCCTATTCGGGACGAGAAAGTATGAGTTTTCATCATGTCAGGCGTTATTTAGAAGACTTACTATGTGGGAATGCCACTGTTTGGTAAATGTTTTCAGGTGCATTATATAATTATGACAAATCTAAATCTAGAATAGCTTCCTACCCTATCCATTGCTATTCATTTTTATGCAATCCATTTCATTCATTTTATTCATACAAGGCTATCTTAGCGAATACATTTCTTCAATTGTGAAATTATGATGACATTAGCGGTAGTCATCCCATCTGTTAATTCATGAATGCTAACGATCTCCTTATCGAACTCAGGAAGTTTGTCCTTATAAAATCTGGTTTGAGAAACATCGACCCGGCTCATTGTAAGATTATTTCTGAGTATGTATTTCAAGAAACCAAAAACTACGTAAGTGAAACGACCATAAAACGCTTCTTTGGCTTCGCGAACACGCTACATAAATTTTCATTGTTCACCTTAAATAGCTTATCCCAATATATAGGCTATAACGACTGGGATTCATTTTGTAAAGACAAGGAAAATCAAACTACTTCTGTTCAGAGCATTTGGCAGGATTTAAAACTGAAAGCACATGCCATCACAGAAGTATCGCTGATTGCGAAAAAAAATAATTCAGGCGTTCCTTTTAATGCAACTGCCAACAGAAGCTTTTTTTATCCCGATTTTGATTACTTTTTAAAAAACAACTATCAGTTTACTACAGTAAGCGCGCAACCCGGCCAGGGCAAATCGATATTGCTGGCCCATATGGTCGAATATTTTTTCTTTTCGGAAAATGCCATTTATAAAAATGATATTGTTTTATTGATCAACTCTACCAGTATAAACACCATCATCCAAAACGGAAGTACCTTAAAAGATTGGTTTTTAAAAGAATTTAAATTTGGCAGCCTTACCGAGCTGATCAGCTTCTTCAAAAAAAATCCCGAAAAACGGGAAGGCCGTTTCATTATTATTGTTGATGGCATAGACGAGCAGCTGGCCAGAAGCAATTATTTTAAAACATTTATCGATTTCTTATATAGTATAGAAGAGAACAACTTTGTTAAGCTCATTTTCGGTTTACGCACCAATAGCTGGATTAATCTTCAGCCTGCTATATATGGATCTGCATCTTTAACCAAAGCCTGGTATACAGGCCTGTTTTATGATGAAGATACCTTAAGCAATGTACCTCCGCTAAACGTTGATGAGGTACTGTACACCCTTAGCCACATCGAAAACAAAATTATCAATAGGGCCGATGTAAGTCCTCCCCTATTGGCACAGTTTAAAACGCCATTCTGGCTTCAGGTTTATTTCAAGCTCAAAGATGAGAACCACCATCTTGAGCTGAATAATCCACTGTTGTGCTACGAGCTGATCAATTATTTCTTAGAGAAACGTGTATTCCTCGCTAAAAAGAGCACGGAAAAGATATTTCTGCTCAAGAAAATAAGCGATTGCATTTCAGAAGGCAACAAAAAGCTAAGGGTATCGAAAGAAAAGATACTAAGCTACATCAACTGTTACCCTGATGCTTACGAAGAGCTTTTGCATGCCGGAATTATAATTGAGGAAAAAAGGCTCAGCACCACCATCCCGACTGAGATTGTCCGCTTTTTAAGCGACGATATTTATACTTATTTCCTGTTTATACAGATCACCGATAAATTTGAGTATAAACCGGGCAAATCATTTTTCGAATACATTTTAACCAGCTTCCCTGCACAAAATGCACGGAGAGACCACGTGCTGAACTGGGCAATCAGGTTTTGCGTAAACAGGAATGAAATTGCTGCCCTTAAAAACATATTTAGACTTCCTTTTACCAACAGCGAAAAAAACAGTGCATTCGATTTTATCTGTTATGTTTCCAAATTCGAACTCGGCAAGCCCAACTCCAAGTTTAACAAGCTGAGCATCGATACCGATTTTATCGATATCATGGCTTCGGGCCGCACCATGAGCACGCTCTACAAAGAAACAATCAAAACAATTTCGGAGAATGTACTTAATGAAGACATGCAGATTATGTTGCATGTAATCGAATGTAATGTACACCTTATTGATGTAGATAAAGTATCGCTGGCGAATACCATGCAGCTGTTAAAAAGAAACTATAAAAGGTTAAATGAGCTGTTTCCGATCAATCCTTACGATCTTATTTTATTCTTTTATAATAACCTGATTAATAAACCGAACGAAAGCAAAAGCCTTGAAGACAAAATAATAAAACTTTGCCAGGAAATAGACCGGAGTACGCCACAGAATAATGAACACATAACCTCTGCCGAAATACTTTCTTACCGTTTGGTGCTGATTACCCTATTCTCGCAGAAGAGCTACGCAGAATGCCACCGTTTCATCATGGCCATTTTGAGCAAGTACCCGAATATATTTTATGTAAGGCATTCGGTATTTTCGCCTTTCCTGTTACTTCATTTGGGCCAGACCTATATTAAGCTCAACTATTTTAAAAAGGCCCAGCGGATTATCCAGTTTGTAGAAAAAATTATCAGTAGCGATTATACCTATTATACCAATTTTATTGTAGCCAGTTTCTATATTTTCAAGGCGAATTTTTATAATGCCACGCACAATTATGAACAGGCGTTAATAGAAACCAATGCCGGACTTGAGATTACCGCTAAGAATGATTTTAAAATGTTCGAGATTTCTTTCTTGTTAAGCAAGATAGATACCTTAAAACACACCGAAGAATCGGAAGAGGTATCGAACGTAATTAAAGAGCTGCTTAACTTTTTAACCGTGCACAAACTCTCCATGCCCGATTATTCGAACCTGAGCGGAAGTGAGTTCGAACATACCTTTAAGATCTTAAAATCTTACCGCAGGCACCAGAACCTATAAAAATAGCCCTGCAAGTATTTCAGGGCTTTTCTAACCGGTACAATGTATTAGTATGCTAGCGCTTGATGCTTTTTTCTATTTGAAGCGCAATGCCTGTACAAAACAGTAAGTTTCTTCCCGTTTTACGCTTTGCTCCCTCGTTCCCCGTTGGATAATACTTCAATCAGGGCTAAGGGGCTAAAACAATATTTCATTTTTGAGGGTATTATTTGGAGCGCAATGCCTGTACAAAACAGTAAATTTCTTCCCGTTTTGCGCTTTTACGCTTCGCTTCCTCGTGCCTCGTTGCTACAGGGTAACGCTACAACCGGGGCTAAGGGGCCACATTAGCATTTCATTTTAACGTTTGCAGCCCGCACAAACCCCCTCTTCCTAAACCCGATTGAAATGAATCCCGACCTTAAGTCGGGAAGAATGGAAAGCGGGGCTGGTGGCCTCCAAGAACTACTGGCAATTCATTTTCTTAATAAAAAACTACCATTTTATCGAAGCGCAAAGTTTGTACAAAACAATACGTTTCTTCCCGTTTTACACTTATACGCTTCGCTTCCTCGTACCTCGTTGCTGCAGGGTAACGCTACAACCGGGGCTAAGGGGCCACATAGCATTTCATTTGTAAGGTTGCATGGAGAAGAAACCCCTGTTCCTAAACCCGATTGAAATGAATCCCGACCTTAAGTCGGGAAGAATGGAAAGCGGGGCTGGTGGCCTCCAAGAGCTACTGGCCATTCATTTTCCAATCAAAAATATCATCCTTTTAACTGAACTAAAAAATCGGTTGGTGAAACACCAGTTAGGATACCCTGCTGATTTTGATTTGAAGCGCCTGCCTGTACAACAAACAAGACGCTCCTAATTATTAAATGCTATTTAATCAGGTTGTAAAGTTCATCTAGTTTAGGCGAAAGTACAATCTCTATCCTTCTGTTTTTGCTTCTTCCATCAGCGTTCGCATTGGAGCCCAGCGGTTGGAATTCGCCTTTACCGGTTGCTGTCATCCTAACGCTTTCTACTTTCTCATTTTCTGTTAGGTAACGTACTACAGAGGTTGCCCTAAGTACGCTTAAATCCCAGTTGTCTTTAATCTGTCCAAGGTTATTGATTTTCTGGTTATCGGTATGGCCTTCTACAGCGATGTTTATTTCGGGCTGTTGTTTTAGTACATTGGCCAACTGTGTTAAGGCCTGTTTACCTTTCTCATCAATAATAATACTTCCTGATGGGAACAGCAGTTTATCGGTGAGCGAAACGTAAACCTTACCATTTTTGATCTCAACGGTTAGGCCACTTTTGGTAAAGCCCAATAAGGCCTGTTGTAATTTTTCTTTAAGCGCATTGGTTGCTTCGTCGCGTTTGCGCAAAACTTCTTCAACTTCTTTTAAACGTTTCTCACGGGCAGCTAAATCGCCAGATAACTTGGTAATTTCTGTTGACGAGTTGCTTTTCAGTTTTTTATAGTTGGCATCAACGGTATTGTAACTGCTTTGCAGGTCGCGCAGTTCTTCAGCCATTAAAGTGGTATCTTTTTTAAGTTTCGCCACCTCTTTCTCAAGGTTTTCAATTTTGATTAAACCTTCGTTAAAAGCAGTGTAAAGCGAATCTTTGGTACCCAACAATGCTTTATACTTTTTAGGCGAAAGCACAACGCAGGAGGTTAAAGAAGAAATAAAAAGGAGAAAGGCAAATGCAAGAAAGGTGTGTTTCATGTTTGTGTGTGTGTTTAGTGTTGAGGTATTGGTATCAAGAGGTTTGTATCAAGATGGTATTGTTCTAATAGTGGTACTTTGGTAATCGATAACTGTTAACTGAGAACTGTTTACTGTTCTATCGCATTGCGTAAAAATGCAACTAAAGGCTGTAGGGTTCTAAAAGAACTTATCAACTTATTAACGAGGTTGGGTTTTAAAAACTCTGCATCATCAATTTTCGTAGTGGCCTCAAAGCTTTTCAGTTTTAAAAATTCGATGTTCGGATCTGCCGGATCATAACCTTTTGGGGCATTTTTAAGTGCATTATCTACGCCTAACTTAAAGCTTTTCTTAAAATCCCTGCTGTTGATAATTTCTTTAAAATCGCCGATATTATAGTCGATTTCCTGCCTGATAAGCTTTAAATGCGGTGCTTCGGGCATCCAGTAACCGCCAGCAATAAAACTTTTGCCCGGCTGGATATGAAGGTAGTACCCTGGTTCGTTTCCGCCCTTACTCTTCGCCGAAAACCAGACGCCGAAATTATTTTTATATGGATCTTTATTTTTACTGAAACGAACATCGCGGTAAATGCGCAAGAGGCTCTTTTTAGGGTCGGCTTCTGCCGAAAGCAATGGATCTACCTTTGCCAGCTCTGGGATAATGGCCGCAACCAGCGCCAGCACATTGGCCTTTGCCTCCTCGTACACTTCTTTATTGGCTGCAAACCATTCGCGGTTATTGTTCTCCGCTACTTCTTTTATAAAATTGAGGGTTTCTTTTTTAAGCATCGCTAAAAATTGAAAGATTATAATTAAATGGTTGATAGTTCATGGCTAATAGGCTAAATAGCCACCAAATAGCTTAAACAGTTAATCAATACATATTGGCTTCTGACCTTGGACTTCGGACCTCCGACTTATTTATCGTAATATGGCTTATATTTAATGTTCGGCGATAAAACATGAAGCAATATAATTCTCGAATACCGGTAGTTGAAGGGATACAGGATCAAACAGCCTGCAAAAATAACGATCAGATAATGCCAGAAAGTATTATCCGTTAAAGGGCCAAAAGCCAGATAGGTTAAAAAACTTGCAAAAAGCATCTCAATTACATTCATGGCATAACTCACATACATGGCCGCATAAAAGTAACCGGGTTCGATTTCTATGCGCTGCGCACAGTGCCCACAGATTTCTTTGGTGTGCTGGATGTTCCAACCGTACATACTGCCGGTAAAAATATCGCCCCTTCGGCAATGCGGACATTTACAGTGAACAATGGCATAAAACTTTGAAGTTCGCCCCTTCATGCTTTTAATTTAAATTAAAAGGTTCCTTTTTCATGTTGAGGTGAATATTCTTTTTGCGGTATTTTTTATACCAAACCACACCAACAATAATGGCCATTAAATACGGAACAGATAGAAGATACAATACCCCTGTATTTAACCCTGCCGATACGGTGTTGCCGTTTTTAACCCCTTGCTCTGCATTTATGCTGCACATTGCGCACTGTGCACTAACCTGTGTTACTGCAATAAGGCTAAATATGAGCATGAATGAGATAGATGCTATTTTCTTTTTCATTGCTACAAATATAAGCATAAACGCTTGGAGGGGTTTAAAAATTATGTCATAAAAAAGCCCCCGGAAAAATCCGGAGGCCCTGAAACATTAATTTTAAAAGTTATTGTAAAGCATAGGTCATCACTATAGTAGGGTCTTGAACGCTCGACATCTTACCATATACTATCCCATTCTCTGAATAATAATCAAAAAGCACGTCGTTATTTTTCAAGAATTTATCTAATTCGGTCATTACATTTGCCACATAACCTCCAGAGGCAGGAGACAATACTGTAAATTTATATGAACCATCAGCATTTACGGTATAATTATAAGTGATATTGGTAACCCAACCTGCAGTTTCTGATGGACCACTCTGTGTACATCTACCATCGAACAGGAATCTTTGATTTACCCTATTCCAGGTTAAGGTAATATGTCCGTAATTGAAACTAAAACCAACAAACGCTGGTGTTAAATTATTATAGTAATAATTCAAAATTGCAGCTCCTTTTGCAGTTGTACCAGGGTTTATTGTTTTATAAGCTCCTCTTAATGCATTATATTTTGTACCCCATAACAAATTAATGTTTAAAATAGGTTGTGGATTGTTTTTTACAATATACTCTTTACCTGTAGAATCGTACAAAGCCAGAGTAGTGGCATCTTTCCAGGCAATTTTTATAAAGGTAATTCCTTGCCAAACTAAACCACCATTAAGAATATCGGCCCCGTTTAAAGTAAATGCATATTTCTGGTTTTTAGATATCACTGTAGTACCATCGGCTAGTACACCCGTCATATCAAGTCTTTTACCTGTTGTAAGGGCATTTGTAATGTTTGGAGATAAAGCTACTTTAAGTGTAGAAGATCCTGAATTTATCTCCACATATGGGAACTGATTTGTTACAAAGTAATTCTTGAATTTATCAATCCCTGTTTTAAGTCCAGCGGCTTCATAAGCTGTTTTTTGCGCTGCCGTTGCTTTAACCAATTTAAATGGCTGACGATATTTTTTGCCAACAAAAATAATACTGTCCGGTGTAGAGTGATCGTAGGTGAACTCTATATCGCTACTAAATCCAACTTTAGATGTTCCACCGAAAATAGCAGAATTAGGATCATCAAGCATTGAAATATAGTTATAGGTATCAAAAATCAGCTCTATACCAATATCTTGTTTGACCCTATAGTTAGATTTAGCGGCCGTTCCAGCCGACACATCATTTAGGTCGCCATACATGGTTACATTTTGTTGATTGTCGAAATTAACATAAAATGAATAACCGCCACCAGCTAATGTTGGCAGTGTTGCTATCCACCCATTACTTGCACCAGTTAGCGTGGTTGACACCAGATTAATCTGATCGGCTACACGCTCTTGCGGCGTTTTATCGAAAACAGCCACATAAGATGTTTTCTTGCAACTTATCATAATAGATAAGATTGCCATAAAAAATAATAGTTTTTTCATCTTTTATCTATTTAGTAGGCTAATTGTCCATAAAAATAATTGGCTGGTGAATTTAATACCGTAAATCCACCCAATTTCATATAATCATCTGGCAACACATTAACCGGGAGCCAATCGGCCACAAAGGTGTTATTTGTTAAATAATCAAGCATTGGCTGCAACGATGCTTTAGTGAAATTTGCATTACCAACCCAAGGAGCCGTTGTACCTCCTGCAGTACCTGTTGTAAATTTTACCTGACTGGAAGCAAGTGTAGTTGCCATGTTAAAAGCATAAAATGACTGGTAAGTGGTTGCTCCGCCATTAAAATTAGCTTCTACATACATTGCGCTTGGCGAGGTGAAATTGATCCTGATAAAATTAAGTGTGTAACCCTGTGCTGCAATTGAGTTTTTAACCGTTGTATAAAGTGTGTTAAAAGCAGATGAACCACCATATTTTATATAAAAATCGGCTCCAGTATTGATGGTAAGCGACTTAAATGTAGGTACAGGAGCGGGTGCTGGGCTTGGTAATGGAGTAACTAAGGGAGTACGTGCTTTACCCAACCAATAAACAAATTTGCTTTCCTTAAGGTCAATACCGATCATATATTTCTGCACTTCCATCTGCAGCTTTTTAAAATCAATACCTAAGTTATTGTAATAGTTAATAACATTATTTTCTTTTTGGATAAAACGTGTTTTACCTGCAGTGTTGGCAAAGTTGGCCCAATCATCATACCACACCTGCCCGTTAATTAATAACCAGCTAATGGTTTCAGCATAATCTTCAGTGGATACACCGCTTGCATAACTGGTTACAAAACCATTTCTACGTGCAGTATCTTGCGGAGTATCGGTGTATGGTTGTTTATAAAATCCTTTAGAAATGCTTTCCCAGTCTGTCGGAATAGGAATAATTTGGTTTAATATATGTCCAAACTCGTGGTGCATAATACGCTGTCTATCCCAAGCAAAAAACTGACCGCCAGGAAGCGGACTATATTCATTAACCCCATATAAGGTAATCCTACGCCCACCAGCAGCAGTACCTGCAACACCAGGATCGGCAGAGTTAGCATAAGAATAAGATCCGAATAGTACCCATTCTTTAGGCATATACGTTTTTGTGAAAGTTCTACCTGCAACTTTAAGGTAAGGACTTATAAATCCGTCCAATACAATCTGCATTGTTGGTTGGATATTCTCCAATTTACTTGGTACAACATTTGCAGTATTGCCATGGTAGTACCTGTTGTAGCGGTAAATTACATCAATATTATACTCATCCAAAAAACTCGTTTTTAACCACTGATCTAAGGGAGTGTTGGTACGTGGATCATCCGCATTAAAGCTACTGTAATCTACGTTAAGTGTTTCAGTTTTGCGGCAAGAAAACATTACACCAATAAGCAATATAAGTATATTTATTTTTACTATATTTTTCATATCTAATTATCTTGGATTTTGTTCAACACCTGACAATTTAACTTCAACCGGCAACTGAAAAATCCTGTGCGGATCTCCAGGCTTTAATTCTGAAAAGGTCTCTTTAGTAGTGATATCGATTGTATTGTGAACAACTGTCAAATCACGACGAATTATATCAAACCATCTCAATCCTTCTTGTAGGAATTCAGCCTTTTTTGCATCTAAAATCGTCCTGATCAAACCTTGTTTAGGATCGGTAATGGTTGGATAGTATGTTGCGATTTTAGCCAATGAGACAGCATCGTTTGCAGGATTATAACCAACAATCCTCACACTATAAAAATCATTGATATCTTTTAAAGACTGGTCGTTCATTCCTAGTTCAGCATAGGCCTCTGCCCTATTCATTAATGCTTCATCAACGGTTAATGCAGCAAAAGTGAGGTAAGGGAAACCAATATCAGGGCTAGTATAAAAGAAGTTCTCTTTAAACTTATACATAGTATAGTTTGGAACGCCATATTGTAGAATTGAGTTAGCTAAGGCTTTACCTGTTATATTGCCAGCTGCAGAAAACATTTTCTGTAATTTTGAACCAAAACCATGGCGTGGACTTGTAAAACGTGCATAGGTTGAATATGTACCGATTAGCAATAAATTATACTTTTGTCCGGTACCCATATAGTTTGTGCGGTGTTCTTCTGCAGTATATGTTCTTAAACTAGTAGAAACAGGGCGGATATTGTTTACAAAATCATTACTGGGAACGCAAAGAGTTGCATGATCAACTACTTTTTGCCATTCACCTGTAAACAGATACAAACGAGCTGCAAAGGCATGTGCGGCCGCCGGCGTGAAGTGATACTTTGGGATTTTATAGGCAGATGCAGAAAGCAGTTTCATCCCAGCTTCCAAATCCTCTTTAATCTTACCATAAGTACTTGCAACTGTTCCCCTTGTATAAGGTTGTATAACCTTAGTTTCAGGCTTATCTACATATGGAACACCAGGCGAATCATTTGCTCCACCAATTTTATAAGGTTTTGCAAAAAGGTTAACCAACATAAAGTGTGCATAAGCCCTACAAACCAATGCTTCGCCTTTATAAGGTAATGCTGCATTACCAAGATTGTTTGCTTCAATTGATTCCAAAGCCTGATTCGCCGCTGCAATGGCTTCATAGCAGGCATTCCAGTAAGCTGTAGAGGTATTGGTGGCATCACCAATTAAATCCTGCCAGGCATAAGGTAAATCAATGGCATCATTAGTAGTACCAATTCCTTCCCCCTTATCTTCCGAATTATCAGATGAGGCTTCGGTAAAAGTTAAATAATCGCGTGATGGATATGCAGTTGATACCAGTTGCGACAGTTTATCAACCGTATTGATTTCTGCACGGTTATCTGGCGTCTGTTCTAAATATTTCTTACATGATGGCATTGAAAACAACAATGCTACTGCAAGTATGCTGAATGATATTTTGTGTAATTTCATAATTTCCTTCAATTAAAACCCAACTTTTAATGATAAAGTATATTGTCTGGATACCGGCAGAGCCACACCTCCAGAGTTGTAAAATTCCGGATCCTGTCCGTTTAATCTCTTATCAGAGTAAAGCAATAATAAGTTATTGCCCACAAGCGATACTGAAGCTGCTGACATACCTAGTGCTGAATAAATTTTCTTTGGAAAATTATAACTTAAGGACACTTGTCTTAATTTGATATAATCTCCTTTTGCAACCCTTTCAGTAGAGAAATTGTAAAGGTTATATGGATATCTCACATCAACAGCTGCACCGTTAGCATCAACAATTTTAGAAGCCGATAGTGGATCTAAAATGGCAGGTACAGAGGTAAATTTTTCATCTCCCGGCATTACCCATCTGTTCAGCTCATCTCTGCTCATTGAACTAATGTCATCAAAATTGCTTTTGATATTTGGATTTAACCTAATCATGTTTCCTGCCGAGAAGCCTAATAAAGCTGATAATGTTACACTCTTATAAGTAAACTGATTGTAAAAACCACCTGCAAATGTTGCATCAAGCGGGCCTTCATATTTTAATTGAAGTAAATTATCATCTTGAAGATTAACATAAGTTGTCGGTCTTCCATCGGTACCTAAAAATGTTGGATAGCCATAATCATGGTTTAGGCCAGCAAACTGAATGGAGAATAAACTACGTTGAGGGTAATTTAGTACTGCAGAACCATTATTCGACACCGATTTGAAAATATTCGGATCAATTTCTAAATCCTTTACTTTATTTTTATTGATACTAAAGTTAAAGTTAGTCGTCCATTTAAAGTTTGGATGATCTATAGCTCTACCAGTTATAGCCAATTCGAATCCACTACCCGACATTGCGCCGTAGTTGGCTATTTTGGTATACTCGCCACCAATACCAGAGGTTTGAATGGCACCGATTAGATCAAATATATTTCTATCGTAATAATCTACTGTAAAATTAATCCTGTTCTTTAACAATGCTAAATCCAATCCGATATTTAAATCTTTCGTTTTTTCCCAGGTAAGTTCTGAGTTTTCCAGGTTTGAAATAAAAATCTGACTTTCCTGATCACCTAAAGTCGGCCTTCTCGAAACTTGATTATAGAAAACTGCAGCAGAGTTTGTTGCATTACCAATGCTGGCTACCAAACCGTAAGATCCACGAAGCTTAGCGCCCGTTAAGATGTCACTTTTAGGCCAAAAGTCTTCATCACTGATATTCCAGCTTGCTGATACGTTCCAGGTAGGTAACCATCTTGCAGTTGCAGTTTTACCCAATAAGTTTGAACCATCGTAACGGCCGGAAAGCTTTACGGTATAACGCTCATTGTAAGTATAGGCAGCATTAGCAAAAAATGCGGTATATCTCTCGTAATTATTACCCATGCTGAAATACGGTTTACCTTCTTCAGCAGCTTCTTTAAAATATTTATAATAAGGAGTTACTAATCCACCGTTATCAAACTGATAACCTACTCCATCAAAAGCTTCTCTTTGGCGATCGATATAACGCATCTCCATTGCTCCAAATGCAGAAATATTGTGTTTGGTGTTTATAGTTTTGTTAAACACAAGATTTTGTCTGAAATAATAGTTTTTCAGGTTGTCTGTAGAAGTTTTATAAAATCCACCACTTGGTAGTACGCTAATTGGCAAACTTCCTGGTAAATCAGGATCAGTATATAGATTATTATTGCCTTGAGATGAAGTTGCATCATCAATTGTTCTGTAAGATGTTGCCATGTTAGAATTCTCTAAAATCGAAATCTGTGTTTCTGATTTTACAAAACGATATGCTCCATCAACCGAATAAGTTAAACTTGGAAGGATTTTGTAACTGATATTTCCTTGAACTTTAAAGTCTAACACACCCAATTTAAGATAGTTGGAATTCAGCTCATTTAATATACTGAAAGGCGCACTATTCTGCCTGAAATACTCATAATTACCGTTTTCATCGTAAGCGGTAAGCATGCGGCTTGTATTGAGGGCATAGGCATAAGGATTGATATCAAAATTACGATAGTAGTTACCATAAACAGGATCTGATTGAAGTGCTGTAGCGCCAGGTGCCTGCTGATTACGTACCGAGCCTGTACTTAATAATTCTGCACTTAGTTTATCACTAAGGTTAAAGTTTGCACGATAGTTTCCTGTAAACCTACTTACGCTATTACCAATAGTTACACCATTATCTTTAGTAAAAGAAGTTGATGCATAACTCTTAAATTTTTCGGTACCAGAATTGATACTTAAAGAGTGTTCTTGTTGCAACGAATTTTTAAATAATACATCAAACCAATCGGTATTGGCATTTGCATATCTACTTAAAAATGCAATTTTATCTGCACTGGTATTTTTTAAGGCAAATGAATTTGTTGCGGCATCATAATTATAAAGCATGTTATACATTTTATAAAATGGACCGCCATTCACTCCTCTTGATGCTTCAGGTATCTGGTAATATCCCTTATTTTGCATCTCGATCAAAACCGCCATTTGGTCGGCAGAATTTAAAATATCGAAATCCGCATAACTTGGTTTGGCGTAAGTAGTAAAGTTACCCCTATAACTAATTATGGGAGCACCTGCAGTAAGCCTACCTTTTTTTGTTGTTACCACAATTACCCCATTCATAGCCCTGGCACCATACATTCCGGTCGCAGCAGCATCTTTCAGGATATTAAAGCTTTCAATATCATCAGGGTTCAGTCCGGCTACTGAAGAACCGATCAAAGTATTGGCATCACCACTCGTTAGGGCTTCATTCGATATGTTTACAACGTCTTCTAAAATAATCCCATCAACAACCCAAAGTGGTTTATTATCACCAGAGAATGAAGTAGCGCCGCGAACCCGGATTTTTGGTGCTGCACCAAAAGTACCCGATACGTTTTGTACCGTTACACCTGCTACCTGCCCTTCCAGCATTCTACTGATATCGGTTACTCCTGCCCTTTCTGCATCTGAAGCTTTTACCAAGGTTGACGAACCTGTAAAAGTTTTCTTCTCAAGGGTTTGATAACCGGTAGAAACAACATTTACCTCTTTTAACTGTGCAGCATCTTCTTCTAGCGTAACATTAACAACCGTTTTACTTCCTATAGGTAACTCAATTGTTTTATAGCCTATATAACTAAAAACCAGAGTCGCTCCTTCTTTAACCGAAATGCTGTAATCACCTGAAGAACTTGTTGATACAGCATTGGCAGCGCCTTTTTCGCGTACACTTACTCCAGGTAAAGCCGAGCCACTTTTATCTCTCACCTTACCAGTTATCTTTACCGCAACAAAATAACTGACTACTTTATCGAAGATTGATTTATCTGCAGGTTTAATCAGAATCGTTTTATCTTCAATGGTATAGGCTAAATCGTTTCCAGAAATAATTTTAGCCATTACTTCTTCGATGGAAGCTTTGTTAAAATTTGCATTAATTGTGGTTGTACTACTGATCTTATTGGTAGACAATAATACATCGTAACCAGCTTGTTGTCTGATTTCCCTGAACATTTTCTCTAATGTTACATTCCTTTCCTTTAATGTAACCAACTGGCCAAATGAAGCTGCACTTACCTGCATTAATGAGGCAAGCAGTATGACCGTAACTAACTTCATAATCAATAGCAATTTAGGTATGTAGCGTCGATGCGTACATAAAATTCCGATATAAATTTTGTACATTTAATAGTCTGTTTTTTTTGCGAACGCAATTGAGTTTGGACGCCAAAAAGCGTTTCGCGGGTTATCCAAGAAATAATTGATTTTTTAATCGATTCCGGCTTACGGAATAGCTAAACAGATAATAAAGAGGGGTGTTACAAGCACTCCTTTTTTATTCATTCAACTTTTTTGAATCGTCAGGAGTTTTGTCGAGGTGTATTCATAATTTGTTAGGGTTAGGTTAAGTTGATTAAGTTGTTTTATTTTTAGAGATAAAGGATAGTTACTTCTTCATCTTTTCTCGTTTATTCTTTGTAGACAATCACTTTATTGCCCTTAATATCAAAACGCACTTCTCCGGTTTGCTCAAATTTGGTTAATACCTTAGATATTTTTTCGAAACGGCTTACTGTTCCATAATACATTACATCCTTTGCTTGCTGATCGGCATATTCTATTTCTACGTTGTACCATCTGGCAATTTTGCGCAAAATACTGACCTGCTTTTCGTTATTAAACATGAAATACCCTTTTTTCCAGGCAATTGCTTCGTCTACATCTACATCATTTACATTCATACCTGAAGCAGATACAAAAGATTGTTCGCCGGGTTTCAATATTTCGCTCTCATTAGTGGCCTTATGAGAAACACGGACACTTCCTTCAAGCAAAGTTGTTTTGGTAATCAGTTCATCTTTATAACTATTGATATTAAAGTGTGTACCCAATACCTCAACAGATTGCTTATCTGTTTCTACAATAAAAGGATGTTCCTTATCTTTAGCGACTTCAAAATAGGCCTCGCCATCTAGTTTTACAATACGCTGTTTTGCTTTTCCAATATTTAGCGGATACCGAAGTGAGGAAGCTGCATTAAGCCAAACAACCGAACCATCTGGCAACCGTATTTCCCATTCTCCCCCATTCGGCGTAGAAATGGTATTCACTTTCGAATCGTCAATTTCGCCTTCTGATTTTTCAATGTTATATACAAGCTGACCATTGGCTGTTTTAGATATTGATATACCAGCCTGTTCAATTACATCGCCATTGGCAGCATCGCTTAACGAAATCTTTTTACCGTCGGCCAAAGTAAGAATGGCTTTGTTCCCACCTGGGGCAACATCAGATGCAAAAACATGCTCCTTTTTTTTGGTTAAAGAGATGTAGGCGGTAAAAGAAAATACAATAAAAACAACCGCCGCAGCAGCCCATCTTAGCCTGCTCAGCAAAATTCTCCGCGGGCTTTGCCCTGGTTTATCTACTGCAAGAATTTTATTTAGGATTGGTTTCCACTTTTTATCCACTACCTCATCAGTATGTTCTTCTTCAGCAACGATCATTTTAACGATTTCATCGCTAATAAGTGAAGAATTGCCTTCTGCCAAAGCCAAAAGTTCTTGCTTTTCTGCCTGGCTGAGCTGGCCTGTTGTAAACTGCTGTAAAAGATAATTGATGCGTACTTCCATATAGATTCTGATACTAAGAAGCAGTAAACAGAAATTAGGACTATCGCGATTTCATTTTTTTTATTTTATTTTAAAAAAAGTGTAAACAACAGGAAAAAGAAATACAATTCCGTGCTGATCTAAGTGGATACGGATTGATTTTAATGCAATAACGAGGGCATTTTTAACCGTACTGGGCGAAATATTCAATATTTCGGCAATTTCGGGGATGGTTTTACCATCGCCCCGGCTCAATTGATATATTTTTCTACGCTGTTCTGGTAATTTTTCAACGGCAGTGGCTACAATTTTGTTAATTTCATTTAGATTAACAACATCTGCAGTGTGATTATGGCTATCGGGCTGTTTTGCAGTAAAAGCATCGACTACACGATCTTCTTTTAACTTTTTACGCAGGTAGCTTAAACATTCGTTCGAAACATACTTGTAAAGATAAGCTTTTACATTCTCCACCTCTGCTAACTTATCGCGGTTTAACCAAACCCGCAAAAAAGCATCCTGGATAATTTCTTCGGCAGCATCATCAGATTTGGTAAATTTGGTGGCAAATATTTGGAGCACGGGAAGGTATTTGAAGAATAAAACAGAAAAAGCCTGTTCATCGCCTTCAACGATTTTATCAATTAGCGCACGTTCTTTATCCGCGTTGCCTACAGCCATACATTAATTCATCGTAATTGCTTGCATTTAATTATTCTGAGGCGTAATAATAGATAATTTTATGATCAATAATAGAAGAATAATTAAAGCTAAAACAATTTAGTATAATCATGCAACTTCTTTACCAAATATACGGATTAAGAAATTTTACCAACTAAAAAATTTGTTAAAATAAAAACCCCCGCTATATTGGCGGGGGTTGAGAGACTGTTAATTTTAAAAAACGATTTATCTAGGTCTCCAGCTAATCCATGCCTGGGCATCAGATACCCTAACCATATCGTACTTTTTACCATCATCAGATGTTGGTATTAAATACCAATCCTGCGAGCTTCCGTTCGCAGCACCACCATACAATAAGTTTCTTGCAGCACTCATTGCAAGGGCTATAGGTGTTGATCCTGTAAATGTTCCGGCACTGGCGGCTAAAGTGAACCTTGCTTTACCAGCGTTGATTACCACAGGGGTTACCGAGAAGGTATAAGGTGCTGCTAAACCAGTAGTAAATGTAATCATACCATCATTTGCGCCCCCAAAAACAGAAGCTCCAGCGTACCATAGGGTTTGATAACTTGGGACGTTTCTGAAATTACAAAAATCGTCAACACCGTTGGCATGAAATGCCCGGTCAGAAACCCAGCAATCATTAAAGTTAATAATCTTTTGGTCGTACCATCTTTGTGCAGCATTAACATCCAATTTCAATGGTGCAATCGCTTCTTTTATCTGGATCTGTGCACCGCTTACACTGGCATTGATAAATCCTGATGCCGCATCAAAACTAACGCCATCAAGTTTGGTAATCGTTGCGGTACCTACAACCAATGGGCTGTATAAAGCAATGGTTGTACCCGAAACATAAAAGTTCGAACTTACTGTTTTAAGGTTTGCGCCATCTAAATAAGAAAAAGACAGGATTTGTGCATTACCGTCTAATTTCACCTCACATTCTATCCCACCGATGGTAGTTCTTTTAAAATATGTTCTAAGCTTTGAGGCTACCGCACTAATATTCTGCACAGATGTAAAGATGGCTGCACTTTCTTCCGCCGATTTAGACCTCACCAAGATCAACTTACTTTTATTAAAAGTTCCTTCTAATTTGATGGTATCTGCACTTGCCGATAAAAAAGCAAACTCAAAATCAGAAGAATATCCAGTTGCAGTACTTCCGCCAAACACACTTGATGTAGGATCGGCGATTAAATGAAGCGTAGAATAAGAGTCGAACAACAATGTTGGTCTTTGCAATGCCTTTAAGCGGTAAGAACTTTCGGCAGGTGCCGGACTGTAATCAGCAGCCATAGTTGTTCTGTTCTTGTCGGTAAAGCTAAACAAAAAGGTTGCAGGTGTTTCATTATCGGTTAATAAATACCCCTTCCAGCCAAACTGTGCACCAATTAACTGCGTTTGATATTCGGCCAAAGCTGCCGATAGTCTTTCATCCACATTGCCGATAATAGGCTCCGTTGAATCTTTTTTACAAGAGCCAAAGGCCAATGCAAATAAGAATATGTATAATAAATGCTTTTTCATCATTTTTATCTTTAATAATTATAATGTTCCAAATAAGTAAGAAGTTGGATCTGTTGCCTTTACAAGACCACCGAATATGCTTTTCGATTGTGGTACGATATCATCAACCCAACGAACGTTAAATTGTTGACCATTAAAATATGTCAATAATGTTGGGATACTTGCCTCAATGACTCTTGCATTTGCATTTGTTGGCTGCGGATTGGTATAAGTTAAGGTAAGTAAACCGTTCACATTTGTTGTGGTATAGTTAAAATCGGCATTAAAACCAGCACCTAATGCAGCTGTTGGATCCATAAAATTTACCCTCAAAATCATTCTGTTAGCAGTAGTAAAAATTAGGGATATGTTATCAATATATAGTCCCATTCCCCCTTGCATACCTGTATTTGCGGTATTATACGCTGTTAAGAATTTTGTTGATAAACCCGTCAGTTTTTGAGGGTTTACCGTAATAGTACCATAGGTTTTGGCTGGCCCCAACAAACTATTAAAATCAGGGGTTGGCGATTGGGCCTCGATTGCAGCCTGAGTTCGGGTTTGTAAATCAGTTAAATCTATGCCCCAGGCATTTTTTAAATAAGATATAACAATGGTTTTCTTTTTTACCAGTTTTGTTCTGGCATCCGTATTTTGCTCATATACACCTTTTCCGTTTCTCTTAATATAAAGCCCATCATAGATAAAAAGATTGTTAACAATATTGTCGAAATTGGCTTGTCCCCCTTCTAATAAGGTTGATAATGTTTCAACAAAATCATCGTCTTTGTTCGATCTCGAATAAGGAGTAATAAAACCTTTACCCCAAAAATCGGCTTCGTACATAATCTTATCTAAGGCAGCAGTAGAAGAATATGCTCCTCTAAAAATATTAAACCAGGTAGCGGTATAATCCGATGGTGTAATTCTCTGATAATCGGAAGTAACAGCAATATTTTGATTTAAAATATGCCCGAACTCATGGTGCATGGTATGTAAAATCTGTTTTACCGCAGGTTTGTTGGCAGGATTGAATGTATTTAAATCAAGCAGTACGATTTTTCTTCCGGATTCTGCCGTTCCTAAAGTAATGGTACCATTACTATTATAAGATGGGCTACCTGCCAGATAAAACTGTTTCTGACAATATGTTTTCATGAAGTCTTCACCCTTCACTGCTGCATAAGGTTCGATCCAGGTTTTTTTGATAATACTCATAATGGGTATTACCAGCTCTTCTTTTACAGGAACAACATTCTTGTAAAATTCGCCCAATTCTGATCTATCCCATTTATATTTTACTTCAATATTGTAAGGAGTAGTATAATTGGTCGCGATCCATTCATCAATAGGCCCTTTTGCCCATGTATCACCACCTAAACCAACAATATTGGCACTTAAATCATCTTTTTTGCTACATCCTGCTAAAAAGATTGTTGCTAATGCAACTATTGATATTACTAATTTCTTTTTCATAATATTTCTATATTATAATTAACGTGGATTGGCAGCTAGTCCAGCTGCTATAGCATCTTGCGGAATTTGAACTAAACGCCTAGGATCATTGGCACCTAATGAAATGGTACTTTGGCCGTTGGCCGAAACGTGGGTAATCGGAATTTTTAACCGCACAACATCAAGCCACCTTAAACCCTCATGCATATATTCCTGACGTTTAAAGTTTATAACTGTAGCTACTAAAGCATCGCTGGCCGATACATTAGGAAAAAAATTGGTTGCCTTGGTTACCGTAAATTTATCTGCAGTGACAGAATAACCAACTATTCTTTTCGATAAATAAGCATCAAGATCGGTAATGGCCTGGGTATTGTTTCCTAACATGGCATTTGCTTCTGCCCTATTAAACAATACTTCTTCACTAGTGAACAGAGGTACCATAATATATGCATCACCAATGGTGGCACTAATGGTTTCTTTTACTTCATGCTCTCTAAACTTAGGAATGTTATAAACAGTTTCCGTTCCGCCAAAAATTTTGGTTGTCATTGCTAAAGCCTTTCCTGTAGGGTTATTGCCTGGGTTAAATACAGTAGCTCTCACTGCAGAACTCAATCCGTAATTGTAGCTGGCATAGCTTGAACCCCAGTTCGACTTCGATTCTTGCAACAGCAGGTTTGCCGGTTCTGTAGAATTGGTATACAGTGCCTGTAACTCATAATATCCCAGCACATTATAAGTGGTATTCCATTGTCTTAAGTTATCAACAATGGTAGCCCCCGGAAATGCATCATTGGCATGATCGATTACTTTTTGATAAGCCCTTTTAAATAAATAAAAGCGTGTTGCAAAAGCATGGGCTGCCTGAGTAGTGAAATGATATTTCGGCACCCTGTAGCTTTGGTCCTTAATTAATGGCAAACCTGCTAGTAAATCTTTTTCAATGTTATCATAAACACTGGCAACTGTACCACGGGTATAATCGCCTTCTACAACTTTCTGCGGAAGTGTTACATAAGGTATACCAGGGTCGTAGGCTGCCGTTGCAGGATCGTATGCTTTGGCAAATAATGTAACGAGCATAAAATGAGCATAAGCCCTTGCTACAAGCGCTTCGCCCTTGCTTGCCGAATATTCTGCTGTATTGCCAGCCTTATCAATAGTTTCTAAAGCATAGTTGGCCGCTGCGATTGCTTTATAGCAGGCATTCCAATAATATGGTGGTGTATCTTCCGAAGTTGCATCGATCTGATCTACATAATTCCAAGGAGATGCATTTGGCAAAAGTTTGCTCGTTGTTCCCTTATCGCCAGCATTATCGCTCATGGCTTCGGCAAAGGGAATATAATTGCCATGTGGGTATGCATTTGCCAATAGCTCTGCGACTTTAACCGGATTATTTAACTCCGTACGGTCATCAGGCTGGTGCTCTAAAAATTTCTTACAGCCTGTAGATAGCAGTAAGGTTGAGCACGCTATATATATGAATATTTTGTTCTTTTTCATTTTTCTGTTCAATTTAAATTAGAATCCAACTTTTAGTGAAAGCGTATACTGCTTCGGGATTGGCAGTGCTACACCACCAGAGGCAAAAAACTCCGGATCTTGTCCTTTTAGTTTTTTATCTGAATAGATTAACCAGAAGTTATTGGCAACAGCACTGATTGATGCATTGTTAGCCCCAATAGATTTTAAGATTTTGGCAGGTATCGCATATGACAATGAAAGCTGCTTTAACCTTATAAAACCTCCATCAGCTACCCTTACTGTAGAATAGTTATAGGTATTATAAGGATATGTTCCTGAGAAATCGGCTGCTGTTTCCAGGTAAGGAATTGATGGAATATTTGTTTTGAGCTCGTCGCCAGGTAAAGTCCATCTATCTTTAAATTCATTTGGCATTGCATCCAGATCTGAATAAAATGTTGAAAATGCTGGGTTTAACCTAATCTTATTTCCTGCAGAGAAGGTAAAAAGTGAACTGAAAGTGAAACCTTTGTAGCTAACGGTATTGTAAAAACCTCCTGTTAATTTAGGGTCTGTTGGACCTTCGTACTTTAAATATTTGGTATCCAAACTTTGCATATATACATCGCCGCTTTTCACCCCTTTTTCATTAATAAATTCTGGAACACCGGTATCATGATTTAAGCCTGTAAATTCAACTGAATATAGGCCACGGTAAGGAAATCCTTCCTGCGGACCGCCATCGGCAGTAACCAAATTAAATATGCTTTGTGGGCTTGAGAGTTTAGTTACTTTATTTTTATTGTAACCAAAGTTAAAGTTACTTCTCCAGTTCCATTCGCTTGTTTTAATAATTGGGCCGCTTATGGTTACCTCGATACCTTTTGTATTCATATCAGCATAGTTGGCAGTGGTTAAATACTGGCCTCCAATACCCGATGTTCTTAGTGGACTGATCAGATCGAATCCATTTCTATTGTATAAATCGACAGTTAAATTTAATTTGTCTTTAAAAAAGCCCAAATCAACACCAATATTGGTTTCATATTGTTTTTCCCAAGTAAGATCGCTGTTTTCGATGTATTCGATATTCATTACCGATTCGGTTTCGTTGGTATAAGGCCTTAATGCGCTGGCATTTCTTAAAACCAGTGCTGAGTTGGTTGCACTACCCAAACTCGCCGTTAATCCATACGTTGCCCTAATTGTTGCTCGGTTGAGGATTTTGTTTATGCTTGAATTTTCAAAAAAGTTCTCCTTATCGATATTCCAGGCACCAGAAATATTCCATGTTGGCAACCATCTTGCAGTAGCAGAGCTACCCAGCTGATTAGACCCGTCATATCTCCCAGTAGCATTGAATGAGTATTTACCATCGTAAGAATAAGCTGCCCTGGTCATAAATGCTGCGAAACGATCGTATCTGTGATTCATTGAATAATAACTCAGGTTACTAAGTGTTGCCTGTCTCACAATATTTGGATCAATAAAAGGCACACCACCTTTATCGTACTGATAGCCATAACCAATCATACTTCTTGTTTGTCGGTCGGCCATCCGCATTTCTTGAAATGCATAAATGTTTACCAGGTGTTTCTCATTGAATGTATTGTCATATTCCAAAGAGTTCCTAACCATATAAGATTTTAGAAAATCATCTGTAGTGTTGTAAAAACCTCCATAAGGGAGTACTACTATAGGTTGTGCTTCTGGATGTTCTGGATCCCGGAACAAGAAACGGTTATTATCCTGTATATAAGAATCATCCGGGCTGTAACCTGCACGGTATGCATTGGCCATGTTGGAGTTTTCTCTTACTTTATGTTCGTTTCCACTTTTTACATAGCGCATTGATGCCAGAAAATCGTACTTAAGGTGCTTTGTAATCTTATAGTTTAAGCCGCCTTGAAGTTTAAAATCCAACATACTCAAATCTAACGAATTGTTTTCCAATTCATTAAGAATATTAAAGTCGGCAAAATTTCTTGCAAAGTTCTCTCTATTTCCATTCTGATCGAATGCAGTAAGCGTTCTGCTGGTATTTAGCGCATAACTGAATGGATTGATGTCAAAATCCCTCGAATATTTACCTTCTACCGGATTGCTCACACGGCCGAGTGTTCCCGGTGCTTTCTGGTTACGGATCGATCCTGTGGTAATAAAATTAACCGTTAGCTTATCAGATAGGTTAAATACAGCATTTACGTTGGCGGTATAACGTTCTACATCATTGCCAACCGCCCAACCGTTATCATTTAAATAACTGGTAGAAATATATAACTGCGATTTATCCGTACCTGATGAAACACTGATACCATGTTCCTGCATCAGTGAGTTTTTGAAAAGTACATCAAACCAATCGGTGTTTGCAGTAGCATAACGTGATAAGAATGTATTTCTTGCCTCGGGTGTATTGGCCAAACCAAATGCGCCAGAAGTAGCATCGTAGGTATTAATTAACTGGTACATTTTGGTAAATACACCTCCATCTGCAGCTCTAGATGCATCTGAATGGTTTAACCAACCCTTACGTGCCAACTCCGAATATACCGACATCTGATCGGACGAATTCATGATGTTATAACTATCGTAAGTAGGTTTTAAATAAGTAGAAAAATTACCTGTATAAGAAATTAGCGGTTTACCGATACGGCCTTTTTTAGTGGTAATTACGACTACCCCGTTCATCGCCCTTGCACCGTATTGTGCAGTTGCAGCGGCATCCTTCAAAATATTAAAACTCTCAATATCATCTGCATTAATACCCGCAACGGACGAACCGATCAAAGTACTCACATCTCCAGAAGATAATTGCTCGTTGGAAATGTTAACCACATCCTCCAAAATCACACCATCAACAACCCAAAGTGGTTTGTTCTCTCCGGTAATCGAAGTTGCTCCACGTACACGGATTTTTGGTGCAGCACCAAAAGTACCCGAAACGTTTTGTACCGATACCCCGGCCACTCTACCTTCGAGCATACGGCTTACATCGGTAATACCATCTTGTTTAACATCCGAACCTTTTAAGGCCGTTGCTGCACCTGTAAATAATTTCTTATTCAGATTTTGGTAACCTGTAGAAACAATATTAACATCTTTTAGCTCATTGGCATCTTCTTCCAGGCTAATATTGATAAGCGTTTTCCCGGCAACAGATATATCTACTGTTTTATAGCCAATTGATGCGAATGATAATACTGCGTTATCTTTAACAGTAATCTGATACTCTCCACGGGCATTGGTAGAAACTGCATTTGCGGTGCCTTTTTCCCGGATACTCACCCCTGGTAGAATTGCGCCATCTTTCTTATCGCGAACAGTACCTTTAATGGTTATCTCTTTTTTCGAATTATTTCGTGGAACCTCTACAATTTTTAAGATTACCTGGTTGCCAACAAGCCTGTACGAAATATTTTTCTGTTTCAGCTGATCGAGCGATTCGGTTATGGATGTTAATTTGGTGGGCACATCAAGCACCATTGTTTTGTTGATTTCGGCAGCATCGTAAACGAAGCTTACTTTATATGCCTGCTCAATTTTTTTTAAGTAGTTGTCTAATCTTTCGGGCTTGCCGTTGGCTTGCCGAGCGTCGGCCCTTGCCAAAATAGCCCAAAAGATTGCACACAGAAGTAAGGCCACACGGCGCAAGCTCATTCCTGCATTTCTTTGGTAGAAATTTCTCTCCATAGTTGATTTAAGTTAATTTAATTGATTAGTGTATAGGTGTCTTTAAGGTTATTGTATCTCCTTTAGTCGTAATTTTAACCCCATAGGTTTCTTTTAGTACAGCTAAAACTTCGGTTAAAGTATTGTCTCTAAATGTTGCATTGAACTTTTTAACAAGTGGTTGGTTTGTTTCTAAAAGAATATTTTTTTGATAATAACTGCTCAGCTGTTTACATACCTCTTCTAATGGGGTATCTACAAAAACAAGTTCATTGGTAAGCCACGAATCTGCATTTTGAGAAATCCTTGTGCTAAACTGTTTATTTGTGATATTATATGATAATGCCTGACCAGCTAAAAGAATAGAAGAAGTACCGTTTTTATATGGAGAAAACAATACCCTTCCTGTTTTAACATCCAGATCAATCCTGTTTGGAGAATAGTCGATATTAAATGAGGTTCCGAGTACCTTCACTTTCGATTCGCCCATCAACACGCTAAATGGATGTTTTGGATCCTTTGCAATTTTAAAGAATGCTTTTCCATGGTCCAGATAGATTTCCCTAGATGAAGCCGCAAACTTTACAGGGTATCTTACCATACTGTTCTGTGCCAGAATAACCTTGGAACCATCGATCAAAAGCACCGAATCTTGCTGACCTGTACCTGTTTTTATGGTTAAATAAGCTGGCTTTGAGTTTAAGTTGTATAACCAATAGCCAATGCCCAATAAAATAAGAGTTGCTGCAATATTACGGAACCACAATAAACCTGATAAGGTACTAGAGCGTTTCTTTAATTTGCGTTTAAAGCTGGCCTCAGCCTGTCTGATATCCACGCCATCAAGTAATGCCGATTTGGAAGATAAATTCCATATCCTAACTACCTCATGAAAATATTTTTCATGTTCAACAGATTTTGACCGATAAGAATTTATTGCAGCAAGATTGTTTTCATCTTGCGGATGGTTTAAATACCGAACAATTAAGTCCAGATATTCCGGTTGGTTAAGCATTAGTCAGTTTGGTTTTGTACTATAAAGACAAACAAAACTTTAAAAACCCCTAAAGAAATTGGTCAAAAAATGAAATTAATTTTTAACCCGGTATTTAGATGTCACAAACATCATTTTTTTTATTAAAAAATCAATACAGATATAATGACATCATCATTAAATAGCTCTTTCCCTTTTTATTCAGTGTTATATCATCCAGAAACCTGGACCTTAAAACCTTAAGTGCATTTCCGATATGGTTTTCTACTGTTTTTTCAGAAATATCGAGTTCAGCTGCTATTTCTTTATATTTATAATTTTCGAAACGGCTTAATTTAAATACTTTTTTACACTGCGCAGGCAGTTTATCTATTTCGTTTCTCAAAATGATGATCATTTCATTTTCTTCATCAATATCGGTAAGATATTCATCAGAAAATTCGCTTGCAAGTTTTAAATGATGCTGCTCAAGGACTTTTTGCCTATTTGCAAAATTGATAGAAGCATTAATAACCGAACGGTACAGATAGGATTTAACCGATTTAACCTCAGCCATATTTTCTGGAAATTCCCAGATTTTAAGAAAGATATCCTGCACAATTTCTTCTGCGGTATGTATATCGTTTATATACCTATCGCTGGCCAGGATAAGCTTCTGAAAATAAGAGGTATAGAAACGCGTAAAGATAGAGGTATGCCCTTTCTCTATTAATGAGATTAAATCTCTTCCCGTTTCTATTTCTGCAACATCCATTAACGTATGATTGGATCCAATACCTAATACCGAACCAATTATACACAATTATGTGCAAATATTATGACAAATAGACCACTAAACTAAAATATTAGGTTAATACTGGTAATATGGCGAAATCATCAAATAAACAACCACACCGGTAATGGCTACGTATAACCAAAGCGGGAAAGTAATTTTTGCAATTTTTCTATGGCGATCGAAACGCTCAGCCAGTGCCCTCACGTAAGTAACTAGAACCAATGGGATAATGGCAATTGAGAGTAAAATGTGCGTTAACAGGATAAAGAAATATACATATTTGATGGTGCCATCTCCCCCAAACTTGGTAGAAGGGGTAGTCATGTGATAGGCAATATACAACACCAAAAATAAGAGCGAACAGCCAATAGCTATTTTCATTAAGTTTTGGTGCAAAGTAACTTTACCATTTTTTATTGCCCAAACGGCCACTACTAATAATACAGCTGTAATACCATTAATGGTAGCATATATAGGCGGCAAGATAGGTAAGGTTGGTGCATTAATGCCAAGATCTTTTAATTTTACCACAAATAAAAAGGCAACTGCCACCGGAATCAGAATGGAAAGGATAATGATCCATTTGCTGTATTTTTTCTCAATCTGGTTATTTTCCATGATTACTCTAAATCTCTATTATATTTTATTATTGTATTCAATAATCGACCGTAGCCTTTGGACTCAGGACTCTAAACGCCCAACTCGAAACTAATTTACCTACCGTCTTTAACGTTTCTCAAATACTCTGCAATAAGTACTTTTATTTCATCTTCGAGCTTTGCATTGGCACCAGCATCATCTGCTTCATAAATACCGCGTATACGGTGCAGATTATCAATCAGTACAATTTTATTGCTAAAAATAAAACTGGCCTTACCATTGGCATCATCTGCTATGGCATCGAGCAATAAACCCTGCTTAATCAGGGGATAGGTTTGTACCGTATCGCCAGCCAAAATATCCCACTTACCTTCCTTTGCTTTAAACTTCGCCGCAAAATCTTTAATCTTGCCCTGATCAGTTGGATCAACCGATAAACTTAAAAATTTTACCAGGGGCTTTTGCTCATAACCATCAGATAGCTCCTTAATGTATTTACTTGTTTGCTGATTATTGGCAGTAGTATAAAATAGATTGAGCACTACAAGCTTATTTGCTAGTGATTTCCAGCTAACGGTATCATTATGCTGATTTACGAGTTTAAAATCAGGAACCTGATGGTAAATGGTATCAGGTATTTTCTTCCCTTTTACACTGTGGAATGTAGCTGCAACAACCTTTTCTCCAAACATGGGCAAACTCTTATACCTGTTCTTTGCGAAGTGAGGCAATAAGTAAAAAAACAAAAATCCCGGTATAGCTAAAATGCTTACCAGGATTATTACCTTTTTTATAGGACTTCTTTTCATTAATGGTTCATCATGTGGATGTTTAAAAACCCACCCTCAATTAGCATTAAAACTATAAAGTAAATAATGAAAATGAATGAAACAGTAAGTGCAAGCTGTAAACCTAATTTTTCAAACTTTAAGTGCATGAAATAGGCCACAATATAAAATGCTTTTACCAAGGTTAATGCAATGTAGATATAGTTACCTACGTGCTGTGGAATATGACCACCAGGTATAGCCCAAAGTGCAATGATAAATTCAATACCGGTGATTAGAGATAAAATACCTGCAACCTTCCAGATTTTGGCTTTATTCATCCCTGCATGCTCACCATGCTCATGGCCTTCTGTTGTATGTGCGTGTTCTGACATGTTAAATATTTTTATAAATTGAAATTAAACCAAATAGAAGAATGTAAATACAAACACCCATACTAAATCAACAAAGTGCCAGTATAAACCCACTTTTTCTACCATTAGATAGTGACCTCTTTTTTCGAAAGTTCCATTAATGGTCATGATTAAGATAATGATGTTGATCATTACACCACTAAATACGTGGAAACCGTGGAAACCAGTGATGGTAAAAAATAGATTAGCAAATTGTTGCGCAGCTATCTCAGATACCGGACCATTAAATAAATGCTTTAACTCTTCTGAAGATGGAATTCTACCCCACCAGAAACCTTCATGATGTAAGTGTGTCCATTCTAAAGCCTGACAGCCCAAGAACATAAAACCACCAATGATCGTAGCAACCATCCACCAGATAACCTCTTTTTTAGCGCGGCGGTGACCAGCTTCTACAGCCATTACCATGGTTACCGAACTCAGAATTAATATAAAAGTCATGATACCCACAAATACAAGCGGTGCACCGGTATCTTTTATGCCTGGTATAGATTGAAAAACCAAATCAGGATCTGGCCATGTTAATTTAGAAAAACGCTGAGCGCCGTAGTAGATCAATAATGATGAAAAGGTAAAAGCATCTGATAAGAGGAAAAACCACATCATGATTTTACCATATTCTACCGACCACGGAGAACGACCACCATTCCATGGTCCGGTTTTAACTTGATCTAATTGTGATACTGCATTCATTTGGAAATAGTATAATAGTTTGT
>Ga0308165_1000701_pt1 | contig 54985 bp, 53 predicted proteins | sample PhyWR2_FD_201032 | JGI IMG/M metagenome (GOLD analysis project Ga0308165, IMG submission 201032) | Phyllosphere microbial communities from UC Gill Tract Community Farm, Albany, California, United States - DLSLW.R2 | ecosystem: Host-associated > Plants > Phyllosphere > Unclassified | place: USA... | reverse complement strand
TTTTTTTTTCTTTACCTTGGAAATCAATAATTGTAATGTCTTTTAGCATTAATATGCTCCAATTTAATCCTACATATTATGCCCAACGATATTTTTATACTATCAATATTTTGTAGGCAACTAGATTGAATTAATTTTTAAAACTTTATTAATCCCTACTTTGCAAAAATTTATATATGTGTGCTTTATGTACCCCTACTTGAAAGTTAGATACCCTAATTTCAAAATTTAAAGGATAAGACTCAACAGGTTATATATAATTGATTTTATTTATGAAATAAGTCGTCGAGATAAAGAGCTTTTCTAGGACATATCAATACATATAAGTCTTACAACTACCGTAATGTAAAGGCTTTTAAAGTGTACTATGAACTCTCCCTAGTAAAGATAAGAAGATAAAAATGACAGGTTTTAAAAGTTTTTCTCAAAATACAACTAACCACGCCAATATTATTAAAGCTCAAATGAACAAGCATTCTGCATCAACACCACCTACTGAAACTCAGCCTTCACAAGTTCCAGGCACTGTAAAAGATTTGCCTGAGAATAATGAACAACCTGATCCTAATAACAAATAATTTCTTATTAACAGTGCCTTGGAAGTTGTTTTGAGGCTCTGCTACTATAAAGAATAAATTAGTGCACTGATTTACTCTACTATTAATTACTTTTATCAATTTGATTTGTTTAGTTATTTAAGAAATTGCAGCCATTCATTCCAGAAAATTGATATGACTAGTCTCTCAGATATGAGGGGCTTTTTTAATTGTTTTTCACTTAACCAGTATTTAGCCTACTTACTCTAGATAGATTAAGCCCACCAAAATTGGCGGGCTTATTTTTTAATATCTGAATTATGAAAGATATGAATGTTTTTGCGCCAAGTAATCATTCGCTATTTTTGTTGTCTCAGCATAGGTCAACTCCGCACACAGCCAAAATCGATATATATTTTCACCAATAATATAGCTCTGGCGGTTGTATGTTGATTCTTTTGAGGAATTTATTTCGCTAGCCTTAAAGAAAGTTCCTTCACGGTTATTAACAACTTCACCGTCTAAATCACCACCAATACAAATGAACATTGTAAGAAACCATAAAATTATAAAGATCAGCTTAACACACAAAGTAAAAAGCCTCGCCAATAATTGATATTTAGTGGGGCTTTCTCTGCAAAAACATGTTCAACTAATTTAAATACTTCAGTACTAGTACTTATAATTAAGAAACAAACTTTACTTCAATAAAAAAGCCCATCTTCCGATGAGCTTCTTATTTAATTAAGATGATTAAATGCATTAGGCTTTAAATTCTGCTAATACAAATTTTTTTACTATTTCATCAAAATTTGGTTTTCGAAGAGTTGGCTTGCCATTTTTTATAGTTTGATACCAATAACTCGCTGCAACCCCCATACTAACCAAAGCTAACAATTTCATTGCTCACCTCACTTATTAGGAAGAGTGGAGTTTAAATTATCATCCACATTTGTAGCATTCCAACTCGTTTTAGAGAGGTTTCTGTATATTTTTTAAGCAATGTGTAATAAAAAAGCTCACCTTTTGATGAGCTTTTAAATATCTTATATAATCTTTTTATTTATAGTTTGATCATTTTACAAGTTACCGATCAATTGTAATATCTGGTTAAACCCATAAGCCTGCTCAAGCTTAGTTTCTTTCTCAAATACCATAAAATAACTATATCTGTATCCAGTCTGGTGACTTAGTAAATTCGCCTGATTCTTCCACACTTCACCTAACTTCATTTTATAGGTTGAATCCGAACCATCCCTGTCCTCACCTTTAGTTTCTAGCAAAATAAGATGCTTATTTTTAGTCAGAATAACAAAGTCAGGATAATGATTATTTAAATAACCATTAATCGCAAAACCCTTACCTCGGCTCAGATTTCTGTGCCACCACTGAATATTATCCAACCCAACAAGCTGAGTAATGAAATCTATTTCTAAACTGTTTGCCTTAGCCTCTTTTTCATAAAGGCTATTCTCTAAAGGCAAAACGAAAGTTTCAGGAATGGCTAAACTTGATGCAAACTGAAATGATGGTGATACGCTAATATCTGAGCTATCTACTAAGTATTTAAACTGTCTGGCTGCATATTCATTCATCAAACCATCAATCTTGTGCTTAAACACTTGTGCAGCTGTAGCCAAATTTTTAATTGAAGAAATACGTTGTTCTCTAGTCCAGCCACTTACAATTTTACGGATATAAAGCCTTAAGTCTCCATCATCAACTGGATAAAAGGCTTTTTTAGTAAAACTATTAAAAATTGAGTCTTCAATTTGTTTAATTTGACTTGTATCAGTCATTTGTGCGACTTGGTTAATCAAATCTTTAATATCACGTTGCTTTAAACGATCTAGAATCAAACGTGTATCTGATCCATCATCACTTTCTTTAACATTAAGTTGCCAAATCTCACTGTCAACATTACCAATATCTAAATTGGAATCCTGATTTGAGAGTTTAAAATCCCGTAATAAGTAAACTCGATCCAACAGCTGTGTATCTGCATCAAAGAAACCACCACTTTGTACTTTGATAGTGAACTGAGGTAATAATAGATCTAGAGTTTCTCTTGTAAACTTTTCTCTCATTGGGTAGAGATTCATTTGTATAGTTCCCTTTTTTACCCCGTCTTGTTGTGCAATTTCCTGACGATTAATTTCATCTAGATCCTGTTCCCGAGCATCTTGTTGATAGTTATTTACTACAACTTCTATTTGGGATAGGTCATCACGAGTTTGTTCCGGTAAGGAAGAGTTATCTTCAGCAAAAGAGTGTTGGGGTATATTTTTATTAGTTTGATTTTTTACTGAATTTTCAGGAGCTGAAGGTTGAGTTAAATCAAAAGTATGATTATCTGATTGTTCTTGAATTTCTTTTTTATAGAAATTTTCATCAGGCACCCTCATATCTTTAGAACCAAAACCAATCATTTGCAAGCTATTTGATAGCTGGGATAGTGTTTCATTAAATTTTTTCGATGCAGTGATGACATAACTACATTCGAAAGCCAATTGATCCTGCTTACGTGCATAGGGTTTCCGTAAGATACGCCCTAATAACTGTGTTACATCAGTTTCAGAACTGCGGTTGGCAAAGGTTGCTAAGATATAAGCGAATGAGCAATCCCATCCCTCTTTCAAAGCATTAATAGTAATAATATACCGAACTTCGCATTCTTTACTTAGTAAATCGACACCTTTTAATTCATCAATATTGGCTGTTTTAATTTTGATTTGCTCTTCTGGTATACCTAAATCAATTAAAGTCTGTCTGACTTTTTCATAATCTGTGGCATCCTGATTATTTTTAGATTCAGCTTGTAATAGGACAATTGGGCGAACATAGTCACCGCCAGCTTGATGTTGTTGAATAGCACGTTGTTCCAAACGTTCTCGCAACATCTTTGCCTCTACAAAGACAGATTGTTCATCTTGTTTGTTATAGACAACGACTGGCAATTTCACCATGTTTTCTTTTACCAACGCTGTAGCATTGGTATAACTAATAACGTTACTGTTTTCTTTTGGTGTAGCTGTTAAATCTAATACAAAACTTGGATTCAAATTATTCAGCATATCTGTTGATAACTTGGTATTTGCATTATGACTTTCATCAACAATGATCACAGGGCGCATGCGTCTTAAAGTGTTAATCAAAGAAGTGCTATCGTAATCAGATAGATCATGGCTTGTATCTTTGAACTCAGCAAAACTTGCCAAGGCTCCATTTTCCTTAAAAGCTCGGCGATTATCTTTATTTGTAGATTTAAGTGCGTCGAAGCTCATCACAATAATATTTAATGAATCACGTACACTATCCCGATTAAAACCTGCGCCAGTTAGCACCTCTTCTCGTTCAAATACATTGACCCGACCATTGAATAAGCTTTTTAAATGAAGATGATAAGGATGTGCTGGATCTTTTAAAGCTTTTGCCGTTTGCTGCAAGATAGATAATGATGGTACTAGCCATAACACCAATTTTGACTTATCGCTAATATAGTTTTGCATAAAATCAAAAATTGGAGCAATCGCGTTAACTGCTATAAAAGTCTTACCACCTGCCGTAGGAACCTTAAAACAAACATGGGGACAGTTCGCAATATGATTTGTATATTTTACCCCTGTAATACCTGCGTCTCGCCAATAGCTACTAAAAGCAGTCAACATATTGCCCTGACATTGTTGCAAGTGGTTTAAATAATCTTCTAAATCTTGGATAACTTTACGTTGGTATCTATTCAAATTCATTATTTATTATCCTTATCTATCAGAAACGTATGATGTCACGTGGAATACGCTTAAAAGAAATGCCATGCTTTTGCATAAATTTGTCGTCTAAAACGCACTTATCTGCATAGACAACAAACTGACTTGGACGTGATATGTTTTGAAGATTTAAAGTTCCCAAAAATTCTAAATCAAGACTGGTAATAGCATCTTTGTTGTAATGGAATAACCATAAAGTTTGTTGATTTATACCTAATGCTGATGGAGAAATAGAATTCTCAACAGGTAACTGGTTATCTAAAGGGATGCTTTCACTATAGGCAATATACTGCCGAATACGTTCAATCCCCACAGATTCATTTAATAGGCCACTTTCTGAAAATAGTGCATCACCTAGTTCATAAAAATCGAAAGAACCGCCTAAACCTTCTACTTTTTTATTTCCCTCACCGTAACCTTCCATAACTCGGCGCACTCGTTCAGCAGTAATACTTTCCGCATAATCCATCATTTCACAAAGAATAAAACGACGGTTGCCCCCATCTTCAGCATTGAGTTTTAAAACTGCATGGGCGGTTGTGCCAGAGCCTGCAAATGAATCCAAAATAAGTGATTCACTATCTGTTGCGAAGCCCAACAAGTCCTCTATAAATACTGAAGGTTTTGGGTAATCAAAGGGTCTTTTATCTTCAGGAAAGATAGATTTGATCTCATTTGTACCTATGCGGCTATCCAACTCAATAATTGACGCTAGCTTCGATTTATATTCGCTAACGTAAAGTTTGAGTTCAATAAGTTTTGTTTCGTCAGCCCCAAATAAAATTTTGCCTTCCGCAAGTAGTTTTTCCATTGTTTCATAGGGGAAGCGATAGCCCATTAATGGTTCTTTGCATGGACGTTTTGTTTCTGGATGATAAACATCGTACCTATAGCCCTCTTTACCTGGGTTATGTACACTCTGACTTCCAGTGTAAATTCCTCCGAGATCAATGTACTTATATCTATCTAGTGAACCCAAAAACTTCTTATTATTTTTAAACCATTCATTATAGACCGATTTTAATTGATCAATATCATCGCTATATTTATCTAATAACTCTCTTTCTAATGATAAAAGCACTGTTTTTGCATCTGAAAAGGTTGACTTCCAAACAGATGGAATGAGTGATTTAAATTTAGCATAGCAAACAACATATTCATGCTCCAAGCTTATATTTGTGGGATTATTATCAGTAACATTTTTCCATGCAATTTCTCCAACCCAATTTGTCTCGCCAAAAATTTCATTTAATATCGCTTTTAAGTGAATGAACTCCACTCGATCAATCGAAACAAAAATTACTCCATCATCAGCTAAAAGGCGATGTAATAATTTAAGACGCGGATACATCATACATAGCCATTTATCGTGACGGCTTAAATCCTCCCCCTCCTTTCCAACAACATCCCCTAACCACTTTATAATTCTTGGATCATTTACATTATCGTTATATACCCAGCCTTCATTTCCAGTGTTATAAGGTGGGTCAATATAGATGCAATTTACCTTGCCTTCGAATTCAGGCAAAAGGCTTTTTAGGACAGTGAGATTATCACCATGAATAATTCTATTATTTATTGTATTAGATTGATTTTCTTGGTATAATGTTGCGTTGCGTTGCGTTGCGTTGCGTTGCGTTGCGTTGCGTGTCGAAAGAATACTTCTTATCTAAAACAAAAAATGGCACGTCTAAATGATGGTTTATAACCTTTTCTTTACCTAACCAAGATAATGTAGGCATTACAATTCCTTACTTCTATACAGCTTTTTTCAATTAAACAGTATCATAACAGAATTTTTTCCCAGAAAATTGCGTATTGCTATCAAAAAATAAATTGATTGATTCTCAATAATATAATTTAAATCAATGATTAAGGCAGAACAAAAATATTATTGTTTGTGTATATAGTAAGCCTGAAATATTTAATTCAAACAACTATTCTAGAGGTGTTTGCCGTACTGTTACATGAAAACTGATTTTTCATAGCCCTTCATAGAAATTATAAAAGTAGGAGGTTAATAAATATTTTAGAAGAAATTATTTTTTATCTAGCTTAGCACTCTGAATATATTCTATTTCTTTAAGCTCAACTACCTTAAAATAGTTCATTGTTTGAGTTGGCTTAATCAGAATAGCCTTATCAGAAAACTTGTCTAACAAATACCATGGACCAACAACATCAATTGTTTCAGATAATTTAACAACTGGAAGTACGCCTTGGCTAACTTTAGTAGCTTCTTTACCACCAGCAATCATCGGCAAAATTACGAAAATAGCTAAAAAACCTAAAGATCTTAATCCAATACTTTTACTATATAAAATTAAAGCAATTGCATGAAGGCTGACTAATGCATAAACATAAAAAATAAAAGCTATTTTACCTTGAAGAAAATATAATCCTATAAAAGAACCTAGCATTGTTGCATTCCCTGTGATTAGACCTTCTTTTAACTTTTCGCTTCCACCGATAACTCTATCTAGATAAACAACTGCAGTAAAATAGTACATATACAAGTTAAATTGGGCTGTTATGAAATCTATAGGTGTAAATAGAGATAAAACCCAAGTAGCATCTATATTTTTAGAATAATAAAAACCAAATTTATAACTAAAACCGATGACTATAATCCCTGGTACTACTACAGTAATGAAGTCTACAATTTTAAGATCTTTTAATTTTTCTATCAGCATAAATCAAACATACAAAAATATTTTTAACAAATAATACAGAATTTTAAGATAAATTATTAAAAAATAAAAAGCCTCACCAATATCTAGAATTTAGCTGGGCTTTTTATGCCATAACACATCCGATTAGTTAAGCTAAACGCTTTAATGTCAATTGTTCTCCACTCTCAGAACAAAATATATCGAGACCTACTGGTCTACTAAACTTCTGACCACAAACTACTACGTGATCAATTAAAGTGGAGCCAATTAATTGAGTTAGGTTTACACGTTTTAACGTTCTAGATGTAACCATCAAACCTAAAAGTTCAGTACCATCACTTTTTGAAACTACAAGAGCCTTAGTTTCATTTCTTTGCCACATAAGTTCTGATTGGTTTTTCATTGTTCAACTGCTTTGATCGTTTAAGGAGTTTAACCTTAACAAAAGCAGTTAAAAAGATATCATTTTCTGTTGACAGTACGTTTGCCTCTCCCCAAAAAACCTCACCACCACCACATCCCTTTCATCCAAACGATTTGAGCTTAAAATCTGGAACATCAAGCCATCAATTAAGTTTAAAACCATATTAGCATCAGGTTTTAACGGACAGTTTTCCAAACTAAAAACCAAATCAAAAAGTTCTCGAAGTAGCCATTTTCTATATTCAATTGCCATGTGGTAGGCCTGAGGGTAAAGCTGTTTAATTTCAAAAATGGCTTTAAGCAATAGATAGTACAGGCTATTAAAATTGACATGTAAAACAATAATCTCTTTGAGTTTATCGCTTGAGGTTCGATAACGGCTTGAGTAGATAATTGCCAGTACTTCTTCTTTCAGGCGGCTTTTCTGAAAAGAGACGCACCTTTCAACAAGCCGCTCTTTTGAGTGAAAGTAGTTATAAAAAGTAGCTTTAGGAATTTTGGATTTTTTAGCAATCAGGTCTACGCCCGTATTGTGAAATCCATAGATATTAAACAGCTCTATTGCGGTATGAATAACCTGTAATTTTTTGGAAGATGTTTCTAAAGTTGGCATAGTTTTACCGTTATAAATTCTTGTTGTTTCTAAAAGAGATACTTTTCTGGGAGAAAAAAAGGCACAGCAAAGCCATAAAGACTGTGCTTGGCACATCTCAAGTTTTATTGTTGCTAAGTTTTTAGTCGTGACGAATTAAAGTCCGATAAGCCTAATGGCGATCAAACTGTTTTAAACAGTTTAAGTGGTGTCGAGATAGATTTTGACAGTGACTGCCAATAATTTATGAATGTGCATGGGCCAACTCCTTCTATTGGGAGTTCTGCCGAAACATTATAAATTATGGTGGCAGAACGGAAGCAGGTTGACGGACTGGTTTGAACTCCAGCACACTCGAAAGTGTCCCACTCCCGTCCTACCGCTACGGGAGGGAACGAGGTGTGCACACAAAACTATTCCTCAGAAGAAATAATCCTGATGTGGTTCAAATAACGGTCCGTCAAAACCGACTGGCAATGTAGGCCAGCCCGCAAATGGTAATCTGCAATATTTAAGGTGTCAATGTGAAATTGGCTAGAAATTATTTAATTAATTTATTGTTTTTCATTTAATTACACAATTAAGAAAAACTTTAAATATTAACTTAATAAAACGCTCCTGCTTTATAAGGATTGTTAACTGTTAGGTTCAACTTGAGTCGTTTTACTACTTGAATAGATAAAATAAAGCGCAATCGCTAAACAGATGAGCGCTCCCAATCGATATGTTGAAAAAGGCAGAATTTCATTGCCAAACCAACCAAAATTATCAATCAACATACTCATTAAAAGTTGCCCAAAAATCACTGCAACCGTAGCAACTGCCGCTCCTATTCTTTGCACAGCTAAAACCATAATTACAATATAGGGAACGCCACACATTGCTCCGAGCAATTGCCATTTAGGTACATCTAGCAGTGTTAAAGTTTGCTTGGGTTCAAAATAAAAAATAAGCAATGCAGTAATTAAAGCGCCTACCGAAAACGTCAAAAATGCACTACGAAATACGCCAACTTTACTGCCAAGCTGGCCATTAATTGCGGCTTGGACACTTAAAAGCGCACCGCCGATGACAGCCAATAAAATCATGAATATTGTCATATTTCCCTCTTATGCTTTTGCGACTAATGAAAGTGCGACCACAATAAAAACAAGCGCAAGCACACGTTTACGATCTACTTTTCTATGCGGAGTTCCGAGTAGTCCATAATGATCAATAATAAGGCTCTTAAAAACTTGACCAGCCAAAATTCCAATCATGGTCATGGCAATACCAATAATCGGCGCGGTAATGGTGAGAATAATGACGTAGATCGGACCAATAACTCCTCCCAATAACTGCCAAGATGGAAGAGTAAAAAATGAGGGACTGTTACGCGGGCTAAAAAACAACATCAATAAAAATGTAAGGGCTGCCCCTACTCCAAAAATACTAAAAGTGGCCCACAACTCCCCAACTTCTGTACCTAATGGCCCTAAAAGCCCAGCTTCTACGGATAACCCCATTCCACCCAAAATGGTGAGGAACAGTAATAGAATTTGCATCAAACATTGCCTCATTTTATTTAGGCAATGAATACTAATGTAGCCAATTCATCAGAAAAACAGCATAATTCATGAATCACTTTTGCAGAAATTGCATAGATGAATTTAACTAATTCGATTGATATTCGTACCCTTCGCTTTTTTGTCAGTGTATATAATGCTCAAAATTTCTCTATGGTGGCGAGAAAAGAAGATGTGTCGGCATCGATGATTTCTCGGACCATTCAACAGTTAGAAGATGCATTGGGGCAGCAACTTTTTTATCGGAATACACGAGCAATCACACCGACCGAATCGGGTAAATTATTTTTTGAATATGCCAAAAGAATTACCGAGCAATTTGATGAAGCTCAAAAGGCATTGCAAGATAAAACAGTAGAACCGTCTGGACTGGTCAGAATTAATGCACCCGTATTTTTTGGTCAAAGGCATATTGCGCCATGGTTAGCGGGTTTATCAGAGCGTTATCCAAGGCTTTTAATAGAACTGATTCAGACAGACGAATTTATAGACCCTCTTCGGGATAGTACTGATTTAATTTTTCGTATTGGAACCCTGACAGACTCATCATTTCATGCACGTATTTTCGGCACACAAAAATATCATTTGGCAGCCTCTCCTACTTACATTGCTAAAAACGGCGCGATTGATCATCCCAAAGAACTCAATGACCATAAATGTTTAGTCTATAAAGGATTTGAAGGTCCTAACCGTTGGTTAGTTAGAAAACCGAATGAGGAATGGATACATTATCCAATTGTGCCTTTACTTGCTTCAAATAATGCTGAGAGCTTAATGACGGCTGCACTCAATGGGATGGGAATGGTTTTATTTCCTGACTGGTTAATTGGTGAGGCTTTAAAGCATGGCAAATTAATAAAACTTTTACCGCAATATGAAGCATCTATTAAATCGCAACCCCAGCACATCGCAGCAATTTATCCTAATGTGCGTCATCCGCCCTTAAACATTCGGGTCATTATTGATTATTTTGCTGAGGTCTACGGCTCGCCACCTTATTGGCAGAATTAATTTTATATTGAAGTACAAAGTTTTTTGAACTAAAACTTATCAATCGGCATTACGAGAGTGTAATAGCTTATCAAACAGAATTATGTTAGTATTTTTTTAGTAGTCACTATTAAGTTAATTCATTTCCTATGAGTAAAAATATCAATCTTGAAGTTTGTCCCATTGCCCGAAGCCTTTCAGTGCTAGGCGATGCATGGAGCATGCTGATATTGCGAGATGCTCATGCGGGTTTTACTCGTTTTGATCAGTTCCGTAAAAGTTTAGGTATTGCGCCGACCATGCTAACAAAACGGTTGTCTGTTTTAGTAGATGAAGGATTGCTCGAAAAAAGACAATATTCTGAACATCCACCACGCGAAGAGTATGTATTAACTCAAGCAGGTAAAGACTTTTTACCAGTTTTATTTGTGATTGGTGCATGGGGCCGAAAATATAAGCCCTATGAACAGCCTGAAAAAATGGTGACTTTCATTGATGCAGAACAAGGTACTGAAATTAAGCCTATTGTGATTGACCAAATGACTGGCGCTGAAATTGGTACCCGTCCGATTAGTCAAAAATAGCGAATAATTTAAATTAAAAGAAGCACTCAATTGGAGTGCTTTTTACAGATCAGAGCTTGTTAGATTTATTCATTCATCAGTCGTTTACTCAAGCATGCCTAGATAAACTGGTATTTCGGCTGTCAGTCCAGCATGCACGTTTTGGGTAATCTCATCTGCTAAGAGTTCAGATTCCCCTCTCTCTAAAGCAGCTATCGTCATTTGTGCAATAACATCAGGTGAAGTTTTATTTCCAGCTAATCCACGAGCCATGTCTGTGTCCATGAAAGCAACATGCAGTGACAAAACCTCTGTTCCCTGTGCTTTTAACTCTTGTCGCATAGCATTGCTCAAAGCCCAAGCTGCTGCTTTTGAAGCACTATAACTACCTGTAACTCCCGGCAAAGTAGCCCAACTTAATGCTGAGATCACATTGATTACAGCACTACTATTGTGAGTAGCCAGAATTGGTGCAAATGCCTGAGTTACCCGAAGTGGTCCAACTGCATTCGTTTCGAACTGATCCCGAAGTAAATCGATGGATGATGAAGAAAGAATAGCCCCTGATCCACCGATACCTGCGTTGTTTATTAATAAATTTACGTCGCCCAGTTTTCGTACTAACTCTTCAGCCTCATCTGGACTGGTGACATCCAAACGAACAGGTACTACACCTGACTCAATTGTTATGCTCAATGGATCACGTGCTGCCGCATAGACTTTGCTGGCACCAGCAGTGAGTAATGCACGTACAAAAGCTGCTCCCAGCCCTCTATTTGCACCTGTAACAAGTGCGACTGAACCTTTAATATTCATAATATTACCTTCTATAAATTTAAGAAATTAGAGGTGTGAAGCCAAATGAAGCATGACGTAGTGCTCATAATGACCGACACCATTTTTTACAATAGGGTCTTGTGATGTGAAGCTAGCAATATCGTCTTCATCTGCAATCTGGTAAAGCGAAAGGCCGTACCCATTCCCATCATTAATAACAGGACCATGGGCGACAATAACGCCTTGATCGAGAAGTTTATTTAAAAAATCGCCATGCTGTGCCATCCATTTCTTCTCATCGTCAGACATCGTTCCGAGAAAATCCGCACGTGGTGGGATCCATTTACATAAGTAATTTTTCATTTCATATCCTTAAAAAATAATGAGTAAATTGCGTAAATATTTAAGTATCTACTTGGCATTTTTGACACTTTTAAGAATCGAACTTTCGAACATGCAGGGAGCATAGCTTTGTAAAAAAAGAATCAAGCCCGTCATCTTCCCAACAGGATTACTGAATTTCGGCTCTTTAGTTTGGATAAGCCGAGTGATGGTTGATACTACGGCATCTGGTTCTTCCGCCTCGTCCATCCCTTTTTGTGTAGCAGCTTGTACCAGTTGGCGATAAGAATCATAGTCTGAGATATTACGTTCAGTTGTTGAAACCGAGTGGTTACCAAGATTCGTTTTGAACCACATTGGTTCGACCATACTGACCTTGATGTTAAAATGATCTAGCTCAAAGCGCAGGGACTTGAAGTAGCCTTCAAGCGCATGTTTTGAGGCAGTGTAATAAGACAGGTTAGGTGGTCCAATCAAACCGACAATTGAACTGACCGTGATAATTTGGCCGTTCTTCTGTTTGCGAAAGTACGGTAGTAAAGCATTTGTAACTTTGATAGTGCCCCAGAAATTAGTTTCGAATTGCGCACGCCCAACCTCAATCGGAGTTTCCTCTGCAATGCCAGTGACCATATAACCTGCATTGTTGACGAGCACATCAAGTTGCTCAGTAAAAGAAAACAGCTCTTTTGTAAACGCCTGAATGGAACTGTCATCATCAATATCGAGCTTTAACAGTTTGAAAGGTACCTTAGTCTGATATTGCTCGGGCTGGCGGCTAGTACCAATAACATTGAAGCCAGCTGTATGTAGCTTGTTGGCTAGCATCAGTCCAAACCCCGATGAAGCACCTGTAATCAAAATTGTCTTTTTCATTTTTACCGACCTCAAGATTTTTAAATAATTAATCTCAGGGTGTATTTTGTCGATAACTACTATGACCATCACTAGCGGAGCGCGCCAATATAATCGCCAAATACGCCAATATAAGTAAAGGCTAATTGGCGCATTTCGCTATTGAGATGGCGTAATCTCCTATATAAAATGAATGGATGACTATCAAAAAAAATATGCATCGAAAAAACGGTATGCAAGACTATTCGATCTGGTCAGGTTGGCGCTTGTTAATGCAAGATGCAGGTATTGAAGCCTCTCCAGTTTTGCGTCGCGCGCAGCTTCCTGGTGACCTCTTTGCTCGCCAAAACGTTCGTTTAGATCCGGAAAGTTTTTTCAAACTTTGGGTTGCTATTGAAGATGAGGCGGTGTCTGTTAATGCCGATATTCCTGCTGCTTTGCAAATAGCAAAGGTGATGTCATCAGACTGGTTCGATCCCGAGCTTTTTGCTGCTCTTTGTAGCTCCAATATGAGTTGTGCTCTTGATCGGATGGCAAAGTACGTCAGACTCATTGCGCCCATGATCTTTAAGATAGATCGCACCGCAGTACACACGACAGTCTCAATTGGTTTTATGGACAACACCAGACAGCCACCAGATATATTTCTTATATTTAAGCTCGTTTTTTTTGTACAGCTTGCCCGTTTGGCGACACGTGCTCCTGTGAAACCATTACGAGTCAGTTGGCCATTGGCATCAGATTTAAGAAATGATTTTGCGATCGCCTATGAGACTTTTTTTGGCACACCCGTCACAAATAGCCCATTAGCGACTTTAGTATTCTTAACTAAGGATATGAAAAGGCCCTTTCTGACAGAAAATCACAAAATGTGGTTTTTCTTTGAACCTTCTTTGCGCCAGAGATTGGCTGATTTAGATAAAATGTCAGGTATGTCAGAAAGAGTGCATAGCACGCTACTAGAGACTTTGCCAGCAGGAGAAGTATCGATGCAAGTAGTGAGTCGAAAACTTGCAGTGAGCACACGTACACTTCAACGTAAACTTCAAAATGAAGGTACATCATTCCAGCAAGTTCTCAATAATGTACGTGAATCTCTCGCATATCACTATTTACGCAATACTGATATGTCGAGTGCTGAAATATCTTTTCTACTAGGCTTTGAGGACTCAAACTCTTTTGCCCGAGCGTTTCAGGCTTGGACTGGAAAAACTCCTCAAGCCCATCGCAGCAACTTATCCTAATCAAAATCAACCACTTATTTTGCTCGGCTACGTTGGGTGGCATATGTTCCCCAACCACTGCGTAAAATCGATTTAATAAATGCCCATAAGCCACTTTCTTTAGGTTTTGGTTGTTTACCTTTTCCAATCCGTTTGAGTTGCTGGGTGTACCAAAGTACTTCCATCACGCCAAGACTATCAATTTTTTTGATGCCAGTTTTGATAGGTTGCACCGACTGAAGTCCATTTTTGCCTGCTAGCAAATATTTAGGTACATCAGGTTCAATTGCCATAATTCTTGCAATCCCAATAACATCACACGCTTGAGACTGTAAAGCTTGATCCATACCTTCTACGGTACGAAAACCACCTGTAACCATCAACGGCGTTTTAACAAGTGTTCTCACTTTTTCTGCAAAATCAATAAAGAAAGCTTCGCGTGCAATTGTCGATGCTTTTTGTGGTGCTTTGGCTACCCCAGACTCATAGGTGCCACCCGATATTTCAATCAGGTCGATTCCTGCATTTGCTAAAGCCAGAATTGTTTCTAACGAGTCTTGTTCGGTAAAGCCGCCTTTTTGAAAGTCTGCTGAGTTAAGCTTAATTGCGATAGGAAATTCTTTACCGACTTGTTTTCGGATTTCTGCATAAACTTCCACTAAAAAACGGCGACGTTTTTCTGGTGTACCACCCCACTCGTCATTTCTTAAATTATGCAAAGGTGACAAAAACTGATTTATGAGATAACCATGTGCAGCGTGAATCTCGACTCCACTAAATCCAGCCTTTTTACATATCGCTGCGCTACGACCAAAGCGCTGAATAATTTCTAAAATCTCTGCGTGTGTGGCTTCATGTGGCGTTGCAAATAAAGACTGCATTTCTGCACCAAATGGCACTGCTGATGCAGAAATATTACGGATATTTAGCCCTTTCGGTGATTGTTTTCCCGGATGATTTAACTGTGCCCACAATTGAGAACCTTGTTCGGTCACGGATTTTGCCCATTTCTGTAAAGTCTCAAAATCACGCTCATCTTCAACCACCACATTGCCAGCCTCACCTAAGGCTTTGCGGTCAATCATAATGTTGCCAGTTATGATCATCCCAATCCCTGATGCTGCCCAACGCTGATATAGCCGAACATGTTTTTCGTTTGGATTATTTGAATAGCTGGCTAAAGTTTCACTGGTTGCAGCCTTTGCTAAACGGTTTGGAATGATGACACCATTCGGCAAAATTAAAGGCTGATTCAAAAGATTGGTTTTTAATTGCAGTTGAGTCATGGCTTTATCTCACACAGTTAAAGAGGATTTTGAATGAGGTTGAATAAAGTCCACTAAACTTTGAAACCACATCACATCCACAAAGTTTCCAGTAATGACAAGGTCTTGTGTTTTAAGTGCAGTTAAAAAAGTGTTTACACTGTCTTTGGCTGACAACACGGCAAAACCCTTGCCACCCGTCTTAAACGTAAAGGTAAAACTTGGTGATTTGGTTAGCCCTGAGTAAGAGTTAATCTTGCCATTTTTCACTTCGAAATAGCGGCCTTCACCACTTGCTGTTTGAATTTGAAAGATGACATTTTTATCTTTCACAAAAGCTGCGCATTTCGGGTTCTTTTTTACAGCACGATGCATGAGCTTGGTCAGCATCCACAGCAATAATTTAAATTTCATCATTTTTATCTTCTTGATTCATCAAATTGAATGGACCGAACTCATGAGCATTATTCATCTAAAAACTGGATTGCATGTTTTACGAAGCGTTCAGGGTACTGAAATTGGGCACCATGTCCGGCATCGGGATAAATAAATAGCTGTGCGTTTGGAATGTTAAGTGCCATGTGGTAGGCATTGATGGTCGGAATCATCACATCATCTACACCATTTAAAATGAAAGTAGGTTGTTTAATCTCACGTAAATGTGCAAAAGGATCTTGTTCATCAAGTTTAGGTAAAAAATGCATATTGGCTTCTATCTGTGCCTGCATGACTTCAACTGAGCTTGCCTTATCTTGGTTTTTACGCTGATGGCGACGTTGCCAAAATTCATGCCCCGCCTGAATAGCAGCTTCAGATCGGCCAAAAAATAAAAAGAGGAAGTCTTCTTCAGAAGGCACAGCAGTCGTTGCATGCTTTAATACCAGAGCAGCGACTTCTGGATCATCTCCACGTGGTTTACCACCTCTTGGTCCCGTACCTAAAAGCATCAGCTTTCTCACAAGTTCAGGATGACGGCGTACTAAATCTTGTGCCTGAAACCCTCCAAGTGAAAAGCCTAATAGGTCAACCTGCTTTAAGCCTAATGCACGAATGACTGCTGCTGCGTCGTCTGCCATATCTTCAATACGAGTACGGGGCTGGCCTGTAGATGAAGCAACGCCTCGTCCATTAAACAAAATGACTTCACGTCCTTGTGCCAAACCATCAGTAATGAGTGGATCCCAATTATCTAAACCACCTCGAAAATGCTGAAGAAAAAATAGCGGTGGTTTCCCTGTATTTGCATTACCCCATCGACGATAGGCAAATTTTGCTCCATCTACTTCAATGAATTGGGTCTCGGCTGTTTGGTGAGTAATAGTAGTCATTGTCTTTATCCTGAATTTAAGTTTCAGATTAAGCTAATTTTTATTTAGCTAAGAATGTAAGTGATTGTTTTACGAAATCATCATGAAACTGAAAAATTCCCCCATGACCTGCATCTGGATAGATAACAAGTGAGCTATTCGGTAAACGCTTTGCTAAATCATAAGTATTTACTGTTGGCACCATTCGGTCATGATCACCGTTGGCAACTAAAACAGGTTGTTGAATCACAGAAAGGTCAGCAGGTTTTTTACTTCCCCATTTTTTGAGTGCTTTAAGCTGGGCACGATAGGCAGAAATAGTGATTTCTTTATCGCGGTTTTCGGTACGTTCATTAATACGTTGAATAAACTGTTTTGCAGCAGCTTTACCATTTTCTGTACGAGTGAAGAAAAGATAAACCTTAGGGTCTTGGTGGGTAACCATTCCACGGACTAAATCCCAATTTGAAATTCGTCCTACTGTACTAATTCCTGTACCGCCCGCAGGGCCAGTTCCCGATAAAATCATTTTTCGAACTAAATTCGGCTGCTTCAAAGCAATCTCTTGTGAAATCATGCCGCCCATCGAGAAGCCAAATAAATCAACTTTTTTAAATCCTTTTGCCTGAATAAAAGCAATCGCATCGTCTGCCATCTGCTCAATCGACTGGGCTGGCTTACCTGTAGAAGCTCCAACACCACGATTATCAAACACGACAACATGATGTTTAGCCGCAATTCCATCAATCATTCGTGGGTCCCAGTTATCTAGAACAGCCGCTAAATGATTTAAGAAAATGACAGGCGTTCCATCATTTTGCTGACCATATTCTCGGTAGGCGAAGTTAACGCCATCTGCACTAATAAATTGAGTTGGCACATTTGTCCAATTTGTATCTAACTGGGAGGTTGGGCCTGATTGCTGATTGATCACAGTATTTGATGACATTTTCTTCTCCTGAGTTGCGTGGTCACTAAAAGAAATAGATGCCACCGTCTCTGCCTGAGTTAAGGGAGCACTAAAAATAGATACTGCCGTTAACCCCATAGCAATTGTATTTAATAGAAATTTCATTTGTTTTGATCCTAATTCTATTCATTCAACTGATTTAACTGTTTCGATGAGCAATCTATTGAGATTAGCGACACCCTTTACAGTTACTACTTATTTAATACTTACTATACGACCACATTATTTATTTGTCACTATCTTTTTAGTAGTAACTATTTTATTTTTAGATTATGATGAAAAAAACAAGCCGGAATTCACTCGTTCAGGCGACAAAGTTTAAGTAAGGAACATGATATGACCAACAAAGTGGTTCTCATTACAGGTGCATCGTCTGGTATTGGTTTAGCAACCGCAGACCTTTTACATGAGGCAGGATTTATTGTTTATGGCACAAGCCGACAAGCAAAAAATTCATCAAACTATAAATTTCGTCTTATTGAGTTAGATGTGAACCAAGACGAGTCGGTAACGCACGCCATTGAAAAAGTAATTGCAAATGAAGGTCGAATTGATGTCTTAATTAACAATGCTGGTTTTGCAATATCACCCGCTGGCGCTGAAGAAAGCTCAATGCAGCAAGCACAGGCTATTTTTGATACTAACTTTTTTGGTGCTGTTCGAATGACTCGCGCCGTTATTCCACACATGCGTCAGAAAAAATCAGGACTTATTTTAAATATCAGTTCAATTCTTGGACTTGTGCCTATGCCATTTGGCGCACTTTATTCTGCGTCTAAACATGCACTTGAGGGTTATTCTGAATCTTTAGACCATGAATTAAGATCTCAAAATATTCGTGTTTCTTTGATTGAACCGGCGTATACCAATACGTCTTTAGGAATGAATTTACTTGAAGCCGACAATAAAATTGCTTTTTATGATCAAGCACGCAAAAAGCTCCATCAACAAATGATTCATTCAATGAATAAGTCAGATGAGCCAAGCGTTGTTGCCCATGCAATTTTAGATGTGATTCAAAGTAAACATGTGGTACCACGTTACACAGCAGGCAAAACTGCACAAAAACTAAAAGCTTTAAGACGATTTGCACCTGCAAAGATTTTTGACAAGTTAATTCAGCGCAGCGTGAAAGTTTAGAGCAAACTTAAACGTATAAAACATGAAAACAAATTTCAAAAAATAGAGGTTCCAAATGAAAGCAGCCTACATTAGCCGTTATGGCAATATTGATGATGTACAAGTCAGTGAACAGCCAAAACCTTCTCTGTCAGAAGATGCAGTGCTTGTTAAAGTGCATGCAGCGAGTATCAACCCTCTCGACATAAGAGTTTTAGAGGGTGAATTTAAAGCAATTCTGCCAGTAAAATTTCCGTTCATATTAGGCAGTGATTTTGCAGGCACAGTTGTAGAGGTTGGATCAAACGTTACTCAATTTAAAGCTGGTGATGAAGTCTATGCCAAGATCGATCTAAACGGCGCTTTTGCTGAACATACAGTGGTTCAGCAGTCTTCACTTGCCCTTAAACCTCAAAATATTTCGATGGAACTAGCAGCCTCTTTGCCTCTGGTGGCATTGACTGCATGGCAAGCACTGGTTGAAATTGCTAAAGTTCAACCAGGACAAAAAGTGCTCATCCATGCAGGTTCTGGCGGTGTGGGATCAATTGCGATTCAACTTGCCAAGTCCCTAGGAGCTATTGTTGCCACAACAACAAGTGGTAAAAACACTCGTTGGGTTAGAGAACTAGGCGCCGATATCATTATTGATTATAAAACGGCAGACTTTGAACAAGAGCTTAAAGACTATGACGTGGTTTTAGATACGCAAGGTGGAAAAACTTTAGAGAAATCGCTGAATGTGGTTAAACGTGGTGGGCGTATTATTAGTATTTCAGGTCCACCCGACCAAGCTTTTGCAGAAGCAGTTAACCCAAACCGATTTCTAAAATGTGTTATCCCGCTCTTAAGCTGGTCAATTCGCCATAAAGCAAAGAAACGTGGCATTACCTATTCATTTTTATTTATGCAGCCGAATGGTCAACAGCTCTCAAAAATTTCCGAATTAGTTGAAGCTGGAAAAATTAAACCCATAGTTGACCAAACATACGACTTTGCTCAAATCAAGGAAGCATTCCAATATGTAAATACTGGTCGTTCAAAAGGAAAAGTTGTTTTAAAAATAGCTGAACTTTGAACATGATGATGTGAAGATAAAAACACTACAAATGGTTAATCAGTCATTAAACATTTTGATTATTCAACCATTCGTAGTGAATTTATAAAAGGTTATAGAGCTAAATGGTTCATTCGCTCTAACTCACGAATTAGACCAGAATGATCAAGCTCACCATCTCCCGCCCCAACCATATTCTGAAAGAGTTGATTGACCAATTCAGCAATCGGTAAATTCAACTCAAGTGATTTGGCGTAGCTAATGGCGGTATCAATATCTTTATATTGGGTGCGAGCAGTACCTCCGGGTTTAAAATTGCGCGTTAATATCCGTTCACCGTGCTGCTGCAAAATCGGAGAGTCTGCAAAACCACCTGTTAATGCCTGTTTGAGTTTTACGGGGTCAGCTCCAGCTTTACTGGCAAGCAATAAGCCTTCGCTTACGGTTGCAATGGTGGTTGCCACAATCATTTGATTGACGAGTTTTGCAAGCTCACCACAGCCAGCCGCACCAACTAAAATTGGTCGGCCCATCGCTCTTAAAATAGTTTCAGCCTGTGAAAATGTTTTAGCTTCACCGCCAACCATAATGGCTAAGCTTGCATTTTGAGCGCCTTTTTCTCCGCCAGAAACAGGAGCATCTAAGTATCTAAGACCTCTTTCTTTGCACTTTTCACTTTGCTTTTTTGCAATTTCAACCGGTATCGAACTCATCACAATGACCGTACTTTCAGGCTTTAACTGTGAGATGGCACCGTGTTCTTTAAATAGAATTTCATCACAAGTTTGTCCATCGCTGAGCATACAAATCAGAAATTCGACATCTAGTCCGACTTGTTCAAGTTCACTGCAAACCTCTGCACCTGCTTCTTTTAAAATATCTGCTTTAGATAGGGTTCTATTCCAAACCTTAATTTGATGCCCTGCTTTTAATAAATTCATGGCCATTGGCAAACCCATAATGCCTGTACCAACAAATCCGATGGTCGCCATTATTTCATCTCCGTCGCAGTTCGAACTTTGAATTGTTGTTTTTCTGCTTTTAAGCTATTCGATTTTAACTTAGCCAATAACAACAACCCTAAACCACCCATTGCAACAAATCCAGCAATCACAAGAAAGGCTACTGTGTAGGTGCCAGTGGTTGTATATAAATAACCTGTTAAATACGGACCAGTAAAACCACTTAAGTTGCCGACCGAGTTAATTAATCCAATTCCGGCTGCGGCGCCTACACCTGTTAAAGTTTGCCCGGGAATGGTCCAAAAAATATTAATTGCACTAAACACACCAATCGCAAGAAGAATAAAACCTACAATAATTGCCCAAGGCTGATTCACAATTAAGGCAATAGCGATTGCGGAAGCAGCCATGAGTGCAGCACAAGCTCCATGTTTATAACGCTCTTGTTTTCGATCAGAACGGCGGCTCCATAAAACCATGCCGACTGCTGCAAAAGCATATGGAATTGCGGTGAGTAAACCATTTTGAATGAGGCTGATTTCCATACCAAAGGTATTGCGGAATGACTCTAATACACTCGGTAAAAAGAAAAACATCGCATTTGAACCAGAAGTAATTCCAAAGTAAACCATTGCCATAATCCAGACCAATGGGTTTTTAAACACTTGCTTAATCATTTCACCTTTGGTTAAAGCCACTTCTGTAGATTGCTCTTTTTCTCGTTCTTCGCGCTCTAGCGTGGTCATTAGCCATTGACGCTGCTCTGCTGTTAACCACTCGGCTTCTTTAGGATTATTGGTTAAATATTTTAAGCAGACTAGCCCTAAAATAATTGAAGGAATACCTTCTAAAATATACATTAAGCGCCAGCCTTCATAGCCAATGGTATTACCCCATTGCATAAGGCCTACCGATATTGGGGCACCAATAATTTGAGCAATTGGCAATCCAAGATAGAACGTTGCGAAAACGCGGGCACGATATTTTGCAGGAAACCACAGAGTTAAATAAAAGATAACACCCGGAAAGAAACCCGCTTCGGCAATTCCAAGTAAAAACCGTAAAACAATAAACTGAGTACCGCTATGGATGAACCCCATAAGTCCGGCAATGATTCCCCAAGTAATCATGATTCGGGCAATCCAGATTCTTGCTCCAAACCGATGCAGTAAAACATTACTCGGTACTTCCGCAATAAAATAACCAAGAAAAAATACGCCCGCACCTAAACCAAAAATGGTTTGAGTAATGCCAAGTGCATCATTCATGTGTAGCGCAGCAAAACCAATATTGGTTCTGTCTAGAAATGCCATAATGAATAAAATAATGAGAAACGGGATAATTCGACTAGAAACACGCTTAATCGTCTGCTCTTCGAGAGCAGTTACATTTTTGATATCTTCCATAATAACTCTCACATCAACTGGCGATCACTGCCATTAATTTTGGGTATCTTCTATATGTGCCTGAATGACGCTTTCAAAATTTTCATCTGCTCGAAAACCTAAAGATTCAGCATATTCAGCTTTCACCTGAACGGGCCAACTTTTAACAATACGTTGAATGGTTTGGTCTTCTTGCCATTGCACCAAATCGGTTGCTTGTTTGCCTGCAACTTTTTCAAGCGCCTCAAGCATTTCTTTAACGGTAACGGTTAATCCCGGTAAGGGAATAATTCGATTATCTTGAAGTGCATCTGTTGAAATGGTGGCGGCCTTAATCATCGATTCAACACAGCGCCGTGGTGAAGTAACAAAAACTGGGGTATCTGATGGTACTGGGCAAACTGCCATTTCGCCTTTTAACGGTTCACGAATGATTGAACTAAAAAAGGTAGAAGCTGCTTTATTTGGTTTACCAGGACGAACCACAATGGTCGGTAGTCTCAAAATACGACCATCAATAAAGCCTTTTCTTGAATAATCAGACACCAGTAATTCGCCTACCGCTTTTTGCATGCCGTAAGAAGACTTTGGGGTAACTACTGTCGCGTCTGTTACAACCTCTGGCAATTGGCCGCCAAATACAGCACAACCACTGGCAAAAATGACTCGAGGCCGTGTTTGTTTTTTTCTTAATTCTTCTAATAAATTTAAGAGCCCATAAAGGTTAACGTCCATTCCTAAATCAAAATCAGCCTCCGCTGCTGAACTGACTACGGCGGCCAAGTGCCATACGACATCAATATTGTCTGTAATATTTGCCACAGTGGTTTTATCGGTAATATCACCAACAATAACTTCAATTTTCGGGTCTTGCGGTAAATCTTCACCAGCAAATGCATCAAAAAGAATAACTTTATTGATGGCTTTAGGTTGATCGCCATCTAAAGTAAGGCTACCGGTTTTTAGAATCTCTTTCGCAATTTGTTTTCCAATAAAACCAGTTCCACCAGTGATTAGTACATTCATACAGGGATCCTTTCCTAATTTTTATTCACTTAAAAATTTTTTAATCATCGTGAATTAAACGATAAGGAGTCCAAGCAATAATTTCCAATGAATAATTTCTAAATATTGATAACTTTTTAATATCAGTTTTATATTTCTATAATTCAACAATAACCAATTATTTTTCTTATTTTTTTAATAAAAAAGCCCCAAATGCTTTACTGGTTTGAGGCGTATCTTTTTATTTACGTTTTGCGTTTTTTAATAAAATATTGATAAATGCCGATGCAATGTCAGAAACAGGCTCACCTTTACGTGTCAAAATTCCATAATCTTGTGCATCTAAAATCAAATCCGTTTCTAAAATCTGTAGTTGACCTTCTTTTACCTGATCAATCACCATCGCTTCTGGCAACATTCCAACCATTGGCGCGCCTTTTAATATCTGCAAAAAAGTTTGCATCGACATGGTATTTACCGTATTTAAAGGTATTTTGACTTTTGCTCGGGCAAATGCACCTTCCATACGCTCTCGAATTGGGGTGCCTTTAGGGTAAAGCACCCACGGCCAGTTGAGTAACTCTTCTAAGGTACAGAATTTTTTTTGAGCACATGGGTGGGCACTATTCACAACAATACAAAATGGCTCTGGGCCTAAAGGTTGAAAATCGAAAAACTGACTCTGAGTCACATCGGTAAAGCGGCCTATCGCTAAATCTAAAGTATGTTCACTTAACATTTCCATTAAATGGTCACTGGTTTGTTCAACCACATCGATAGAAAGTAATGGCCATTTTTTCTTGATTTCAATAATTGAGTTTGGAATCACCACAGCGGTTGCCGCAAAAATACCACCAACTTTTAAAAAACCGTGTCCACCCAATCGTAAAATTTCAATGTCTTCGACGAAATGCTTTGCATCGTTTAAAACACGTTGCGCATAGCGAATCACATGTTCACCCAAAGCAGTGACCGGCATATTTCGGGGCAATCGTTCAAAAACAGGAAAGCCAAGTAATCCTTCAATTTCTTTTAGCATTTTACTCACCGCAGGTTGACTTAAGTTCATCTGCTCGGCAGCCAAATGCATATTATTGGTTCTAGCTAAAGTTTCAAGCAGAACCAAATGTTTGAATTTTAACCAATTATTTAAGCTTGCGTAAGTCAAATCCGCCATTTATAAAATTCCTTTTCGATAACTTTTCGTTATTAATAATTAAATTATTACGATTGGTGTTTATTAAATAAGAAACATATCATGATTTCAAATAAAAGAAGGATGCTTTAAATGAACTTTACCTTAAATTCCCAGAACTCATTACCAGACGATGCGACTCAAGGATGTTTAATTGGTCGTGCGTGGATCCCAAATCAAATTGCCGGCCCTTCACCTATTATTTTAAAAGGTAATCAGGTTTTTGATATTTCAGAGAAGTTTCACACGATTTCTCAGTTGCTTGAAAGTCCAGATCCTTTAAAAGCTTTATCTGAAATTGAAGGGAAATTAATCGGGTCAATTGATGATTTATTTGCGAATACGGTGGCTGAACCAGATACAAATAAAGCGTATTTTTTAGCCCCTATTGATTTACAAGTGATTAAAGCGGCTGGTGTAACCTTTGCAGCAAGCATGTTAGAGCGCGTCATTGAAGAACAAGCTGGTGGCGATGCACAAAAAGCTCAATCCATCCGTGAAGTTGTGCAGAATGTGATTGGTGATAATTTAAAAACCATTGAACCCGGCTCTGATAAAGCACTACAGCTGAAAGAATATTTAATTGAACAAAATATGTGGTCTCAATACCTTGAAGTAGGTATTGGCACAGATGCAGAAATTTTTACTAAAGCACCTGTTTTAGCAGCCGTGGGAACGGGTCAAAATATTGGTATTCACCCTAAGTCTGAGTGGAATAATCCAGAACCTGAAGTGGTATTGGTTGCAAATAGCAACGGTAAAATTTTAGGCGCAACCTTAGGCAATGACGTTAATTTACGGGACTTTGAAGGTCGTAGTGCTTTGTTATTAAGTAAAGCAAAGGATAACAATGCATCTTGTGCAATTGGCCCTTTTATTCGTCTCTTTGATCAGACATTTTCTTTAAATGATATCCGTGCTTGTGATGTTGAACTGCAAATTCAAGGTACGGATAACTTTGTGCTCAATGGCATCAGTTCTATGTCACAAATTAGTCGTGACCCAGAAGATTTAATCCAACAAACACTCAATGAAAATCACCAATATCCAGATGGCTTTGTATTGTTCTTGGGAACTCTATTTGCCCCGACTCAAGATCGAGAACAAGCTGGCGCAGGCTTTACACATAAGGTCGGCGATGTCGTTCGTATTCATTCACCTAAATTAGGCACTTTATACAATACGGTAATGACAAGCGACAAAGCAACGCCGTGGAATTTTGGAATAAATGCATTAATGCGTAATTTGAAACAACGAGAATTATTATAATTTTCACGTATTATCGATCAGTTGAATTGTAATATTCATTTCGTGAAAAAGTTAAATTTTAAAAAGTATGAGTGAAAGGATCTAAAAATGAATGATCAAGATAAACGGATTTTTTTACGTAGCCAAGAATGGTTTGATGATCCTACACATGCTGACATGACAGCACTCTATGTTGAACGTTATATGAATTATGGGTTAACCCGTGCCGAATTACAGTCGGGTCGCCCTATTATTGGAATTGCACAAACTGGTAGTGATTTAACCCCCTGTAACCGGCATCACAAAGAACTGGCTGAACGGGTTAAAGCAGGCATTCGTGATGCGGGCGGTATTCCAATGGAATTTCCAGTTCACCCGATTGCAGAACAGTCTCGACGCCCCACTGCTGCGCTAGACCGAAACTTAGCTTATTTAGGTTTAGTTGAAATATTGCATGGTTATCCACTTGATGGAGTAGTCCTAACAACGGGCTGTGACAAAACCACACCTGCTTGTTTAATGGCAGCTGCGACTACAGATTTACCCGCCATTGTTTTATCTGGTGGTCCAATGCTAGACGGTCATTTTAAAGGCGAGTTAATTGGCTCTGGCACAGTGCTCTGGCACGCACGCAATTTACTTGCAACAGGTGAAATTGACTATGAAGGCTTCATGGAAATGACGACTTCGGCATCACCTTCGGTTGGGCATTGCAACACCATGGGCACTGCACTTTCAATGAATGCCTTGGCCGAAGCTTTAGGTATGTCATTACCCACATGTGCAAGCATTCCTGCGCCATATCGCGAGCGCGGGCAAATGGCATATATGACAGGAAAAAGAATTTGCGAAATGGTTTTAGAAGATTTACGTCCATCTAAAATCATGACCAAACAATCATTTGAAAATGCTATTGCCGTAGCGTCTGCTCTAGGCGCATCAAGTAACTGTCCTCCCCATTTAATTGCAATTGCTCGTCATATGGGCATTGAGCTGAGCTTAGAAGACTGGCAACGCGTTGGAGAAAATATTCCATTAATTGTGAACTGTATGCCTGCAGGTAAATATTTAGGTGAAGGTTTTCACCGCGCTGGAGGCGTTCCTGCAGTTATGCATGAATTACAAAAATCTGGTGTTTTACATGAAGACTGTGCATCGGTCAGCGGTAAAACAATGGGTGAAATTGCTAAAAATGCAAAAACCTCAAATGCAGATGTGATTTTCCCCTATGAACAGCCACTTAAACATGGTGCAGGCTTTATTGTGCTGAGTGGTAATTTCTTTGACAGCGCCATTATGAAAATGTCTGTCGTTGGCGAAGCGTTTAAGAAAACGTATTTATCTGACCCCAATAGTGAAAATAGCTTTGAAGCAAAAGCAATTGTGTTTGAAGGCCCCGAAGATTATCACGCACGAATTAACGACCCTGCTTTAGAAATTGATGAACGTTGTATTTTAGTGATTCGAGGTGCTGGAACAGTCGGTTATCCGGGCAGTGCCGAAGTTGTCAACATGGCCCCACCAACAGAGTTAATTAAAAAAGGAATCGACTCACTGCCTTGCTTAGGAGATGGCCGTCAAAGTGGAACCTCTGCCAGCCCTTCTATTTTAAATATGTCACCCGAAGCAGCGGTAGGCGGTGGAATTGCGTTATTAAAAACTAACGATCGCTTGCGCATTGATTTGAACAATCGTTCAGTCAATGTACTCATTTCTGATGAGGAGTTAGAAAAACGCCGTCAGGAATGGCAACCCACTGTGTCTGCATCTCAAACACCTTGGCAAGAAATGTATCGAAACATGGTAGGCCAACTATCAACGGGCGGCTGCTTAGAACCAGCAACTTTATACATGCGTGTGGTCAACCAAAATAATCTTCCAAGACATTCTCATTAATTTCAGGATATTCGTTATGACCATCATTGGACACAACTTTATTGGCGGTTCACGCAGTGCTCAAAGTACAACACTATTAAAAAGTGTGAATGCAACGACAGGTGAAGCTTTGCCTTATGAGTTCCACCATGCAACCGAACAGGAAGTGAATCAGGCTTGTGACGCAGCCAGTCAAGCCTTTAAAACTTACCGTCACACTTCACCTGAACAGCGTGCAACCTTTTTAGAAAACATTGCTGATGAACTTGACGCTTTAAGCACAGATTTTCTGGAAATCGTTTCACAAGAAACAGCCTTGCCGCTTGCCCGTTTGCAAGGTGAACGTGGACGTACCAGTGGACAAATGCGTCTGTTTGCTAAAGTGCTGCGTCGTGGTGACTTTTTAGGAGCTCGTATTGATACTGCTTTACCAGAGCGTCAGCCTCTGCCTCGTCCAGACTTGCGCCAGATTAAAATCGGTGTTGGACCTGTTGCTGTATTTGGTGCCAGTAATTTTCCATTGGCCTTTTCAACCGCAGGTGGTGACACTGCTTCTGCTTTAGCAACCGGCTGTTCTGTGGTGGTAAAAGCCCATAGCGGACATATGGCCACAGCAGACTTTGTCGCGCAGGCGATTGAACGTGCCGTAGAAAAGTCAGATATGCCTAAAGGTGTATTTAACATGATTTATGGCAATGGTGTGGGCGAACCTTTAGTTAAGCACCCTTTAATTCAGGCGGTTGGTTTTACTGGTTCTCTTCGAGGTGGTCGTGCTTTATGTGACATGGCAGCAGCACGTCCACAACCGATTCCAGTGTTTGCTGAAATGAGCAGTATTAACCCAATGCTGATGTTGCCCGAAGCCTTAAAAAGCCGTGGTGAAAAAATTGCACAGGAGTTAGCAGATTCAGTCGTTCTGGGCTGCGGTCAGTTCTGTACCAATCCAGGTTTAATTTTAGGAATTAAATCAGCCGAGTTTAGTAAGCTCATTACTAACCTGACCAACATTATGGGCGGAAAACCAGCACAAACCATGCTGAATGCCGGAACCTTAAAAAGCTATGCGGCAGGTCTGGAACACTTAACCGAGCATCAAGGCATTGAGCACTTGGCAGGCCAACCCCAACAAGGCAATCAGGCTCAGCCACAATTGTTTAAAGCTGATGTTGAGTTATTACTGGCAGGTGACCAGCTTTTACAAGAAGAAATCTTTGGTCCGGCAACTGTTGTGATTGAAGTTGCAGATAAAGCCCAACTTCTTCAAGCCCTACAAAGCATGAACGGTCAGCTTACAGCGACTTTAATTGCCGATGAAGCTGATTTAACCGAGTTTGCAGATGTGGTTCCTGTACTAGAAGAAAAGGCTGGTCGCTTACTGTTAAATGGCTATCCAACGGGTGTTGAAGTGAGTGATGCCATGGTGCATGGTGGGCCATACCCAGCGACTTCAGATGCCAGAGGCACCTCGGTTGGAACCTTGGCAATTGACCGATATTTACGTCCGGTGTGTTACCAGAACTACCCGCAAAGTTTATTGCCAGAGGCTTTGAAAGATAACAACCCGTTGCAGATTTTAAGACTTGTGAATGGTGAGATGACTAGAGACGCGATCTAATAAACTAAAAAGAGACCATAAGTTGGTCTCTTTTTATATTTCAATTTCTCATTCTATTTACAAGAATAATTAAGTCTTTTTTAAAAGAGATCTAAAAAACTTGCACTCTAGCTACTTTTATGTATGATTGAGTAATCACTCAATTAATATATTTGTATATGGCTCGTCCTCGTAGTGAAGATAAACGTAATGCAATTTTAAGTGCTGCTATTGAAACATTGGCAGAGCTTGGCGAACGTGCATCTACCTCAAAAATTGCCAAAGTCGCTGGTGTGGCAGAAGGTACTTTATTTACCTATTTTAGTAACAAAGAAGAATTGCTTAATCAGTTATACCTTTCGCTAAAGGCTGAACTACGTCAGGTCATGATTCTCAATTACCCTGCTCACTCCGATTTGCAAACACAAATGTCTCATATTTGGCAAAGCTATTTGGACTGGAGCTTAGAAGCTCCACTCAAACGCAAAGTAATGGCACAGCTTTCAACCTCTGAACAAATTACTGAGCAAAGCAAACAAATTGGTATGCAAACCTTTTGCGATCTGACCCAAAATATTCAAGAACATATTAATGGTGGAACACTACGTGATTACCCACCGTTATTTATTGCTTCAATTTTGGGGGCGCTTGCCGAAGTCACACTGAATTTTATTGCCCAAGACCCTTCTCAAACCGAACGTTATCGCAAATCGGGTTTTGAAGCATTTTGGCATGCAGTTTCAATATAAATAAAAAATAAGGACCTACGGTGTCCTTATTTTTGAACCAATTAATGAGTGATTAAATACTCATTTATATAGATATTAATAAGTACTCTTAAAGTTCTTATTTGCACATATAGGTTTATTCCACTAAAGGAAAAACAAGATGACTATTTCAAACACAACAGACTTGCCTTCTCCCTTACTGCCGTCACAACAGCACGATGGCAAATTTAGAAATACACGTCCGAACCAGCACAAGCCTTCTTTTGGTAAGTCGCTTCAGTTGATGTGGAAGTTTCTATTTAACAAACCGAAAGATACTGTTCCAAATAAACAAATTCCAGTTTTAAGCTTGTCGAAAGAACAACTTTTTAGTGCGCCTGACCGCTCTCTTTTTCGTCTGGGGCACTCGACCATTTTATTAAAGTTGCGCAATGAATTTTGGCTAACCGACCCTGTTTTTTCGGAGCGCGCCTCTCCTTTTCAGTGGATTGGACCAAAACGTTTTCACCAACCACCAATCAGCATTGCCGAACTACCGCCAATTAAAGGCGTGATTTTGTCGCATAACCACTATGACCACTTGGACTACCACGCAGTAATGCAACTTAAAGACAAAGTTGAGCATTTCATAACACCGCTTGGTGTGGGTGATGCTCTGATTAAATGGGGTATTGCAGCAGAAAAAGTTCAACAACTCGACTGGTGGGACACCACACATATTAATGGTTTAGAACTGGTTGCTACCCCTGCTCACCATTTCTCGGGCCGAAGCTTGAGTGACAGTAATGCAACGTTGTGGGCATCTTGGGTGATTATTGATAATGATCTACGTGTATTTTTTAGCGGTGACACGGGATATTTTGATGGCTTTAAAGACATCGGACATCGTTATGGACCTTTCGATCTCACCATGATTGAAACTGGAGCTTATGACCCAGAATGGCCAGATGTTCACATGCAACCAGAGCAAACTTTACAAGCCCATCTCGATTTAAAAGGACGTCATTTGTTACCTGTGCACAACGGTACTTTTGATTTAGCGCTTCATGCTTGGGATGATCCATTTGAGCGTATTGTAGGTTTGGCTAAACAAAAAGATTTAGGCATTAGCACACCACAAATGGGTGAAATCCTAAATCTGAATGAGCCAAATGTCGAAAATTATTGGTGGCGTTCATAATTTTTTCTCGCTAGTTTTAAATTATTTTCCTCTCTTAATATTTTATTAAAGTCTTTTAAATTCAATAATATAGCTAATATTTTCTTTATTAAAATTACTCAACAATAAAACTAGGACTAACTTTGTCTTAGTTTTATTGTTGACTAAAAACACAGACTACATTAGTCTGTGTTTGTAATTGATCAATTATGAAATTAAATGGCTTATATCACTAGTAGCGTCGAGTATGCGATTCACTGTCTTCTTTTTCTTGTGAACAATGAAGATAAACCGTTGAGTAGTAAGGATCTTGCCGAATTACAAGGGGTCTCTCCGAGTTTTATGGCTAAGATTTTTCCTAAACTTGAAAAGGCAGGACTTGTTGTTGCACAAGAAGGTGTTCGCGGTGGGTATTTACTGGCTAAACCTGCTCATGAAATCAGCTTTTTGGATATTGTGAATGCAATCGAAGGTGAAAAACCGCTTTTTGAGTGCCAAGAAGTCCGTGGGAAGTGTGCAGTCTTTAATCATGCCCCGCCAGATTGGGCAACCAGCGGTGTGTGTGCAGTGCATGCAGTCATGCTACAGGCCGAAAAAGCCATGCGAGATGCTTTAGGTGCTCATACACTTGGTGATATTGCAGACCGTTTTGGCCGTTATGCACCCGACGTATTTTTTAGTGATGTAAATGGCTGGATCAATGAACGCATCGAAGGAAGAACAGCAAAAATGCGGAAAAATAAAATATCTCGGGACACCCCCGACTAACGAGCTGATAGGGCCTCAAACCCTGACATAAAACTCCCCTAATCGTTTTAAACGCCTTCTCAGATTTTTCGGACAATCAGAGAAAGGATTCGCTCACCCTAAATTTGTGATGAGTTGGAATTTATTGTCCGGAAAATCTATCAAAAGGATAATCAAATGAGTAAACGTATTATTATTGCAGGTTCTGGCTTTGCTGGTTTATGGGCTGCACTTGCTGCACAAAGAGCAATTCACCTAGCTTCGCAAGAACAAAATATTGAAGTAGTGATGGTTTCCCCTACTCCCAATGTTGATATTCGTCCCCGTCTTTATGAACCCGTACTTGAAAATATGAACCCTGATATTTCAGAGTTATTAAGTGTGGTTGGAGTTAAATTTCTGGCAGGTTGGGTAAATGAAATTGATGCCGATCAACAGACCATTGAGGTTTCAACCACCGAGGGTAACAAGCAAACCTTAAGCTATGACCGTTTTGTTTTGGCAACGGGAAGTACCACTTTTATGCCGCCCATTCCGGGCCTTACAGAATATGGCTTTAGTGTAAGTACATTAGTAGATGCTGAAAAACTAGATCAACATCTTAAAAATTTAGCCAACAAACCTGCAAATGCAGCGCGTAATACTGTTGTGGTTGCCGGTGGTGGTTTAACTGGCCTAGAAACAGCAACTGAAATGCCGGAACGCCTGCGTCGTATTTTGGGTGAAACTGACATTCGTGTAATTTTAGTTGATTCCTCCCCAGAAATTGGTGCAGCAATGGGAGACGAAGCTGCTGCCGTAATTCAAGAAGCACTCACAGAACTAGGTATTGAAGGTAAAGCTGGAGTACGTGTTTCTGTACTGGACAGCTCTGGCGTAACGCTTTCTAACGGTGAAAGAATTGAGGCTGCAACTGTTATTTGGACTGCGGGCATGCGAGCAAATCACCTCACTTCTCAAATCGCAGGTGAAAAAGATAATTTAGGCCGTTTGATTGGAGATGCTTATTTACATGCACCTGAAGCAAAAAACATTTTTGTGACGGGTGATACGGTAAAAGTTCCAACCGATGATTTAGGTAATTTTAATGTGATGTCTTGCCAGCATGCCATGAGTCTAGGCCGTGTAGCAGGTTACAATGCTGCGGCAGAATTGGTTGATTTACCGTTACATGCATATAGCCAGCCAAAGTATGTGACTTGTCTTGATTTAGGCCCGTGGGGCGCTCTCTATAGCGAAGGTTGGGACCGTCAGGTTCAATTTGTTCGCGAAGAAGCCAAAAAAATTAAGCAGGAAATTAATACTGTCTGGATTTATCCACCTGCGGCAGACCGTGATGCTGTGTTTGCGATAGCAAATCCTGATTTTGTTATTGTTCCTTAAAGTTAGCTTTTCAAAATAGACCAATCCCCAAAAGTTGTAAGTCATGATTGACTTCTCTTTTGGGGATTATTTTTAATACATAAAACCTAGGACTTTTCTAAATTTTCTATAATTTCTAAAGCAGTCTTTTTAGCCGAAAACGGGTTTTGGCCTGTAATTAAATTTCCATCTTGAACCACATGTGGTGCAAATGGAATTAAAGCCTTTTCATAGTCAGCGCCATATTCTTTCGCTAACTCTTCGGCATTGTAAGGCACCTTTTTAGCTACACCTGCTAAAATTTCTTCACTCCATGCAAAGCCAGTTAACTTCTTCCCTTCTATAAGCCGTTTACCATTAGAAAGCCTTACATTTAATAGACCACAATAGCCATGACACACACTCGAAACAATGCCACCTTTTTCATAAATATTTTTGGTGATTTCTTGAAGTTCAGGGTTATCTAGGAAATCCCACATTACCCCGTGACCGCCAGTGTAATAAATCACATCATAATCCTGCCAATTGATATCTGACGGTTTGAATGTATTTGCCAGCAAAGTTATAAATGCTTGATCGTCCTCTCTCGCTTTGACAGATTTATCGGCAACCAACGCACCGAGTGACTTTGGTTCAATCGGCGTTTTTCCACCATTCGGACTTACAATATCCTGAATATAACCTTGTTTCTCAAACTCATCATAGGCATGGGTAAGTTCGCCTAACCATAGACCCGTGGGCTCATCTACATCTTTGTAGCGTGAAACGTTAGTCACGACATGTAATATGCGTTTAGACATCTCTTCACCTCATTTTCATATTTATAATTTTGTTCATTAATTTATCAAAGCATAGAAACTTGTTAATGAAAGTGTGTGCTTGGTAAAGTTATGAACCTTGCTTTTACAACACTATAAGTCTAAAGTTAGCTTTAATGTCAAGAGAGTGTGTGGCTATGAATATTAGTGAGTTATTATCAAAGTATTTTAGATAGAGTTTAATTTTTAACTATTAAAAAAAACAATTATAGATTATAGAACTAAACCGAGATAACGATAACAAACCTATGGGCTAATATTAAGAAAAAAGTTACTAAATAGCTCAGTTACCCAAAAGTGCCCCTGTTCAATTCACTTTATACTTTAAAAATCTGAGCCTCCACTCTTTATGATAAAGAGTTTTAATTTTTACCCACACTAAAAAATCATGTAAAATACTAAGTTAAGCTAAGAAGCGACTTCCAATGAAATTGGAATTATGGATATAAAATATTATGGAAGATTTAGATTCATTTTTCAGTTCAAGGATAAAGTTCAAAAACTTAAAGATTTTATCTCTATTAGGCCAGCATAAATCACTGACTAAAGTAGCTCAACTCATGCATATGACTACTTCAGCCGTATCTAAATCCTTGGCAGAAATTGAAACTAATTATGGTGAGCAATTATTTAGAAGAGAAGTAGGACAACTAGTTCCTTTACCTGAATGCCTTATTCTTATTGATTCCTATCTAAAAATTGAAGCTCAATTACGTGAAGGACATGACAAGATTGCTTTACTTAGAGGAGTTAAAGCAAGCAGAATCTCTATTGGTATTCATGCTCCTTCGCTAGAAAATGCTCTGGCTAATGCAATTATTCGATTTAAAAAGATTTCTCCTGAAACTGAAATCTGCATTAAGGCAGGTGATAAGACTTCACTCCTATCAAGTCTACGCGCGGGTGAACTTGATTTAGTCATTTGCCGTGCTGAAGTAGATGATCTAAATAATGATTTAAGAGCAATCTTATTACATGAGCATCAATTGCTATTTATCGCCAGTACAAGCATGGATATTCCAGACACACATAAGGATTTAAAAAGCCTTTTACAATATCCATGGTGCCTCACTTCTCCAACCTGCCCTGTACGCCAATGCTTTGATGCTAATTTAGTTGCCAATGGGTTGAAACAGCCTAATAATATAATTGAGGTAGATAATCCAATTAACTTAATAGGCAATATAATTCAAAAATATGATTGTATTTCAATTGCTTCTAGCAATTTAGCTAAACACCTACAAAAACAGAATAAAGTTAAAATAATTAATCGTGAATTAAGTTTTAATATAAAACCACAGATAATTATATGGAATAACAAAGTGCCACTAAATACAAATGTTAGAAAGTTACGTGATTTTATATGTTATGAATCTTATTAATGTTCAATGTTATTCTTATAATTAATACCCATATTTTCTACGGGTATTAATTTCCACTCATATTAATAAATATTAATTTTATACTATACTAGTCTTAACTTGATGAAGAGGAATGGTCAGTTCATCAATTTCTACAGGGCCATCCGTTAGCATAATTGAATCTCTTTCTCCAATTAAAACTGTATCGGAATGTCTAAACCCTCCTACTCCTTCAATATAAAGTCCAGGCTCAATGGTCAAACACATTCCTTTTTCAAGTGGACGATCATATCCTTCAGCAAAGAAAGGAGCTTCATGAGCAGTTACACCCATTCCATGTCCAGTTCTGTGAAGTAGATAATCTCCCATATCCTGTTTACGGAAAAAATCATTAACTCGTTGATCAACTTCACTCATTAAAATACCAGGTTTAGCCATTTCAAAAGCAATACGACGTCCTTCCATCATGATATCGAAGGGCTTTTTCGCTTTCTCTGGGACCTTCCCCAGAAAAAAAGTTCTTTCAATCTCTGCCCCATAACCATTCATCACCGCATTAATAATAGATACATGAGGCCCGCCTTCTTCCATTACCATATCTATATTTGTAAAGTTATGCGGATCATGAGATACGCTAGGAGGTTGAAAAACAGCTGTGACGCGGGTAGCGAGTGGATTCATTTTCTTATTATCTTTTGCAAGCTGATTCATTATGAATCCTCTTACCTTGGTCGCCATTTCGGTTAAAGACATACCTGGGTAGGCCGATTTTAAAAGTAAATCATGTGCTTTGGTGGCTAATTCACAAGAATAAACTAAACGGCCTATTTCATATTCAGATTTAATCATACGTATATCATCAATAATATCGCTGCGGATACGTTCACCAGGAGTTTCGATATATATCTGCAACGGACAAATTGACTCGATACCAACACGTTCATTTTCAGAAAATAATTCTTTAAAACGATCACTCCAAGCTTGTCCTTGAGGTGCGGGAAATTCAAAATATGATATAAGTTCAACATCTCCCACTACACGTGTTTTTACATGTGGGATTTCTAATTGAGGAACAACAAATTTTGGAATTCCTTTACTCGGTATGACTAAAACAAAAGGACGTTCATGTACTGCATTTGCAAAATTTGTTAGATAAAAAATATTATCTGGACAGAAAGCCACATAGTGATCTAATCCCTCCTCTACCATACGAGCCTGTACACGTTTTACACGTTGCTCTATTTCAATTTCTGTCGGTGGATAGAAAATTGGTTCCATATTCATCATGGCTCTCCTGTTTAGATGTTACTTAATTGACTAAAAACAATTTGATCGTTTTATTTCTAGAATATAAATTTGAGTCCAATACCATAACTAGAAGGGTCATCTCCTGGACCTTCAAGTAATATATTGTTCATCGTATATTTAGCCTTGCTGTTATTATCAATATACTCAGCTCGCACGTAAGCATCTAAGTGTTTGTTAATATGATAATTGGCACCGACTGCATAAATCATGGCTGATAGATCTTGTTTATCAACCTGTCTATGGTATAAAGCGGCTTTCAGATTATATTTTGGCTGTTCAAAATTTATCATTGTGCCGTAAGTCTGTGCAGAAACAGCATCTGGGCTATCAGGTTTAAGGTAATTAGCTGTACCAGTAATAAAGAGGTTTTTATTTAATCTTTTTAGTGCAAATAGACGATAATCTTTTGTTTTAATTTCATCATAAATAACACCATTATAATTAACAGAATAATTACTAATTAATTCATTATAGGAAGCACTTATACGATTAACACCATCATCATAAACAGCCATTGCTCCATAATTCTTAGCATCTAGAACTTTTGAAGCATCTCCTACCATTTGGTTTGGTGTATAGAGAAAACTCAGTGTAGTATTCTTGAAATTTGGAGTGGTATATGTGATTGCTCTGCTAGATCTAAAATCAAATGTTGGTGCACCAGTTCCTAAATCATATGCTTGATAACTAAGTGTAGCTGGAGCAAATGATGAAGCGAATAATTCCTCATATACACCGGAAACATTTAACATTTGTCGCCCATATAATACTGTGCCGTATTTTTTTGAGCTAACACCAATATATTCGCCACGAGCAAAAGTTTCATCTCGGACAAAATCCATTTTTCGTAGATCAATCCATGATTCAGCATTACCTACAATAGCAAGATCATCATTTAATTTAAGATTAAGTTTGAGTCCTAGTCGACTCGCATAATCCATCCCACTTTGAAAATCATGCGAACTCACAACACCAGAGTGAGAATAATTTATACCGTAGTCGAGAACTCCATAGACTTTAAAAGGTGAGTTTGAATCCCCTACTTGAATATCTGCAAAAGATTTAATTGGTAAAATACATACACTCGATATCAACATATATTTCAACATTATTTGGTACTCCATGACCTTTGTTTTTTAATTCCTCCATTTAAAGTACATAAAATTTTGGTATTAGAATATTGATTAATTTTCCATTGCAGTTGAGTATTTTTCTATTGATTCCAAAAAAATAAATCTAAGTTAAAATTTATAAATCATAATCCGAATTATTTAATATACAAATAAAAAACCCACTTTTAAAAAGTAGGTTTTTTATAGTGATAAATTACATATTTTAGTTAAAATATTTTTTCTATTCTTAAGTTAATAATAACTTAATTTTAGTTTACTAGTTGTGATTTAATAATTGTTTTTTCTTTGTATTTATAGCTTAGAAGAGCAACTATAGAAATTGTTGCAGCACATAATAAATAAACAGCTGGAGCCTGTAAAATTCCCTTACTAAGTGCATAGGTCGTTACAATAGGTGATACAGCGCCAAAAAGTGTTACACCAATGTTATAACCTAAACCAATGCCCAAAGCTCTTTGTCTAGTCGGGAACTGCTCTGTAATAAATGGAAAGTAAGCACCTATTGTAGTACCCAAACCTAGCGAACATACGATTTGAAATAAGAACAAACGAGGGGCTGTAGGAGAAATCAATAAATATTCATAAAGAGGAATACCAATGCAGGTTGTGATTAATGTACCTGTTAATAAAACTTTAATAATTTTTCCAGATTTATCTGCCCAATAACCACCAATAAATGCTCCCAAAATAATAACAAGGGCTGATAACATAGAGCTGGCCGAACCAATAATAGGTTCAATACTCATTGCTTGCTTTGCAAACGATGGCATAAAGATAATGACAAGATAAACAATTGCAGACCCAAAACCTGAGAGAGATGCAACGAGTATGACACGTTGGATAAATTGCCCACGACTTAACTTAGCTTGAACGGTTTGTTTTTTGGGAGCATGTATTAATTCGTTACTTTCTTCCATATGACGACGAAGATATAAACCCACTGGAATAATAATCAAGCCAATACAAAAACCAATTCTCCATCCCCAATCTAAAGTCGCTTGTTGACCTAAGACACCATAAATAAGTAATGCAATCCCTGAACCGGTTGCTAATGCAAGATAGGTGGAGGAATTAAATAATGCACTATAATATCCACGGCGGTTCTTTGGACAACTTTCCATTACTAAAGATACAGCTGCACCAAACTCTCCTGAAGCAGCAAGCCCTGCGACTAACCTACCTAGTACAACTATTGCTGTTCCTAAATAACCGGCTTGTTCATATGAAGGCGCACAAGCAATCATTAAAGTACCTAGGCCCATCAACATCACAGTCAAAACCATTGCTGACTTGCGTCCTTTTTTATCAGCATAATTCCCAATTAAGTAAGCCCCAATAGGTCTTACCAAAAAGCCTACTGCAAAAGTAGTAATAGCAGCGAGAGTAGAAAGTATTTCATTTTCTGCGGGGAAAAAATTATGTGCAATAGCAAGTGCAAAATATCCATATAATGTAAAATCAAGCCATTCTAGAAAATTACCCGCTGATAATCCAAGAAATGAACGTTTACTAATAGACTTATTCTCATTCAGCATTTTGGTCTCTCCTGACCTAACATCTATTTGTTAAATCAAAACTACACAAAATGCTTTAACTGGAATATTGATATAATTTCCATCGCGATTGAGTTTTTTTCTCAAATCAGATTTGACTGCTTAGAACTACACTTACTCCTATATAAAAAACAGACAGGTTCTCATCTTGCGAATTAATATCCGAGGGTTTAAAAGTATTTGCCAGTCGCGTAATAGTAGTATTGCTTTTACAACACTATAAGTTTAAAGTTAGCTTTAATGTCAAGAGAGTGTATGGCTATGAATATTAGTGAGTTATCTAAATTAAGTGGCTTAAGCACGCCCACAATTCGTTATTATGAACAAATCAAACTCTTGCCTAAAGCTAAGAGAAAATCAAATGGCTATCGCGAATATAGTAACAACGATTTAAAGCAACTCTCTTTGATTCAACAAGCGCAGCAAGTTGGTTTTACTTTAGCAGAAATTAAAGCTTTTTTGCCTTCAAAAGTTGCTACTTGGAACCACGATGAACTCATCCAAACACTTGAAACTAAAATTCAAGAAATAGAACTTTTAGAACAGAAATTAAAAGCAAGTAAGCAAAACTTACATACAATGATTGAAGCCATTAATAACAAGCCAGATGAAATTACTTGCGAAGAAAATGCAGAAAGACTCATGAATCTCTACTACGACAAAGCAAAAACACCATAAATTTTCTAAGAATTCTATTGACCTTCAAGCGAACTTTAAACATACGATTGACTACAGGTGATTGATGAGGAACCTGTCATGTTTAAAGTTTGGGATATTCAGCGTTGGTTAACAATTATTTTTGCCATCTTTTTAACTTCAAATTCGGTATACGCCGCAGAGTCAGCTAAAACTCAAAGCCGGACTAAAGCAAGCGGAAAAATTTTAGTGGTGATGACTAATCATTCAGCTTACCCTACTCGTTCTGACACAGCAGGACTTTGGTTGACTGAACTCACTCATTTTTATGATGTCGCTTTAGCCGCTGGCTATAAAATGGATTTTGTAAGTCCACTCGGTGGTGAAGTTCCGTTAGATGAGCGTAGTTTAAAGTCAATTTACTTAGATAAATCAGCACGAAACCATTTAGCCGATCCGGCCTTTATGCACCTTCTAAAAACCACACTATCTCCGAGTGCAATTAACCCTTCACAATACAAAGCCATTTACTATACCGGTGGTCATGGCACTATGTGGGATTTTCCAAACAATAAATCTTTGCAGAACATTAGCGAACAAATCTATCGACAAGGTGGAGTCGTTTCAGCGGTATGTCACGGTGTAGGTGGTTTATTACCTCTACAAGATGAAAATGGCAAATCGTTAATTGCAAATAGAACCGTTACTGGTTTTGCAAATATTGAAGAAACACTCTCAGGTATTAAGTCTCAAGTTCCCTTTTCTTTACAAAATGGACTCATTGAACGTGGAGCAAAATACAAGCAAGCGTTTGTTCCATTTACTTCTTATGTAGTTTCAGACGACAGAATTATTACTGGGCAAAATCCTCAATCGAGTAAAGAAATTGCCGAAGCTGTCGTTAAGCGTTTAAGTACTATTCAATAAATCTAAAAAGACGAATTATAGACGAGCCCTGTAATTCGTCTCTGATATATAAATACTTTAGAAAAGATCAGCTTATCTTTTGGTAATGAAGACCTATCGCTCCAGAAGCAAAGGTTTTATTTTCGATGAGTTTAAGATTAGTCTTTTCACTAATACCCTCAAATAAAGGCAATCCATTACCAATCAAGACTGGAGAAATTGTAATTTTATATTCATCAATTAAATTCAGTTGCATGAGGTAGTGCGCAAATCTAGGACTACCGAGAATAACCATATCTTTACCCGGTTGCTGTTTGAGCTTATTGATCTCTTCTTCAACATGATCTTTTACAAGTTTGGAATTATTCCACTCAACTTTATCTAAGGTTGTTGAAAAAACGATTTTTTCTGTCTTTTCAATCCATTCAGCATGATTCCTTTCGTGCTCCGAAGCTTCTGGATTGGAAAGCATAGATGGCCAGTAACCATGCATCATCTGGTAAGTCGCGCGTCCCCAAATTACCGTGTCGGCAGTACTTAAAATGTCTTTCGCGTGTTTTGCCAAATCGGCATCATAAGCAATCCAGCCAATATCCATTGCCCCATTTGGACCTTCGACAAAACCGTCAAGTGATGCATGTAGAAATAGTACTAGTTTTCTCATTATTTACATTCCATTATTTATAAAAAATATGCATTACATTTTAGTATATTCAATTTGAATTATTTCTCGTGGAGTGTTTTGTTTTCTGTTTTTCTTTGAACCTAAATGAAGTTGTATTCTTTGAAATATCTTTAATTTTTATCCATTGCCCGAACAAGAATTATCTTATTCGGGACTACTCTATAAATATACTGTTTTAACCAAGTTTTTGTTAAGTAATGACCAACGGTCCAGAACCCGGTAGCTCAGTCACTAGCTTATAACCCATCAGTTTCGCTGGTGTATATGTACCACCTTTAACGGTATTTTTGAGTAAATAATTCACCACAGTCAGTGAACCATTGACCGTAAGGCTATAAGCATTTTCTGTTTGGATACGGGCAGTTTTTATTTCTCCACGTACATTTCTTGCTTCACCCCAAACATAGGTTGGTACTTTTGCGCGCAGCTCCTCATTTGGCCCCACAACCGTTTTTTCAATACGCGCCTTAATAAACTTCTGCACGGCTTTAAGTCTTAATACTGGACGTACATAGTTCATCATTTTTGCGCCCATAATCATTTTTGGAAACGCCGGAACAAACACTTCAATGTTTGGAATACCTGTTGTATAGAAAGCGGTAGAGACATCTCCCCATGGAACACTCATGGCACTTTTTTTACCGTCACCAAAATCAATGGTCCGAACATAATGTGCTAATGGAACGGTGGTAATTTTTCCGTTTTTACGAATTTTTCCGCCTTCCCCCATACCTTCTATACTTGTTTTGGCAGTACCGGGTGAAAACCCAGTTCTAGAGTCAAAACCAAGCGCTAAATGGGTTGCATCTGGTAGTGCTTCTTTCAGTGCAGCTGCCACGCAGTCTGTCGGAATCACATCAAAGCCAACACCCGGACAAAGCACAATATCGGCTTTTTCTGCTTGAGTGTTAAGTGACTGCGCTAATTCAAATACAGAAATTTCACCCGTAATATCGAGATAATGAGCACCTGCTTTTATACATGCTTGCATCATCGGCTTTGAAGTAGCTGAAAATGGCCCTGCACAGTGCATGACCAGTTTAAAGCCTTTCAAATTTTCACTTATTGCATCAACCTGATCGAGACCAAAAGCTTTATAGTCGAGCCCTAACTCTTGAGCAAGTGCCTCAACTTTTTCTTTGTTACGACCTGCAAGTGTCGGTTTTAAACCTTGACGTATAGCTTCACGAGCGATTAACTCGCCCGTGTAGCCATTTGCTCCATAAATTATCCAGTTTGAATCGTTAGGATTTGTCATAACACAACTCACTTATTAAGAAGCAAATGAATAGTCACGCATACCTTTTTTGTATTGGCGGGTACGGCATGACATAGCTGATTGTTGTAAAATTAAAGCCCAAGCTGGTGAAACAGTCGGTTTTGTTTTTTTACCAGAGCTTAAATTACGTAACTGGAATTTGACCACCGCCATATTGGCAAGTGAAGCAAGTGTTTTGTTTTCCCAAGTAATCGGTTTTAATTCAGGAGTAAGATTCTGGCCTTGTTTCCAAGCATTTGGCAAATTAGGTTCAATTGCTAAAGCAGTTGCAATACCTACCATATCTACACCACTTTCGACGACCTGTTCTGCGACCTGTTTACGACGAATGCCGCCTGTCACCATAACAGGCATTTTGGCCACTTTACGAATTTCTTGTGCAAATTCTAAAAAGTAAGCTTCACGGGCAAGTGTCCGCCCATCGCGTGCTTGGCCCTGCATTGCAGGTGCTTCATAGCTACCACCAGAGAGCTCAACCAAATCGACTGCATGTTCATTTAACATTTTAACGACTTGTTGGGCATCTTCTGCGCTAAATCCACCACGTTGGAAATCGGCTGAATTTAGCTTTACGGCAACAGTGAACTCAGGTGTCACCACTTCACGAACTGCTTTAACAATTTCAATTAAAATACGCGCTCGGTTTTCTAAAGAACCACCCCAACGATCTTGGCGTTTATTACTAAGTGGAGAAAGAAACTGACTTAATAAATAGCCATGTGCTGCATGAATTTCAACTCCGGTAAATCCAGCTTTTTCACCTAAACGCGCCGTATTTGCAAAACGTTGAATCACCTCTGCAATCATGTCTTCATTCATTTCGATTGGTGCATTAAAGCGATTTGACATTTTGCCTAAATCTAGTGAAATTGCCGAAGGTGCCCATGTTTGTTGACCAAGATTGGCTTGCATTTGACGACCCGGATGATTAATTTGAAGCCAAACCTGCGCGCCTTTCGAACGTCCAATTTGTGCCCATTTTTTAAAAGTATCTAGATGCTTCTCATCTTCAAGCACCACACCTCCCGGTCCAGTCATTGCTCGACGGTCTACCATCACATTTCCAGTAATGATTAGACCTACACCACCATTCGCCCAAGCCTGATATAAACGCATCAACTCTTCTGAGGGTGCATGGTTAATATCAGCCATATTTTCTTCCATTGCCGCTTTGGCAATACGGTTAGAAATATATGAGCCATTTGGAAATACTAATTTTTCGAACACTTTCATTGGAATGACCTCATTCAGTATGGCTTTACTTTAAGATTAAAGCTAACTTTAATGTCAATACTTTTTCATCTTATATCACTTAACAAATTGAATTAACTTATTTTTTATATAAAAAAGAGGCATTTGTTATGCCTCTTTTTTACAGTTTAATACTTTTAATTACTCACGAATGAAGGCTAATAAGTCAGCATTAATAATTTCATGGTTTACGGTTAACATGCCATGCGAAAAACCTGGGTAGATTTTGAGTTGGCTATTTTGAAGCAGTTCAACAGATTTCACGCCAGAAGTTTTATAAGGCACGATCTGGTCGTCATCACCATGTAACACTAAAACAGGAACCGTGATTTTCTTTAAATCTTCGGTGAAGTCAGTTTGTGAAAAAGCTACGATACCATCGTAATGCGCTTTCGCGCTGCCCGTCATCCCCTGACGCCACCAGTTAGCAATAATACCTTCCGATGGCTTCGCATCAGGTCGGTTAAAACCATAGAACGGGCCAGATGGCAAGTCACGGAAAAATTGCGCACGGTTTGTGAGAACCTGATTTTGAAGATCATCAAAAACTTCTTTTGGTAAACCTTCGGGATTATTTTCAGTTTTAACCATCAGCGGCGGTACTGCGCTGACAAGGACAGCTTTTGCAACATTTTCTTCGCCATGACGAGCGATATAGTGAGCCACCTCACCACCGCCTGTTGAGTGGCCAATATGAATTGCATTTTTAATATTGAGATGTTTAACCACCTCTGCAACATCGTCTGCGTAATGGTCCATATCGTGGCCATCCCAGACTTGACTAGAGCGACCATGCCCTCGTCTGTCATGAGCCACCACACGATAGCCTTCTCCTAAAAAGAAAAGTAATTGAGTGTCCCAATCATCTGAACTTAAAGGCCAACCGTGATGAAAAAATAAAACTTGGGCATCGCGTGGTCCCCAATCTTTATAGAAAATGTCTACGCCATCTTTTGTGGTTACATAACCCATCTTTGTTCTCCTGCTGAAAATCTGTTTCTAGATCGTTATAAAGGTTTGAATGTTTATACTAAGGTTAAAGTTAGCTTTAAGGTCAACAGTCTTAACTTATTTTTAAAATAAAATTTATATGAATAGTCTAGGGTACTTTGTATCTTTTTAATATTTAATTGTTTTTTATTTTATTTCTTTTAAATATTAAAGCTTTTACACATGAAAATTAAAGCCTTGACTTTAAAGTTAACTTTAATCTTATAGTGACTACATTGGCTATAAATTAACACGTCTCGATATGGACAAACGTAGCTACTCGGTCAATTAATGTAAAGGTGAACTCTCATGAATATAAAACAACAGTTTACTGAGGTTGAGTTTGGGCAACAAAAAGTCAAAGTACCCAAAGGTGGTTATTATGACCGTTTTAGAATGAACCCCGATTTAGACGAAGTCGCTCGAGACCCTGCTGCTGGCAACATCGATTTTTTCCGTCATATTCCTAAAAAAATTGTCGAATCTCGTGTAGGTCCTGTTTGGGCGCCTAACTTTTATTATCGTAGTGCTAATGTACAGCTTTTAATGCTCGCTCCGATTAAGCACATTAAGGCAAAACTTCCCGCTGCTTTAACGCCATTACAACCATTTCCGGGTTATGGGTTGGTAGCCGTCACATTTTTTACCTATTCAGTTTGTGACAATGACCCATATAACGAAGTGTCAATTGCAATTGTTGTACGTAAACCTAATGCTCGTGGGCCACACATTGCAGAATTAATGAAATCGATTCGTCAACGTCATTTTCATGCCCATGTTTTAGCTTTGCCTGTAGATACAGAAATTGCCAGAGTACGAGGCGTATATGGTTACCAGCTACCGAAATGGCTGACTAAAATTAATGTCAACATTAACTCAAAAGAGGTTCAAGCTAATATTACCGATTTAAATGGCAAATTAGATTTAAGCCTCACTGCTTCCGTCCCAGTTTTAAAACATGTCGATTCTGAAACGCATATCAACAAAGCCACTATGCTACATATGGTCGATGGCAAATGGCACCAAACAGAAGTTCAATCTAATATTCTTTCTTTTGCGCAAAAGCTTTTCCCGAAAAATGTGCAACTTGAGAAAAACGAGGGACCTTTAACAAAGTTACTAAATGAATTAGGTGCTTCAAAAATTCTACGTTTAGATGTGGTGGAAGACGCTCAGGTGGTACTTAATTTGCCGACCCCACTGTAGATTTACTGCTATTCATAACAAATAATGAAAAAGAGACCAACTTATGGTCTCTTTTTAGTTTACTAGATCTCGTCTCTGGTCATCTCACCATTTACGAGTCTTAAAATCTGTAATGGGTTGTTATCTTTCAAAGCCTCCGGCAATAAACTTTGCGGGTAGTTCTGGTAACACACCGGACGTAAGTAACGGTCGATTGCCAAGGTTCCAACCGAGGTGCCTCTGGCATCTGAAGTTGCTGGGTAGGGTCCACCATGTACCATAGCGTCACACACCTCAACACCCGTTGGATAGCCATTTAACAGTAATCGGCCTGCCTTTTCTTCTAGCACTGGAACCACTTCTGTAAACTCGATTAAATCTGCTTCGTCAGCAATTAAAGTAGCTGTAAGCTGACCATTCATGCTTTGTAAGGCTTGAAGGAGCTGAGCTTTATCTTCAACTTCAATCACAACAGTTGCTGGACCAAAGATTTCTTCTTGCAGAAGCTGATCGCCTGCCAGTAATAACTCAACATCAGCTTTAAACAATTGTGGCTGAGCCTGATTGCCTTGTTGGGTTTGGCCTGCCAAATGTTCAATGCCTTGGTGCTCGGTTAAATGCTCAAGACCTGCCGCATAGCTTTTTAAGGTTCCGGCATTCAGCATGGTTTGAGCAGGTTTTCCGCCCATAATATTGGTCAGGTTAGTAATGAGCTGACTAAATTCGGCTGATTTAATTCCTAAAATTAATCCCGGATTGGTACAGAACTGACCACAGCCTAGAACCACTGAATCTGCCAAGTCCTGTGCAATTTTTTCACCTCGGTTTTTTAAGGCTTCTGGCAACATTAGCATTGGGTTAATGCTGCTCATTTCAGCAAATACGGGAATTGGTTGTGGACGTGCTGCCGCCATATCACATAAAGCCCGTCCACCACGCAGTGAACCGGTAAAACCTACTGCCTGTATTAAAGGATGTTTCACTAATGGTTCACCCACACCATTGCCATAAATCATGTTAAATACGCCTTTTGGCATATTTGATTTCTCTACGGCACGTTCAATCGCCTGAGCGACAAAGTCTGCTGTCGCCATGTGACCGCTATGGGCTTTCACCACCACTGAACATCCTGCCGCAAGTGCAGAAGCGGTGTCGCCGCCGGCAGTTGAAAAGGCTAATGGAAAGTTACTTGCACCAAATACAGCAACGGGGCCAACACCGATTTTAATCTGGCGTAAGTCTGGTCGTGGTAAGGGCTGACGCTCTGGCAAAGCAGTATCAATACGGGCGCCTAAAAATTCACCACGACGCAACACTTTGGCGAACAAACGCATTTGTCCACTGGTACGACCGCGCTCACCTTGTAAACGGGCAAGTGGTAAAGCAGTTTCTTGTGAAACGACCTCTAGAAAATCTGTACCTAAAGCATCGAGTTCATCGGCAATGTTTTCTAAAAAGGTTGCACGCTGTTCAGGAGAGGTATGACGGTAAGTTTTAAAAGCTTGACTGGCTGCTTCACAAGCCTGATTCACTTCCTGTTCAGTTGCATGGTGAAACTCATAAGGCAGAGATTCGCCCGTCGTTGCATTCACACTTTTTAATAAGTTTGTACTTTGAGCACTGCGTGAACCGCCAATAAAGTTGTATCCAATGACCATTTTAAATTCCTTAAAGTGTAATGACTGAACCAATAGGTAGCTCTGGTTGTGTAGGGGCAAGTTTGTTTTTAAGCGGGTAGCCAAACTCTTTCATCTCTATTTCAAACTCATCGTTGACTTGCGCTTGAATACCGTCAGCGAAAGACAAAGTCGCTGTACCGAAATAGTGAATGTGAACATCGCCTGCTTTTAAAAATTGTTGATACTTGAAGTGGTGGTATTCTAGATTTGCCAAGCTATGGCACATGTTGTCTTCACCCGACAAAAACTCTTTTTCCCAAATAATTTGTCCATCACGGCGCAAACGACTGGTTCCCACCAAATGTTTTGGTAACTCGCCTGTTCGTAAAGCTGGACCAAAACTGCAAAAACGCAATTTTGAATGAGCTAGATATAGATAATTACGGCGTTCCATCACATGGTCAGAATATTCATTACCCAGTGCAAATCCGATTCGGTAAGGCTTTAAGTCTTCGCCAATGACATATAAGCCTGCAATTTCAGGTTCTTCTCCGCCATCTTCGGCAAAGGGAGGTAAAGGCAAATCTGCTCCTGGTCTCACCACAATTGAACCATCACCTTTATAGAACCATTCTGGTTGTGCACCCACCTGTCCTTCTGCTGGGCGGCCCTTTTGTAGACCCCACTGAAATATCCGCATGGTGTCTGTGACGGAGCTATCATCACTTAAATTTTGTTGATGCATTTTGTCGCGTGCAGATGCAGAACCTAAATGGGTTAAACCTGTGCCAGAAATTAAACAATGTGTCGGATCTGGATGGTCCAATGGTGGCAAGACTTTTAGATCTGCTAATAAAGCTAAATAGTCATAAGTTTCTGCTTCAAAACCTTGAGTCTCAACTTGCTGTTCCAATGAAACTTTATTACGAATTGCCAAAAGTGCTAAATCACGAACCGATTGAATATTTTTAACCGGATACGCCATGTTGCCTTCCACTTTTGCGACGGCACGCTGATTTTCACGATTTTCAAATTGAATAATTTGCATGTTTTATTCCTTTAGAATGGCTTTTGAATATTCACTGTTTGTGTTTTTTGACGTTCGAGCTTGGCATATACGATGTAGGTCAAGATCAAGCCGAAAATCATGACAATTGATAAGAAATACAAACCAGCAGCCATATTTCCTGTGTATTCTTTTAAAAGTCCGATACCAAACGGCCCGACATAGCCACCTAAATTCCCAACAGAGTTAATTAAGGCAATTCCCGCAGCAGCACTTGTGCCTGTTAAGAAACGCCCCGGCAATGTCCAAAACACGGCAGTAGATGAAAATAGACAGAACGCAACCACAGCCAAAGCAGCCAATTGCATGACTGGAGAATGTAACCAGCCACTTAAAAACATTGCGCAAGCGCCTAATGCGTAAAGAAAACTTAAGTGTCCATAACGATCATTTAGACGGTCGGTACTGCGTGGAATAATGAGAAGACCAATAATTCCGAAAATGTAGGGAATGCTAGACAAGAAACCAATTTGAAGATCGGTGCCGCCTCCAAATTGTTTGATAATAGAAGGCAACCACAGATTTAGACCATAAATACTTAAAGTTACTGGTAAATAGTAGAGTGCCAATAAAAGTACGCGTTTATCTTTTAAAGCATGTAATGGATTGGCGTGTCGAGTTTGATCGTATTCCGCTTCATCTTTAATAAGTTCATTTTTAAGCCATTGCTTTTGCTCAATGCTCAACCATTTCACTTTATCAATATTATCTGGTAGCCAAAGAAAGGTCGGTAAAGCTAATAAAACCGCAGGCAATCCAACTGCAATAAATAACCATTGCCAACCATGTAAATTTGCAATGCCATCCATGCCAAGTAATAGACCAGCTAAAGGCCCAGCAATCATCATGGCAATGGGCTGTGAAAGCACAAACATACCCATGATTTTTCCGCGGTGGCGTACCGGATACCATTGCGTAATCAGATATAAAACACCCGGAAAAAAGCCTGCTTCAGCTACACCGAGTAGAAACCGTAGAAAATAAAAGCTTTTTGGTCCTTGAATGAGTGCCATTGCCATGGTGATGAAACCCCACGTCAACAAAATGCGGGTAAACCATTTACGGGCACCAAATTTATCTAAAAGCAAATTACTTGGAACTTCAAAAAGAAAATATCCAATAAAAAATAGACCTGCTCCTAGACCATAGGCTGCATCGCCAATTCCAACATCAGCACCCATGTGCAAATGAGCAAAACCAACAGCAGCCCGATCGATATATGCGACCAGATAAAGTATGACTAATGCAGGTATGAGCTTAAACGTGACCGTCCGTATTACATCCTTTTCAAAATCCATCTTTGTCTCCATTTCCATTATTTATGTATAGAGCTTCTTGCTCACAAATAATCATTTTTATTTAAAATATAGTATTACTATTTAAATTTCAAACCTTTTAAAAGTAATTTTTTTAGTGTATTTTGATTTAAATAAATTTAAATAGTAATACTATATAGGGAAATTTGTATGAAAAACAAACAAGTTCTTCGTTCAGCAGCCTGGTTTGGTACAACGGATAAAAATGGCTTTATGTATCGTAGTTGGATGAAGAATCAGGGAATTCCTGACCATGAGTTTCAAGGTAAACCGATCATTGGAATTTGTAATACATGGTCTGAACTCACACCCTGTAATGCACATTTTCGAAAAATTGCCGAACATGTAAAAAAAGGAATTTTGGAAGCAGGCGGTTACCCTGTGGAGTTCCCAGTGTTTTCAAATGGTGAATCAAATTTGCGTCCAACCGCTATGTTCACGCGTAACTTGGCCAGCATGGATGTTGAAGAAGCCATTCGTGGCAACCCTATTGATGGCGTGGTGCTACTTACAGGCTGTGACAAAACCACACCTGCATTATTAATGGGTGCTGCAAGCTGTGATATTCCAGCAATTGTAGTGACTGGTGGCCCAATGCTTAACGGTAAACACAAAGGTAAAGACATTGGTGCAGGCACAATTGTTTGGCAAATGCATGAAGAGTTAAAAGCAGGCAAAATTGATTTAAATGAATTTTTATCTGCCGAGTCTGGCATGTCACGCTCGGCAGGTACATGTAATACCATGGGCACAGCCTCTACAATGGCATGTATGGCAGAAGCCCTCGGCACTTCTTTACCGCACAATGCAGCCATTCCAGCAGTTGATTCTCGGCGTTATGTATTAGCTCACCTATCGGGTATGCGTATTGTCGATATGGTGCATGAAGATTTACGTCTATCTAAAATCTTAACCAAAGAAGCTTTTGAAAATGCCATTAAAGTCAATGCTGCAATTGGTGGTTCAACCAACGCCGTGATTCACTTAAAAGCAATTGCGGGACGTATTGGTGTAGATTTACAACTCGATGACTGGAACCGTGTCGGCCGTGGCATGCCTACCATTGTTGACTTACAGCCTTCTGGCCGTTTTTTAATGGAAGAGTTTTATTATAGTGGTGGTTTACCTGCCGTAATTCGTCGTATGGGCGAAGCGAATTTATTACCGCATCCACAAGCGTTAACCGTGAATGGTCAAGCCATTTGGGAAAATTGCCAACAATCGCCTATTTATAACGATGAAGTCATTCGAAAAATAGATAATCCAATTCGACAAGATGGTGGCATGTGTATTTTACGTGGCAATTTAGCGCCCAAAGGTGCTGTGCTCAAACCGTCTGCTGCAACACCCGAACTCATGAAACACCGCGGTCGTGCAGTCGTATTTGAAAACTTTGATGACTATAAAGCCCGTATTAACGATCCAGATCTTGATGTCGATGAAACATGTATTCTTGTCATGAAAAATGCTGGTCCTAAAGGCTACCCGGGCATGGCCGAAGTTGGAAATATGGGGCTACCACCAAAGGTATTAGCTAAAGGCATTACCGATATGGTCCGTATTTCCGATGCACGTATGAGTGGTACAGCATACGGCACCGTAGTTTTACATGTTGCACCCGAAGCTATGGCGGGTGGACCTTTAGCCGCAGTTCAAAATGGTGACTTTATCGAACTCGATGCCTATGCAGGAAAACTTTACCTAGAAGTGAGCGATGAAGAACTTCAACAACGTCTTGAGAGTTTAGCGCCTCCAGCACCGCCAAGTTTTATTGGCGGCTACCGCAAACTCTATGTAGAACACGTTTTACAAGCCGATGAAGGTTGTGATTTTGATTTCTTAGTCGGTTGCCGTGGCTCGGAAGTTCCACGTCATTCTCACTAAATTTATTTCTATAAAAAGATGACCTTGTTAAAAGACAAGGTCATCTATACCATAGGATATTCAACGTGTCGTAATAGTAAAATATGAGTAAAGCTGACTATAAAAATCCTATTCCTAGCAAAAGCCAACATGCATTAATTGTTCAACAACTCGGGCTAAAAATTGTTTCTGGAGAAATTTCGGAAAATGAAAAGCTGCCAAGTGAAGTTGATTTGTGTGAGGAATATAAAGTCAGCCGCCCTGTTTTCCGCGAGGCAATACGTGTTTTAAATGCCAAAGGTTTAACTTACTCAAGGCCTAAAATTGGTACCGTTGTTAGACCTAAAGATGAATGGCATTTACTCGACCCAGATGTACTTTTTTGGCTGATTCAAACCACTCCTGAACATGAGTTTTTTAAGACTCTCTCTACCGTACGACGAGTTCTTGAACCAGAGTTAGCTTATATTGCAGCAAGCACAGCCACAGATGAAGATATTCAACGTATTAAACATGCCTATGAAGGTATGGAAAAAGCTGTAACAGTTGAAGAATTTATAGAGCCAGATATTCAATTTCATCTGGCGATTGCCAAAGCAACACATAATGACCTATTGGCCTATATGTCAAAAATGCTGGTTTTGCCCTTACAGCAATCTATTCAGGTCACCAGTCTACGCCCAAATTTACAAGGTCATTCATTGCCAAGGCATAAAGCCATTTTGACAGCAATTGAAAATAAAGATCCATTATCAGCACGCCATGCGTCACTCGTTCAGTTAGACGATACTAAAATGGCTTACGAATTAATCAAAAAATAATTTTTATACATCTTAATTATTTAGCACCTGATTATCCCAAGACAAAGTAATCAGGTGTTTTTTTATATTTTGAAATTAGAAAACCTTTTTCACTGATACCGTAAATGTTGAGTCAATCGGATTCGAAATAGGTGCATCTGGCTCACCATTCGTATAATTTTTATAGTACCCATCCTTATCCCAAGCTTTGGTGTAGGCTAATCCTGTATTCCAACCGTCACCTAAATCTTTAATGAGCTCGACTTTAACATCCTGAAAATTAGCTTCTGAGAAATTTTTAATTCTTTCATAGCCATAATGAGCACCAAAAGTCCAACTTTCATTTATTGGCTGCGTAAAAGTTAAATCCAGATATGTTGTTCCTCTTGAACGTTTACCTTCTGGACCACCCATCGTATTTGAGTTATAGCCTGCATAATCTGGCGTGTAAGTAATAAAGTATTTAAGCGTTAAAGGTCCATAACCAATTTGCGGCACAATTTCGCCATAGTTATAACTGGTACTACCCGTTTCAGATGTGCTTTCAGCTCCCGGATAGTAGTAATAAAAAACCGTCATGCCAGCCGAAAACTTATCAAAAGTTTTTATATAACCTGCATAAAAGTCCCACTCAACTGAAGCATCTCGAAGATACTTTGAACTCACATTTGATGCCCAAGTACCCACAAATAATCCATTCTGATTTGCATAATCTAAACCAATCTGTAAAGCTGGTTTACCCCATGTTTGTTGGAAACCACGTGATATATATTGACTCGCGAAGGTTACATTTGCACTGTATGGAGAAATTTGTTCTTGTTCATTTAATTGTTCAGCATGTACAACACCAGTAGACATAATGAGAGAAGCTATTCCTAAAATTTTTCTCATTCAATAATTCCTTTTACATATTACCTATAGGTTTAAAGTTTTAAAATAACATGAAAATTCAATTTTAATCGTATTAAAAATTTATAAATTCAAGTTTCTGGACACTTCTTCTTGGCTATAGATCTCTTCAATACAATCTAAAATTTTAGGAATATACGAACTTTGGTCCATATTTCGCATGGATAGAGAAATCGGACTATAGGCTTCTAAGTCTAAGATATTTAAGTAAGTTAAATTTTTCATTCCAATGTCACATGCACTTTCTGGAATAATGCAAATCCCTTCTCCGGACGCCACGAGTCCTAATGCCATATGAATTTCTCGCACTTCGGTGAATTTGGCTGGAATTAAGCCTAACTTGGTGAATAAAGCTTGAATGGTGGTGGAAAAGTTCGGCTTAGGCGTAGTTGGATAAGAAAAAATCGTCTCATTAATAATTTGAGATAAATAAATTCCCGAATCTTGAAATTCACTTAAGGGATGCTTTTTATGAATCGCTAATTTTAATTTTTCTTTTCTGAGTAGAAGTCTTTTAATTGCTGGATCACTAATGGGTAATCGACCAAAACCTAAATCGATTTTCCCTAACTTTAAAGCTTCAACCTGATCTCGTGTTCCGCACTCAATCAGTTCGACATGAATGTCAGGATTTTTTTGTCTAAATAAATAAATGATTTGTGGTAGACGCCCATAAAGCAGTGAGCTGACATAACCTACTTTGACAATGTTATCGACCAGCTTCATTTTTTTAGCCATAGAAGCCGCTTGAGCGGTATGCGTTAAGATTTGTACCGCATGTTGGTAAAAAAACAGGCCTGCTTCTGTCGCTTTTAATGGACGCGAGCCTTTCACAAATAAATCAATCCCTAACTCTTCCTCTAGTTTTTTGATTTGACGTGTTAAAGGTGGCTGGGCAATAAAAAGCTTCTCAGCCGCTTTTGTCAGGCTTTGTTCTTCAACAACGGTAACAAAATAACGTAGATGTCTTAATTCCATTAATATACCTTTTTAGTATCTTAAAATACCGTTCTATATCTATTTT